>Ga0206916_1172_pt1 | contig 10100 bp, 10 predicted proteins | sample Alteio_BWOrgHeat_71_FD_152957 | JGI IMG/M metagenome (GOLD analysis project Ga0206916, IMG submission 152957) | Enriched cells from forest soil in Barre Woods Harvard Forest LTER site, Petersham, Massachusetts, United States -... | ecosystem: Environmental > Terrestrial > Soil > Temperate forest >... | reverse complement strand
AGCAATGCGATATCTGCTCCTTGCTTGCCCATAATTTTTATGCGAAATGCATCTGCTCTTTTTTCACCTTCTGTTTCTAACCTGACATGCACATATTTACTATGGCCATCAGTTGGACTGAGATACGATTTTTGAGCATTGGTCCCCCAATCAATCATGTGATGCCATTTACCCCACCGTTTTGTGCGCATATCACGCACTTGTACCGCAAAAGAAAAATAACCTATGCTTGGCCTTAAGGCATTCCATGAAAAAATCAATTGAGAAAAAGCAGGCACATTAAGCTTACTAAACAAAAGCTCATTATTTTTGCATGATTTAAGTTCATTCTGTTGGATTATTTTTCGATACGTCCATGTCCACGGCTCTAATGGTGTGTTTGGATGAATAGAGGATGCAAAACATGTCAGCGTAGCTACAACGCCGATGCGTAGTGTGCGTAGCATCCAACCTTTGCTCCGACCTTGGTAATTCATAATATCCCTTCCCCAAAACAGCCCTAATTTAAAAAACTTATTTGCATAATTACACTTTCAATGTAACAATAGCATTTGCAAATAGTCAATATTAAAAAGAATATGTTTTAAATATGGCATAGTTTCACTACTTTAGCCATAGTGCAGCGCGGAAATTTTTTAGAGGAAGTGGGTAAAAAAATGAAAAAACCTCTGATCGTCATTGCGAGACGAAGTCGTGGCAACCCAGACAATAAAATTAAAAACACTTAAAAAAATAGATTCTAGATTGGAAAGATTGATATAAAAAATTATTTAATAGCTGGATTACCACGATCGCTACGCGATCTCGCAACGACGATCTGAAAAACATTTGTTTTATAAAAAATGTAATTTTTACTGAATTTTTATGAAATTGTTACAAACAGGAAGATGTGGGTAATGCATAGTCGCAACGACGAACGAAGAAAAAATATAAAAAACTAAGGGCCTGGACTTGTACCTATTTTACAAGTCCAGGCCTGTATTTTTGTACTATCGTCCGCAATGATGTGTTGGCAATGCAATAACACTCACCGTATTGGAAGTAAAATTGGTAATGTAGACATGTTTACCATTTGGCGCGATTGCAACTGAATTAGGACCTTGCCCAACTGCTATAGTTGGCGGAACAACCTCATTTTTTTCAATATCAATAATATTAACGGTACCTTGACCCGCAGTTAATTTGGTAAAATTAGCCCCCGCATACAAGGTGTTGTAATTGGTAACGTAGGCAAAACGACCATTTGGAGTAATTGCAATGCCCGATGGTTGTATTGCAAGATTAATGGTTGCAACTATCGTATTAGTACTTAATTTAACAACGCTTACCGTGGTTCCAATTGGTGAAAAATCATTGCTTCCAAAATTGGTCACATAGGCATATTTACCGTTAGGGGTAATTGCTATACTAAATGGCCCAGAAAAACCAGTTATGTTATTAACTACCGTATTATCACTTGTTTGGATAACACTCATCGTGCCAGCACCTGGATTACCATTCACATAATTCACTACATACACAAATCTATTATCTGGCGTGAGCGCTAATGCTGCAGGCGCAAGACCGACCACAATTGGATCACCTACAATAACGTTGTTAATTAAATCCACCACGCGCACGGTGATGGCGTTACCACTACCCACTCCTTCAGGACCACCATAATTATTAACGTATCCTGTCGTGCCATCTGATGTGATAACCATGCCTGATGGGCCGTCAAATCCATTGATAACACCGGTAACGGTATTCGTTGCAATATCGATAATTGATATGGTTGTGCTATTGCTATTCGCGACATATGCCTTTGTACCGGCTGGATTGATAGCTATTCTAAATGGCTCACTAAAACTGCTGTCTGATATCGTTTGTTTGAGCGTATTATTCTTCAGATCCAATACACTCACGGTGTCGCCGCCGGGTAATCCATAATTATTGTTATTTGCTACATAGCCAAATCGACTATCTGGAGTAATTGCCATACCATCTGGGGTAATACCCACATTAATGGTTGCAACAACACCAGGAGTTGTAATGCTTGGATGATCGACCGGACATGCTGACATAAATGCGTATGAAAAAGCTACAAAACAGGTTTTTTGAATCCTTGTGTACATTATTCTACCCTTCCTTTGGAAAAAATGATTTTACGATACGTTTGAATATAGCGATGCCAATTCTTTCCGTCAATGAACAAGAACCAATATATTCCGCAAGTCAATATTGTACGCATAAGTATCAATTTGATCTGGTACAAGTAAGGGATGAGCAATTAATCAAGCGAGTAAAAACGTTTATGCAAGAGTGGAAAATTAGGCGTTACCAGTTCACCATCACCTATCAATTTTTTAATCTGCGCTGAAGATAACCAAAAAGCCTCTGCAAAATCTTCTTGGTTGTAGTGAATGTTCGGATTATCGACGGTAACTTGATACACCGCAGCATAGCCATCACACGCATCGACAAATGGATTTAAAAAACCCAGCAATTCATAGTTCGTAGTTGTGGCATCTATGCCCGTTTCTTCAAGCAACTCACGCATGAATCCTTGTTCAAATGTTTCGCCGCTCTGCACACAACCACCAACATGGCACAAAGCACCAGGATAATTTGGTTTATCGTATGCACGCCGCACCACAAAATGATTATCTTGCTTGTCTTTGATAAGAATAATCGCCAACCGAAAGTTTTTTAATCCTTGAGCAAATACGTGAGATCGCTCCATAACGGCAATTACGTTGCCCTGCTCGTCTACTAAATCGAGTAATTCGTCTATTATCATGGGAGTTCCTTAGGTAAAAATATAGTAATTAGTATACACTATAAGTAATTTAATGGCGTCAATAATTAATAATCTAGGGGTTTTCATGAAAAAATACATAGCGCTATCATTACTCATAACAAGTTCAACTTTTATGCATGCAATGGAGGATGATAATTGGTCTCTAAGCTCTTTGTCATCACGTTTTTCTGCATGGCTTTCATCTGGTCAAATATCCAATGAATCCAAACTGATATCTGACCTCCGAAGAAGTAAAGATGATTTTGAAAGAAAATTACTCAGTAATCAAGAACAAGTACAAATAGCTTTAAAAAGGTTCCCTCTAGGCGATTTTTTGAAATCAGCTCGTTATCCTATTTGGTTATTACAATATTGTTATTACCAAGAAATTATTAGACATTTAGATGAGAACCTTAGTCTGATAGCCACCCTTCCTTTTTGTAAAAACATGCAAATTAACGGCTACACGGCTTTGGGAGCAGCAATAATCTCACGAGAACCATCGATTGATAAGAAACGCTTTTTTATCCAAAATTTATTAAACAGTGGGTTTGAGCTAACTCCAGAAGATATAAAGCTCGCAGAACTTACCTTATATGACGAAGTAACAAAACAACAAAAAACAATACTCCATTTTTTGCATGTATCTTCTGATTATTGGTTTGTGTTACCTCAAGAAATTAGGCAACTGATTATCAGATACATGATAGATTCATTTAAAAACGAAGTATGGCTTTTACCTAAAACAGTATAATCGTTTAAGATCAAACCAGAAATTTACTGAATATGTTCTAATGAGTGTTCGATATTATTTTTTCTTAGCGATATGCGTTGCCACAAATGTAAAGATAAATTCAGATTGATTGATAAGCTCCTGCATTGCTTCTTGACTTGGTTTTTTAAAAGTAGGGTCTGGATATCTTCCTGCAGTTAAATAAGGATTAAGTTCCGCAACTGATGAGCGAAGGTTTTCAAATTCCTTATTTATCTCCATACAGAGATCGATTAACTCGATAAGGTCATGGGTCCTCTTGACTGAACCTTTTTTTAACACTATGTAAGATTTTAATGCTTTTTCTGCACATTGTTGAACATGAAAGAGCAATGTGTTAAATGATCGCAAGTGAAGATATTTTGCGGAATCTAAATCTTCCAAGGCAATCAAATGCCAATGTTCATGCGCGCGCATAAATACGCTTCCCATATTTTTTAATTAAATAACTTAATGTGGCCTCATCTGCTGAGTACTCATCAAATTCTTCTTGTGTATAGACTAAAATATTTTTGGCGACTCTAACACCAATAAGGGCTTTATGTCCTGCTACTATAAGTTTGTAATGTTCGATATCTTTTCCGTCGATAACAACAAGAATATTGTTATCGACAGTCTCATATCCTTTTGGTTCCAGCAAATAAATTTCACGGGGATTATATGTTTTGACGAGTCGTCGTGTAATTTCTTCTATCGTTTTTTGATCTAATAATTGTTCTTCCATAAGGGGACCTTTGAGTTGAATTGTTTGGAATGATTATAGCATCACAAAGCTTTTTATTAAATTTTTCTTGTTCCGAATCATCCAAACAGAGATACTTATAATACGAAAGTGTATTGATGAATTTAAAATCACGATATAATTAACACCCAAGAGGTCTCTGTGAACAAGTATATAGCGCTATCATTACTCATAACAAGTTCAACTTTTATGCATGGAATGGAATTATCATTACTTATCATAAACCCAGCGTTTAAACATACAATGGAAAGTGAATCTTCATTCCTAACATCTTTATTTTCATGGTCCTCGTCTGATCAGACACCACAAGAGTCAGCACTCATCACAGATCTTAGAAAGAATAAAAAGAAATTTGATAAAAAATTAACCAAGAGATATTGCTTCATCTACAATGGTTATGTACCAAGTCCTTGTGATCTGTTAGGTTATTGCTATTATCCAAAAACCTTCAATCCCTTACATCTCTTAAAAAATCTAGATCCATCTATGCTTGAACAATGGCATAAAGCACAGTTATATGATTACTCTTCTTTGGGAGCAGCAATGCTATCAAAACACACATCTATTGAACAAAAACGTAATTTTATTAAAACATTGATGACAAAATATGATTTTAAACCAACTTTAAAAGATATAGGGCTTGCACAACTTGTCTTATATGATGGTATTTCAGCAGAGTATAAAAAGATATTTCTACATTTGTTGCATACGCGTACAGGTATTAGTTGGTCTGCTCTGCCAAAAGAAATCAGAACGCACATTGCACAGTACATGATTCAATTATTCAAAAAAGATTTCTGGCTTTTACCTGAAACAGCATCGGATAATCTTTTAAAATAGGGCTAAAACTTTACTAAATATGTCGCGATATTGACGTGATATGTCGCAATACTGTCGCGATTATTTTAATATTTTGAAAACATATGTAATTTATTTTGCTATATTAAATCTACCACGTAAATACTCACGCACATGCGTGGGAAAACTGAAATATATTCTGCCATCTTTCTGCTCTTGAGACTCACCTTCTTTTATCTCACCAAGCTTTTCTGGCATAGCAATAATCAAAGGCTTTTCAGCAAGAGTCTTTTCATACGCACGATTAATAAAATCTGCTTGTGTTACAGTTGCATAGTTTATAATCCATAAAAGAGCATTATCTTCTGGTGTTCCTTTAAATGGATCTACTAATAATACACTCACCGAATTCTTTGCACGTGATGTACCAATTGCACATAAATCTCCACTCATCGCTACCGAAGTAAATTGACGATCATCATGATACACCTTAAATGTACGTAATGTATTGTTATGTATATTCCATATAATTGTTTTTCCAAAGCTTGACCCAATTACTGCTGTATCATTATTCATTGCTATTGCTGTAATACCATCAGATTTAACAGGATTTAATCTTCCTAATATTGTACCATTATGTATATTCCATACTCCTACATATGTATTAGATTCTGATCCCGTTAAAATCATAGTATCATTTATCGCTAGTGCGTTAACATTTCCACGATGTGGAAGTACATACAATTGTTTACCACTCAATACATCCCACACAATTGCATTTCCATCTGTTGCACCTGCTACCACAATGTTATCATTGAGAGCTACTGAATTAAGTTCAGCGGTATATGTAAGTGTATGCAAAGGTTGATCATTGTGTATATTCCATATTTTTACTGTTCCATCTAAAGATGCTGAAGCTATTAAATCATTCTTTTTTGCTACTGATGTAACATTCCGTCTATGTTTTTCTTGAAATGTTTTTATTTTTGTCAATTGATACTCACGTTGCACGTTCCAAATTGTCACTACACCATCAGATGATCCTACGACTATTGTACCTTTATCTATTGCTACCGCACGAGGCATCTTACTATATTCAGAATCAAATGCACCCGTTTTAATATTATGCAAACTCACAGAATCATCCATTCCTGCAGTTATTACTATTGGACCTTCTAATGCTACTGACACAACCCCATAGGCACTATTAAATGTCTTGATCGAGCTTGAAGAAAGAAATGAAATAGCTTTATGCATTAATTGTAATCGTCGAATATTTTGTTCAACATCCTTAGGAAATGTTCCACTTTTAGTTAACTCTTTAAAATAGTGTGTTAATCCATCTTCTTCTGTTACTTCCATCCCAAATACCGCACTTGAAATAACCAGACCAGAAAGTATTGCTAACATGGTAAACCATTTATTACTTATCTTCATTTTTTACTCCTTACAAAAAAAGATACCTTAATTCCACTCATTGTAAGGCTACCATGTAAAATACTCAAACTGCAATAATTTTTATTAAAATATTATTTTTAACCTGGAAAAAGCAAAAGTTGCCTAAAAAAGGGTAGGTGCCTGTTTCATGGCTAACGACTTCGCCTCCATGTCTCAGCCTTCGCATAAAGCTACGGCGGGCAGGCTCGGCTTTCGGCGTAGGCGGCCACCTACACAACATGTTCAGGAACCATGAAATACAATTTACCATGAGCTTAACAGCGATCCAGACGATATATTCATCATTTAAGATAACGCCAGAAATTTACTGAAAAATATCTAGCTGTTGCAACCGTGTGACCTTTATGCTACATTGAAATTCTGGAACTAATAAAAATCGGTGTAAATAAAAGTATTAGTTGATGAAAAAATAGAAGACAGGAAACTAGGTATGAAATTCTTAAATCCCACAACAGATATCGCTTTTAAAAAACTTTTTGGTAGCCAAGAAAGAGCCGATCTAACCATTAGCTTTCTCAATAGCGTGTTAGAGCGACGCGAAGGCGAACTGATTACCCTTGTACAAATAAATGATAGTGCCAACAAGCCCATCACCAAAGACATGGAACGAACATTTGTTGACGTACATTGCACTGATCAAAAAAACAACAAGTACATCATTGAAGTCCAAGTCGAAGATGAAAGAAATTTCATGGAACGATCACAATTTTACGCTTCATTCTTTCTAACAAGGCAGCTTGAAAGGAAAGCTCCATATAGCGACCTGGTACCGGTAATCTTTGTAGGAGTCCTTGACTTCAGCCTATTCAAGGATGATTCAGACTTTCTGAGCCATCATGTTATTGTAAATAGTAAAACCGGCAACCGCACGTTTCGACATTTGGAATGGCATTTTATAGAGCTTAAGAAATTCACAAAAAAATTGGACCAGCTTGCAACCCCATTGGACAAATGGACATATTTTCTTAAGCATGCTAACGAAATGAATCAAATTCCAGCTACGATGAAAACTCCTCAAGAACTGGTTACCGCCTTTGATGTTCTTGAGCAACATCACTGGAGCGAAGCAGAGCTTCAAAAGTATTACGCTGAGCTTGACATCTGGCGCGGCGCAGTAGATTTGGAGCGTGGTGCCCGCGCAGAAGGTCGGGCAGAAGGTGCTCGTTCTATAGCAATCAAGTTACTCAAAGCCGGCATTGATATAAAAACAATTGCCTCCAGTACTGATCTTTCCATTGAAGAGATTGAGACATTAAAAAGTAATATTGGTTAGACGGAAAGGAATCACTATGAAAAGACAATTCAGAGATTACCAAGAAAAATTAATTCAAGATTTACAAGACCCAGAACTAGCAAGTCTTTATCTCAACGAAGCACTTAAAGATGAAGACCCTTGCATGTTTTTACTTGCATTAAAGAATGTATGTGAAGCGCAAGGAGAAGAGATGACAACGCTTGCAAGAGAAGCAAGAATAAGCAGAGAAAATTTATATCGCATATTATCTAAAAAAGGCAATCCTAAGTTGAATAACATCATATCTTTACTTAATGCGGTTGGATTTCAACTTTCAGTACTACCTCTTAAAAGATAAACTGTATTCCTGTTTAGTCTTATCAATCTTTTAAGACAATTCCTTTAAAAAACTGGCCGTGCCCACCGAAGTTTTAACGAAGGTCGGAGCGTAGGCTGTCCGTCTTCGTTTCACTTCGACGTGACATCACGCCATAGCGCGTTCCGCGCGACGGCGGATGGTGCGCCTGACAGGATTTGAACCTGTGGCCTACAGATTAGGAATCTGTCGCTCTATCCACCTGAGCTACAGGCGCGAATTTCAAAAGCATATTGAAAAGAGATTATTTATTTGTTGGGGAAGGCTGCCCGTCTTTCCGTCTACGCTTACGCTTCGACGTGATTATCACGCCCTAACAAGGTGAAGGCGGATGGCACCACGCCATAGCGCGTTCCGCGCGACGGCGGGTGGTGCGCCTGGCAGGACTCGAACCTGCAACCTACGGTTCCGAAGACCGGCGCTCTGTCCATTGAGCTACAGGCGCGCACTTTTATTTCAATTACACGCATCTTCTGACGCCTAGCTCTGTCCATTGAGCGGAATTTATCCTGAGTAGCGAAGCGTATCGAAGGGGGCGCGCACTTTTTATGTCAAAATCACAAAAAAAGAGTACCATGAAAACCTTTAAAACACAAAGTATTATGTGCATAGAAAATAATACCTTTTATCCTTCTTCTGATCATATCGATATCAAGCACAATTAGAAAATTTCTCATTGATATATTATCGAAATACAATACAATAAAGTGAACAGGTAACCCATACAATAAGAAAAATAAAACCGACTTCCCCATGAAAAAATCCACCTTATTACTACACTCCCTGACTGCAGCTTTCTTGTCCATAACATCCCTTGTGAGTATGAATTGTAACACTCATATTGTTGGAGCACATTCAAAAGCGTTCCTCAGTATTGCAACCGAATCTTTAGACACGTTGTCGCAAGATCAAATCAATGATACCATTCAAGCCTCCGAAAATTATGCTTTCAATGAAAATCAACCGCTCGTTTGCGTGATGTCTACTTTTTTCTCCGATATTGATGTATTAACGCAACCCAGCCTCCTTCTATATTGCAAACCAGAAAAGCCAAAAAAAATGATCGTCAATGACAATGGCAAAAAGATAAAAAAACAGATAAAAAGTCTTTTGCCACAAAATACCATTGAAGTTGCTCTCAGATTGAGTATCACATGCAAACATTTACGTGAACTACTCACTGCCAAAAAAATCCCCCAGATTTGTAGCTATTATGATCCAATTATGCAAAATGCTATTCTACGAGACATAATAAAATCTATGCATGTTCGTAATTATAAAACCAAGCGTCTGCCGGCATTAATAGCGATTGATGCCGGTGCAAAAAATAGCAGGGTTAAAACCAACTATTGTGAGGATGTGTGGCTTGAAAACGCGGTGCTCAACCATGACATGTACATGGTACAAAAATTATTGGAAAATGGCGCAAATCCAAATGCAAAATCTAATCTTGGACAACTCTTTTGTTATGCCGGAACGGTAAAAGTAGCAGAAATATTTTTTAAACATGGCGCGGAAATAGATGCCGCTATATCATCACAAGTACCTGAATATGGTCCTTATTACCCCAATGTTTTGTGGGAAGTTGTGCATAACAAATATCCGGCAGAATTGATGGAATTTTATCTTGCACGTGATGTTAATCCACGCACCAGGTTTAACCCTTCAAATAAAGAATTTACCGATGGCAACTGTTTGTTCCATGAACTTGCCAATCCTGCTTGCCTACGCATAGATGATATTGATAATTTTTTACGAAAAGCTCACCTATTACTTGATGTTATTCCTGACATGATCAATACAGTGAATCATGATGAGCAAACTCCTGCCGATGTTGCTCAAAGATCCTTTGAAGCTGCAAGCAGGTATATGTGCAATGGCACCGCTGAAGCATTTGAAGATTTAATCATGTTATTCAAAGCATATGATGGCAAAACCACT
>Ga0206916_1171_pt1 | contig 10148 bp, 2 predicted proteins | sample Alteio_BWOrgHeat_71_FD_152957 | JGI IMG/M metagenome (GOLD analysis project Ga0206916, IMG submission 152957) | Enriched cells from forest soil in Barre Woods Harvard Forest LTER site, Petersham, Massachusetts, United States -... | ecosystem: Environmental > Terrestrial > Soil > Temperate forest > O... | reverse complement strand
TACGGTAACGTATCAATCAGCATCCAGCTGTACAGCGCCGGTTTCGGCTTCGACTATAGTAACGGTAAATCCGATCCCACCACAACCAACAGTTGCAGCGAGTGGTCCGTTAACCTTCTGTAATGGCGGATCGGTAAGTTTAACCGCATCAACCGCAGGTTTTACAGGCGGTACGTATACCTGGTCGAATGGATCAACAAGCAATCCTTTAGTTGTAACCACATCAGGAACATATACGGTAACGTATCAATCAACATCCAGCTGTACGGCGCCAGTATCTGCATCAACAACGGTAACAGTGAATCCGATTCCTCCTCAACCAACAGTTGCCGCAAGTGGTCCATTAACCTTCTGTAATGGCGGTTCGGTGAATTTAACCGCTTCAACAGCGGGCTTTACAGGTGGTACCTATACCTGGTCAAACGGTTCAACAAGCAATCCTTTAGTTGTAACGACTTCGGGAACATATACGGTAACATATCAATCTGCTGCAAACTGTACAGCACCTGTTTCTGCTTCCACAACGGTAACGGTGAATCCGATTCCGCCACAGCCAACAGTTGCAGCCAGCGGACCATTAACCTTCTGTAACGGAGGTTCGGTAAGTTTAACAGCCTCGACAGCGGGCTTTACAGGAGGTACGTATACATGGTCGAACGGCTCAACAACTAATCCATTAGTAGTAACTACATCAGGAACATATACTGTTACTTATAAATCAACATCCAATTGTACCGCACCTGTTTCTGCATCAACAACGGTAACAGTAAATCCGATTCCTCCGCAACCAACAGTTACAGCAAGCGGCCCGTTAACATTTTGTGATGGTGGTTCAGTAAGTTTAACAGCGGCAACAGCTGGCTTTACAGGCGGGACGTATACCTGGTCGAATAGTTCAACAAGCAATCCGTTAGTGGTAACGACTTCAGGAACATATACAGTAACATACCAATCAACATCCAGCTGTACGGCTCCGGTTTCAGGCTCTGTCACGGTCACAGTAAATCCGATTCCGCCACAACCAACGGTTGCAGCGAGCGGACCATTAACGTTCTGTAATGGTGGTTCAGTAAGTTTAACAGCGGCAACAGCGGGTTTTACAGGTGGGACATATACGTGGTCTAACGGTTCAACAACTAATCCATTGGTGGTAACCACTTCAGGTGTTTATACGGTTACTTACAAATCAGCATCGAATTGTACTGCACCGGCTTCCGCATCGACAACGGTCACAGTAAATCCAATCCCTCCACAACCAACGGTTGCAGCGAGCGGCCCATTGACATTCTGTAATGGTGGTTCAGTAAGTTTAACTGCATCGGCAGCTGGCTTTACAGGTGGGACGTATACTTGGTCAAACGGTTCAACAAGCAATCCGTTAGTAGTAACAACTTCAGGCACATACACAGTAACATATCAATCAACATCCAGTTGTACGGCTCCGGTTTCAGGCTCTGTCACAGTCACAGTAAATCCGATTCCTCCTCAACCAATAGTTACAGCGAGCGGACCGTTAACATTCTGTAATGGTGGTTCAGTAAGTTTAACTGCATCGGCAGCTGGCTTTACAGGCGGTACTTATACGTGGTCAAACAATTCAACAAGCAATCCACTAGTAGTAACCACGTCAGGAACATATACCGTAACCTATAAGTCGATATCCAATTGTACGGCAGCTGTTTCAGCATCAACAACGGTCACAGTAAATCCAATCCCTCCTCAGCCAACAGTTGCAGCGAGCGGTCCATTGACATTCTGTGATGGCGGTTCAGTGAGTTTAACGACTGCAACAGCAGGCTTCACAGGCGGTACCTATACATGGTCGAACGGTTCAACGAGTAATCCACTTGTTGTAACGACATCAGGAACATATACGGTAACTTATCAATCAACATCCAGTTGTACGGCACCGATATCTGCATCCACAACGGTAACGGTAAACCCAATACCGCCTCAGCCAACGGTTGCAGCGAGTGGTCCATTGACATTCTGCGACGGTGGTTCAGTAAGTTTAACTGCATCGACAGCTGGTTTTACAGGCGGTACTTATACGTGGTCAAACAATTCAACAAGCAATCCATTGCTAGTAACTACTTCAGGTGTTTATACGGTCACTTACAAATCAGCATCGAATTGTACAGCACCGGTTTCAGCTTCGACAACCGTAACGGTAAATCCAATACCGCCTCAACCAACGGTATCTATAAGTGGCCCATTAACTTTCTGTGATGGTGGTTCAGTGAGTTTAACAGCATCAACAGTTGGCTTTACGGGTGGCACGTATACGTGGTCAAACAATTCAACAAACAATCCATTAGTAGTAACCACTTCCGGAAATTATACAGTAACTTATAAATCAGCAGATAATTGTACAGCTCCTGTTTCTGTATCTACTACAGTAACGGTAAATCCGATACCACCGCAACCAACAATTGCAGCGAATGGTCCTTTGACTTTCTGTGATGGTGGTTCCGTAAGTTTAACAGCAACAACAACGGGCTTTACAGGTGGAACGTATACGTGGTCGAACAGTTCAACGACTAATCCATTGATAGTAACAACTTCCGGCGTATATAGTGTTGTATACACTTCAGCGGCAAGTTGTACAGCACCAACTTCAGCATCGACAACCGTAACAGTGAATCCAATCCCGCCACAGCCAACAGTAGTGGCAAGTGGCCCGCTAACATTCTGTGATGGCGGTTCTGTAGGTTTAACGGCTTCCACAACCGGTTTTGCAGATGGTACGTATACATGGTCCACCGGATCAACGAGCAATCCGTTAGTAGTAACAATTTCCGGAACTTATACCGTAACGTATAAATCAACAGACAATTGTACTGCTCCGGTTTCAGCGTCTACCACAGTAACAGTAAATCCAATTCCTCCGCAGCCAACAGTTGCAGCAAATGGTCCGTTAACCTTTTGTGATGGTGGTTCTGTAAGCCTTACGGCTTCCACAACTGGTTTTACAGGCGGTACATATTTGTGGTCGGGCGGTTCAACAAGTAATCCGTTGGTTGTTATTGCTTCGGGTACATATACGGTTACATATACATCCATTGATAATTGTACAGCACCGGCCTCAAACCTGGTAGAGGTTGTTGTAAATCCGATTCCTCCGCAGCCAACTATAGACGCAAGTGGTCCTTTGACTTTCTGTGATGGTGGTTCGGTAAGTTTAACAGCATCAACGGCTGGCTTTACAGGTGGTACGTATGCGTGGTCGACAGGTTCAACAACAAATCCTTTAGTGATTACTTCTTCAGGAACATATTCGGTAACATATCAATCCGATGCAATTTGTACAGCACCGGTATCTGCGTCAGTAAGCGTACTTGTGAATCCCATTCCAACACAACCTGTCATAGCTGCCAGTGGTCCATTGTCTTTCTGTCCGGGTGATTCTGTTACGATCAGTGCCAGCTCAAATGTTTCCGGAACAATAGAATGGTTTAAAGATGCTGTTTCATTGGGAACAATAGCAGCTATTAAATTAAAAGATCCGGGTACATACAGTGCTGTATTTACTTCAGATATGGCTTGTCAGGCTGCGGATGCTGCATCGTTTTCAATATCAAATCTATCCATGAATTCGCCGGTTACATTAGGTGCCGATATTATTGTATGTACAAATTACATTGATCTCATTACAAACAATCCGTTGTTTGGTAGTGGTGTATGGTCTATCTATAATAATACAACACTTGTTTTTGATACAAAAGCTGATTCTTCTCATACCCGTGTTTCAGGTTTAACCAATGGTAATACCTATAGCTTTATTTATAGTGTTGGCGGTGCGTGCGGACCGGATCAATCCGATACTATTTCTGTTCATACAGGTATACCTGGTTTCAAAATATTGTCGCTTAATATTCCTCAGGATACGTTATGTGTAGGTGTGCCGAGAAAAGTAGAAGTAAATGTGCAGGGTGGTTCCGGTAATTACAGTTATAATTGGGTAAACACGTTAACCAGCCAGGTCACTACAACAAAAGATAATTATCTGGACATTATTACGAATGAAACATTAAATCCATATTATGTATATGTTGAAGATTTAACGCAGCTTGGTTGTAAGACATTTCAGGATACGCTGGCTATTCCTGCTGTTGCCAAGCAAAACTTATTAATACCTAATTTGATTACACCAAATCACGACGGATTAAACGATATTTTCGAAATTGTTGAAGTGAATAATTATAATAACAAAATGTTCCCTGCCGGTTCGTTCGTAGAAATATATAATCGTTGGGGAAACAAAGTGTATGAAGCAAAGGATTATAAAAGCGATTGGAAGGCGGATAACACATCTGACGGAATCTATTATTATTATTTAAGAACTGGTTGCGGAAATGAAGAACACAAAGGCTGGTTGCAAATATTGGGTAACAGCAATTAAAATAAGAACATGCGTTATCATATAAAATAAAAGACCTCAAAGAATTTTCTTTGAGGTCTTTTATTTTATATGATTGTGTTATTTTGCTACACAAATATTTTACGATTCACATCAAAGTTTTCTAAGAAATCAGCAACTCTTCTTACAAACATACCTCCTAATGAACCATCAATCGCGCGGTGATCGTAGGAGTGAGACAAGAACATCATGTGACGTATACCAAGTGTATCTCCCTGAGGTGTTTCAATGACTGCCGGTTTTTTAATTACCGCACCTAATGCCAGTATAGCTGCCTGTGGCTGAACAATAATAGGTGTACCCATTAAGTTACCAAAAGAGCCAACATTGGAAACGGTATATGTACCACCGGATACGTCGTCGGCAGTTAGTTTATTCTGGCGTGCACGTTTTGCCAGATCATTTACTTTTTTAGTCAGGCCAACAATATTTAATTGATCTGCATTTTTAATAACAGGTACAATTAAATTTCCATTCGGTAAAGCAACAGCGATACCAATATTGATATCTTTTTTTACAATGATCTTATCGTCTTCGATAGAAATATTTACCATCGGGTAATCTTTGATGGCTTTAACAACTGCTTCAATGAAAATAGGAGTAAATGTTAACGCAACATTTTCACGTTCCATAAAATCATTTTTCCATCTGTTTCTCCAGTAAACAATGTTGGTTACATCGGCTTCAACAAAAGAGGTAACGTGAGGGGAGATGCGTTTTGATTCAACCATGCGGTCTGCAATCATTTTACGCATGCGGTCCATTTGTATGATCTCAACATTGCCGTTTGGAGTAGAGGCAGGTTTGCTTACATAAGCAGGTTCTGCAGTTCTTGTTTCAGCTTTAGGAGTTTCTTTTATTTCTACAGCTTGTTGAACGGCGGAAATCTTACCCTCTTTTTTAGCCTGAATGTAATCAAACAAATCGTTTTTGGTAACACGTCCATCTTTACCGGTTCCTGAAATAGCTTCTACTTCTGATAAAGAAATATTTTCCTGACGTGCTATGTTTAAAACAAGGGGAGAATAAAATCTACCGCCTTTAGAGCCATTGTGTGCTATATGTGTATCTGCAACTGCAGTAAGCACCTTTTTTTGTTCTGTAACGGTGGATTGAGCAGGAGTAACCTGAGGGGCTGCAACCGGAACGGAAGGTTCAGTAACTGAACTTTGTGTTACGTCGGTTTCTATAATTGCAATAGGACTTCCTACTTGTATGACGTCGCCTTTATTTGCGCGTATTTCTTTTAAAATCCCGTTAAATGGTGAAGGTACTTCAGTATCTACCTTATCTGTAGCTACTTCCAAAACAGATTCATCTTGTTGGATACGATCGCCGGGCTTTTTCAACCAGGTTAAGATTGTACCTTCCATTACGCTTTCACCCATTTTGGGCATTACCAATTCAACCAAGGCCATGAATGACGGAATTTTATTTTGTTACTAAATACAAAAATACGCTTTTTTTGTTAAGACACACCCTTTTTATAGAATCCTTCCTTCATAATAACAGATTCATTGTAAATAGGTTATATAAATAAACAGAATTAAGCGTTCAATTCCTGACGGATAAGATTCAGGATCGCGAGTGCGGTAACACGAATATTATTTTCTCTGATGGTTGAAAGCTGTAGTTTTCTGCTTAAAACTTTGGTCTCGTCAGCATAGGCGATCCAGATGGTTCCGACTGGTTTTTCTTCCGTTCCGCCATCCGGTCCTGCAATACCGCTGGCCGCAACTCCGATCGATGTACCCAGCTTCAGGCGTACTTCTTTCGCCATTATTTCTACTGTTTTTTCGCTCACGGCGCCATATTGCTGTAACACGCTGTCCGGTACATTCAGCAGTTGAGTTTTGATTGCATTCTGGTATGCAATGATTGAACCTATATAATAAGCAGAAGAGCCTGGTACAGAAGTCAGCAAATGTGCCAGATAGCCGCCGGTGCAGCTTTCCGCTGTTGAAATTGTTTTACCTTTCTCTTTTAGCAATCTGCCAACAGCAGCTTCAAGTGTGTCGTTGTCGAAACCATAAACATATTTTCCGATGAGCGGAAGCACTTTGTCTATCTGGTTTTGAATTTCCTGTTTTAATGCGCCTTCATTATCGCCATTGGCTGTTAACCGCAGCTTTACTTCTCCGGCAGAAGGTAAGTAAGCAAGGCCAATATGATTGGGTAATGCTGCTTCCCAATCAACAATAATTTCGGCAAGGCTTGATTCTCCGACACCGCTTGTCTTTATTACCCGATGAACGATTGTTGGTGTCTGAAAACGATGTTTTAATTTATCAAAACCAAAATCACTTAAAATGCCTTTCATTTCAAACGGTACACCTGGCAGTGAAATATAAACGACACCGTTTACGTCCATCCACATACCCGGTGCGGTACCTCTGTGATTAAACAGTACTTCACAGTTAGCCGGAACAAGGGCCTGCTGTTTATTTAAATCTCCGATCTCTCTGCCACGTTTTATAAAGAATGCCTGAAGATGCACAAGTACTTCTTCGTTCCATACCAACTCGGTATTGAAAAACTTACACAACGTTTTTTTTGTGATATCATCATTTGTTGGTCCCAAGCCTCCTGTAATAATCACAATACTGGAACGCTCTGTTGCTTCTTTCAGAATCCGGATGATTTCATCTGCTTTATCGCTTACGGAAGACTTTTGCCGGGTTTTAATACCAAGCTTGTCAAGCTCTGCACTGATCCATTGGGAGTTTGTATCTGTTATCTGACCGTATAGAATTTCATCGCCAATCGTAATGATATCGGCATATATATGCTTGTTCATGTGTTTTTATTTTACAAACCGAAGTGTTGAGTTTGTATTTTTTATTTGAATATAATATAAACCGGATTCTAATGCAGCAACATCCAGTACGATTCTGTTATTTGATATTTTTAATTTTTCTTTTTTAATCATTGACTGACCAACTGCATTGAAAATTTCTATATCGATATCGTCTGTAGATAGTTGCTGAAACTCTATTGTCAATGTTTTATCTGCAGGGATCGGATAAATTTTTATACCTAAGGAATTGACTGGAGTAGAAATATCCAGTGGATCGGATGCAATGACAATGGTTTGTTTTAAAGAATCTGTGCAATAGATATTATCACTTACCTTTAATGTTACGATATAATTGCCGGGGTCAGTGTACGTATGTGTAGGGTTTATGTCTGTTGACGTTTGATTGTCTCCAAAATTCCATAATGCTGATTGGTAGTTTACACTTTCATTGGTAAATGTAGAAGCGGTGTTTGCTGTTTCGGCCGTGAAACTGAATGCTGTTATAGGGGATTTATCTGTTATTATATAAAGGGAATAAGCAGATTCATATAAGGAATCAATGTTTGTAATGTATATCGTGTCTGCTGTAGAAACATTTGTTTTCGTGTATGCTTGTCCCTGGAAAACCGGAATTGAAACTGCGGTTGGTTCTTCTGTATAGAAGTTGAATTTATTTCCCGGAGAAGGAGTTATTGTAATATCTCTGGTTGTGTTGGTACATAATTTAATCGAATCAGCCAATGGAACAGGGCCGGTGTGTAGTTCAATGAATTTCTGTTTTGCATTTGCCGCAAATAATTTCAGATCAAGCAGGGTAGTTGTTGATGTAAGCAACGCAAAAGCAATGGTAGTGGTATCACCTTGTTTTAAGTTGTTAATACGGCCTGCCAGCGTCATGGAAATATCAGTACCTCCGGAATTTCCACCGGCCAGATGTTGAGTTAAATTACTTGATAATGCCTTGAATTTTTCGGCCTTGGTAAAACCATCATTCGGGTTAATATTATTGCCACCTACTATTAAATTATCCATCGCATAATAGTTTACATCCTGTTCGGTAAGTAAACATATACCTGCATAGAGATTGTTTGAAGTAATGTCATACGCATATCCTAAGCGTGTATCTACATCGTAACTTGCGCGGTTGGATGAATAATTTTCAATATCCCAATCGACAAAATGACCCACATACACAGAGTCTATATCGGCAGCTGAATGATTGATGATTTTATATTCCAGAAAAACAGTATTGGCATATTCGGCTGTATTGAATGTGTAGGAGCGTTGTATGCATTCAATATTCTGAGGTGAAGCATTTGTTGCACCTGCATCATTAAAATTTGATAACACTTCTCTGTATTTGTAGGGACTATTTACAAAGGAAGGATTGTTTAACGGGTTAAAGTCCAGATCTGAATTACCTGCAGGATTACCCCGAACGCAGTCGGATACAGTGGTTGAAGACTGCCCGATCATTAATCCGTCCTCATATAATGTATTTGTACCATTGGTCAGATAACCCACACCGATTGTGCTGTATACATCTTCGTATCCAACCCGGCCGTTGGAAGTAATGGTTGTCTGAATATTGTCGTTATATAATGTAGTATAATCCGGATTAACAGAAATTTTGAAATACTGATAATCGTAGTAACCTATTGCAGCGTCTGTATAACCGATACGAAATTCGATGCTTTCGTTATTTTGTGCTGAATTTTTAATGACAAGTTTAAACGGACTGCCTGCGTTTGATTTTGATTGAAGGCTATCAATCATACCTGCGTTAAATGTATTTGTAAGTATTTCCACATCAGCAGAAGAAGATGACAGATCAATCATAAGATTAGAACTTGGTCTTAAATAATTGAAAAAATCTGCCGATATAAATACCGTATCGCCGCTAAAAAGAGTTGTACTGAATGGAGATGTTGTGTTTAAATTTTTATATCGGATAGAAGGAGATTTTGTATCGGTTAATGCCTTGTAAATGTTGATGCGGCCTTTGCCCATTTTTTCTTTATAAGGTGCATTTTCAGGAAAGGTATCTACAACGTCAGCTGTTACGCGAAGCAGTTCAGCAGCCTGTAGCGCAGAGATAGCGGGGTAATGAGAACGTACAAGGGCAGCAGCACCGGCAACAACCGGTGAGGCCGCTGAAGATCCATCCAGCCAGGCATCATAATTTCCTGGGCGGATGGTATATAAATTCATTCCCTGTGCACCAATATCTACAGAGTGTGCATACGTTGCTTTATAGCAGCAAGTCCAGTTTGTAAAACTGGCACGAATATCTATATATTGATTTGCCGTGGAAGAAAATGCAGTATCCATGGCTATGACAGAAAGTACGTTATCATACGCTGCCGGATAATAATCTGCTTCTTCATCTGTATTTCCGGCAGCAGCAACAATCAATACATCTTTATTTATTGCTGCATAATTGATCATATCCTGATCGGCAGCAGAATAGTTTCCTGTTGCGCCCCACGATAAATTAATGACTTTACAGCCATGATTGGCAGCATAAATAACGCCTTCGTATCCTTGTACAATTGTTCCATCACTTCCATCAACAGAAACCTTGACTGGCAGCACTTTTGAATTGAATGCAATGCCTGCTCCGTCTAGTGAGTTATTAACGGTTGCTGCAGCGATACCGGCAACGTTCGCTCCATGAAAAGCCGGATAATATACATTGGGGTCGTTGTCGTTACCTGCAAGATCCCAGCCCTGATAATTGTCAATATATCCATCATGATCATCGTCAATTCCGTTGATCGGATCGGCAAGGTTGTAGGCAATATTATTGGTCATATCCTGATGGGTATAATCAACACCGGTGTCAATAATACCAATAATCAGGTTGGGGTCACCTTGTTCGATTGCCCATGCTTCATAAGCCATCATTCTACCTAAAAAATTCTGATAGTT
>Ga0206916_1170_pt1 | contig 10241 bp, 7 predicted proteins | sample Alteio_BWOrgHeat_71_FD_152957 | JGI IMG/M metagenome (GOLD analysis project Ga0206916, IMG submission 152957) | Enriched cells from forest soil in Barre Woods Harvard Forest LTER site, Petersham, Massachusetts, United States -... | ecosystem: Environmental > Terrestrial > Soil > Temperate forest > O... | reverse complement strand
AGCAGCGCGCCGCTGACCTCGTCCACCGTCTGACTCTGGCTGAGAAGGCCCTGGAAATGCAGAACAACTCAGCAGCGATCCCACGCCTTAATATTCCGGCATACCAGTGGTGGAGCGAGGCCCTGCATGGAGTGATCAACGACGGCGTCACCGAGTATCCCGAGCCCATTGGGCTGGCCGCCACATTCGATGCCCCGGGGATCCATACCATGGCGGCGCAGATCGGCATCGAGGGTCGCATCAAGCACGTACAGAACCTGCGCGAGGGACACACAGGCATCATGGGCGGGCTTGATTTTTGGTCCCCGAACCTGAACATCTTTCGTGACCCGCGCTGGGGCCGCGGCCAGGAAACCTACGGTGAAGACCCGTTCCTCACCGGCCGCATGGGCGTAGCCTACGTCACCGGATTGCAGGGCGAAGATCCAAAGTATTACCTCGCCATCGCCACACCCAAGCACTACGCCGTCCACAGCGGGCCTGAACCCACACGACACTTCGCCGACGTGGACGTAAGCAAACACGACCAGGTCGATACCTACACGGCCGCCTTCCGTGCCGCGGTGGTCGAGGGCAAGGCCGGCTCCGTCATGTGCGCTTATAACGCGATCAATGGCGAGCCCGCCTGCGCCAACCAGTTCCTGCTGCAGGACCAGCTCCGCGGCAAATGGGGTTTTCAGGGCTACGTCGTCTCCGACTGCGACGCCGTGCGCGACGTTGCCGCCAATCATCGCTACCGCCCCACGCAGGCACAGGGCGCGGCCATCTCGGTCATCCGCGGAATGGATAACGAGTGTGTCACATTCACCCAGAGAGACGGCGACCCTGTCGAAAAGGCATACGTTGACGCTGTCCAGCAAGGCTACCTGCCGGAATCCACACTGGACACGGCCCTCATCCGCCTGTTCACCGCGCGCATGAAGCTGGGCATGTTCGATCCGCCTGAGATCGTTCCCTACACAAAGATTGACGAGAAAGAGCTCGATAGCGCCGAGCATCGCGCTCAGGCACGCAGGCTCGCGAATGAGTCCATGGTGTTGCTCAAGAACGACGGTTTGCTTCCGCTAAAACCAGGCATCCGAAATATCGCGGTCGTAGGCCCGCTGGCTGACCAGACCCGTCCGCTGCTTGGCAATTATGCGGGCAGCCCCACGCACATCGTCTCCATTCTCGACGGCCTGCGCGCCGAGTTTCCCAACGCGAAGATCACGTTCCTTCCGGGCACGCAGTTCCTCCGTACCGATGGCACTCCTATACCCGATGGTCTTCTGACCACTCCCGAAGGAAAGCCTGGCCTGAAAGCCGACTACTCTGACGGCGTCGCCAGAGGCGGCCCGTCGCCCGAGACGAAACCCAAACCACTGACGAGCCGCACCGAGCCAAACGCGCAGCTCACGAGCGATAACCTGCCCTCGGAGGTAAAGGACAGAAAAAACTTCGGCGTTCGATGGTCCGGCTTTTTGACGCCGACCGAATCGGGCGACTTCATCCTCGGCGTTCGCGCCGACGGCTTTGCGCGACTCACAGCCGATGACAAACCAGTAGCGATGTCCTTCGGAGGCGGCGGACCCGTCGCAAGCGTCGGTCGTGTCCATCTGGAAAAGGGCCGCAAAGTTGCGCTCAACCTCGTCTATGGCAGCGCCAAAGGAAAACCGCTGGCCGAATTGATCGGGAGGAAAGTCAATAACGCACCTTCTCCTGAAGCTATCGCCGCAGCCAAAGACGCAGACGCCGTCATCGCGGTGGTCGGCATTACGAGCCAGTTGGAAGGCGAAGAGATGCCTGTTACCGAACCGGGCTTCCTTGGCGGAGATCGCACCAGTCTCGACCTTCCCCAGCCCGAAGAAGATCTGGTGGAAGCACTGGCAACCACCGGAAAGCCGCTCGCTGTTGTTCTCATGAATGGCAGCGCCCTCGCGGTCAATTGGATCAACGAGCACGCCAACGCCGTGCTCGAAGCATGGTATCCCGGCGAAGAAGGCGGTACGGCCGTGGCGGAAACGCTGAGCGGAAAGAACAACCCCGCAGGCCGCCTGCCAGTGACGTTCTATACCGGCGTCGGCCAGTTGCCAAACTTCGAAGACTACGGGATGGCGAACCGTACCTATCGCTACTTCAACGGCAAGCCGCTCTACCCGTTTGGTTATGGCCTCAGCTACACGACCTTCAGCTACAGCGATCTCTCCATGCCAACGCGACCCATCGACGCGGGCCAGCCTCTTGGCGTCGAGGTCAAAGTAACGAACACCGGCAAAGTCGCCGGGGACGAGGTCGTGCAGCTCTATCTCAAATTCCCTGCCGTCAAGGGCGCGCCTCTCGTTGCCCTGCGCGGATTTCAGCGCATTCATCTCGAACCGGGCGCCAGCCAGAATGTCCATTTCGAATTGAAAGACCGCGACCTTGGTATGGTCACCGAAGGCGGCAGTCCTGTCATCGCTGAGGGCGACTACACGATCAGCGTCGGTGGAGGACAACCCGACACGGGAGCATCAGGCGTCGCCGGGCACTTCCACATTCAGGGCAGGGTGGGCTTGCCGGAATGAGAAGCATCGATTACTGCAGTTCGACAATCCTCGTTTCGTATGCGGCGAAACCTGATTGCGAGAGGGAAACACGTGGCTACCGGCCGGGAGTGTCGAGAGCGTATAGAACTCCGCCCGGCTGGTCGATACCGTCCGCCTCTCCTTGGTCTCCACTTGCGTTGCTTAACCGTGGCATCGGGAATGCCGACGCCCGGCGGACCTTTTGCTGTCCCGCCCATAGACCTATAGAAGGTTTGGGCCTTTGCCAGCGGAGTCCAAAGCAACGTGAGAAAAATGACAAGGGTAGGGAAAGCTGGCAACGATGCGATATTCTGCCAAATCGAGTGAAAAACAGTTGCTTTCGAGACAAACAACTGTTAGAAGAGTACTGCGACCGACCAGTAACAGTCACGGCGGCGACTCACTTCATCTCAAAATTGATCCGTCTGTCGAAATTTCCTGCGACCCGTGTGAATTATGTCCTTAACGTGTTGCGCGGCAGGCGTAGACCTGTCGATTCGGACTCTTGTCCAACGTGACGCTTGACTTGGGTCAGAACGGAAACAGACTCAAAAAGCGAGAAAGATGGCAGGAATGAACACTCTAGTTGTCGAAGACTTTGCTGACTTCCGGCGCTTCCTTTGTACGACCCTGCAGGAAAAGACCCGTTGCGTTGTCATCGGTGAAGCTGCAAACGGTTTGGAAGGCTTAAAAAAAGCTGAAGAACTTCACCCTGATTTGGTTCTGCTTGACCTTGGGCTCCCCAAAATGAACGGGATGGAGGTCGCTCGCCGGCTTCCTCAGCTGTCTCCAACTTCCAAGATACTCATGATGAGCCAGGATTGTAGTGTTGAAATCGTTCTGGAGGCCATGCGGCTGGGAGTGCGAGGATACCTATGGAAGCCGGATGTGGACGAACTTTCCATGGGCGTTGAAGCACTCGTCAAGGGATCCCAGTTTGTCAGCAGACGCCTCAGGCACGCCTTCCCTACGGACCAACTCTCTGCGAACAACAACGGTTATTCCTAAACGCACCAACGACGTGAAAGTCGCTTGTCTGAGGAGCTAGCTGATTGGTGATGGAAAACTTCGTCGAGACCGGCGATTTTATCGCCAATATGCAACCCAACGGTGAAATACAGTGATGGCGTCTCTCAGCACACTCATAGCGGAGGACCATGACGGCCTTCGTCGCATCCTGCGAATCCTGTTGGAAGAAAAGACTCCATGTTTTGTCGTTGGTGAAGCCTCAGACGGCGTACAAGCCGTCAAGATGGCCGAGGAACTCCGGCCCGACTTCATTTTCCTCGATCTGGCGCTGCCCAATCTGAACGGGCTGGACGCCGCTCGGAAAATTCGTAGCCTCTCTCCCGGCTCCAAACTGATATTCCTCACCCAAAACCGATCGCATGAGGTGATGCGAGCTGCCTTCGGCCTGGGAGCAATGGCCTATTTGTTAAAGTCAGATGCGCGGGAGCTTCCGCTTGCGGTCGACGCGGCTCTTAAAGGTGAGCAGTTTGTGAGTAGCCGCCTGCGTTACCCTTCGACAACTGTGGGTAAACCAACGCACTTACGATTCTGAAAAGGTGCCATCGCCTTCCAGCACCGTGATGTTGGGTGATACGGTGGACACGATACCCATTTCCCACTTCCCCGCACGTTGGAGGCACGACACCTCAACCCCGCGCGTCCACCATCTCCAGCCACTCCCGAATCAACCCCGCACACTCTTCGGGAGCCTCTTCCACCAGTAGATGTCCCATGCCCGGGAGCGTCACCATCTGGCTGTCCGCAAGATGCTCCTGCAACTCAGCCGCGCTGCCGATGGGGACGACCGGGTCTTCCTCGCCCCAGATCAACAGCGTCGGCTCGTCAATCGAGCGTACGGCCAACGCGTGACGCAGTTCGTCCATGTCGGCGTCCCAGGTGGCCAGCATCTGCAACACGCGGCGCAGCGTGTTGCGGTTGCGCAGCACGCGCAGGTGCGGACGCAGGTGGCGCATCCGAATCCGCCGCTGCGATCCCGCAGCCTCGTTGTACGCGCGCAGAATCATCCAGCTCGGAGCCAGCGGTATGCTCAGTGCCAGAAACCTGCCCGGCTGGCGCAGATAGAAATTCACCACATGGCTGCGATACCCGCCAAACGGATGCGCCGGACACAGCAGCACCAACCCGCGCAGCAAACCCCGCTCCGTCGCCGCCAGCCTGAGCGCCAGCACACCGCCGTGCGAGTGCCCGATTGCCACCGGCCGCATGAGCCCAACGCTTTCCATAAACCCACGCACCAGCCGCGCAAGGTTTGACTGATGCACATCGAGCTTCTTGCGCTTGCCGTTTCCCGAGCCGACAGGGTGCATAAACAACAGGTCGATCGCCACGATCCGCCGATCCGCGGGCAGCCCTGCAATCAACTCCGTCAGCGTCTCCTTGGTTGCCAGCAGCGCATGCAGCAACAGGATCGGCGGAGCCTGCACTTCCCCGCTCGCCGCGCGATCCAGATAAGGAATCTCGACCGAGTCAACGACAACACTCTTGCGTTCTGGCAACAAAACCCCCATCAATGCCCACCATCCAGCCACGCTCGCATCGCGCTTCCACACTCTGCCGCGGCCTCTTCGTTGGGCAGATGCCCGACCCCGCGCAGCGTCACCAGCTCCCACTGCTGCACACACTGCTCAAGCGCCGCGGCAGTGGCAAGCGGGACAATCGGATCGGCATCGCCCCACAGAAACAGTGTTGGCGCCGCAATCTTCTGCGCTTTGATCTGCACTCCCAGCGCGTCCATATCGGCGTTCCACGTCTTCAGCAGGCGGAGAAGCTGCGCCACATTGTCGCGCCGTTGGAAGGGCACGCGATACGGTTGCCAGTCGATCGTCATCTTCCGCCCCGCCGGGCCCATCAGGCGTCGGAACCCCACGGCCTGCATCCAGTCCGGAAGCAATCGTATCGAATGCCCAAACATGTGCCCGGCCCACGAATTATAGAAAGCCACCAGCCACCGTTCGCGCAGCAGAAACGGATGCGCCGGAGCCAGCAGGATCAAACCCGAAACATCCTCGGGAAACGACGCCGCCATCTGCAGCGCAATCGCTCCACCATGCGAGTGGCCAAGCACCACCGGCCGCTCCAGCCCCAGCATCTTCGCGCAGTCGCGCACCTGCCGGGCCAGGCCCTGAAAACTCAAATCCGACAATGTTGTCGTATCCGGCAGCTCGCTCCCGGGCATATTCAGCGCGATCAAACGCCGCTCCGGCGGCAGCTCCGCAATCAGCAGCTCCATGGTCGCCGCGCTCGCCGCGATGCCATGCAGCAGCACGATAGGAGCCCGCCCGCCTTCTCCCTGCGCCTCGCGTTCCAGAAACGTCAGCCGCGCACCATCGACACAGATCTCCCGCTGCACCAGCGGCATCGACATGCGCTAAACCGCCGCAGCCGCCAACTGTTCCGCGTGCTCCTCAGCGCCCGAGACCTTCAGCAGGCGACGCAGCAACTCCATCGCATGGTCCACATGCTCGCGCTGCAGCAGGAACGACGGCAGGAAGCGCATCACATTTCCCTGCACCGAGTTCAGCATCACGCCCTCGCTCAGCGCCTGCTCTGCCAGCGGACGCATCGGGACATTCAGCTCCAGCCCCAGCAACAGGCCCAGACCGCGCGCTTCAACTGCCAGCGGCGAATCCTGCTCCAGCTCCTTCAGCCCTGCAAACAGATACGCCCCAACCTCGCTCACCTGCTGCAACAAACCTTCATCGTCGACGATCGACAAAAACTCCAGCCCCAGCCGGCACGCCATCGGGCTTCCGCCCAGCGTGCTGCCATGCTTCGCCACGCCGAACGAATCGAACAACTCTTCATTCACCAGCAGCGCGCTGAGTGGAATGCCTCCACCCAGCGGCTTGCCCAGGATCAGCGCATCCGGCTTCACGCCCGTGCGCTCAAACGCAAACCACGCGCCCGTGCGCCCCAGCCCGCTCTGAATCTCGTCGAAGATCAGCAGCGCGCCATGCCTGGTCGCCAACGCGCGCGCCTCGGCCAGGAACTCGTTGCTGACCACATGCACGCCGCCTTCGCCCAGCAGCGGCTCCATCAGTACCGCAGCCGTCGCGTCGGTCACGGCCTCACGCAAACCCGCAATATCGTTGCGATGGACGAACCGCACATGCGGCAGCCCCGGCCCGAAGTCCAGCCGGTACTTGTCCTGTCCGGTCACCGAAAGCGAACCGTACGTCCGGCCGTGGTACGACCCGTACAGCGCCACAATCTCCAGCTTCGAATGCGCGTAGTTCTGCCGCGCGTGGGTCCGCGCCAGCTTCAGCGCACCTTCCACGGCTTCCGACCCGCCGGTCGAGTAGAACACACCCTTCATGCCCGAAAGGTCGCACAACCGCTCGCCGAGCTCTCCCGGATACCGGCTCGCATACTGCGGCGACAGATGCACCATCTTCCCTGCCTGGTCAGCCATCGCCGCGACCATGCGCGGGTGCGCATGTCCCAGTGCGTTGACCCCCAGCCCTGCCATCAGGTCGAGATAGCGGTTGCCGGAAGTGTCATAGAGATACACCCCTTTTCCGTGGTCCATTACCACCGGATAGCGGGCGTAGACCGGCAGCAGGTGGGCTGTGTCTCGGTCAAGAACGTGTTGGGCGTGGTCGTCCTGGTGGAAAAAAGACATGTCCATTCCAGTTCACAGTGTTTACGCCCCGTGGTCAAGCGCTTAGTACCCTCCATGGCTCACACTTCTGTCACAATGTGGCCCCGAAAGTTGGAGCCGGAAGTCTGACTTCAGAAACAGTGGCGCAACTTGGCTCCCTTAGCGCCCTTTGCGTTAGAGATTTTGTTTGCTCCGACTGAGGCTCCGCCGCCAGATGCTGCGGCTACGGGTGGGCAGTTGTTCCGGTGGTAGGAGGACCTTAACCCAAAGGCCGCGAAGGAGTGCGCCAAGGTTCGCCACGGCAAAATTGCCCTCCGTCGTCGCGCCGCAAATCCCACCTTCCACCCAACCCACAACCCAGAACCGACAACCAAAACCCCACCGTCCCCACTTTTCCACAACAGCCACCCGCTTCCCAACCGCCAACTTCATCGAAAAACTACCTCCATAAATGCATATTTCCCTATGATTTCCTGCATCAAACGTCTAAATTTTGTAACAAAGTCCTACTAACCGTGCATCGAGCGGTTTGGCACTTCATGTGCTGTTAAAGGGAACGATATATCGTGTCTTAGGACCTCCTGCGTGAAGAGCGGATACCCAACTCGTCTCATCGCCATCCTGCTTGCCTTGGTCACCCTGGGCATCATCGGGTTGGCTGCGGCGAACTTTTCCCAGGACCTCAACTACGATCCCCCCACCGACGGCGCCGGCCTGACCGAAACCACGGGTGGCCTTCGGGTCTACTCCGTCCCGGCCGGAACCCCAGCCAGCCGCGCCGGCATCCATGAAGGCGACGTCGTTACCGCGATCAACGGCCAGCCCACCCCGAACCTTGCCGACGCCATCCACGCCATCTACCGCAGCGGCGTCCTTTCCACGGCGAAATATACCGTGGAACGCACCGCCGGCAACGGCCAGATTGCAACCTTCGACGTCCAGGTCATCCTCGAGCCCGGCTCCGACTACGACCGTGCCAACCACGAGATTCTCCGTCTCATCGCGTTGATCTATCTCGCCATCGGCCTGTATGTCCTCTTCCGCCGCTGGACAGCCCCGAAGTCGACCCACTTCTACGTCTTCTGCCTGACGTCCTTCGCCCTTTACGCGCTCAAATACACCGGCCAGTTCGACACGCTCGACCTCTGGGTGCTGTGGTGCAACTACATCGCGACCGCCCTGCAACCCGCACTCTTCCTGCACTTTGCGGTCAGCTTCACCGACGACGAGAGGCCCCGCCCCAGCCGCCACTTCCTCAATCCGCTGCTTTATCTTCCCGGTTCGGTCCTGCTCATCTTCCGTTACTTCGCGCAGGAGCGCTGGGCCGCATCCGGTCAGTTGATCCACCGTCTCGACCAGATCGATTACGCCTACCTCGCCATCTTCTACCTGGTGGCCGCGGGCGTCTTCTGGTGGCGTTATCGTCGCGAAAAGAATCCCCTGCAGCGCCAGCAGCTCAAGTGGCTGACCCGCGGCACGCTGCTCACGGTGCTGCCCTTTACCGCGTTCTACGTCATTCCGTTCCTTTCCGACGCGACCGCGCCGAACAATCTCACGCGTCTTGCGGCCCTTTCGCTGATCCTGCTGCCGCTCACCTTCAGCTGGGCCATCGTCCGTTATCGCCTGATGGACGTGGACCTCATCTTCAAGCGTGGCGTTACCTACACGCTCGCCACCAGCCTGCTGGTCGGTTTGTACTTCGGCGTCATCGCCCTCGCCGCCGAGTTTGTGAAGACCAGGCTGCAAGGCTCGCCGACTTTGGAGAAGTGGGGCCTCATCGCCGCCGTCATCGTCACCGGCCTGCTCTTCGATCCGCTCAAGCGCATGATTCAGGGGCACGTCGATCGCATCTTCGACCAGAAGCGTTTCGACTATCGCGAGACCCTCGTCGAGTTCGGCCGCAGCCTCAACGCTCAGACCGACCTTGGCACCCTCGTGCAGTCCATCGTCGAGCGCCTGCCGCAAACCCTGCTCGTCACCCGCGTCGCCGTCTTCCTGGCCGACTCCGATGACGCCGACGAGAACCAGCACTTTACCCTTGTCGCTTCGCACGGCTTGACCCACCGGGCTGGTCAAGGCGAGCAGCGGCTTGGGCAGGGCGAGAAGTTCGACCTCGACTTCCTCAACTTCGACCGCCGCGGCGCCGACTCGCACATCTTCTTCGACTCGCCGCAATCTGTCCTGCGTCTGCCCCAGCGACAGCGCGACGCGGCCGCGACGCTCGACCTCAACTACTACTTGCCTTGTCGTGCATCACGCCATGAAGGCGGCGGCCTGCGCACCATCGCCGTCATCGGTCTGGGCCGCACGGACGATGGAGACTTCCTCTCCTCGGAAGACGTCGAGCTGCTCGAATCGCTCGCGGGCTACATCGGCATCGCCATCCAGAACGCCCAACTCTACCGCCGTCTGCAGCAGCAGATCACCGACTTCGAGCGCCTGAAGGACTTCAACGAAAATATCGTCGAGTCCATCAACATCGGCGTCTTCGCTGTCGACCTGCAGGACCGCATCGAGAGCTGGAACGCGCAGATGGAAGTAATGTACGCCCTGCCCCGCGCCGAAGCGCTGCGACGTCCGCTCTCTGAGGTCTTCGCCGCCGACTTTCTCGATCGCTTCGACCGTCTGCGCGCCGAACAAGGCACCAGCACCATCTACAAGTTCCGCTTTACCACCCCCGCCGGCGAAGCCCGCACCGCAAATATCACCATCGCTCCGCTGCTCAACCGCGACTTCCAGGCCGTCGGCCGCATCGTCATCGTCGACGACCTTACCGACCGTATGCATCTCGAAGAGCAACTGACGCAGGCCGAAAAACTTTCGTCGATCGGTCTGCTCGCAGCCGGTGTAGCGCATGAGGTCAACACTCCGCTCGCCGTCATCTCCAGCTACACGCAAATGCTGGCCAAGCAGCTCAAAGCCGACCCCAACAGCCAGCACCTGACGCCGGTCCTCGACAAGATCACCAAGCAGACCTTTCGCGCATCGGAGATCGTCAACGGCCTGCTCAACTTCTCGCGAACCGGCAGCGGCGATATTGCCCGCGTCGACATCAACACCATGCTGCG
>Ga0206916_1168_pt1 | contig 10287 bp, 6 predicted proteins | sample Alteio_BWOrgHeat_71_FD_152957 | JGI IMG/M metagenome (GOLD analysis project Ga0206916, IMG submission 152957) | Enriched cells from forest soil in Barre Woods Harvard Forest LTER site, Petersham, Massachusetts, United States -... | ecosystem: Environmental > Terrestrial > Soil > Temperate forest > O... | reverse complement strand
AGCGCAAGCGGCTCGTTGAAGGCTGCGGCGACGCTGTCGAGTGTGGACATCAGCTCGGAGATGCCTTCGAGGGCGAAGTACTCCGCCTGCATCGGGACGAGGAGGCCATCGGCGGCGACCAGGGCGTTGAGCGTGAGCAGATCGAGCGCAGGCGGGCAATCGAGGATGATGAAGGGGTATTGGGTGCGGATCGGCTCGAGCGCGTCGCGGAGACGGAACTCACGGCGCTCGGCTGTAACCAGCTCGATATTGGCGCCAATCATGTTTTTGGTGCCGGGAATGAGCTTGAGGGTGGCGATCTCGGTTTCGAGTGTGGCTTCTTCGGCGGTCGCCTGCCCGAGCAGGACGTCGTAGATAGAAAGACGCTCATCGGAACGGCCGAAGCCCATACCGCCGGTGGTATTGGCCTGGGGATCGCAGTCGATGAGGAGGGTGGAAACGCCTTCGAGGGCGAGGGATGCGGAGAGGTTGATAGCGGTGGTCGTTTTACCGACTCCGCCCTTCTGATTGACGATAGCGATGACCTTGGACATGCGGGTGAAAGTTAGGTTAGCAGAAGAGCGAGTGTTCCACGTGGAACGTTTAGGTTCGGTTCGCAAGTGACCCGCGGAGCAGTCTTTAGGGTCGAGCGAAAGTGTTCCACGTGGAACATTGGCGGCTAGCGGTTTGTTATTGAGCTACCAGCCACGAGCTTCCAGCTGCGGGTTACTGCTGTTCGGTGAGGTACAGGAATGTGCTGTGGCTGCCCGGGACGGGGATTGTTTGGACCTGCGCTCCGCCGGGAAAGAGCGCCTCGCCGCCGAGGACGGCCAGCATACCGGAACGCACGATGCGTGCAGGGACAGCTTCCAGCGCTGCGGCCATGTTGTCGACAGCCCGAAGAGTGACGCAGTCGAAACGGCGTTCCGTTGGCATCTCCTCTACACGCTTCGCCCAAACCTCGGTTTTGAGGTTGAGGGTGCGCACGGCTTCGCGGAGGAAGGAAGCTTTCTTGCCTTGCGATTCGGCGAGGGTGACGTGAAGCTTGGGAAGAAGAAGTTGGATCGGCAAACCCGGGAAGCCGGCACCGGAGCCGAAGTCCAGCAGGGTCGCCGAAGGAGCAAGCAAGGGTGCGATGTGGATTCCGGCAAAGAGGCTTTCACCAAAATGGCGGCGGACGATTTCTTCCGGATCGCGGATGGCGGTGAGGTTGGTGCGGGCGTTCCAGCGAAGGAGGAGATCGAGATAGGCGCTGAGTTGGGCGTAGAGATCAAGCGGAGTCCATACACCTTCAAGGTAAGGCAAGAGAAGAGCGCCGATCTGAGATTCGGTGAGGGTCACGGCGTTACCGGGAGGAGGCTTCCTGAATCAGGCGATCGAACAGCGCACGGGAGGCAGGGCTGATGTCGTAACTGCGCTCCGGATGCCACTGGACGCCGAGGACGAAGTGAGGGCTGGCATCGTCGGCGGGATCGGATTCGACGGCTTCGATGACACCGTCGTCAGGGCAGCGAGAGACGATGCGGAGACCGTCACCGGGTTCGGACACGGCCTGATGGTGACTGGTGTTGATCGGCAAACGGAGGTAGCCGTCAGAAAGCGGAGCTTCGTCGCGGGTGGCATCGCTCGAGAGGAGGAGTTGGCCAAGCGTGGAATGCTCGGCGATGAGGGCGGTATGGGCAATGGCTACGCTGCGGCCGGCGGAGTGGTTGACCGGGAGCGGTGTGATGTCCTGCACGAGAGATCCGCCGCGGTAGACGTTGAGCGACTGAACTCCGTAACAGATGCCGAGGACGGGCTTCCCGTTCTTGTAGGCGTCGTCGAGGAGGATGTTGTCGGCGGTCTCGCGAGCAGGATCGGCAGGTGAGGTAGCCGGATCCGGGTCGGCGGCGTAGCGGTGTGGATCGATATCCGCGGGACTGCCCGGGAGACATACGCCGTCGCAGCTTGCGGCGATGGCCGCGATTTCAGACGGCGTCGCAGCCAGATCAACCATGACAGGCTCGCCGCCGGAGCGGGCGACGGCCTCTGCGTAGGAAGGCCAGGACCGCTGATTATAGGCGAGGTCGGTAGAGGTCGGGACTGGGATGGCGATGCGCATAAGGCAGGTAGAGAGCTAAGCCTAGGTGAGAGGGTTTGATGTAAGAACCGGCTCACCGCAAAGAGAAACCATGTAACTCGTTGATAATACGGTAGATACAACGGAATCAGATGTTGACGCTGACCCCTCTTCTGTAACAGGATAGCAAGCGGAGGAAGAATGTGCGCGGTATTTGCGGGCGCGGTTCGCGTTTGAGGGAGGGTGCGTGGCGCTGGCAAGGCGACCCCGGTTATGGTTCCGGTTCGGGGTCGCGTTTTGGGGAGTTGATTTGCGGCCTGTCTGCTTCTAACTCGCTTGTTTGCTTTATAAATGCTTATAGAAAACAGGCCCTGCCCATTGGAACGAACGTCCGGCTGTCTGCGGTGGTTTTATGGGGTCTCATCCTCGTCTTGCTGGAGACCGATCATGTTAATCACGCGCCGCCTTCTGTTTGTCCTCGCTGCTGTCCTGTTCGTGTTTCCCGGGCTGGTGGCTCTGGGGCAGGCGTATACGTCCATCGTGGTGTTTGGCGATTCGCTGAGCGATACCGGCAACGATGCGGCGGTGAGTGCCGCGAAGAATACGGTAAATGCGCAGGTGCCGGGGCCGGCGACCAACTATACTCTGGGCCGCTTTACGGATGGCACCGACACTGTTCCGGCGGAGCATACCGTCAGCGGGATATGGCTGGAGCAGTTGGTCTCGATGATGCCGAACCATCCTGCGGTGGTGAACTCGCTGGCGGGCGGGACCAATTATGCGTATGGATTTGCGACCACCGACGTGGGGACGACCGTGTTTACCTATGGGCCGGGGAACGCGCTGTCGTTCACGGTGAAGAACATGGGCCAGCAGGTGAGCGATTATCTGGCGACCAATCCCACGATTACGCCCCAGACGCTGTTCATCGTGTGGGGTGGAGCGAATGATCTGATTGCGGCGACGACTCCGGCACAAATTGCGGCGGCAGCGGCACGCGATGCCGCGCTGGTGCAGCGATTGATTTCAGCAGGGGCGACAGACATTATCGTTCCCAACTTGCCGCCTCTGGGTTTGGTGCCGCGGTTCGATGCCTCCTCTACGACGTCGGTACCGGCGACGCAGGCCGCACAGGGGTTTGATCAGGCGCTGGCCGCCGCGCTGGCGGCAATTCCGGCGGCGAACCCGGGTAAGACGCTGCACATTTTTCCGCTCGATATCTACACGCTGTTCAACACCATCGTGGGCCCGCCGATTTACCGGTTTGCGAATGTGACCGCGAGCTCGCAGGGGCTTTCGACGGTGAATCCGGACACCTATTTGTTCTGGGATGATCTGCACCCCACCACGGCCGGGCACAACATGATCGCGATCGCGGCGCTGGCTCTGATCAGCACACCCGTAGCGACAACGACAGTGGTGCAATCTTCGAACCTGAATGCGGGCTCGAACACGCCGGTGACGCTCACGGCTGTGGTGACGGGGAAGCCGGGAATCCCTACAGGGACGGTGGCGTTTTTCGATGGGACGACGCTGCTGGGGTCGGCTTTGCTGCAAGGGACGACGAACAGTCCGACTGCAAGCATCACCACATCCGCACTGGGTGTGGGGTCACACTCGATTACCGCGGCTTATACCGGAGTGAATGGGTTTCTGAGTTCGACTTCGGCGCCGGTGGCGCAGATTGTGACGACCCCGGCGATCCATACGACGCTATCGCCGTCGACGCTGACGGTGCTGCATAACGATGCCGGCCAGGTGAATATCACGCTGACTCCGGTTGGCGGTTTCAGTGGGACGGCGACGGTCGCCTGCGGCACTCTGCCGACGAATCTGACGTGCTTCTTTACTCCCGCGAGCTATACGTTTACAGGCAACAATGTGGCGCAGACAGGTACGCTGCTGGTTGGAACGGCGACGGTCTCCCGGTTGGCGAAGCCTGGGAACGATGCGGAAATTATCGCCGCGTTCGCGATGCTTCCGCTGGTCGGCTTTGCAGCATTCCGGCGGAAGCGTATGGGGATGCTGGCGGTGTTGGCCGTGCTTTCGCTGGGCGCACTCGTCGGAGTGAGCGGGTGCTCGAATGGCACACGTGCGCCGTCGGGGACGTATACGGTGCCAGTGGTCGTGACGGCGGGTGGGACCTCTACGACAACAAGCCTGACGCTGATTGTGCAGTAAGGTTCGATGAAGGACCACAGGCTCGGCCATGCGCCGGGCCTGTGGCTTTAGAGAGCGGCGTCGAGGATGAAATAGGGCGCGCTCTCCTGTATGGTTCTGTGGATACTGGTTGGAGCTTTTTTCAGGAGTGCTCGTGAATCGTAAGCTTTTCTTCGCCGTCGTAGCGTCGTGTGTCGTTGCCTTGTTGCCTGCTCATGCGCAGTTGTTCGAATCGGAACATGGGCAGCAGGGGCCGGTGACTTTTTCGCCTGATGAGGCCAGGGTGCTGGCGCGGCTTGCGTCGTTCCGTATGCTGCCGGCGGAGGAGTGGCGGTTCCACTCGGGCGATGTCGCGCATGGGGAGTCGCCCACGCTGGATGACTCGGCCTGGGAGACGGTGAAGACGAAGTCGAAGGCTGGCAAGGAAGCGGTCTGGTATCGGCGCTGGATTGAGGTGCCGAAGACGTTGAACGGCTACGACCTGCGGGGCGCCAACATCAGCTTCATGTTTGAAGACTTCGCGAATGGGCCAGTGACCGAGATTGTGTACTTCAACGGGCGACGCGTGGCGATGGGTGAAGACCTGGAGCCGGTCGAGATTTTCGATCATGCGAAGCCGGGCGATAAAGTGCTGGTTGCCGTGAAGGTGCTGGCGTCTGTCGACGACAAGACGTTCAACAGCGTGCAGATGAAGGTGAGCTTTGCGGAGGGACGGCCGAATCCAGAAGACCTGCGCCAGGAGTTTGTTGTGGCAGCGGCGGTTGTGCCATCGTTGGCGCCGGGGTCTGCGGCGCAGCGGGACACGTTGCTGAAGGCGGTTGGCGAGGTGGATCTGGCGTCGCTGGACCGGGGGGACCAGAAGGCGTTCGATGCGTCGCTGGAGAAGGCGCAGGCGACCCTGGTTGCCTTGCGGCCGCTGTTGCAGACGGCGACACTGCATCTGACGGGGAACTCGCATATCGATGTGGCGTGGCTGTGGCCGTGGACCGAGACGGTCGACGTGGTGAAGCGGACGTTTGGGACGGCGGCGCAGTTGATGCGCGAGTATCCGGGCTATACGTACACGCAGTCGGCGGCGCAGTACAGCGAGTGGATGGGGGACAAGTATCCCGAGCTGAATGCAGAGATCAAGCAGCGAGTGCAGGAGGGCCGCTGGGAACTGGTCGGCGGCATGTGGCTGGAGCCGGACCTGAATATGCCGGATGGTGAGTCGCTGGTGCGGCAGTTGCTGGTGGGGCAGGCGACGTTCGAGAAGCTCTACGGCAAGCGGACGCGCATCGGCTGGAACCCGGATTCGTTTGGATACAACTGGCAGCTTCCGCAGATCTATAAGCGGTCGGGCATCGACTACTTTGTGACGCAGAAGATGTTCTGGAACGACACGAACAAGTTGCCGCTCAAACTTTTCTGGTGGGAGTCTCCCGACGGCAGCAAGGTGCTGACGTATTTTCCGCATGACTATGCGAACACCAATCTCGACCCGACGCGGTTGGGCAAAGACCTCGCGCAGGCGCGACAGTTTTCGCCGGGCATGATGCAGATGATGGACCTCTATGGCGTTGGCGATCACGGCGGCGGACCGACGCGCGCCATGCTCGACGAAGGCCTCCATTGGATGGAGCCGAACAAGGTGATTCCGAAAGAACAGTTTGGCACGGCGCAGAGCTACTTCACAGGGATTGAGGGCAAGCTGAATTCGACCTCGCCGATGTGGAACTACAAGACGCTGGCGAAGGGCGACACGGCGCTGCCGGCGCCGCCTGCGCCGCCTGCGGAACAGATCAGCATTCCGACGTGGAAGGATGAGCTGTATCTCGAATATCACCGCGGCGTGTTTACGACGCAGGCCGACCAGAAGCGCAATATGCGTAACAGCGAAGAGTGGCTGTTGGATGCGGAGAAGTATGCGTCCCTGGCGTGGCTCGATGGGCAGGCCTATCCGGAAAAGGAACTGACGGACGGATGGAAGCACGTGCTGTTCAACCAGTTCCACGATCTGGCGGCAGGGTCGGGCATTGCGACGATTTATAAGGAAGCGCAGAAGGACTATGACCAGGTACGCTGGGCGGCGAATGAAGTGTCGGAGAAGTCGCTGAACACGATTACGGCGCATATCGATACGCGAGTGGCGGTCGGTGTGCCGGTCGTGGTGTTCAATTCGCTGGGATGGAAGCGCGGTGGTGTGGGTGAAGTTTCCGTGCAGATGCCCGCGCCGGTGAAAGATGTTGCGCTGATCGACGCGAAGGGCCGAGTGGTGGCGTCGCAGGTGGTGTCGCGAGATGAAGCGACGCATACGTACAAGCTGCTGTTCCGCGTGGACGATGTGCCGTCGGTTGGATACGCTGTGCTGCACGCTGTCGATGGAAAGCGTGATTTCCCGAGCGACCTGAAGGCTTCAGGTCTGACGCTGGAGAATGCGGCGCTGCGGATCAAGGTCGATGCGGCGACAGGGTGCATTACTTCGCTGTTCGACAAGAAGGCCGCCTTTGAGACGATTGCCGCGGGTGGATGCGGCAATGAGTTGCAGGCTTTCAAAGACACACCGAAGGAGTATGACGCCTGGAACGTCGATCCTGGAACGCTGGATGCGCCGCCGACTCTGTTGCACGGTGTCGATGAGGTGAAGCTGGTCGAATCAGGGCCGCTGCGGGCGACGATCCGCGTGGCGCGGACGTGGCAGGGATCGAAGTTTGTGCAGGACATCACGCTGTATACCGGCGCGGACCATGCTGTCGTCGCGAACGATATCGATTGGCATGAAAAGCATGTGCTGCTGAAGGCGGCGTTTCCTCTGGCGGCGTCGCGTGGAGAAGCGACGTACGAGATTCCGTATGGAACGATCGAGCGGGCGACGACGCGGGACAATTCGTATGAGAAGGCTCGCTTTGAAGTTCCCGCGCTACGCTGGGCCGATGCCGGCGACGGCAAACATGGGTTCAGCATTCTGAACAACTCGAAGTATGGCTATGACTCGGTGGGGAACCTGCTGCGGCTTACGTTGTTGCGTTCTGCGACGTGGCCGGATGCGAATGCCGACCAGGAAGAGCATCACTTCGAATACGCGCTGTATCCTCACGCCGGAGATTGGAAGCAGGCGTTGAGCGAGCGTCGTGGATACGAGTTCAACTATCGGCTGAAGGCGATGCAGGTAGCTCCGCATGGAGGAGCGCTCCCGGCGGAGCATTCGTTTGTCGGCGTGGATGCGCAACATGTGGTGCTGACCGCGGTGAAGAAGACTGAGGGTGATGGGTTGATCATCCGGTTCTACGAGTGGGCCGGTGAGGGCGGGAATGTGACACTCACGGTGCCTGCGGGTGCTACCGGAGCGACCCTGGTGAACCTGATGGAGAAGCCGGAGGGGTCGGCGATCGCTGTGTCAGGCGATAAGGTGGTTGTGCCGGTGACTCCGTTTGAGATTCAGACGGTGAGAGTGGATTACGGGCACGCGAAGTAGAGAGGGCGGGTCGAGGAGGGCCGTTGCATAGCGGTCCTCCTCGCGACGTCGTCTGCTCTTGCCCTTATGTCTGTTATTCCCGCAGGGAATCTGCGTTTCTGACGCTGCAAGCACGTCTGAAGTATGACCACTCCGTCCATAAAAAGATGGGTTATGACCCTATGTCGCGCGTTCAGCGCTACGTCTTTTGGCGACAAGTGAGCTATGCCTTCAGTCCTTTGAGAAATGGCGTCGCAAAGGCCGGGCGACCACTCTTCGCGAGGATGTACCAGACGATGAGAACCGCGTCAGGACCGGCGTTTCCACCCAAAGCGATTTCAGTTTTGCCGATAAGCGGTGCGGTTGGTCGGTATCATGGTTGAATGAACGGTAAAGAAGCAACTATCAAATTGGGAAACGCCATACTGACGCACGTCACACCTCTTCTCTTCGTAAAAGGTTCGGAGGAAGATGGTTATGAAGTGCTAAACAATGCGACCGGAGGCTTTGTAGACACGGGCAAGTCGAAGTTGTTAGTCACGAATGCCCATGTGGTCCAGGCTTTTGACGAAAAGCTTCGCGCCGAGACTGCTCTCAAGCTTGTCATCGGTTCAGCCGGAAAAGCATTCGCCGTGGATCGTTCATGGCTGAAGGACCATTACAAAAAACCCGATTTGAAGTTAGATTTGGCTACCTTCGCACTGCCTGAAGACTTCGATATTTCAAGGTTCGGTAAAGCCTTCTATCGGCCCGCAAGTTGGCCCCCTGAACGAGCCAAGTCGGGTGATTTCATTGTGATCGCGGGATATCCAGGCGGCCACCGCACTCAAGCTGGCACTACTGCAACGATGAGGACAAACGTGATTGCTGACCCCGTGAGTACGGTAAACGACGTAGTTTTTGTCCTCGCAGACGAATCTGCGGAGCGTACGCTCGTCAAGGTCGACCCGAGTCTTGGTGATCTCGGTCAGTTCGGAGGGATGAGTGGAAGCCCCGCGTTTCGATTCAGACAAGACGGAGAATACGATTTGGTAGGGTTTCTAAACGAAACCCACGAAGGACTCAACGCTCAAGTCCGAGCGGTGCATGCAGATTTTATCCGAGAGGACGGGAATCTAGACTACGGGCTTCTGCCGTATTGACATCTCGGAACGCATCATCGAACAGTAGATACCGGTAGGTCTGCTTCTCGTCGACAATGACGCGTTACCAAAACGGCGTAAATCGGTAGGGTCAGCGTGGGTTTCCGAGGGCGCAGCTCTTCATGGCTCGCACAGTGCACCGCTAGGATAGATGAATGCGAGACAGATGGAATCACTTCCCGAATTCGACCGTCGCGAAGTATGAACAGCTAAGCCAAGTGATTGTACTCAATACCGTGGATTGGGAAAGTTACGACAGAGCGGTTCGAAGCGGAGACATTTTAGGCCTGAGAAGGATTGCTCCCGTCCTTTGGCATGAACTTCGGCATTGGGTTGATCACTGTAGCACCGTCTGGGGTCAAAAAGATCTCGTTGGCGCCTTTGAGGCGCTATCTGCGCGGGCGGTCGGCAGTGAGTACGACTATTGGAAGATCGTTGAATACGTCAGGCAAGCCTCGAAAGACAGATTCGATACCTACTTCACTACGATTGAGAACGAACATCCGGGATCGGGCACGCGTGGCTGGATGGCGCATTCGTCCGCAGGGGTACGATTTGATGAACTCGGAAAGCCAGACGAGAGTAAGCCCATACTGTTCACACGGTTCGCGTGGCTAGACGGGAGTCTTGCTTGTCGCGTTCCTCTCTCTGTCGCGTCGCTTCTTGAAGTTTCAGCCATGTATTTTGAATGGCACATGAGCGCAAGGCTCGCGGCGAAGCTTCCTGAACCAGGCGCGACCGTGCAGCAGGAAGTAATCAAGGAGCAACTCCAACAATATCTATTTACACCAAGTCTGGCAGAATATTCGGTCGCCGTGCATTTGCTTGCAAACAAGCAGCACCTGACCGATGGCTTGCTGGCTTTCGAGTCAGCGGCCGCCCTAGCTTTCATAGCCCTGAATCTGACAGATGATTTGTTCTTGGAGATGCGCGTTCCAGAAACAACCGCTTTATGGGGATCACGAAACAGAGCGTTTCTTGATCAAAAAGATCGCGGTTATGCGTACTTCCTGCTTACTCAAACTGCACCACCGATCAATAGAAATACTCCGATTGGTGATTGGATGGACGCCACTGTTCAAGCGGCGGGTCTACCGCCTTTGCAGACTATCCACGAGCTGGCGCATAGCGAACGTACAAGGCTCAGAGAGTCTGTACTCTCCGGGTCAATGGCTGACGAATATCGTGAGGATCTCCTAAGAGTCCTGCTGAAGGGGGAGATCATTGCAACCCGCTGTCGACCATTCCCCACGCTCGACAACTCCGATGTTGCACTCACCGAGACCGGCATGCCAGCGATTCAATTTTCTGATTTGGCCGTCCTGGAGGGTCGGATTACTAAGAAGTATGAGGATGCGGGTAGCTTCTATGATTGGTATGAACATAGGAACAAACTAGTGAACCGGCTTTCAGAGTTCGCGGACGTTTGCGGACTGTAATTGGCGGGCTTCGGAGCGAGGAGCCATCCTATGGCGTAGCTCCCACAAGAGCTAACCTGTGGCGGAGCAGTAACG
>Ga0206916_1079_pt2 | contig 10371 bp, 12 predicted proteins | sample Alteio_BWOrgHeat_71_FD_152957 | JGI IMG/M metagenome (GOLD analysis project Ga0206916, IMG submission 152957) | Enriched cells from forest soil in Barre Woods Harvard Forest LTER site, Petersham, Massachusetts, United States -... | ecosystem: Environmental > Terrestrial > Soil > Temperate forest >... | reverse complement strand
AATGGCGCAAAGAAAGTTCTAAAATATCGAGCTGGTCGTGGGGCGGATTACCCAGCGGGCGTACATTGTAGTTATCCACAGCCTCCGCCGACAAAGTCACCTGCCAGCGGTCATCCCATAAAATAGTCTCGCCGGGGTGAATGAGAATATTATCTGTGATCGCCGCATATTCACGCATGAGAATAAGCTGCGTTGCCGTCATACTGACGAGGCAGCCATGCAGGGTGCGGGGCGCCATGTGGGTTGCGCTAAGCGCGGCATCTAAAAGAGAATTCAGAGAGGCCTGTTCCGGCGCGTAATCTTCGCGGTGAATCGTTTGCAGGGCTAAGGTGACGGCACGACCTGCAATTGCGCGAGGGACGGATTTCAGCGCAGCAAGATTAAAACGAATAGTACCGGCGATATCCTGTTCTGCAGCGTTTTTCAGAAAATCATTGGTGTAATAATCAAGCGCATAGCTTGCTTCGGCGGCGCGCATGCCGAGATCGGCCAACCTTTCAGGTGTCAGCCCTTCCTCCGCCAGCAAAGGCATAACACGGCGGAGCCTGCCGCGCGCATATTTATCCAATTGGTTGCTGGGATCGGTGACGTAAGGCAACTTTTCTGCATCGCAGGTCGCAATCAATCTTGATTTGGAAAAACTGAGCAGGGGGCGCAACAGGCGGATATCATCGCTGTGTGTGACGGGCGCGATACCGGCCAGCCCATCGATGCCGCTGCCTTTTGCAAAACGCATCAGGATTGTTTCAGCCTGATCTTCCAGTTGATGTGCCAGAAATAAATCCCGGATGCCGTGTCGTTTGCATGCCGCAATCAGTAATTTATAACGCGCCTTGCGCGCAGTGATGTGAAGTTTGGAAATAACCGGTTCATGCTGCCATGTCAGAATTTCGGCCTTGATGCCGATGCTTTCCAGCCGCACTTTGGTTTGCAGCGCTTCATCTGCGGATTCCGGGCGCAAGGCATGGTCGACAATGAAGGCATATAGTTTCCTCTCCCCTTGAGGGAGAGGAAGCAAAAACTTGGATTTAGCCTCAGCTAAATCCTTAGTTTTTGCAGGTGAGGGGGTTTCTTGCTCAACGAGCCCTCCCCTAACCCCTCCCGCAAGGGGAGGGGGACTAACCCGCTCTTGCTGCGAAATCCATCGCTGTAAACAAAAAGCGAGCGCCGTGCTGTCAGGTCCGCCCGACACGGCAACCGCCAAGGGGGTGGATGCGGGTAACGCAGAAGCGGCCATTGCCGCATTAAATGTTTCAGCGCTGAGAGCTTCTGATGTGTCAGGCTGCAATGTTATGGCTGCGCGCTGCATTTAAGCTTGGTGCGTTCTTCGCCGGCGCGCGATTTAACGCTGGCCGATGCGTTCGGATATTTGGTTTTCAGTTCCGACAGAGTTGTGCAGGCATCCGCTGTTTTATTCAGGCTGCTAAGCGACAAAGCCAGCTTCAACAAAGAATCTGGCGCCTTGGCGCTTTTCGGATTTTGCTGATAGGCGTCGACGAAGGCGATGGCGGCTTCAGAATATTTATTCTGCACATAAAGACTTTCGCCATACCAGTATTTGGCGTTATCGATCAGCTTGTCCTTCGGATTCTTGTCGATGAAAGTTTTGAAGGCCTGCTCTGCCGACGGATAATCCGCCTTACGCAAAATATCAAAAGCGCGTTCATATTGTTCTTGTGTTGTCAGGCCGTAATCGGCTGGCGTGTCGGGCAGGGGCGGTGCTTTCGGATTATTGACGGCGCCCGTTACTTTGCCGTTCTGCATTTTCACAGCGCCTAAACTGCCTTTGACATCCGGCACCGGCGCATCGGCTGACGGCATCGGCGTGACTGTCGGCGTTGGCGCCGGCGGTGTGGCCGCTGCCTGAGCCTGCGCCGCAGCTTGGGCTGCAATTTGCGCGGTTGCTGCCTGATCGGTTTCCAGCTTGGCCAGACGCGCGTCATAGTCAGCTTGCATACGCTGCAAGGCTTGATCCAGACGTTTGACGGAATAGCCGATTTGTTCCAGCTGGCCATTGAGCATGCGGATCTGGGCTTCGAGGCCTTGAAGGCGCGTTTCATAATTGGGCCCGACCCCGCCGCCGCCCGGCATCTGTGCAAAGCTTGGCGCGGAGGCAAGCGTCAACAGGCTGAAGGTCAGGAAGGCAAAACTGCGTAAAACCGGTTTCATCCGAGGTCACCTTGGTAGTTGCCTGCCCATTATGACGGCAAAAGGGGTAAAGAAAAAGCAGGAATAATGTTAGCTTATTGCCTCTATGCTTGGGCAGGCAACTATTAATCTGTTTGACCTAGGGCCACTCTTTAGGCCATAGAGCTTTTGACGATTTTTACTGGAGATTTTTTATGACCAAGCTTAAAAACCCCAAGATTCACCTTCCCAAATTTTTGGGTATTGCTGCAATTGATAATGTCAAAGTGGCTCTTTTTCAGCGTCGAAATGGGGAGCAAGAACTAGTGTATTCTATAAGCAGTCGATATCTGGAAGCTAATGCTGAACAACTTACTCACAGCAGCATGTTCGAAGGGGTTCAAAATCAAAATGCCTATCGAAAAGCAATTCAGGCTTTACGCAGGGGAACAAGGGCAAAACTAGCCTTTGTTGAAGCGGGCGGTCAATGTGCAGGCCGCATCATAGCGCGTGGACCACTTAAGTCTGGGTGTTTTTCTGGTATAGCGGGGATCATGCCAACTGTTGCAAATGATATTTCTCCAACCATGCATACCTCATATGCTGATACAAATGTAAAAATTGTTTGGGTTTGTCGCCCAAGTTGATTTTCAAGTTTTTACCCAACAAAAAACCCCGTGATCTTGCGACCACGGGGTTTTCTTTATTTATTGGATCCCCGCCTTCACGGGGACGGTTGCTTTCTAAGCTCGGCTACGCCTTGCTAAGAAAGCAATCCGCTTACTGAGAAACAACCGTTACACCGCGGCGGTTCTGAGCCCAGGCTGCTTCGTTGCTGCCAACGACTGCTGGACGTTCCTTGCCGTAGCTGATTGTCTTAACGCGAGCGGCGCTGATGCCGTCAGCAACCAGATAGTTCTTTACAGCTGTTGCGCGGCGTTCGCCGAGCGCCAGGTTGAACTCACGGGTGCCACGTTCGTCACAATGACCTTCGATGGTGACGTTAGCTGTGCCGTACTTCTTCAGCCAGGCTGCCTGACGGTCGAGAGTCGCACGAGCTTCGCTGCTCAGGTCGGACTGATTCAAAGCGAAGAATACGCGGTCGCCTACGTTAACAACCAGATCTTCCTGTGTGCCGGGCTTGGCTGGGCCATTGTGGCCAGAGCCGTTTGCGCTGCCGTTAGCGCCGCCTGAACCATCGCCCATGCCGAGCGTGTCGCAAGCTGAAACGAGAACGAGCGCCGCCATCAGGCAGAGAATCTTTTTGACCATTGTAATACTCCCTTTGTGAACCTCTGGCGGATGTGGGCGGCAGGATACCGCACTTTAGCCGAGATAAATGTTGCCGATCAGTACCGCACAGACCCGCTTGACTTAAACTTTAAGGCCGGAATGCGATACCTTTAATTCCCTTATGTCCCACCGAAAAGCTATCGCCAAAAGCCGAAAAAGATTTAGGTTGGTGGGGCACGAAGAAATCTGAGGGCAAAATAAGCGCAGATGAAAAGTGAATCAAGGCAGAAACCCATAAATTTTCTTGATTTAACAATTGATTGCCAGGCAGTGGCAGGATTGCAACGGTTGTAAAAAAGCCGAAAACGGGTGAATCGACGGTAAGACTTTGTTTACCCTTGGTTTCTTTGGGAAAGCTGTTAAGGCATGGCGCTCTTGCAATAGCCGTTGCCTCAATCTTGCCATTGGTCTTAAAGTGGTGCCGGCCATATTTTATGAATTTAAGAAGCAGTCGAATATATGAAACAACGATTACGCAATGAAGCTGACCGGATTGAAAAAGCCTGGGATGCGCTTGAACTCCGAACCATCGATAAAGCGAGACTAAGTCGTAAGGATTTTATTCTTCTGGCACGGGGCGTGCTTAAACCCAAAAGCCGCAAATTCGAAAAAGGCATGCCGATGAATTTGGGTTTCTTCAAGGCTGCCGCTATTGAAATTTTTCTGCGCGAGGCTTTTCATAAAAATACGGAGTCAACCTTAACGTTTAAAGCTAAAAAAATTGATTTTAAGGAGAGTAGGGATCTCTCGCCTGATCAATTAAGAAAAACAGTACGTTATGAACTGAACAAAATAATCAAGATTATCACTGATAGGAATGAAAGAGACGATCAAATTTTCAGCACATTTCGGACCGGTCTTGTGATGCCTAAGGAAGAGTTTGCGGAAGATTTTCATACTCATAAAAAGGGTGCGGTTGTTTGCCGTTTCGGCAATTTGCCCACGGTCGTTGTTCGGAAAAAACGCTTGAAACTCAGTAACCAAAGAATAAAATTGAAAGGCCAGAGAGCAAAGCTTCGAGCTCGAAAAGTGAAAATGGAAGGCCGAAAAATAAGAAATCTTATGAAAGATTCGGAATGGCATAATGAAAAAAGCGTCCAATTTCTCCCCCTATCGGCTATTACACTATTGGGACGACGAACGCTGCATGGTTCTCACCCAGCACCTAAAGGTGGGGTTCATTCGGTTCTGATGACTGTTTTTCTTTAATAGCTCAGGGCCACTTTGCTTCGGGCGGTAGCGACATCAGGATTGCCTCAATATTGCCACCAGTCTTAAGGCCGAACAGTGTTCCGCGATCGTAAAGCAGGTTGAATTCAGCATAGCGTCCGCGGCGTACCAGTTGATGTTCGCGCTGTTCTTCTGTCCATGCCTCATTCATATGTTTGCGAACGATAGCGGGGTAGGTTTCCAGAAAAGCGCGGCCGACATCCTGCGTAAAGGCAAAATCCTTGACCCAGCTGCCTGTGTCCAGCCAGTCATAAAATATACCGCCGATGCCGCGCGGCTCGTTACGGTGGGGCAGGAAGAAATAATCATCGCACCATTTTTTGAAACGCTCGTAATAAGTGGCGTCGTGCTTGTCGCAAGCCGTTTTAAAGGCGCCGTGGAATGTTGCAGAATCTTCTTTGGTTGCAGCGCTATCCATAAACATCGGCGTTAAATCCGCCCCGCCGCCGAACCAGCCATGGGATGTCACAATATGACGCGTATTCATATGGACGGCGGGAACCAGCGGCGAGCGCATATGTGCCACCAGGCTGATGCCGGCTGCCCAGAATTGCCCGTCATTTTCCGCGCCGGGAATCTGTTTGCGGAATTCCTCGGAAAACTGGCCGAAAACGGTGGAAATATTGACGCCGACTTTTTCAAACACCCGGCCATGCATCAGTGACATTTCGCCGCCGCCGCCTTCGGCCCTTGTCCATGGCTTACGTTCGAACCGGCCAGCCTTCAGATGCGGATGTGCTGAACTTTCTGCTTCATCTTCCAGGGCTTCGAAAGCGGCGCAAATCTGGTCGCGCAGGCTGCGGAACCAAATTGCTGCCTGTTCCTTCTGCGCGGCAGTCGGCAAGGTCTTTTGCGTGGGAAACTGGCGTAGCGCTGCGTGTTTCATGCAAAACTTCCTGTTTGTCTCAGCGCCTCGGACAGCGCAATTCCTGCAGCCAGTGCAACATTCAGCGACCGCGCCGATGGCTGCATAGGTATTGTAATTTGCACATCCACACTTTGATGCACATCAAGTGGCACACCTGCGCTTTCGCGTCCAACCATAAGAATATCGGTCTTACGAAAAGCGAACTGGTGATAAGGCATATCCGCCTTCGTCGTTAAAAGAACAATCCGCTCGGGGCTGGCCTGTGCTTTAAATGTCGACCAGTCCTGATGGCGCTTATAATCCAAAAACTCAATATAATCCATCGCGGCGCGCTTTAATTTGCGGTCGTCCAGCACAAAGCCGCAGGGCTCAATAATATCCAGCCCAACGCCAAAACAGGCGCAAAGCCGCATCATGGTGCCGGTATTGGAGGGCATATCAGGCTGATAGAGGGCAAGACGCATGAAGAGGGTTTAGGGGCTAGGGTTTAGGGATTGAGGTAAAGCTATCCTTTTATAATTGGGCTCACAACAAGCGTCATCCCGGTTTAAGCCCGGGATGACGCTAAATGATAGACCTGCTCACGATTCTCCAATCTCAAGTCTCTAAATCCAAAATCCCTGAACCCATCTCATTGACTTAGCTATAGCTTGGAGTAAATTGCCCCGCAGATTCAACCTTGAAGCCTGTTGTTCCTTTTCAGTTACCGGAGTTTTCCATGGCAGAAACGCCATCACCGCACGCCGCCTCAGATTGCTGTCACGATGAAGAACGGCGCGATTTTCTTGCCCTAACGGCGGGCGCCATGGCGGGTGTCGGCGCCTGTTGCGCGGCCTATCCCCTGATTCAATCCATGAACCCGGCGGCTGACGTTCTGGCATTGGCCTCGACCGAAGTCGATCTGTCACAGGTTAAGGAAGGTCAGTCGCTGACCGTCGTCTGGCGCGGCAAGCCGGTTTTCATCCGCCGCCGTACACAGGCTGAAATCAATGAAGCGCGCACTGCGCCCATGTCCGACCTGAAAGATCCGCAAAAAGACGAGGACCGCGTCAAGCAATCGGCTTTCGGCGGCAAGGATATGCCTGAATGGCTGGTAATGGTTGGCGTCTGCACGCATCTGGGTTGCGTGCCGCTGGGCCAGAAGCCAACTGATCCGCACGGCGAATTCGATGGCTGGTTCTGTCCATGCCATGGCTCGCAGTATGACAGCTCGGGCCGTATCCGTAAGGGACCTGCGCCGAAAAATCTGGAAGTACCGCCTTACCAATTCACTGACGCCAATCACATCAAGATAGGATGAAGAGAAATAAGTGGCCGGAGATAAAGAGTTTCTCTCTCAATCTCTGACCACTGACCACCCATTCGCAACGTTAAGGTCACCATTATGTCCCACGGTTCTCCGTCAAGCTTCAAAAACCCCGTTATCAACTGGATCGATACACGGCTTCCTATCTTCACAATGCTGCAGAAGGAATACGGCACTTTCCCGACGCCGAAGAATTTCAATTATCTGTGGAGCTTCGGCGGCATCGCGATGGTGATGCTGACAACCATGATATTGACCGGCATTTTTCTTGCCATGTATTACACGCCGTCAACCGGCCACGCATTCGATTCCGTCGAACGCATCATGCGCGACGTCAATTACGGCTGGCTGATCCGCTACATTCACATGAACGGCGCATCGCTGTTTTTCATCGCTGTGTATGTCCATATTTTCCGCGGCGTCTATTACGGTTCCTACAAGGCACCGCGCGAATTGTTGTGGATCTTGGGCGTTGTGATTTTGCTGCTCATGATGGCAACCGCTTTCATGGGCTATGTTTTGCCTTGGGGCCAGATGAGCTTCTGGGGCGCCACCGTTATCACCAATTTGTTCTCCGCCATTCCTGTGGTTGGCGACAAGATTGTGACCTGGCTTTGGGGTGGTTTCTCGGTTGATAATCCGACCCTGAACCGTTTCTTTGCCCTGCACTATCTACTGCCTTTCGTGATTTTCGCGGTGGTGTTTTTACATGTGGCGGCGCTGCATGTTTCTGGTTCAAACAATCCGACAGGCATCGAGCCGCAAACGGACAAGGACACTGTTCCTTTCCATCCTTACTACACAGCCAAGGATTGCTTTGCGCTGGTGCTGTTCCTGATTTTCTACGCGCTGATTGTGTTCTACGCGCCGAATGCGCTGGGCGATCCGGACAATTATATTCCCGCCAATCCCATGGTAACGCCTGCGCATATCGTGCCGGAATGGTACTTCCTGCCCTTCTACGCCATCCTGCGTAGCTTCGTGTGGGATATCCATATTCCGTTCACCTCCGTGGTTTTGATCTCTTCGAAACTCGGCGGCGTTCTGCTGATGTTTGGATCTATCGTCATGCTGCTCTTGCTGCCATGGCTTGACCGCTCGAAAGTGCGTTCTGCTGTTTTCCGTCCGATCTACAAGAAAGTATTCTGGCTGTTTGTGCTGGATTGCCTGATACTCGGCTATATCGGCGGCAAGCCGCCGGAGGCGCCTTATGTCATGATCGGCCAGTTCGCGACCGCGTTTTATTTCGCGTTCTTCCTGATCCTGTCGCCGCTACTGCCGAAATATGAAAAAATCCTGCCGCTGCCGAAGAGTATTTCGGAAGCCGTTTTGAAGAAATCCTGAGGTGATGGCAATGTTACGTTCCCTGCTTCTCTCTGCAGCTTTGTTATCCTTACTCGCTGTGCCTGCGCTCGCGAATGAAGAAAATGAGCACCTCAAAACCCAAGCCTGGCCACATCAGGGCGCTTTCGGCACCTATGACCGGGCATCGTTGCAGCGCGGTTTTCAAGTCTATAAGCAAGTTTGCGCGACCTGCCATAGTTTGAAATTGCTGTCTTACCGTGACCTCAGCGACCTCGGTTTCAATGAAGCGGAAGTCAAAGCTCTGGCGGCTTCGGCTACAGTTCATGACGGCCCGAATGATAACGGCGACATGTTCGACCGTCCCGGCCGTCCGTCGGATTTCTTTGTAAAGCCTTTCCCGAACGATCAAGCCGCGCGTGCTGCTAATGGCGGCGCTCTGCCGCCTGATTTGTCGCTGATCGTGAAGGCTCGTAAGGGCCACGAAGATTACATCTATTCAATCCTGACGGGCTTCGGCCAAACACCGCCTGCCGACGAAAAGATTGCAGCGGGCATGAATTATAACCCGTACTTCCCCGGTCATCAGATCGCGATGCCGCGGCCTTTGAACGATGATTCAGTGACCTATGCTGACGGCACCAAGGCGACCACGGACCAGGAAGCGCGCGACGTTGTGCAGTTCCTGGCCTGGGCGGCGGAGCCGAAACTGGAAGCCCGCAATCAGATGGGTTTCAAAGTAGTTCTGTTCCTCGTCGTGTTCGCTGCCGTCCTGTACGGCGTGAAGCGTAAAGTTTGGAGTAAGCTACATTAAGAAATTGGTAAGTTCTTGGCTCCGTTCTTGAAGAAGATGGGGCTGCGCGCCTGTAACCATCAGTTCGGATGCGGTATTTTTATCGTATGCAGTTGGTGTCAAATACGCGGAGAATCGTAACTAATTTCAAACTATTTTCGCCTTAAGTTTTAACGGTTTTTGAGGCGCAATCTAGACGTAGTTAGAATTGGTAATGTTAGCGTATGCGGTAATTCTTCCGTAACTTTAATCCTGTAATCTTGGGTCTTATGGCTGCAAAACCTGAAGACATATTAAATTTCTGGCTCTACGAAGTGGGCCGCGAACGTTGGGTCGAAGAAGATCGGACTCTCGACGCGACGATACGCGAACGTTTTCTGCAATCCTACGAACAGGCGATTGCTGGCGAGTTGAAGGGCTGGGAAGATCAGCCTGAAAGCACGATGGCTTTGCTGTTACTGCTCGACCAATTTCCGCGCCGCATGTTCCGCGGTACGCCGCGCGCGTTCGAGACGGATGAGCTGGCGCAGGAAATTGCGCGCGACGCCATCATCAAACATTTTGATGATCGCATCGACCGCGGTTTTAAAATGCTTTTCTATTTACCGTTCCTGAATTCCGAAAGCGAAGGCAACCAGCGCCTGGCGTTATTCTATATCCGTGAACGTGTCAAAGAAAACGAATGGTTGTCGCTGGCGGAACAGCATTATGAAATCGTGCAGCGTTTTGGCCGCTTCCCGGAACGCAACCCTATCCTCGGCCGCGACCCAACGCCGGAAGAAGTTGAATTTTTAAAGCATAACAGCGGCGGCAGGGCCTAACGGGCTTAGCCGAATAACGGTCCATCCAGAATTGTCGCCAGATCTTTTGCCATCAGCCGCGCTATTTTCTCGCGCTGCACAGGTTCCCGCAAAATCTGCTCGTCCCTCGGGTTCGACAGAAAGCCGGTTTCAACCAGCATCGATGGCACATCCGGCGCGCGCAAAACCACAAAGTTCGCGGCCCGCATCGGACGTTCCAGTAAATGCCAGTTGCGGCTCATGGCCTGCACAAAATTAGCCTTGGCATGTTGCGCGGTATTGCGTGTGCGCCGCGCGGCCAGATCAAACAAAATGGCGGTAACGTCTTTATCGGCCTGCGGCAAATCCATGCCGCCCATCAAATCTGCTTCGTTTTCGTGATCGGCCAATAGTTTGGAAAAATCATCGGTTGCATGTTCGGACAAGGTATAAACCGACAAGCCACGCGCGGCTGTATTGGGCGCGCTGTCGGCATGGATGGACAGGAATAAATCTGCTTGCGCCTGACGTCCGATTTTGACGCGTTCTTCCAGCGGCAGGAAAATGTCTTCGTCGCGTGTCAGCTTTGCCGTTATGCCCGGCAGGGCCGAAAGCGCGTCAGCCATCCGCCTCGCCACATCCAGCGTCACATCCTTTTCGTGCGTGCCGCTGA
>Ga0206916_1167_pt1 | contig 10378 bp, 8 predicted proteins | sample Alteio_BWOrgHeat_71_FD_152957 | JGI IMG/M metagenome (GOLD analysis project Ga0206916, IMG submission 152957) | Enriched cells from forest soil in Barre Woods Harvard Forest LTER site, Petersham, Massachusetts, United States -... | ecosystem: Environmental > Terrestrial > Soil > Temperate forest > O... | reverse complement strand
GCGGATTCGGGAGTATCTGACGAAGCTTCAGTAGGAACAGAAAGAAAGCCTCGGCGCAGCGATGCGTCGAGGCTTATTGTTGGTGCAGTGATGATGAGTAAAGAAGTGTCAACGCCGCCGCTGGTTGCTGTCATTCTGGCTGGTGGGAGTGGAACGCGGTTCTGGCCGCGCAGCCGGAAGACGCGCGCCAAACAGGTGCTGACGTTGAGCGGCGAGACGTCAATGATTCAGCAAACGGTGGAGCGGCTCTTGCCCGTGGCCCGCGTTGAGGACATCTGGGTGCTGACCAACGACGCGCTGCGGGCGACGGTGCTGGAGCAGTTGCCGGAGGTGGATTCTGTCCACATTCTGAGCGAGCCCGAGGCGCGCAATACGGCGCCGGCGTGTGCGCTGGCGGCGTTCCTGCTGGAACGGGTGCAGCCGGAAGCCGTGCTCGGGATTTTTCCGTCGGACCATGTCGTGGGCGATGCCCGGCGCTTTCACGAAGTGATCGCCGCCGGTGTGCAACTGGCGGCGAGCGGCGAGAGGATTGTGGTGCTGGGGGTTCCCCCGACTCGGCCGGAAACCGGTTACGGGTATATCGAGCGTGGACACGAGGTCGATGCGACGACGGTGCCGAGCGGTGGTGTGCCGGCGTGGAGCGTCAAGCGATTTGTCGAGAAGCCGGACCGCAATCGCGCGGAAATCTTCTTCGCTTCGGGCGCGTATGCGTGGAATAGCGGGATCTTTCTGTGGAGCGCGAAGACACTCACGAACGCGATTCGGCAGTACTGTCCGGACATGGTGGCGCCGCTGGAAAAGATTGCGGCGGCGTACGGCACGCCGGAGTTTGCACAGGTATTTGCGGCGGAGTACGGGAAGTGTACCGACATCAGCGTGGACTTCGCGGTACTGGAACCGCGTTCGAAGAAGGGCGAAGAGGCATCGGAAATCTATTGCCTGCCTGCGGATTTTGGATGGAACGACCTGGGCTCGTGGTCGGCGCTGCACGAGTTTAAAGCAGACTGCTCACCGCAGTTGCTGTGGCAGAAGAACGTGATGGATTCGGCTGATCCGGGAAGCATCACGATGGATGCGGGCGGGAATTATGTGTATGCGCCGGGCAAGGTCGTGTCGCTGATCGGGGTGCATAACCTGGTCGTTGTGGAGACCGACGATGCACTGCTGGTGACGACGCGGGACAGGGCACAGGAAGTCGGGAAGATTGTCGCGGCACTGCGCAAAGCCGGGCGTGAGGATGTGATTTGAGTTTGGGGCGCTGCGAAAGAGTTCGTCGTGGTTGAACGGTTCTATCAGTTGAAGTGAGCTGAAAGTGTGGCGGGTTCCTTCGGCAGGCTCAGGACAGGCTCTTCGACTGCGGCTCGCAAAAGCGCGAGCCTTCGCTCAGGATGACAGAGTTAGGGGTAAGGGATGGCAGAGACAGTGGTAAAGTTTGGCACGGATGGCTGGCGCGGAATTATTGCCGACGATTTTACGTATGAGAATGTGCGCGTAGCGGCGCGGGCGATTGCGCATTACGTCATCGAGCAGGAAGACGCAGCGGCCGGCGTTTGCATTGGCTATGACACGCGCTTCGGCTCGCGGTCGTTTGCGGGAGTGGTGGCGAAGGTGCTCTCGGCTGCTGGGATTCCGGTATTTTTGGCGAATAAATTTACGCCGACGCCGGAGCTTTCGTTCGCCGTGCGCGAGCGCAAGGCTGCGGGTGGCGTCATGATTACGTCGAGCCACAACCCGGCCGAGTGGAACGGCGTGAAGTATAAGGCGAGCTACGGCGGCGCCGGAAATCCCAAGATTATTACGGCGATTGAAAGCTATCTGTTGAAGCCGCTGGCGGATGCGGCGAATCCCGGTGTGATTGAAGAGGTGGATTTTGCGCCGACGTATGTCGCGGCTCTGGAAGCGTTCATCGATTTGAAGGCGATCAAGGCGAGCGGCTATCGCTTTCTGATCGACACGATGTACGGCGCAGGGCATGGATATATTGCCGGGATTTTCGGGCGTGCGGGGATTCCGTTTGTAGAGTTCCGGGCGGAGATGAACCCGGCGTTTCCAGGGATTAACCCGGAACCGATTCTGCCGCATATTGCAGCGACCCTCACTGCTGTGATCGATGCGAACTGCGACGCCGGGCTGATTACGGATGGCGATGCGGACCGTATCGGCGCTGTCGACGAGCACGGCAACGTCGTCGATGCGCACAAGATTTACGCGGTGCTGTTGCAGTGGCTGCTCGAACGCAAAGGCTGGCCAGGTGGCGTGACGCGGGCATTCAATACGACCAAGATGCTCGACCGCATTGCAGCGAAGTATGGACGTACGCTGCATGAGCATGGCATCGGGTTCAAGTATGTTGTGGACTTCATGCTGTCGGAAGAAATTTTGATTGGCGGCGAGGAATCGGGCGGCATCGGCATCAGCAAGCATTTGCCGGAGCGCGATGGGCTGTTGAACAGTCTGTTGCTCGCCAACGTGATGGCGGATGAGAAGAAGACGCTCGGGCAACTGGTCGCCGCGTTGCAGGCCGAGTACGGCGAGCATCAGTACGGGCGCATCGACATGCATATCAACGATGAATTGAAGCAGTCGGCGATACGTCGCGCGAAGGCGGGCGTGAAGGACATTGCCGGCATGAAGGTGCTGCGCGAAGAGACGCTGGATGGAATCAAGTTCTTTCTCGACAACCCGGCGTGTGCAGGCAAGCCCAATGCGGCAGAGACGTGGCTGCTGCTGCGTGCCAGTGGTACCGAGCCTCTGCTGCGCGTGTATTGCGAAAGCTGCTCGCAGGATAGTGTGCAGTCTGTGCTGCAGGCGGCTCAGGCTTTCGTGCTGCGAGGGGACGCCGCGTAATGGCTGAAGTGAGCGTTTCTGCAGCAGGTATGTTGTTTGACATGGACGGTGTGCTGGTCAGCTCGATTGGCAGCGTCGTGCGCTGCTGGCGGCGCTGGGCGGCGCATTATGGGGTGCCCAATGCGGACAGCATTGACGTCGTTCATGGGGTGCGTGCTTCGGAGCTGATGGACATGATCGCGCCGGGCATAGATAAGGTTGAGGGGCTCAAGCTGATCGAGGACATGGAGCTTGAAGACCTCGCCGACCTGCAGGTGCTCGCCGGTGCGAAGGCGCTGCTCGAAAGCCTGCCGCCGGAGCGCTGGGCCATTGTGACGTCGGCGACGCGGCGGTTGCTGCTGGGGCGGTTGCATGCGGCGCAGTTGCCGATCCCGGCGCGGATTATTGCCGGAGATGAAGTGGTGAACGGCAAGCCGCATCCGGAGCCGTATATGCGCGGCGCGGCGTTGATTCATGCAGCGCCTGCGGATTGCATTGTCGTCGAGGACGCTCCAAGTGGCGTTGGGGCGGGTGTGGCGGCTGGATGTCGTGTGCTGGGAGTGTTGGGCACGCATACCGCGGAGGAGTTGAAAGCTGCGGGGGCGGAGTGGGTGGTGGCGTCGCTGGTGGATGTGACTGCGAAGGTTGTGGAGGACCGTCTGGAGATATCGTTCAGCCAGGTCGCTTAAGAATGGAACACGTTCTTAAAGAGCCCTTTGATCAGGTCGAGGATTGATTTGGCCAACAGGCCGCCCAGGAACGCTGAAAAGGCGAGATGTGGCGTCGTATCTCGAAACGCGTTTGCATCCTTTACCAGGAATTCGATTCCCCATATGGTCACGGGGCCGACCAGAAAACCAAGAAAAGGGCGGACGTAAAACCATCGCAGCATGCGGCTATTGAAGGTTTCCCCTTTCGCTTCTGCAGGCACCTTGGTTCCGTCTTCCAGTTCGAACCCTTTTGCATATCGATCCAGGCAGGACGTCAACGCGGCCACGCCGCTGCCAGAAAATCCGATGAGCGCGACCGCCAGTAGGAACACCATCCGATTGGTGAAGCCGAGCAGGAAGTATCCCAGGAAGAAGGCCGGCAGGGTAACCGCAATCAGATACACGGTCACGTGCAGGGATTGCTTCCGTAGCGTGATGATTTGTTTCTCGGAATCCATAAGCTCGCTCTCCGAAGATCTGTGCTCAGGCCCAGGGAAAATACTGATCAGGTGTTCTTCCAGTGACCGGCGGGAAGCGATACCGCCAGGATTTCTGCGACGCGCTTGAGATCGTCTTCGGTGTCGACGCCTATGGTGTCGAACTGGGTTTCGGCGACGTAAAGGGATATGCCGTTTTCGAGGAGCCGCAGTTGTTCGAGGCGCTCGGTCTGTTCCAGTACTCCGGGTGCTAGCGATGCGAAGCGTTCGAGCGCGGCGCGGCGGTAGGCGTAGAGGCCGAGGTGTTTCCAATACGTGATGAGACCGGTGCCGTCACGGTCAAAGGGGATGGTGGCGCGGGAGAAATAGAGGGCGCGGCCGTCAGCGGCGGTGACGACCTTTACGGCATTGGGGTTGGTGACGTTGTCGGGGGAGCAGACGACTTTGAGTGTCGTCACGTCGACTCCGGGCAGGGCGAACGGCCGCAGGATGTCGTCGATGTGCTCGGGGCGGAGAAGCGGTTCGTCGCCCTGGATGTTCACGTAGATGTCGGCGGCAATCTGCTGCGAGACGGCGTGGAGGCGGTCGGTGCCGCTGGGCAGGTCGGCTGACGTCAGGAGAAATGGCCAGCCGCGGCTCTTGCAAAGGGCGGCGACCTCCTCGGAATCGGTGGCAATGACGATGTCGTCGAGCGCGGGGCAGGCCTGCGCGGCGCGGTAGACCCAGGCCAGCAGCGGCTCGCCCGCGAGGGGCAGCAGGACCTTGCGCGGCAGACGGGTGGAGGCGAGGCGCGCGGGGATGACGCCCAGTACGCGGCCGAGGGTGGGGTTGCGGCTAGTCATCCGGGGTGAGCTTCTTCTTTTCGGCTTTGCGGTAGGCGATGACCGCTACAACGATGATGATGGCCAGAATGACGCCAAGAATGACGGCGATAATGTGCAGCAGATGGTCCGTGCTGTCGAAGCCGCACGCGCTGTTGTGCGGGTCAATGGCGCAGTTGGTTTCCTGCGCGAGAAGGTGCGCGGAGGCGCCGATCAGGGCGGCAACGGCGGCGATGCTGGGGCGAATGCGCAGAGCGAAGACCTCGGCAGGTTTGACCTGCGAAGTTGGGGCTTCTATGATGGAAGAGCGGCTGATGTCGCGGCAATTTTTCTCAGCGCCGCTCGATGCAGTCTCCCCACCCGGCGGTGTAGCTCAGATGGTTAGAGCGACGGACTCATAACCCGTAGGTCAGTGGTTCGATTCCACTCACCGCCACCATTCGCCTTGCCCGCGAAGTCTCAACTTCCAAGTCAGAGTATCATTTTGATGTTGGGGTACGTCTAACGTACCAGGCCCGGAGTTCGTCCGGGAAAGTTGTCTCGGAGTCGCTTTCACTCATGCTTAAGAATGCCAAGATCCTTTTGCTCGCTTCCTCGGTTGCCCTGGTGCTGTGTGTGTTTTTGGGAATGAATACGCGCGGTGTGCGCGCGGCGGACACGACACCACAGGATGGCGCCTATCGCCAGATGGATGTCTACAACGAAGTATTGCAGCGCATCCAGGCCGACTACGTTGAAGAGCCGAACATCGAGGCCGTAACCAACGGCGCGCTGCGCGGTCTGCTTGAGTCTCTCGACGCCGATTCCAGCTACCTCACGCCGGCCGACTACAAGACCTACAAGGCGGACAAGGGTGGCAAGGCGCAGGTGGGCATCAATGTGTCCAAGCGCTTTGGCTATGCGACGGTGGTGTCGGTTGTCCCGGGCAGCCCGGCGGACAAGGCGAACCTGAATGATGGCGACATTATTGAGGGCATCGGCAACCTGGATACACGCGATATTTCGCTGGCGATGATCCAGCGGCTGCTGGAAGGTGCTCCCGGCAGCGAACTGACGATTGCAGTGATCCGTCCGCGCAAAGCCGAGCCGGAAAAGATCGTGATGAACCGTGTTCTGGTATCGGAGCCGCCGGTGAGCGACGCGATGTACGAGAACTCGTCGATCCTCTATCTGAAGCCGGTGATCCTCGATCACGATCATGTCGGGCAGGTCGAAGCGAAGCTGAAGGCCATGCCGAAGTCGAACAATAAGAAGATTTTGCTCGACCTGCGGGATGTTGCCGCCGGCGATATGGCCGAGGCCACCCGGCTGGCGAACCTGCTGCTGAAGTCGGGGACGATCGCGTCGCTGGAGGGGCAGAAGGTGGCCAAGCAGACGTTTGCGGCCGATCCCGCCAAGACCGTGAACGCAACGGCGCCGGTAGTGGTGCTGGTGAATCGCGGGACGGCCGGACCGGGCGAGCTGGTGGCTGCGGCGATCGCCGACAACAAGCGGGGCGACCTGGTGGGCGAGCGGACGTTCGGCGAAGGCGCGCAGCAGAAGACGTTCGAACTGCCGGACGGTGCGGCGTTGATTCTGTCGGTAGCAAAGTATGAGTCGCCGCTGGGCAAGAAGTTCCAGGATGAAGCTGTCACTCCGGCGACGCTGGTGGCTTCGAACCAGGATGCCCTGGGTGCGGACGACGGTGACGATAGCGGGAAGGCAGCTACCCCGGCTACGACTCCGGCCAAGAAGCCTGCGGTGCAGCAGGATGACCAGTTGACGAAAGCGCTCGACATGCTGAAGGCCAAGGCTGCGTAAGGCGCCGGATAGCGAATGGAAAGCAGGCCCGGCCCCAAAGTCCGGGCCTTTTTCATGAATAGTGGATATCAGCGGGGCCGAAGAGCGGTGCAGGCAGCGGCACGCGTGATTACGGCATCGTAGACTGAAAGCCGCCGTGCAAACCGAATATCAGGACGAAGAAGAAGACCGCAAGACTGGCGATAAGCCGGCGTGGCGGCGACTTCTCGAAAAATTTCGTGAACCCACGTACCCCACGCGCAAGCTGGCGGTCCGCGGCGCGTTTTTCTCGCTGCTGATTGTTTCGGCGGTGTTTGGCGTGATGGTGGGGCTGATGCTGGTCTATTCCATCAACCTGCCGCAGATGGACGACCTGGCGCGCTATCGGCCCAGCACGACGACCGAACTCTACGACATCCACGGAAAAGTGTTTGGATCGTTTGCTCTGGAGCGGCGGGTGGTGGTGCCGTATACCGAGTTTCCGGAACTGCTGAAACAAGCGATTTTTTCGATTGAAGATAAGGACTTCGAGACCAACGGCGGGATCAACCTGATCCGCGCAGCGAGCGCGGCGTATCATGACGTCCACTCCAAGGGAAAATCGCAGGGTGCATCGACGCTGACGATGCAACTGTCGCGAAACCTGTTTCTGTCTTCGGAGAAGACATACGCTCGCAAGGTCCAGGAGATTTTTCTGACGCTGCAGATCGAGCGGCGGTTCACCAAGCAGCAGATTTTTACGCTGTATGCGAACCAGATTTATCTCGGCCGCGGGACGTATGGGTTCGAGGCCGGCTCGGAGTATTACTTCTCGAAGCACGCGCATGACCTTACGCTTCCGGAAGCGGCGCTGCTGGCGGCCTTGCCCAAGGGGCCGGAAGAGTACTCTCCGGTGCGGCATCCGGACCGCGCGCTGAAGCGGCGAAACCTTGTCATCAGCGAGATGCTGGCCGACAGGAAGATTACCTGGCAGGAGGCTGCCACAGCGAAGGCCGCTCCGCTGGGGCTGCATATCGAGCCCCCCGTGAATACCGAGGCGCCCTACTTTGTGGAGGAAGTGCGGCGGCAACTGGAAGCAGAGTACGGCGTCGAAGAAGCACACGGAGCGGGACTGAAGGTCTATACGACGCTCGACATCGATCTGCAGCGGGTAGCCAACAAGGCTGTGCTCGACGGCACGGCAAACTACGAGCGGCGGCATGGCTGGAAGGGCAAGCTGCAGAACGTGCTCAGCAGCAGCGATCTGGAGAGCTACCGGCACCCGGACTGGACCCAGCCGATCAAGGATGGCGACTACATCCACGCGCTGGTAACGGATGTGACCGCAACGAGGATTGTGGTCAAAATGGGGGCGCAGCAGGCGACGCTGACGCCCACCGAATGGGCCTGGACGCGGGTGGTGAAGGGCGATGAGCTGGTCCACCTGGGTGACATTGTGTATGTCAAAGTGGTGAGCGCCACGAGCGGCGAAGGGCCGAAGGTCACCCTGGAGGAAGATAGCGGCGCGCAGGCATCGCTGATGGCGGTCGACAACTCGAACGGCGAAGTGCTGGCCATGGTGGGGGGAAGGGATTTTGCGCTGTCGCAGTTCAATCGCGCGACCCAGGCGCAGCGGCAGGTGGGGTCGTCGTTCAAGCCGTATGTGTATACGACCGCGATCGAAGCAGGCGAGAAACCGACCAGCATTGTGATCGATGCTCCAACAAGTTTTTACACGCCGAACGGCCCATACACGCCGCATAACTACGAGACGAATTCGTACGGCGGCGCGATGACGCTGACCAATGCGTTTGCGGAGTCGAAGAACATTCCCGCGCTGCGGCTGGCGAATAAATACGGCATCAAGAAGGTGATCGAGACGGCGAAACGGTTTGGGATTACCAGCAATATGCCCGCGTTCCTGCCGGTGGCGATTGGCGCGGCGGACATTACGCTGGCTGAACAGGTCGGGGCGTATAGCGTGTTTCCCAACGATGGCATTCGCATTCAGCCGCACTACATTCGCAAGGTCGTGCAGACCGACGGCTTGCAGGTCGAAGAGAAGTCGCCGGAGGTGAAAGAAGTTATTTCGGTGGATACGGCGCGCACGATGATGGTCCTGCTACAGGCGGTGGTGCAGCATGGCACAGGCGCCGCGGCGTCGTCGCTGAAGCATGCGTTCGGGGGCAAGACGGGAACGACGAACAACTACACGGACGCCTGGTTTATCGGTTTTTCGCCGTCGGTGACCTGCGGCACGTGGATCGGGTTTGACGATCGCGAGTCTCTCGGCGAGAAAGAGACAGGAGCGAAGGCCGCACTGCCGATGTGGATGGACTTCATGAAGGTTGCGGTGGCGGGTAAGCCGACCGAAAGCTTCTCCAAGCCGAATGCGCCGAAGAAGCAGTTGGATATTCCTGCTGCACAGCCGGGTGACGAGATTCCGAAGCCGCCGAAGGATGACGATGCGGATAGCAAGGATGACACGGACAACCCTGACGCACCACCGGAGAAACCCGTGGATCAGCCCCCGACGACTCCGCCGGCGACTCCCCAGCCGCCTCGGCCGGTAACGCCCCAGTTACCGCAGCCGTAGTGCCCGGGACCTCCTCGGTAACCAATCGAAGCCGGGAATAATATCAAAATTTTCATGACTTGGGTGGCTGCGTGCGGCCCGGCCCATGTTACTTTAGTTTCATCGAGACTCCCCTGACCGCGTCCGCGGTGTTTGTCCTTGGCTCAAGAGCAATCGTCTGGAGGAATCACCATGTCACATCTTCTGCACTTATTCCCGGTCCGCGCCGTGCGGCGGGTTACTTTGGCGTCATGCCTTGTGGCGCTTTCGAGCTTTGCGGCTTCCGCGAACGTCATCACCTATGTCGGCACGGATTTGAACGCCGGTCCAGGCGCTGCTCATCCGAATTCCGCTGCGGCGGCAGCGTCGTTTGACGCGGCGGCTGCTTTGCTCGGCACTAGTTCCACGATTACGTTTGAAGGTGCGCCCGTTGGTGCGTTCACCAGCCTGACGGCTGCTCCCGGCGTCACAGTGACGGGGACGGACCTGAACGGCGACTCACAAGTTGTGAGGAACGTAACAGCCTTCCCACCTGCCCCGGCGCTGGGCGGATTCAACACCACACCGGGCGGCACGGAGTATGTTGACCTGCTTGGCGGGTTCGTGACGTTCACCTTCTCCACACCGACGCAGTTCTTCGGCGCTTACCTATCCGGTGTGCAGAACTTCGGCCAGACGGATATGGTCACGTTCTCGGACGGGACAACGGAGCTCATCAACGTTCCCAACGGGGGCACGGACGGCTTCAATGGTCTGCTCGCCTTCGTCGGATTCACGGATTCCGGCAAATCGATCTCGAGCGTCACGATCAGTGCCGGCCAGGCTGGCCCGGGCGCTGGGGGCGGTGAAGATGAAATCGGCGTTGACGATGTGCGGTACCAGAGCGCGGTGGCTGTTTCACCCGTGCCGGAACCGGGATCGCTGCTGATGGTCCTCAGCGGATGCGCGAGTCTCGGCATGGGCTGGCGGCGGTTGCGGACGCGGGTTTAGGCACCCGCCAGGCGGTCGCAGAGAACAAAGTAACGGTTGGCGCGGCGAACGTCGCGGCCAATTTGTTCGCGCAGAGCTTCGGTGGAACGAAACCGGAGTTCTGCGCGAAGCCGTTTAAGCAAAGTCCCACATCGTCATCCATGCAATGCGTCCCGGCTCATTGGATTCGGGTATAGACCTTTGCGCGTTACGGATGTCACTCAATTGTTAGACCAAAGTGCGCGCCAAAAATGACAGTCCTTTGCGCTTTTCTAGTAGAGA
>Ga0206916_1166_pt1 | contig 10389 bp, 6 predicted proteins | sample Alteio_BWOrgHeat_71_FD_152957 | JGI IMG/M metagenome (GOLD analysis project Ga0206916, IMG submission 152957) | Enriched cells from forest soil in Barre Woods Harvard Forest LTER site, Petersham, Massachusetts, United States -... | ecosystem: Environmental > Terrestrial > Soil > Temperate forest > O... | reverse complement strand
GCGAGCCCGGGCCGAGCGTGATCAAATCCGCCTCGGCAATGGCTGCGAGGGTTTCGGGTACGGGACTGACGTCGGCAGGCTCGATCATCAGCTCTGCAATGCTGCGTTTGGAAGCGGTGATGTTGGTCTCGCCGTGGACCACGGAACCGTCGTCCATCAGGGCGGCCAGCGTCGCATTGGCATTGGTAGCTGGATAAATGCGGCCGCGGGTGGCGAGAATCTGCGACGACATGTGGACGGCCTGCGCGAAGTCTCCGGTGATGCCGGAGAGCGCGGCGACGAACAGGTTGCCGAAGCTGTGGCCTTCGAGTTCGCCCTGCTCGAAGCGGTACTGGAAGAGGCGAGAGAGCAGGTGCTCATCCTCGGACAGCGCGACCATGCAGTTGCGAATGTCGCCCGGAGGAAGAATGTTGAGGTCTTCGCGCAACCGCCCTGACGATCCGCCGTCATCGGTGACGGTGACCACGGCCGAGAGTTCGCTGATCAGGCAGGGAGTGTGGATGTCGGGATGGTCGGTGACACGCCGGCGACGGTCTCTCGCGCCTGGCGGGGGGGCGTAACGCTTCAAGCCCAGCAGCAGGGTGGACAGACCGGTGCCGCCGCCGATGGCGACGACCCGCAATTGCCTGTGGGTCGTGGAGTTCATACGTCCCCTCTAGTGTAAGGGGGCGCGGGTATTGATGCGAGTCCGGAAGTGGTACCCGGAATGCCTCTCTTTGGGGAGGAAGAAGGAGTTGTTCGTTCTCAGTTCTTCGTTGTAAGTAAAAAACTCCCAAAACGAACAACTTAGAACGAGCAACTTTGAACGGACAACATCTACGCCTCGGGGTAGAGCAACTCGGTGAAGCGCGGATCGTCGGCAACGCCGTCGAAGTCGGAGTCGGAACGGGCCTGGATGCGGTTCTGCCCATTCAACCGGATGGCTTCGGTCAGGTGCTCAATGCACTTCTGGTTTTCGCCGGTCATGCTGGCGAGCAGGGCGAGGCCGTAAAAGGCATAGTCGGCCGCGTCGTTCTTCAGCAGGATGGCCTGGAAGTGTTCGCGCGCGTCGTCGTAATGCCCGTGGTTGAGCAGCGAGATGGCGTAATCGTAGCGCTCTTCGTGGGTTTCGAAGTTGGTTGCGCCTTTGGAGATCTGTGAAACGCAGGCCGCGATATACATGCGGATGCGGTCGGCCAGATCGTGGGGCGCGTTGGCCAGCATCTCGTTGAAGATGCCGTGCGCTTTCTCATACTTTCCAGCCTGCATCAGCCGCAAAGCGTTCTCGTACAGAGCGAGCGTCTTCTTGCGGTTTTCGTCGGTGGGAGGAGCGGCGACGCCGGCCAGCGTGCGCGGCTTCTTATGCGGCGCCGATGCGGCTTCGTGTTGCGGAGACGGATTCGAGTTTGCGACTTTCGTTGCCATGGGTTCCTGTGCTTGGCCCGACGTGCGGCATGGTTCAGAACACGTTGAATAAAAAGGATTGCTTGCTTCGGTTTTATACGGCAGCGAAGGGCGCAGGTCAACCTTCGCCCGAATCGGCACTGTTAACAATGGCGCTTCGGTACAAGACCGGGTTCAGGGTTGGATCGTTATACATCTTGAGTTGACGATAAAGTTTGAAGCGCCGGCGGCCGTTTTGGATGTCTCGCCACAGGGCGTCGAGGCACCCGGCGAGGTCGCTGCGCTGGACGTCGAGGACGGCAAGGCGCTCACGGTTGCGCTGGTGATGCGCGGGGGTAGCGTCGGCGCGAACGGCTTCTTCCGCCGTATGAAAATGCTTGAGGCTGAGAATAGAAAGGCGGTCGATGATCATGCCCGGAGTCTCAGAGTGCAGTGGCGCCGACTCGTCTTGTGGCGGAATGCTGGCGAGCAGAAGCAGGTCGATCTGTTCGGCCAGGTCGTTGCGGCGCTGGTTGACGGCGTCGATGGTGTGTTTGTGCTCGGTGATGTCATGGTCGGAAGCCGTGAGGTCGCGGGAAGCGTCCTCGTGGTGCCACAGCTCGAAGTTGGCGGTGTGCTGGTCGAGAACGAGGGCGTCCCATGGGTTGCCGGGCGCGGGGTCGGGAAGAGACGGGTCGTGCCAACTCGCGTTGGCCTGGTCGTGCAGATGGACGATGTGTGCGGCGTCGAGCATGAGGATCCCATCTAGTGTAAGCCGTGCGAGACTGGCTGTATGGGCAAGGGGAAGCGGGTGCTGATCTATCGGCTTGGGAGCCTGGGAGATACGGTGGTTGCCCTGCCGTCGCTGCATCTGGTGGCACGCGCCTTTCCCGACGCAGAGCGAAGGCTGCTGACCAACGTTCCGGTGGATGTGAAAGCCCCTCCGGCAGCGGCGGTGCTGGGGGACTCGGGGTTGGTTTCGGGCTACTTCCGCTATGCGGTGGGGACGCGGAGCATGTTTGGGCTGGCGAAGCTGTGGTGGCAGTTGTGGCGCTGGCGTCCGGAGGTGCTGGTGTACCTGGGAGGGTCACGAGGAGTGGAGTCGGCGCGCAGAGACGCGCGATTTTTCCGGCTGTGCGGCATTCGCGAGATGGTGGGTGTGCCGTTGACGGAGGCGATGCAGAAAAATCTATACGGTGAGGCGGCGGCTGGGAATGCGTATGACGTCACCTATGGCGACTGCGAGCCGGAGGCGGCGAGACTGGCGCGGAATATCGCGGAGCTTGGAGACCCCCGCTTGGGTGAGGCGGCGAGTTGGGAACTGTGGCTGACGGTTGCCGAGAGGGCCACGGCTCGGGCGGCCATCGGAGTGGAGATGCTGGCAGGCCCGATCATTGCTGTCAGCGTGGGGACGAAAGTGCAGGCCAAGGATTGGGGGCGCGAGAACTGGCGCGCTTTGCTGTCAAAGTTGGCGGCATCGCATGCAGGGCACGGCCTGTTGCTTACGGGTGCGGCGGAAGAGAACGAGGCAAGTGAGTTCGCCGCGGATGGCTGGCGTGCGGCGGGTGGTGGTCCGGTGGCGAATCTGTGTGGAAAGCTGACTCCACGGGAGAGTGCAGCGGCGCTTTCGTCCGCAAAGATATTCGTCGGGCATGATAGTGGCCCGATGCATCTGGCGGCGGCCATGCAGGTGCCCTGTGTGGCGATTTTCGCGGCGCGGAATGTCCCCCGGGTGTGGTTTCCGTTTGGCGAGCGGCATCGGGTGCTGTACACCCGCGTCGATTGCATGGGGTGTGGTTTGGAGACGTGCATCGTAGAGAAAAAGAAATGCATTCTGTCGATCACCGTGGATGAGGTGGCGCAGGTTGTCGGTTCTCAGTTGTCGGTTGTGGGTGAAGGCGAAAGAGATAGCAACCAGGAACCCCTAACCCGCAACCGGAAACCTTCAATGCGATGATGGGTTGAGGAGCGCGTATGTTGCCGGAGATTCATAAGGTGCTGGGGCTGCTGGAAGGCGGCTTCGCGGACATCAAGGTGCTGGTGGTGGGAGACCTGATGCTGGACCGCTACATTCTTGGCGATGTAGACCGGATTTCGCCGGAAGCTCCGGTGCCCGTGCTGCGCCATGTACAGCGGTACGAGACGCCCGGCGGAGCGGCGAACGTGGCGATGAACCTCGCCGGCCTGGGCTGCCAGACATTGCTGGCGGGTTTCTGGGGCAACGATGCGGAGCAGAAAGAGCTGGCGGGGTTTCTGGAGAAGGCGAAGATCGATACGACCGGCGTGGTCTCGACCTCGCTGCCGACCATCTCCAAAACGCGGATCGTAGGCCGGCAACAGCAGTTGTTGCGGCTGGATATCGAGAGCCGGGAGAAGCCGAGCGAAGCCGATTGCGGACACTTGATGGAGGCCGCCGAGCAGCTTGCGGGTAAAGTGCATGCGGTCGTGCTGTCGGACTATGCGAAGGGCGCGTTGTCGACGGAACTGTGCGAGCGTGTGATTCGCGCGGCGCGGCGGGCGGGTGTGCCGGTGCTGGCCGATCCGAAGTCGCCGGACTTCAGCAAGTATTCGGGGTCGACGACGGTGTGCCCGAACCTGGGCGAACTGGCAGTGGCTACGGGCGTGGCTGTGCATGAAACGGAGGCGTTGCTGGCTGCCGGTGAGGCGCTGCGTACAGAGCATGATCTGCGGTTTCTCACGGTGACGATGAGTGAGAAAGGGATTCGCGTACTGAGCGAAGCGGGCGGATATCACTCGCCCACCCGCGCGCGGGAAGTGTACGACGTTTCGGGGGCCGGTGACACGGTAATTGCGACGCTTGCCGCCGGGCTTGCGGCGGGACTGAAGATGGAGACGGCGGTCGAGTTGGCCAATCTCGCCGCAGGGATTGTGGTGGGGAAGATGGGGACGGTGCCGATTGCCGGGCATGAACTGGTCGCCGCTTTGACCCCTGCCAGCGGGATTTCGAGTGGGGAAAAGATACTGGACCGCGAGCGGATGGCGACCCGGGTAGCAGAATGGCGCGCCGCAGGGCAGACGATCGTGTTCACCAATGGCTGTTTCGATCTGCTGCATGTCGGGCATGTGACGCTGCTGGAGGACTGCCACAAGTTTGGGTCGAAGCTGGTCCTGGGGCTGAACACGGACGCTTCTGTGTCCCGTCTGAAGGGGCCGACGCGGCCAATCGTTGGCGAGCGCGAACGGTCACGGGTGATGGCGGCACTGGCTGCGGTCGATGCGGTGGTCTTGTTCGATGAGGATACGCCGCGGGAGTTGATTCGGGAGATCATGCCGGATGTGCTGGTGAAGGGCGGCGATTACTCGGTCGAGACGGTGGTTGGGCATGAGGATGTGATCGCCGCCGGTGGACGGGTGGAGATTGTGCCGACGGTCGAAGGCTTCTCAACGACTAGTATTGTGCAGAAATTACAGAGCGCAGAGGAAACAGCGTAGAGATACCTTTACGATTGCTCTACACTCTACCCTCTACGCTCTACACTCTTTCTCGAGGTGGCGATGATCGACGAACAACGGCCGACGATGTTCTGCATCAGCACGTACGAAAAAGGGCAGGCGTTTTTGCGGGAGGCGGCACGGTCGGGATGCGATGTCGTTCTGCTGACCGTAGATAAGCTGCGCGATGCGGACTGGCCGAAGGATGTGCTGGCCGAGTTTCATACGATGCCGGAGGCGGATGTTCCGGAGCGCCAGGCCCAGGAGCAGGTGAGGGTAATCGCCGACTCGGTCGCCCGGCGGCGCACGATAGCGAGAGTCGTTGCGCTGGATGAGTTCGATCTCGAATCGGCGGCTTCGTTGCGGGAGCATCTGCGGCTGCCGGGGATGGGGCAGACTGCGACCAGGTTCTTCAGAGACAAGCTGGCGATGCGGATGGGCGCGCGGGCTGCGGGCGTCGCGGTGCCGGAGTTTTCTGGGGTGTTCAACGATGCGGACCTGAATGCCTTTATGGGCAGCGTGGAAGGCCCGTGGCTGCTGAAGCCGAGGTGGAGTGCGTCGGCGATCGGGATCAGGAAGATTACGCGGCCGGAGGAGCTGTGGCCCGCGCTGGATTCGCTGGGTGAGTTGCGCACGCATCATCTGCTGGAACGATTTGTGCCGGGAGAGATCTTTCATGTGGAGGGCGTGACGTGGGGCGGGGAAGTGCTGTTCACGGCTGCGCACAAGTATGGACAGCCTCCCATGCAGACCATGCATGAGGGCGGCATCTTTACGACACGGGCGTTGGACCGGGAATCGGAGGACGCGGCCGGGTTGCGGGCGATCCATCGCGAGACCCTGATGGCGCTGGGGATGAAGGCTGGGGTGACGCACTCGGAGTTCATCAAGGCCAAGGCGGATGGAAAATTTTATTTTCTGGAGACAGCGGCACGAGTGGGCGGGGCCTATATCGCCGAGACCGTGGAGTTTGCCACCGGGCTCAACCCCTGGGTGGAGTGGGCACGGATCGAGGTTGCCGCGCTCCGGGGCGAGGAGTACAGCCTGCCGACGCTGCGGGAGGATTACTCCGGCAGTGTGATCAGTCTGGCACGGCAGGAATGGCCGGACACAGCCGCGTATGACGCGCCGGAGGTCGTATATCGGCTGCACAAGAACCATCATGCCGGGCTGATTGTGCGGTCTGAGTCAGCGGCGCGGGTGGAGCAGTTGTTGAATGAGTACGGGCAGCGGTTTCTGGTCGACTTCTACGCGCGGTTGGATGCTCCGGATAAGCCGACGGCGTAAGGCAGGGGATAGTGGGTAGTGGGATAGAGGATAGTGACTACGGTTCGGGGACGACTTCGATCGCGCTGATCACCGGATAGTTCATCACCGGGGTGAAGGAAAGTTCCAGCTTGCCCTGGGCGGTTGGCTGGATGTGGTCAAACGTTTTTACAACGGGGATTCCGCCCCCTTCGCCCAGGATGTCGAAGTTTTTGAGCAGCGCGCTGCCGTTGCAGGCGACGTCGAAGATGCGGCTGCCGGGGCCTCCGCTGGCGCCGTTCTCTTTACCGAACCAGGGCTCGCGGAAGTAAAGCGTGACGCGGTATTTCTGCGTGGGAGCGACCGGAATAATGTAACGGAAATGGCCGACGCGGTCGGAACGGTACATGCCGAGGTCGGCGGGTGGGCTGATGCGGGCGAGCTGGCCGCGCCGGCCTCCACTGAAGTAACGGTCGGAGAGCCAGACGCGGTTGTTGGAGTCTGTAAATGGCTTGGAACTGGCGACGAAGCGGATCGGGAGCGGCGCTTCGGATGGCGTGGGAAGGATTTCCACGGCGTTCAGCGGCGAAGTCTCGCTCATGAAGTCCACGTGGATCGCGCCATCGTTTTCGGGAAGGATGCCGGCTGTGACGAAGGACGTGGCAATGCCGTCTCCTCCGGCGTCATCGACGACATCGAAGCCGATGTTGGGGCCTGCATTGATGGCGAAGACCGCTACACGGGTCGCGGCGGGAAGGTCGGTGGTTTCGGCGAAATGGAAATGAAGCTCGTAGAAACCGGGTTTGACGGGGAAAATGCAGTGGGTGATTCCGCGCACGCCGCCCAGGTAGAGGTAGGGGTCCTCCGTGCCGACGATCTGCCGGCCGGGAACCTTGACGCTGTCACCGCCGCTGCACGAGGAGTCCGGCAACCAGAGGTTACCGGAGTGGTCCACGTAGGGCTTGCGACCGGTGCCTGGGAGCGCGCGGATGGTGTTGGGCGGAACGGCGGCGAGGGTGGTGGGATCGACGGTACCGGCGGGGTTTGCGTTGTGCCGTTTCAGCAGGAATCCCCCCAGCAGCAGCGGAACGAACAGTAGCAGAGCGGCGATGACCTTGGATTGTCTCCAGCCATGCCCGGCAGCGGGCGTGGGCGAGAGCGCGGTTTCCGGTGGTGGCACAGCCGAGGAAAGCGGTTCCAGTTCGGGAGGCGGAAGCTCCGCCGCAACGTCAGGTGCTGACGGTATGTGTTGCGGGATGAAGGAGGGAACGTAGTTTCCGGCGGGGATAACGATATGCATCGGCCGGTTGGCGCCCTCGTTCTGGTAGACCTCCTGGAGGCGTTTGCGGAGCGAATGAGCGGTGACGCGGACGATGGTGTCGACGTGCGGGTCGAAGTCGGGGCGGCGGCCCAGCGCCTCGACGGCGATGGTGTGCTCCTTGATGCGCTCTTCGTGACCCTCAAAGTGCATTTCGCAGATGAAGGTCAGCATGCGGGCGAGATTATTCGACCGCCCCAGGACACCCGAGGACAGGAGCCACGCAAGCTCTTCTCGTTCCGTCTCTATCGAATTAAGGGTCATGGCCGTCAGCCCCACTGAATGGTCGCCTCCGGGCGCCGGGCAATTCTACACCACAGAAGTGGCATTTGCGGAGGGGGGACAAGAACCAGCCGCCGGAACAGGATTGTCCCCAAGCCGGGGATAACAAACCGCTTACTGGGTAATAACAATGTTATCGAAGGCTTTCACATGCCTAAAAATGCCCAATTTCAGGCCATTTCCCGTCGTGCCCAGCCGGACGAAACTTTCACGCCGGATTTACATGACAATCTCTGATCCGATTGCTAGGTTCGCTACGGCAATCACACGCACTTTTGGCGGCGCTCAGGAACATGCAGGTGCCTGTACAGTTGGTTCGATGTTCAAACAATAAAGCGGTATCGGTACCAAAAAAGAATTATTTTGGAGGTTTTACGTGGTGACTTTACGACGGATTGGATACATTCTCACGGTTCTTCTCATCAGCTTGTCGCCTTCTCTGTTCGCCCAGGCGGTGAGCGGAACCTTGCTGGGCACCATAACAGACGCCAGCGGCGCGATCGTATCGGATGCGAAGATCACCGCGACTCAAAACGGGACGGGCGTCAAACGCGAGACCATCTCGAACGAGAGTGGTAACTATACCCTGCCCGATGTTGTCCCCGGCACGTACAGCGTCACGGCTGTCAAGCAGGGGTTCAAGCAGCAAACGCAGGAAAACGTTACGGTGCTCACCAATACCACGGAGCGCGCCGATCTCGTATTGGTGGTTGGCAGCGTTTCCGAGACGGTAACCGTCACCACGGCTCCGCCGGTGCTGCAGACCGACCGGGCCGACATCAGCACCTCCATCTCGGCGACCCAGGTTGCGAACCTTCCACTTTCCAGCGGCAACAGCTTCCAGTCCCTTCTTAATACCGTGCCTGGCATGGCGCCCGTCGTCTTCAACAATTCTCAGTTCTTCAACTCCAACAACGACCTCTCCACCAACTCCAACGGCCAGTCGTCCTACGTCAATCTCTATCAGATTGAAGGTATCGACAACGATGAGCGAACCGGCATCCACATCATTCTCGTTCCCCCCGCGGCCGCTATCGGTAACGTCGACATCACCACCAACAACTTCGAGGCCGAGTTCGGCCGTGCTATCGGCACCATCGTCAACGTCACGCTCAAGTCCGGCACGAACTCCTTTCACGGCACGGTCTTCGCGAACATGGAAAACAACGGCGTCAACGCCCGCACCTTCTTCCAGAAAGGTCCCAACGGTCGTCTTGTCTACAACTACGACGGCGCCTCTATCGGCGGTCCGATTCTGAAGAACAAGCTCTTCATTTTCGGCGACTTTCTGCGCGTTTCCGACCACGAGTTGGGGGCCAGCCTCGTCACCATCCCGTACTACAGCGTGACCAACAACATTCTCGACCTGTCCAAATACAAGGGGCAGGCTTACGATCCCACCACGGGCGACACGGCTGACTGCCTTCTCAACCTAAATCCTAACCCCTGCGGCACTGGCCGCGTTCCCTTCGTCAACAACCAGATTCCGCTCTCGAACCCGGGCATTAGTTCGGCCGCCGTCACCCTGCTTAAGGATGTCGACGCGATTGCCCGCAATCCGGCGATCAACCTCGCATCCGCCGTATACGCCAGCGGCGCCACCTCCAACAACCTTTCGGAAAACCTTGGCTTCCACAAAGACTTCATCAGTTACGACATCAAGTCCGACTACAATATCTCCGAGAAGAGCCACCTCAGCTTTCGCTTCAGCCACCAGAACGTAAACACCTTCCAAGCTCCAAGCTTTGGCGCCTTTCTGGGCGGCCCAGCCGGCGGCGGTTTTGAGGCCACCGGTATCGCCGCTGCCTACTCGACCGGCGTGAACTTCGATCACACTTTCTCGCCCACTCTCATTACCGAGGCCCGGATGGGCGTGGCCCATTACCGCAACTCGGCCCTGCAGACCGACTACGGCTCCTACGACGCCAAGGCCCTTGGCATCCCCGGCAACGGCCCCAACGGCACCAACAACTCCCTCCAAACCAGCGGCCAGATCGCTGTCAATCTCGGCAACTTCACTGGGCCGACGATCGGTTATTCGCCCTCGCTCCCGTGGCTCCGTGCTGAATCGAACATCGATTTCGCCAACAACTGGACCAAGATCCTCGGCAATCACACCGTCAAGGCCGGGGTCGACATTCGCCGCATTCGTGACGACCTTCTGCAGGGCAACAACAACGCCGCTGCCGGCACGTTCAACTACGCCGAGAATCAGACCTCGGCGCCGGGTGCAGCTGCGTACGCTCCCGCCGGTCAAGTTCCTTCCGTCACCGGCCAGGCCAACGATATCGCCAGCTTCCTCTTCAACGTCCCGAGCAGCGTCGGTCAGGACACCAACAGCACCTTCCCGGCATACCGGCAGACCTGGCTCTTCTTCTTCCTTTCCGATAAATGGCAGGTCAACTCCAAACTCACGGTGGACATCGGCGCACGCTACGAGCTTTATCCGCCCGCAACTCCACGCAAGGCCGGTGGCTTTGTCAACTACAATCCCGCTACCAACCAGCTTGTCATGGCCGGCGTCGGCGGACAGCCCTCGAACCTCGGCATGAAGACCGTCTACAGAAACTTCGGTCCGCGGCTTGGTCTTTCCTATCGCCTCAGCGAGAAGACTGTCGTGCGTGCCGGCATGGGCGTTAGTTTTGTGCCCTTTCTCGACAACAACTACGCCTACAACTATCCCATCAAGACCAGCACCAACTACAACACCACCACCTGCAGCGACTCGT
>Ga0206916_1164_pt1 | contig 10418 bp, 7 predicted proteins | sample Alteio_BWOrgHeat_71_FD_152957 | JGI IMG/M metagenome (GOLD analysis project Ga0206916, IMG submission 152957) | Enriched cells from forest soil in Barre Woods Harvard Forest LTER site, Petersham, Massachusetts, United States -... | ecosystem: Environmental > Terrestrial > Soil > Temperate forest > O... | reverse complement strand
CCTGTGCCTTGTCGCGAGCTTCCAGGGCGCCCGCTACGAGGTCGTCCCGTGTCTCTTTGCCGGACTTCGGCGCATACAGAACACCCACCAGCGCGCCGATGCCAAGGCCCGCCAAAAACCATCCAAATCCGCTTACGCCGCTATCGTTGTCCGCCATCACACTCTCCTGTTTGTTAGATTCCGAGGCCCGACCGGTATTGCATCATCGCACCTTATCCGGCTTACTGTCTCAGCTTGTGGATGCCTCTACCCGGCCCAAGGTTGCGCGAAATAATCTTCTAACCCTTCGATCAACCGTATTTCCAACAATGTGCGGGGTTATCCATTTCCCCAACCATGAAAAACGGAGTCGACGATCCCTTCGCGAGTTGCACTGCATCTCATGCGAAGGCAATGCAATCCGCAGATCATTCTGGAGATAGTGTATGACAACGCACGACTTGTTCCGCTTTTCTTTCCGAGTTTCTACTCTTGCAGTCGTCGTCTCGCTCGCCGCTACCGGGTGTAACAAGACGGTCGATGACGCCACGCTGACCACCAATGTCCACAACGCGCTCGCCACCGATGCTTCCATCGTGAATCAGCCTATTCAGACCACCGTGGCCTCCGGTGTCGTTACGCTCAACGGCAATGTCAGCGACGACACCGCCCGCATGGTTGCCGCGCAGGATGCAGCCCGAGTGCATGGCGTCAAGGAGGTCGTCAACGCTCTCAACGTGCAGGGCATCGCCGTCACGCCCGATATTACGACCGCAGCGGCGCCGACCGCGCCGCGGATTGCCACTCCGCAGGAACAGCAGGCCATTGCGACGAACCAGCCCCTGCCCGTCGCGGCGACAACCTCCTCAGCCGCTCCGCCGCCTCCCGTTTACCGCGATGTAGCCGTTCCTGCCGGCAGGGAGATCTCCGTGCGCATCAACCAGGGAATGGACAGCGAGCACACCGAGCAGGGCGCAACGTTCACGGGAGTCGTCAGCCACAACGTGATTGTCGACGGCGAACTTGCAGTCCCCGCCGGAGCCAGTGTCAGCGGACATGTGGTCGCCGTGCATAATGCGGGCCACTACAAGGGCAACTCACTGCTTTCCATCGAACTGACTCGCATTGGGCGCCGCGGCGAAAGTATCGCCGTCTCCACCGATCCCTATACCCTTGAAGGCAAAGGCCGTGGCAAGAATACCGCCGCGAAAATCGGTGGCGGGGCGGCGATCGGCGCTGTGCTTGGCGGCATATTCGGGGGCGGCAAGGGCGCGGCTATCGGTGCTGCAGCCGGCGGTGGCGGCGGGGCCGTCGTCAATGGCGTCACCCGGGGAGAGCAGGTTCACTTACCTTCCGAGAGCATCGTCCGCTTCCGCCTGCGCAACGGCTTCTCGGTACGCAGCTACGGCCAGTCCGCGGAACAAGAGGAAGCGCCGAACAACAGCGGCCTGCAGCAACGCCAACCCTGAATCCCGCATCCAACGGGCGCGGCTCGGAATTCCGTGCCGCGCCTTTTTTGCTGTGCCGATTTCTCATTGCAACCGCAGCCCGCTCCCACGCACTCCCGGACCGGCGTGCATCTTCCTGTCAACAGCGCCGTCTATAGTAATAGCCGTGGGTCCTGCACTCACGGCATCCGATGCGCAATCCTGCGGCGCTCTCAACCCTCCAACGCTTCCGAGGTGTGGTTTTGCTCCAGAACAAACCCAAAGCAACGGGATACCTGACCTTCACCCTGCACGCCCATCTGCCGTACGTCGTGAACCACGGCACCTGGCCGCATGGCATGGAGTGGCTGCACGAAGCGGCCGCCGAAACCTACCTGCCGCTGCTGCGTGTGCTCGGCAATCTCGAACGCGACGGCATCGCGCTGCACTGCAACCTGAACCTTTCCCCCATCCTGCTCGAACAGCTTGCCCACCCGATCTTCAAAGCCGAGTTTCCCAAATACCTGGAGCGCAAGATCATCTCCGCGCGCGAAGATGAATCCTTTTTCTCCAGCACCGGCGAGCACCATCTCGCCGACACCGCCCGCTTCTGGCACAAGTTCTTTGCCGATGCGCTCCACGACTTCCACACGCTCGACTCCGACATCATCAAGGGTTTTCGCCACTTCAACGATGAGGGCCTGATCGAGATCATTACCTGCGGAGCGACGCACGGATACATGCCGCTGCTCGGGACCGACGAGAGCGTCCGCGCCCAGGTCCGTACAGCGGTCGACGTGCATGTACGCCACATCGGCAAACACCCGCGCGGCATCTGGGCGCCCGAGTGCGGCTACCGTCCCGCGGGCTTCTGGAACTATCCCGTCGCGAGCGCCAACGGCTCCGGTACGGCACCTGGCTACAACCGCATCGGCGTGGAACAGGCTCTCTCCGAGAGCAGCCTTGAATACTTCTTCGTCGACACGCACCTGGTCGAAGAGTCCGCGCCGGTGCAGTCTCCCTACCCTCTGCGCAACGGTTCGGTGACAGGACCCGTAGCCAAGGCCATCGCCGACAAGGAAGGGCGCAGCCTCTACCAGCCGTACTTCGTCGACGGCCCGTACGACAAGACGTACGCCACCTCTGTCTTCCCCCGCGACCCGCGCACCGGCGTCCAGGTGTGGTCCGGCGAATGCGGCTATCCAGGCGACGCCGCCTACCTCGACTTCCACAAAAAGCGCTGGCCCGGCGGACATCGCTACTGGAAAGTTACCGGGCCACGGGTCGACATGAACGATAAGCAGCCCTACGATCCGCGCGAAGCCCTTGAGCGCACCAGGTCCCACGCGTCGCATTTCGTCCACCTCGTCAATGAGGCGCTGCAGTCAAGTCTCAGCGATGACGTTCCGCCCATCCTCTGCTCGCCCTTCGACGCCGAACTCTTCGGCCACTGGTGGTTCGAGGGCCCGCAGTGGCTCGAAGCCGTGGCGCGCACGCTGCACGACTATCCCCACGGCCTCGAACTCATTGACTGCTCCAGCTATCTTGACCGCTTCCCGCGCGCGGGATTCATTGCCATGCACGAAGGCTCGTGGGGCGCGCAGGGCACCAACCACGTCTGGATGAATCCCGACACATCCTGGACCTACACCCACATCTATCCCGCCGAAAACTTTACCCGTGACGTGTGCACCTCCGGCCTGTGGCGCGAGACGCCGCAGGGTCAGCGCATCGTCAAGCAGCTTTGCCGCGAGTTGCTGCTGCTGGAGTCTTCGGACTGGCAATTCCTGATCACCACCGGCGCCGCGCGCGACTACGCCGAGGCGCGCTTCAACACCCACAACGACCAGTTCAACGAGATCAAGGCAATCTGGCAGAGCTACGAGGCAAGCGGCAGCCTCACAAGCGGGCAGGAGGAGCAACTCGCCGTCATCGAGCAGCGCGACAGCATCTTCCCCGACATCGACCCCACATTCTGGGCCGCCGGCTCGCATCAGACGCGCGCAGTAAGCTAGTACCGTGCGGTACTCCCCATTGGCCCTTTGGCATCTCCTTTCGCTCGACGCCCCCACGGTCGCCGCGCTCTGGACGTGGTTCGTTGCGCGCTGCTGCGGGATCACTCTGCCTCACGCAGCGGTCCCCGCAATGTTCCTCGCCGTGTGGATCCTCTACGCCTCCGACCGCCTGCTCGACGCCCAGAACGCAGATGCCGCAACGCTCGAGGAGCGTCACCACTTCCATCACCGCCATCGCCGCATCTTCATCAGCTTCATCGCCCTCGCCGCCGTCGCGCTGGCTGCGCTCACACCCGAGATGTATCCCGCAGCTCTACGCATTTACGCTCTTCTGGGCGGTCTGCTCACAGGCTGGTTCCTGATCATCCACACTCGACTGGCGCACCAGCGCCGTCTTCCCAAAGAACTCACCGTCGGCATCTTCTTCTCCGCTGCGATCTTCATCCCAACTGTGTCCCACCGGCCCGATCTGCGCTTGCCGCTGCTCGCGCCGGCCGTCGTCTTCGCCGCAGTCTGCGCGCTCAACTGCATGTACCTCTATGTCTGGGAGCATCCCCGCGACCGCACCAACGCCAACTGGACGACCCGCATCGCAACCCATCACCTCAGCCTGGCCGTTGCCATCATCCTCATGGCCGCCTTCGCCGGCATTGCCCCGCCGGCATTCCCGGAGTTGGCGTCAAAACTGTCGTTTCCCGTCCTGCCTTCCACCTGGCCCATCGCGGCAGCCTGTGTCGTCAGCACGCTGCTGCTCGTCATCCTCAACCGCAACCGCACCAGGATCTCCGCTCTCAACCTTCGCGCCGCAGCCGACCTTGCCCTGCTCACCCCGATTCTCTTCGTGCGAGTGCATTGATCCGATGCACCGCGCGCCCAACTTCGACCCCGTCGCCCGCATCTACCGCTGGGCCGAGTACCTCGCTCTCGGCCCGCTCCTGCAACGCACCCGCACTCACTTCCTCCCGCAACTCACCGACCGCCGCCGCGCGCTCGTCCTCGGCGACGGAGACGGCCGCTTCCTCGCGAAGCTGCTCGCGCAGAACCCAACCCTCCACGCCACCGCAGTCGATACCAGCGCGCAGATGCTCAAACTGCTCCGCGCCCGATGCGACCCCAACCGCGTCCAGACCATCCAGGGCGACGCGCTGACCGTTGCACGCCCACCTGGCACCGACCTCATCGTCACGCATTTCTTGCTCGACTGCTTCACCCAAAGCGAAATCAACGGCCTCGCCCTCCGCCTCGTCCAGCCCGGAACCCTGTGGCTGGTCTCCGACTTTCATGCCGGCAGCCCTCTCGCCCGCGCCTACGTCCGCAGCCTTTACTTCGCTTTCCGTATCCTCACGGGCCTCCGCGTTACCCATCTCTCCGACCCCGCCGCCGCTCTCACCGCCGCCGGCTTTCACCGGATCGCGCAACATCAAACCCTGAGCGGCCTGCTGTACACCGAACTCTGGCAATGCGCAGAGCTTTCCTCATAGCTCAAAACTCACGGCTCATAACTGAAACACAGCCGCTCTAACCAACCCGCGAAACAAAGCACGCGCCGGGCTACAATCGACACAGGTTCCATCGGCGCAACTCCAGCGCCATCGCAGCCATCTGTTTCCATAGACCATGAGCGATTCACACCCAGACCGTCCGGCTCAGCATCTTCCCGAAGATCCGCTGCCCGACCCAGAACCCGCCGCTCCGTCGCTCTCTGAGCCCGACCCCGGCGTGTATCACCACGAACCTGCACCCCAGGCCAAAGACAACAAATGAATCTTTACATCCTTCGTCACGCCAGCGCCGGAACTCGTCGTATCAATCCTCTTCTCGACCTCAAACGTCCGCTCGATAAGGAAGGCAAACGCCACTGCCTGCATCTCGGCATGATCCTCAATGCGATGAACCTCAGCTTCGACCTCATCGTGTCGAGCCCGCTCAAACGCAGCCTGCAAACCGCGCAGCTCGTCGGCACCGAGACCGGGTACGAGTCCAAGATCCTCATCTCGAATGCCCTGGCGCCCACCGCGACGCTGGAGCAATTTCAGCGGCTGCTGCGCGAGTGCGCGCAGTATGAAAACCTGCTTGTTGTCGGCCACAACCCCAACATCACCACTTTCGTCGGCGCGCTGATCGGCACCCCAGTCGGTGAAACCGACCGTCCGCGCGTGCGCATTCGCAAGGGATCACTCGCCCGCCTGACGATGCAACGCGGCCCTGCCACCCTGCAATGGCTGATGGAGCCCCGCATCGTCCGTGCGCTTTATACGACCTCGATCAAGAGCTCGCGGCGAAAGATTTCGCGGAAATAAGCCGCTTCCTTCTTCAAGGACCATGCCTCGAGTTCCGCACTGCCGCGTTCCGGCAGCAGTTGCAGCACCACGCTCCTGGAAAATATCTTCGTCCGCACACGCACCGGAGCGGTCGCCTGGTCCTGGTTCAGCGCCTCGGTCAACCGCAGCAGCACAACGGCGCGGGTTACATGCGCATGCTCCTCCACCGGCACGGAACGCATCACGCGGTCCATCGGTTCAGGCTGCGTCTTGCCGAGATAGCGCGCAATCGCCGCCACAATGGCCCGCTGCTGCGGAGAGAAGCCGAAAATTTCCGAGTTTGCAATGATGTACTGCGTATGCCGGTGATGGCCCTGGTGGTTCATGTACTTACCCACCTCCTGCATCATCGCGGCTGCCTCGAGCCACGGCTTGTACTCCGCGGGCAGTCCATGCACCGGCTGCAACTGCTTGAACAACTGCGCCGCATGCTCGCGCTCCGGCTCCATCTTTTTAGGGTCTACGCCATAGCGCCGGCACACCTGCAGCACACCCTCCCAGCGTTCGGCCTCCATGGTGCGATGCACCGAGGCGCGCGCGTCGGCGTTGCCCAGCATCTCGGCCAGCATGCCGTCGCGCAAGCCCAGCGGAGAGTAGCGAAAGCCCTTCAGCCCCATCCGCTCCAACAGCATCGCAAATACCTGTGCACCGCCGGTAATAATCTCCGACCGCCGCGGCCCGATCCCCGGCACCGCCGCCCGCTGCGCGTTGTTCATCTTCAGCAGCTTGTCAGCGATCTTGCGTACCGACCACGTATCCGCAGTCAATACATGGCCGCTTCGTCCCGGGATTCCGCGCGCCCGCGAAATCTTCACCACCTTCAGCACCCGCTTCGGAGTGGCCGCGATCAACATCGCTTCGCTTGCCTCCGCCAGCGCCGCCGCTGTCCCCGAAGTCGCAATGACCAGACCCACTTTCGGCAATCCGATCTTCCGTCCACCGCGCCGCAGTTCGCGGTCGATAAATTTCCGCAGCCGCGCGATGTCTTCCTTTCCCGGAGGATCGTTGCGCAAAAACTCCTGCTGCAACCGCACCGCACCAAGCGGAAGACTCACCATCTCGCGGATCTTTCCGCCTTCGGAAATGGTCACTTCACAACTGCCGCCACCGAGGTCGATCAGCAGGCATTTCCCTCGCGCCCCGGCCTCATGCGTCACAATCCCGAGGTGAATCAGCCGTCCTTCTTCGAGACCCGAAATCACTTCGACATTCCAGCCCGTCGTCGACTTCACCCACGCCCGAAAGGCCTCGGAGTTCCTCGCATCACGCATGGCGCTGGTGGCGACAACCCTTACCTGGTCTACTACATGCGCCTGCACCGCTTTATGGAACCGCTTCAGCGCCTTGATGGTATTCGCCATCGAGTCGGGTGAAATCACGCCGGTTTCGAACACGCTTTCACCCAGGCGAGTGACCTCTCGGTCTTCGTGCAGCGTCTTAAGCTTGTGCGCCTGCACTGACGCAATCGCCAACCGGCAGGAGTTCGACCCGATATCGATCGCGGCAAATGTAGGCATGCTTGTTGAAACTCCTCGGTGACTTAAGTCGTCCGAACTAACGGACAAACTATACGAGCAAGATTACAACCTCGAGTACGGAGGAGATTTCGGGCCACTATCTTCGACGACACATGCGGCCACATCATGCTTCTGACCCAGGTACAGCACATCTCCTCCGTTTCCCGCGTTTCGCGCTTTCAGCGAGCGCCGGCCCGTCACGTCCTTCCTCTTCTTGGACTCTGGCTGGCTATCTTTTTGGGCTCTCTCTTTTCCCCACCTCTGCTGGACGACGCGGACGCCACGCATGCACAAGCTGCACGCGCGATGGTGACTACGGGCGACTGGGTGACGCTGCATGTCGACGGCGTCCGTTATCTCGAAAAGCCGCCACTGCCCTACTGGCTGGTGGCCCTTAGCTTCTGCGTCTTCGGATGCAACACGTTCGCCGTGCATCTGCCTATGGCGCTCGCGGTGCTCGCGCTGACCGCGCTTGGGTATGGTTGGGCACGTCGTGCGTTCGGAACACGTACGGCGTTCTACACGGCTCTGGCGACCCTCACCTGCACCGGCGTGTTCCTCTTCACCCGCATCTTCATTCCCGAAGCCCTGCTCTCGCTTTTCCTCTGCACCGCCCTCTACACGTTCCTGCTCTCTCTGGCTCCTTCCTACGAGGTGTCCTCTCGACCGAAGTCCACGCGGACCGGAGCCCCCATCGGGCGGTCTTTGCCCGAGTGGGGTGGTTTGCCGGGCGCAGTAGAGAGACCCGCTTCGTGGGCCGGCCCGTACATCATGTGGACAGCCCTGGCCCTCGCCGTCCTCACCAAGGGATTCATCGCCTTGGTCTTCTTCTTCGGGACAGCGCTCGCCTACCTTGCGCTCACCGGCACATGGAGAGACTGGCGCCGCCTTAAGCCATTCACCGGTGTCTTACTCTTCCTTCTCATCGCCGCTCCGTGGCACATTCTCGCTGCGCTTCGAAACCCGGCGGTTGCCATGCCTCCCGGCCTCGGATTTCCCCCACGCGCAGGCTGGACCTGGTTCTACCTCTACAACGAGCACATCGCCCGGTTCCTCTCTCAGCGCATCCCGCGCGATTACAACAAACTCCCCGGCTACCTCTACTGGTCATTGCATCTCGTCTGGCTTTTTCCGTGGAGTCTCTTCGCGCCGCTCGCTGTTATTTTCGGCTGGCGTCGTCGACGCAGCCTGCGCACCCTCTCCGAAACACATGGAGGACGCACCGCTCTTCTCCTTGCCATCTACTCCGCGCTCATCCTCGTCTTCTTCTCTATTTCGACCAATCAGGAGTACTACACCTTTCCCATCTACCTCCCACTCCTGATGCTCCTCTGCGCCGCTCTCGCCAGTACCGAGCACACGTACGACATCGACCGTACTCTTCGCCGAACGATCCTCGCCGGACACATCGCGTATACCGTGCTTGGCCTCGCTGTCGCCGCCGCGCTCGCCTACGGTCTGTGGAGCGCACGCACGCTCGCCTTCGTCCCCGATATCGGCGACCTGCTGGCCCACCGCGGCGTCGGCGACTACACGCTGGCGATGTCTCACTTCTTCGACCTCACGGGCCCATCCTTCGCCGCGCTCCGTCTGCCCGCGAGCCTCGCCCTGATAGCCTTCGCCGTCGGCCCGGCTACGGCGTGGGTCCTTCGCCATCGCCGCGAACACTTTGCGGCAACCGTAAGTGTCGCGCTTACCAGCGCCATTTTCCTCATCGCCGCGCATGCCGCGCTCGACCGCTTCGCCCCCATGCTCTCCTCGCAGGACTTTGCCGAAAGAATCGACGACCTCCGCACCCAGAACCTCATCCCCCCCGACACCGACATCCTGCTCTACGGCGACCAGTCCTACGGCTCCTCGATCCCTTTCTACCTCAATCAAAGAGTGGAGTTGGTGGACGGCGCTTCCAGTTCCATGCTCTTCGGGAGCGTGTTTCCCGACGCGCCGAAAATCTTTCTGAAGCCGGAGGAGCTTTTCGCCGCATGGGGTCACGGCCGTCGTAAAATTCTCTTCGTCCCCTTGGAAAAGAGAGACGAAGTCGACCGCCTCTTAGGCTCAAACCAGATCATCCTGGAAGAGACCTCCGGTAAACTCCTGATCACGGACAGACCGCTCGCGACACCGCTTACAGCAAGTTATCGTTGACATACGACACACTTAGCTCGACGATAGACAAAACACCCTAACCAAATTTGTCATTCTTCGCGACGCGGAGGATCTGCATCTTTCAACCCCGCCTGGCTTTTAAGGGTAACCCGTACTTTCGCTTCCGTACCACACGATATGTCCAGCAACCTGCACCAACCCGGTCCCTCACAACACGCCTTTTCGACGCGCCGCTGGAGCGCCGCGTCCATCGCCGGCCTCCTCGCCGCGTGGCTCGTCCTTCAAGTGGGCGGCCTCTTTTCTCCCGGCCTGCTCGACGACGTCGACTCTGTTTACATACAGATCGCGCGCGAAATGCTGCAGCGCCACGACTTCGTCACCCCCACGATCGACGGCATCCGCTTCTTCGACAAGCCGCCGCTGATGTACTGGATGGCCGCCGCCTCGATGCGCCTCTTCGGCATCCACGACTGGGCGGCGCGCATCCCTCTCGCGCTCGGTGTGCTTGCGCTGCTGTTTGCGGTCTACGCTCTCGGCATCCGGCTGTTCGCCGCCATCTCATCGCCGAGCTACCCCGACCGCGGCGGACTCTACGCGGCGCTCGCGATGGCGACTTCCATCGGCCCTTACCTCTACACCCGGTTCTACATCCCCGACATCCTCATCGCGCTGTGGATGACGCTCTCCATCCACCTCTTCCTCATCGCCCTCGACCGAGCGAATGCCAACCAACAATCTGTCATCCTGAGCGAAGGCGATCGCGGCACTTCGCGAGCGCCGCAGCCGAAGGACCTGCACGAACCTTTACCGACCACAACCCCCGGTAGCTTTCTCCCCCGGAACTCTCCGCTCTTCCCTATGCTCGGCTTCGGGGCCGTCCTCGCTCTCAGTGTCCTCACCAAGGGCCTCATCGGCATCGTCTTCCCCATCGGCTTCGTGATCCTTTACCTTGCCATCACGAAGCAACTACGGCTCCTCCTCAAACTCCACATCCCCGCAGCCACAGCGGCCTTCTTAGCGATAGCGGCCCCATGGCACATCCTCGCTGCTCTC
>Ga0206916_1163_pt1 | contig 10448 bp, 6 predicted proteins | sample Alteio_BWOrgHeat_71_FD_152957 | JGI IMG/M metagenome (GOLD analysis project Ga0206916, IMG submission 152957) | Enriched cells from forest soil in Barre Woods Harvard Forest LTER site, Petersham, Massachusetts, United States -... | ecosystem: Environmental > Terrestrial > Soil > Temperate forest > O... | reverse complement strand
CAATATCGCCTTCGACCTTTCCCAAACCCGTTACAAGATTGGCCTTTCTTCCATCGTCGAGCTAAGCCAGGCCCAGCTCGCCCAGACCGAAGCCCAGATCGCTTATGCCAGCGCCCGTTACACCTATCAGGCGTCGCTGGCTGCGCTTCGTTACCAGACCGGGCAATAACCGGCCAAACACTGACTACAGACTTGTGTCGTTTTTCCTGCGATCTGCGGAACTTTAGCCCGAAATCCTCGTCTACTGTTGTCAGCGAACAACGATTTTCATCACCCGCGAGGCCGGTTTTGTCACGGACAATTCATTTCACGCGGTGGTAGGCTTAGGTACTACTTCTGGGGTCCCAAGATGCGATCTTTTCTTGCCGTGCTGCTGTTGTCGGTCGGGTTTAGCGCCCACGCTTTCGCTCAAACGCCGCCCTGCACGGGCTTGTGTACGCAGCAAGTCAAGTGTCCTGGCACCACAACCACCACCATCACTGGATACGTCTTAGCGCCCAACGGCGTCGATCCCCTGCCCAATGTGACGGTGTATATCCCCAACGCGCCTGTTGCTGCTTTCACCCCGGGCGTGAGTTGCCCGATCGCCGGCGCGCCTCCGTCGGGCGATCCGCTGGTTGGAACCACCACCGGTGTCGACGGCAAATTCATCCTGACCAATGTCCCCGTCGGAGCTTCCATTCCCATCGTCGCTGTCACCGGCAGGTGGCGCGTCCAGGCACTGGTTCCCATGACCACCGCCTGTACCGACACGGCATTTTCCATGAACATGCCGAAGAACCAGACCCAGGGTGACATTCCGAAGATCGCCATCGCCACCGGCTCCGTTGACCAGGTTGAGTGCGTCCTGCTCAAGGTGGGTCTTGACCAGTCCGAGTTCACCAACCCCGGTGGTACCGGACGCATCAATCTGTTCCACGGAGACGGCAGCGCAAACTCCGGAGGCGTTCTTATCGACACCTCCACGCCCACCGAGAGCACCCTCATGGGCGCCAACGATCCCACCAACGCCGTCCTGAACCAATACGACGTTCTCATGCTTCCGTGCGAGGGTGGAAATTACACCCGCTCCGCCCAGCAGCTTGCCAACCTCATCTCGTTCGCCAACGCCGGCGGCCGCGTCTACGCCAGCCACTACGCCTATTCTTGGATGTACAACAACCCTCCATTCAGCAATGTCGCTACCTGGACGGGGAGTTCACAAAACCTCTCCGACGGCCTGGCCACCGTCGACACGACGTTCTCCGAAGGTCAGACCCTGGCCACCTGGCTCCAGGAGGTCGGCGCTACCACTTCCAAGGGCCAGATGCAGGTCTTCACCACCCGCCGCGACTTCAATGCAGTCGTCAAGCCCACGCAATCGTGGCTTACGCTGAACTCCTCCGGCAACACCATGCAGTTCGTCTTCGATACGCCCGTCGGACAATCTTCCGGGCAGTGCGGGCGCGTGCTCTTCAACGAGTACCACGTCGAAAACGGCTCCAGTAACCGCGGCGAGAACTTCCCCAGTGAGTGCGCCGTGGGCGCGGCCATGACCCCGCAGGAAAAGCTCCTCGAATTCAGTCTCTTCGAGCTCACCGACGATGGCGGCATCCCCACCCTCACTCCGGCGACCCAGGACTTCGGCCAGCAGGGCATCGGCTTCCCTTCCGCCGCACAGACCTTTACGTGGACCAATAACTCCACCTTCAACTCCATCGTCAACGTCGCTCCTGCCAGCGGAGACTTTTCCGTCGTCTCCAGCAACTGCGGCTCGCTTGCCGGTGGCGCAAGCTGCCAGATCAGCGTCGTGTTCACCCCGACGGCCCTCGGGGCCCGTACCGGAACGCTCTCCGTCAGCGCCGGCGCACAGACCCTGACCTCGACACTCACCGGTACCGGCGTCCCCGACTTCTCCATCTCGCCAACCAGCCTCTCGTTCGGCAATCTTGACGTCGGAGCCAGGGCCAGCCAGACCCTCACCATCACCAGCAACGCCCCCACTGCACTGCCCTTCCCGGGCGTTGTTACCACCGGCGACTATAGCGCCACATCGAACTGCGGGGCGTCCATCCCTGCCAACTCTTCGTGCGTGGTTACGGTTACGTTCCAACCCACCGCCACCGGCTCGCGGCCCGGAACTCTGGCGGCGAATTCCACCAGCCCCGCCTATGCCGGCATCACCGCGACCATGACCGGCAACGGCGTCGACTTCACCATCGTCCTCAACCCCACCAGCGGATCGACCATATCGGGTTATAACTCCAGCACCAACGCCACCATCACCCCGATCGCAGGCTTCGCGGCGTCCCTCGCCATTGTCTGCACTTCCAACGCGACTGCCTCGACCTGCATCCCCGGCAACAACTCGTTTGTTCCAACCACGGCTGTCACCACCGCCGTCGCCATCACCACGACCTCGCAATATACCGTCGTAGGTTTCGGCGGCAGCACCGGCTGGCTCTCGCTGCTGGCATTCGCTACAGGCCTTTTGCTCTGGTTCAAACGCCGCAGCGCCGGCACCCTGGTGCGTTGCACTCTTGCGCTTTGCTTCTTCGCGGCCGGCAGCCTTCTGATCACCGGCTGTTCCGGCAAGCTGCCCGCGCAGAACGCCTCGTTCACAGCGCCGGGCGACTACACCTACACGGTGACGGCAACGGACGGCTTCCTCGTCCATTCCGCCACCTACAGCCTGCATCTCACCGCCAAGTAGACATCGCTTCGGCGCGCCGCGCGAAAGGTAGGAAATCCTGGCAGTGCAACGCATTGCGCCTAGATTTTTACCAAAAAACCGGCATTTGTGACGGATGGCAGGTTTGCAGCGGTGAATGGCCGATAGACGGGCTGCAATCCTTCCTGGCCAGTCCTATCATGGGAATTAAGCGCCATTTCGGGCCGTAAAACCTGCGGATTCCGGGATATCCCGTCTTTCCAGCGACGCCATCCGGCTCCGTTGTTCGTCTAAAACGTATTCATTAGTTGATGAACGTCGCACCAGGCACGAGGCCCGTGGCAACTGGTAAGCGAATCAGCCCAGCACACGGTCGCGCCAGCCATTCGTTCCCGCAATATTGCATCGCCCGCTCGCGTATCCGCATCTGGAAAAACAATACGAAGAAAGAAACGAGTCGAGGTCTCCCCTGACGATTGTCGAAAAAATTCGCGAGCGTTCCAGCCCGCTCATCATGCATCCTGCCATCTTTGTGGGAGGCTTCGTCTTTCTCGGCGCGCTCTTCGGCCTGCAGAACTGGATCACGGAACATACCTGGGGCTACAAGGTCAATCTCGCCCTTCTGCTGCGCGCCTGGACGGTGCAGTATTTCATCTGGGGCGTCATGTGCTGGCTGGTCTGGTTCTGGCTCGGCCGCGCCATTCAGGATGCCGGCGTGAAATGGATGCTTACCCGCCTCATCCCCCTCAGCGCCATCGTGAGCCTCGGCGAGGAGATGATCTGGGCCCTTTGTTTTCCTCACATGCCGGCCGGCATGCACCTGACCTACTGGCAGCGAATGCTCTTCGAGCTCGACGGCGAAATCATCGACAATTTCCTGATCTTCTGGCTTGTCATCTTCCTGTTCCGCGGCGTCGATTACTACCAGCGCTACCGCGAAAAGGAGGGCGCCGCCGCGCAACTCTCCGTCCAGCTCGCCCAGGCGCAAATCCGCGCCCTAAGGATGCAGCTCAATCCGCACTTTCTTTTCAACACGATGAACAGCATCTCCAGCATGATGCGCATCAATGTTCCCGCTGCCGACCTCATGCTGGAACAACTCAGCAGCCTTTTGCGTATCACTCTCGAGCGCGGCGAAACCCAGCTCATTTCTCTTAGCGACGAGATGGAGTTCATGGAAATGTATCTTGCCTTGCAGGACCGTCGATTTTCTGGCCGTGTGCGCCAGGAAGTCCACGTCGACCCTGCCCTGCACGATGCGCTGGTCCCCGCCATGCTGTTCCAGCCGCTGGTAGAAAATGCCTATTCCCACGGCCTTTCCCGTCTCGACCGCGACGGCGTGCTGACCCTGGAAGTGGGCCGCGAACGTGGCCGTCTGAAGGTCGTCATCGCCAACTCCGGCATTGGTCTCAACCCCGCTCGCCGCAAAGACGGGCAAGGCACCGGCGTCGGTATCGCCAACGTCAAGAACCGCCTCCGCCTGCATTACGGAGCGCAGCAGAGTTTCTCCATGTACGAAGCCGGCGCGAATAAAGTGCAGGTCACCATTACATTTCCACTGCAGTTCTCCGCGAACCCAACCCCAACCCTAACAGGATACGGTGCGTGATGATCAACGCTGTCATAGCAGACGACGAGGTGCTCGCAAGGCACAAACTACGGCAACTCCTGCGCGAAGAAACCGAATTCGAGATCGTCGGCGAGAGCGCCACCGCAGCCGAAACCATCGATCTCGTGCGCCTCACCAAGCCTGACCTGCTGTTCCTCGACATCCGCATGCCCGGCATGGACGGTTTCGACATCGTCGGCGCGCTTTCTGCCGATCCGGACTTCGTTCTGCCGCGCATCATCTTCACCACGGCGTACGACCGTTACGCCATCCGCGCCTTCGAGATCCATGCGGTCGACTATCTGCTGAAGCCTTTCACCGCCGAGCGTCTGCGCTCCGCCGTCGAGCGCGCCCGCGAGCAGATCCAAACCTCCGCCCAAACGCCCTCGGCCAATGGCTCGGCCGATGCAGCGGACAGCCCCTACACCAAGCGCATTGTCTTCAAGTCTCGCGGCCGCATCCTCTTCCTCCACGTCTCCGACATCCGCTGGATCGGCGCCGAGGAAAATTACGTCCGCATCAGCACCGAGTCCGAGAGCCACCTGCTCCGCGAAACCATGACGCGGCTGGAAGAAAAGCTCGACCCGCAGATGTTCCTCCGCGTGCATCGTTCGTCGATCGTCAACCTGCAATACGTCAAGGAAGTCCGCACGGAAAAAGACGGCGAATTCGCCGTCCTGCTGGCCAACGGCCAGAAGATCGCAATGAGCCGCAGCTATCGTTCGCGTATTCAAGGCTGGCTCCAGCGGTAACATCCGGTTGCCGTTCGCAGCTCGATACCTATGCGCCGTCCCAACGCCGCCCCGCATTTTTAATCCCGAATATCCGTGCGTGAAGCGCAAAATATGTGTCACGGAGAATTCCATGCCAAAGAATCTTTTCTGCTTCGTGGCTTTCGCTCTTCTCGCAGAGTTTTTCTTGCCTGGCGCAACCCAGCCGATGCACGCGCAGGCCAAGCCCGCATCGTATCCGGCCGCAGCTCCTCTCAGTCAGTACCTCATCCCGGCAAAGGCTTCCGAAATCGCACTGGCGCGCAGCGCCGCTCCGGCATCTATATCGGACGGTGCGGAAGTGCTCGTGCTGGGACAGACCGGATACACCACTGCAGCGAAGGGCGGAAACGGTTTCGTCTGTCTGGTAGAGCGGTCATGGGGCAAGTCCACCGACGATGCGGAGTTCTGGAACCCGAAGATCATGGCGCCGCATTGTCTGAACGCCGCAGCCGCGAGGAGCTATCTGCCAAATTTTCTGCTGAAGACCAAACTGGTGATGGCCGGAAAATCAAAGACCGAGATCGCCAGCGCGCTGAAATCAGCGTTAGACAAAAAAGAGTTGCCGTCGTTAGAGCCCGATGCCATGTGCTACATGATGTCGAAGCAACAGTATCTCAGCGACGACGGTGGGCACTGGCACCCACACATGATGTGGTACGTTTCCGGCGACGCCGCTCAAAGCTGGGGAGCCAACCTGGCGGGCGTGCCGTTGATTGCCGCAAATGACCCCGAAGACCGCATGACCATCTTTATGCTGACGGTCACTCATTGGTCCGACGGCACGCCGGTTGCTCACTGACAGACCGTTCCTACCATCCGCTGCTCAGCATCAGGAAATGCATGTATGAGATATCTGGGTCGATTCACCATGGCACTGCTGTGTTCGCTCCTGGCGCTGGCAGTATCGTTTTATCTCGGCTCGCTCGTTTTGATGTTATTCGACTCAAACTACCATGATGGGTTTGCACCGGCCGGAGGATTGATCATCGGACTGATCGTGGCAGTCTTCTCCTTCAGAGCCACCTGGAAAAGGCTGGCTCTGAAGGCGTGCACGTCTCCCGATTAGCGATCAGCCGAAACCTCAGGCAATCGGCCGGGCATCCTTGCCCTGCAACGCCAGGTACTGGTGTACGAAGGCGATCGCCATGCTTCCCTCGCCTACTCCGCTCGACACGCGTTTAATCGACTCGTGGCGCACGTCGCCCGCGCAGAAGAACCCCGGGAAATTCGTTTCCAGCAGGAACGGCGGCCGCCGCTGCTGCCAGAACTCGAGATCGCGCCCCGTACAAACGTAGCCGTGCTCGTCCCGCTGCAGCCCATCGGGCAGCCAGTTCGTATTGGCATTGGCCCCGATCATCACGAACAGCGCATCCGCCTGCCGTGTCCGCGGCGCTTCACCCTTGGTGCTGGTGCAAATCGTCTCCAGGTGGTCGTCCCCACCGGCCGACACCACCACCGTGTACGGCTCAAAGGAGATATTGCCCTTGTGGTGCATCTGGTCGATCAGGTACGTCGACATGCTCGACTCCAGCCCGGCGCCCCTAACCAGTACCGTGACCGTGGACGCATAGTTCGCGAAAAACATCGCCGCCTGTCCTGCCGAGTTTCCGCCGCCGACAATGAATATGTCCTTGCCGATCACCGTCGACGACTCCGTCCTCGCGGCGCCATACAGCACACCGCGCCCGATGAGCCGGTCCACGCCCTCGGCGTCGAGCCTGCGCCAGTCGACGCCGGTCGCCAGGATCACTGTCCTGGTCTTCACCCGGTCTCCGCCGTCGAGCTCCACGCAATACTCGCCCTGCATCGGCTCGATGTTCTGCACTTCGCGCGTCATGACCATCTCCGCGCCAAAGCGCGCCGCCTGCTTCAGGGCCCGCTCGCTGAGCTCGTCCCCGGAGATGCCGCCCGGAAACCCAAGGTAATTTTCAATCCGCGACGAAGTCCCCGCCTGCCCGCCGGCTGCAGCCTTCTCGATCAGCAGGACACACAGCCCCTCGGACGCTCCATACACCGCCGCCGCCAAACCTGCCGGCCCACCGCCCACCACCACGACGTCATACCGCTCCTTATTCGGAGTCGTCCTTATGCCCAGCGCCTCGGCCACCTTCCTCACCGTTGGAGGCTGCCCCACGCAATAGGCCCGATCCACCACCACCGCCGGCCCACTGAGGTCTTCCGGCATACATGACGGCACACGGTCCGGATCGCGGTCTTTATCCACCCACTCATACGGAATCCGGTTCATCGAAAGGAACGAACGGATGTCGCGGCAGTCGGTGTCATACTGCGAGCCCACCACCAGCACCCGCGACTCGTTATTGTCGCGAATGTACTCCTGCAGCTTGGTCACCCGCTGGGTCATGGTCTGCATGATCAATGCGCTGCATTCCCTGGACATATCGATCAGTTCCTTGAACTGCAGCTTGTCCAGCCGGGCTAACCGCGACGCCTCCTTCGCCCTCAGAGAAGCGATCGCCGGAGAAGCCAGCAGGATCGGCACTTCGCCGAAGAAGTCGCCACGCCCGTACTTGTTCACCACGCGATCGATCCCGCCAAACGTCTTCATGACCTCGACAGAACCCTCGAGCAGCGCGAAGAACGATGCCGGGTCGCCTTCGCGGATGACCCACTCCCCCTCCTGCACGCGGATATCGGCTGCCATCTGCGCCAGCCTCTGCCGCTGCGCGTCCGTCAGACAGTCAAAAATTCGAAGGCCCTTCAACTCGTCCGCGTGGATCATGGCAATCACCCCTTCAGCGCGCCGGGCTCGCCGGCAGGCCTTGACTCATTTTACTGTTCACGACAACCGTGCCGCCGCACGGGTCTTCATAAGATGTCCCATCTCCTCGAACGCTGCAGGCGGCAAATATTAAAATCTCGCATCGCATACACAGCCTCTTCCTGAAAGCCTGCATCTTATGATCCGTTCGCTACGTCTCCCATCAATCTGTCTTACTGGTATCGCCTTAATCGGTCTTACTTGTACCGCCTCCGCCTAGACAACGGTGTGCGGTCTGCTGTAAATTTGCCGTGAATATTTGAAATAAAAACGTACATCCCTGCGGCAGCAGACCGTCGTGTCCGCCAACTTCGTTGTGCAGTTCTTAGCCCATTCCAACATCCGGTGACATCTCGATGAATCCTCTCTCGTCTACGCAAAGCATTATTCGCATATCCCTGGCCGCCGGTCTTGCCCTCGGCCTGGCGACCCTTTCCGGCTGCGGCATCGGTAACGGCGCTCCGGCCACGGGTTTCGATACGACGGTCGGACATGTTCAAGGTACGCTGCACGGCGGCCCGAACCCCATCAGCGGAGCCACGGTCACGCTGTACGCAACCGGTGATGGCTCCGGGAACTCAACCGGATATGGAGTTGGTCATTCCTTGCAGACCGCCACGACGGATGCGGGTGGAAACTTTACCTTCGCGGGCGGCTATACCTGCCCGGCAAATCAGTACGCGTACGTTGTGGCGAGCGGCGGTAAGACCGGGAGCAACAACGTCAATCCCAATTCGGTCCTGATGGCCGCTCTCGGGCCTTGTACCGGAGTTTCCGCCAGCACCTTCGTCATCATCAATGAGTTGACGACTGTGGTTGCGGGCTATGCACTGAGCAATTTCCTGAATATCACCGGCGACGCGGTCAACACATACGTTGTCGGTATCGGAGCTCCCGCAACCAACAACGCCTCCACCGGCTGCGTCAACAATGCCTACTACGGAACCGGCACCTGCCCGACAACCTCGGCAGCCGGACTCGCTCACGCCTTTGCAAACGCTGCAGCCCTGGCAAATAGCAGCGGCGGCTCAGTAAACGCCACGACAGCAAGCGGCGCCATCGTACCGGTCCAGTTGATCAATACCCTGGGCAATATCCTGCAAGCCTGCGTGAACAGCAACGGCGGCGGGACCGATCTGTCGACCGGGGCTCCCACGACTACCACCACCACCGCTGGACACACAACCAACGACGGCACCCCCTGCGGCAAGCTCTTCTCCTACGCCAGCTACACCAGCGATGGAACACCCACGGGAACCCTTCACGCACCCGGCAACACACTCTCGGCAATCCAGAACCTCGCCAAGCGGCCCTCCGGCAGCGCGACCTTGTTCGACGCGAATTGCTCCTCGGGTGGTACGGGATCGACAACAGCCGCAACCTGCATCTTCAATCTCGGAACCCCGGTTGGCATCTACCAGACTTCGATGACCGTCGCCCCGTCGGACTGGATGCTTGGCATTTCGTACCCCCAGGGCAGTTTCTCTACTGCCTCCACGGGCGTGGCCTGCAGCGGTACTCCGACCACAAACGGCGCCTTGTATCCGTTCATGGTCGCAACGGACATCAACGACAACGTGGTCATTCTGAACGGAGACCAGGGCACGGCCACTTGCTATAACCTCCTGACCATTTCCTCAGGCGGCACCCCTCTGGCCGGAAATGACTTCGATAACAACAGCGCCCTTCCCATCTGGGTGGCAACCGATGCGTTCGGCCACGCCATCGTCCCGGTGCACGGAACTGGCGCGACCGCGGAGAACGGAGTTCGCGTATTCGGCGCAACAGATCCGAACCTTCCGTTGAATGCGTACATCACCGGGGTGACCAATACGCCCAACAATCTGCCGTTCTACGTCGCCGTTGGACAGAACGACGCCATCTATGTCGACAGCCAGAGTTCGACAACAACGAACAACTTCGGTTATCTGGCGGTATCTGGTTCGGAAAGTCACGCCAACCCGGCATACACCGTAGTGACGCCGTCGACGGTCAACACCAACAAGTTCAACATGATTAACATCGATATCGCGGGAACGGGCTTCACAACGCAAAGCTCAAGCACTGCTTCGAAAACTGTGCCGCTCGCCGCTGGCGGAACTACAACCACGGCGGTGGGCACGCTCAACGGAGCTACCGCTAACGGCATCGTCACCGCGGCCGACACGTCCGGCAACATCTGGAACGTCGAAAACATGGGCGGAAGCTTCACCAACGGAACTCCCTCAACGGGAATTCTCGTCTTCAAGCAGAGCTATACTTCCGCCGGTGGGGTCGTCACCCCGACCGCAGCTACACTCGTTACCACGCTTACGCCGGGCGCTGTCAAGCCGCAGAACGGTCAGATCGACGGAAACAACGTCATCTGGTTCACCGATCTTCAAGGCTCAACATCGACGACGCCAATCAGCGTAGGCTCACTCCACGGTTACGATACGGTCAACAACTTCGATACGCACGACTACTTCGGCTGCAAATTCTACAGCAGCACGTCAACTGCTTGCGGGTCGCAGTCCACGGATGCCACCTTCCCAAGCAACAGGCCGTATCTTCTGTACGGCTCCCGCGGCATTGCTATCGACGCAGCCGGTAGCATCTGGGTCGCCAATGGCACGCAGGGCCAGGTCAACGAGA
>Ga0206916_1162_pt1 | contig 10468 bp, 6 predicted proteins | sample Alteio_BWOrgHeat_71_FD_152957 | JGI IMG/M metagenome (GOLD analysis project Ga0206916, IMG submission 152957) | Enriched cells from forest soil in Barre Woods Harvard Forest LTER site, Petersham, Massachusetts, United States -... | ecosystem: Environmental > Terrestrial > Soil > Temperate forest > O... | reverse complement strand
GTGGATAACATCATTCAAAGGACACACTCAGATTGTACAATTATTATTAGGTTATCAAGCTAATCCTAATTTAGCAAAAGGCGATGGTTATTCACCTTTATATGCAGCATCACAAGAAGGACATACTGAAATTGTACGATTACTACTTACATATGGTGCTCAAGTAAATGCTGAAAATAATCCAATAGATAAATCCACATCTTTACGCATGGCATGCATTAATAATCACGTCAATGTAGTAAAATTATTATTGGAACAGGGAGCAGAAGTAAATACAATGGATTCAGCTGAGCAAACACCTCTATGGATAGCAGCATGCAAAGGTCACACTGAAATTGTACGATTATTATTGCAATATGGTGCTAATCCTGACTTAGCAAAGAAAGGCTTAAAACCTATAGACGTTACAAATAACAATGAAATTAAACTCTTGCTTATACCTAATTCCCAAGAATGCGCCATCTGTTGCGATGTTAAAACCAATTTACTTACCTGTATTCATTGCAATCAACTATTATGTAAAGACTGCGCACAAAATTGGATAGGCGCAAACTTTACCTATATTACAGATTATTATCGAGATCTTAATAATCCTGAGCGTACTATTCATGAGTGGCAAGTACGTAATGATTCATGTCCATATTGCAAACAAAAAATTACATCAGAAGAGTTACAACGAATGATTAATAGTGCTGGGCAAAATAAAAAATAAATGCAAGATAATGCCTTCAATTTTTTAAATAGTTACTAAAAATGCCAAATCGTTGATTGTAAAGCCAACAGCAGATTACAATAATTTGTAAGTCACCATTCATCTCCCATAACAAAAAAGAGAGAATTGTATGCACCATCTCATAAAAACTGTTATCTATAGTCTGCTGGCAACCTGTACACCTTGCCATACCTTTATTTATCGCATCGATGCATTACGGCCTATAGACAAGCAACAGCCACTGGTGATGTGCTTGAGCGATTTCCATGACAAAACTCATCCAGAAACACATCCTCAACAAGCGTACGTCAACAATCTATTAAACCAATTAGTGAAAAAAAATGCATATGTCCTCGTCGAAGATTTGAGTTCTCCTAACACGCAAACTGGTCTGACTGGATGTGGCAGTTTTTCTGTCGATTCGCGCGGTGGCATCCTTGGTGGATTGAGCGCCACCTGTAAACAAAAAAATATACCGGTCGAAAATGTTGAATATCGCTTCTGCCGCGTCGCTGCATTCGGCCCGGTATTAAACCACCCAAATCAATCGCTCAATAGTTTGGAGTCAGCCAAAAGAATTAACATAGATGCAATATATGCTGAAATAAAACAAGCAATAGAACGGATACAACAATTCAGTGATGGTCCAGATTTACAAAAACAGTATGCTCAGGCTATAGACCATGTATTGAATGAATTGATAGATTTACATTTATCAGGCAAATCTCACGCAAGTATTGCCGATTATCTGACACAGCAAACAAACTCCGTAGTGCGACCAAATACGCTTAAACGCTTGCTGACTTTTGATAGTGGACTTCTTGATATGAGCTTTGTACATGGTGTACTCCAAGCGCATGATAAAAACATTATCGTCATTATTGCAGGAGGTGCGCATATTAGTAATGTGTGTGAATTGCTTGAAAAAAATGGCTACAAACGCATCTACAATACTCCGGTTGCGTATATTCAGGAACATAATCTTAACGGATGCATAGGTTCACGCATTATTGATGAAAACTATTGCGTTAAACCACAGGCGGTTGACCTGCATGCGATTGATCAATTTATTGATACAACACCATCTGCAAATCAATAAAAATCTTTAGACAAGTACGCACGTCCAGAATCACCAAAAATCATTACCGCCAGATCGTCTTTTTTTAATTTTTTTGCATATTCATACGTAGCATGTGCAGCGGCACCACTTGTTGATCCTGCAAGGAGACCATGATTTCTTGCCAACACTTTAAGCATGGCGATTGCTTGGTCGTCAGACACTTCAATAATTTCATCTACTACATCATAATTCATTACTGGTGAAATAAAATCTAAACCGATACCTTCAAGTTTATATGGCTTTGGATGCCCTTTGGTAGCACGGAATGAATTGTTAGAATCAAGTGCGATCACTTTAATATTTGGATTTTGTTCTTTTAAATATTTACCGGCACCGCTCACCGTGCCACCAGTTCCTGCGCAAGCAAAAAAATGAGTAATTTTACCTTTTGTTTGCTGCCAAATTTCTGGCCCAAGTAACGTGTAATGTGCGAGTGCATTGATTGGATTAAAATATTGATCAGGCATAAATGAGTTTGGTGTTTCTGCATGGAGTCTGCGTGCAACGCTATGATAACTGCGTGGATCTTCAATAAATTCGGTAGGAGGACAGACAACGACTTGCGCGCCATACGCTTTAATCGTCGCTAATTTTTCTTTGCTTATTTTTTCAAACACACAAATGATGACGTTGTATCCCTTTGCGGCACCGATCATAGCGCTTGCGATACCTTGATTACCAGAAGACGCATCAATAATAGTTCCGCCTGGTTTGAGTAATCCATGTTTTTCAGCATATTCAATCATAAACGATGCTGAACGATCTTTCACACTACCACTTGGATTTAAATATTCTAATTTCGCATATACAGATGCAGGGGTATCAAAATTAATACGCACAAGTGGTGTATTACCAATTGCATTGATCACATTACTATACATATACACCCTTTCGTAGTAGCTCGTTTTATAAGTATTTATTTATCATGTTCAAGTAGTGTATAGCAACTTTATGCGCAAGGCTACAAGCACCACTAAAAAAAGTTACTTTTTAAACGAATTTTTTGTAGGTTTATGGCTAATAGGTGTAACCGCCAAAAAAAATAAATCTGATGAACAAAAAAAATTGGATTTCTTATGAAGCACAAAAATCGTATACACGTTGTCTATATCATCACCAAACTTGAACTTGGTGGCGCACAAAAAGTATGCCTTGAACTTTTTAATGGTGTACAAAATGCAGATATCTCTTCCCATCTTATTTCTGGTGCACAAGGCACATTGGTTGATGCAGTAAAACAGAATAATCAGGTAATTTTACTCGACAACTTCAAACGAGAAATCTCTTTCACAGCAATCTTTAATGAATTGCATTGTTTATGGCATCTGATTAAACAATTACGGTCTCTAAAAAAAGTACATCCTACCATGATTGTACACACGCATAGCACCAAAGCAGGAATCATCGGCAGATGGGCAGCCTGGTGTGCCGGCATAAAAACGCGTATTCATACCATACACGGTTATGGATTTCATGATCATCAATCATGGTTGCTCTGGCTTCCCTTGTACTTACTTGAATTGATGACCAGTATTATTACTACGCATTACATTTGTGTTTCATCAACTGATGTTGCCACGGGAACAAAACTGTTTCCCTATTTTACCCGTAAATATTCGCTAATTCGTGCTGCCGTTGATCAACACCAATTCTATATTCCTGCACGAGTAACTTCTTTGCATGAGTCCACTATGAACACATCTACAGTAAGTACATTCACCAAAAATAATTTTACCTTTGGCACAATTTCATGTTTTAAACCTCAAAAAAATTTATTTGATTTACTCAATGCATTTGCCTTGGTTCATCAGCATAATTCCCATACTCGTCTTGAAATAATTGGCGATGGCATCCAACGTCGGGCAATTGAACAGTGGATTACTGAACACAGTCTCACTAAAGTAATAACTTTACACGGTTGGCAGGCACACGTGGCTCCCATTATGCTCACTTGGGATGCATTTGTTCTCAGTTCTCTCTGGGAAGGTTTGCCGTGCGCTATTATTGAAGCACGTATTGCCAAACTTCCGGTACTTTGTTATGACACCGGTGGCATCAAAGATATTATTCTCCATGAGAAAAATGGATTATTATACAAACAAAAAGATTGGCATGCGCTGGCTCATGGTATGCGTGAGCTCACGAATAACAAGAATCTTTACACACAACTTCACATGTATGCTGATAATTTAGATGCCTTTAAAAATAGTTACATGATACAGGAACATAGAGCATTGTATACGCAACTGACTCATACCAAATAATTATGTCGATTATGTGAATCACACTCTTAACAATTCAATCATCACCTGTTTACCATCAAGTAGCCGTGATGCACGCAAACACTGTGCTGCTATTTTTTTACCATAGCTCGGTGACACCCAAGTTTCATGTACCGTAAATGTTAAATCAGACGACTGCAACATCAATAATGGTTCTTGATGATATGTCAAAAGCACACCGTTACCATGTGAATATGCTTTAATATCTGGTGCCAAGGTAAAATTCCAGCTACAAACATGCGGTGATTTATTGCCACCAATCCATGCATCATGAATCTGCACACCGGTATCCATTACTTGTAAGTAACGAATAAATTGTAAGCCCAAGCGTTTATATAATGTGTTTTTTGTGCACAGTGATATAGAATTGTTACACGTGATAGAATATTCATTTTGATAGCCCGTTCGTGCTGAGCCCGTCGAAGCATAAACGGGCCTACCCTTCGACACGCTCAGGGCGAACGGCCCTTGAGCACTCGCATATTCATCTTCACATTCTGGTATATTCAGTGCAAATAATTCATCAGTTAATAAAACCGGTTCTATACCATCTAGAAAGCTGGTATTATGCACCGCCACCGATCGAAAATCATTGCGCCACTGAGTTGATGGGGTATACACAAAACTACCGGGGTCAACAATAACCGGAATACCGTTAACCGCTAGTGTAATACTGCCTATATCATTATGGAAGTGACCACTTGGCTGCAACGCATTATATGCATGATGACGTAGTGTAACGTGCCAATTATTAGTTTTGATAATTGATAGTCCAAACTGAGGAAAATCAGCAACAGGTGATGAATAAACCGAAGGCGTTTGCATCTGTTTGACTATGTTTTGCGTAAGACCATACTGCAATACTTTCCCCGAATCATTATCACCAATGGAAACTAAAGCTCCATTTACTGTACACCAGTTAATGAAGTCAAACATACGCGATAACGTTGTATGAAAATAATCCGGCACGCAAATATCCATTTCCTGAAACAACACATAAGCATGATAAAAAAGTTCTGTTACCAGACAATGGTAATGAGTCGAACCTTCATAACTGGTTCCTTCAGCAAAAACCTGTTTTTCAAATTCACGCAAAATTTCCTGCACCACCCAGGTGCGCTTTTTATGGACGCCAGGCAAATCACTAAAAAACCAACAGAGATATAGATAGGCAACAAGATTTGAAATATAATGGTTATTGGTACGTGAATCATAATATTCCCAATTGTTTTCCAAGTAGATCATATGGTCATACAAGCTACTGATAAAACGTTGGCGAAAATCTGCAGTAACAGTTGGTGCACATTTAACAAAGTCCCATGCAACTATCCAATTAATCGCACGAATACTTACTTCCATAGGACATAGCCAATTAATGCCACATAAATAAGAATTTTTATCAAGCCAGTCAGTCACATACCGTTGAAAAGTTTCTACATAAATCTGATCATTAGTATATTCATAGGCTTTACCTAAAACATACAAGTACTGAAAACGTGACAGCTCCCACGGCACTTTTATGTCTTTGATACACGCGTTTTTAGTACCTTGTTTAATGCGTAAGTCACAATAAAAAGATGTATCATCAAATATGACATCCGCATTCCTATCTTGTTGTTGCAAGCGGAAATCTTTATGCCATGGAATCTGATCATATCGTTGCGCATCTGATCCTAAGAAACAAAATTCATTGTGAGTATATAATTGCGCTTCTTCAATAATCTGCTCTTTATGTATTGCAGTATCATACAACTTCTTTATGTAGGATAAATTTCTTGGTTTTAAACACGCAAAGAAAGAATCATATGTCCGACTTACTCGCTTGTCTTGTAAGACATAATAACGCCAACACATAAATCGCGCTCGCATGTAACCAATTTTGACTACATTTCGCACGCCAATACGCATACTTTTTTGTACGTAATAAACTAATTTACGTGTCATATAATTTTAAAAAAAATTATTGCAAACGTGTACCATTTGGTACCAATTGTGCGGGACTCATTAATTGTGTTTTACCGGTCGCATCTTTTGCAATCAACATCATACCTTGTGATTCCAAGCCTGCCATTTTACGCGGTTTTAGATTAATCACAAACAATCCTTGTCTTCCAATCAGCTCCTCTGGTGCATATGATTGTCTAATGCCTGCTAAAATTTGCCTCTTGCCTTTATCGCCCAAATCAATTTGCATCTTCAGTAATTTATCCGATTGCTCTACTCGTTCACACTGCTCAATAGTACCAACCACTAGTTCAACTTTAATCAGGTCTTCAATGGTGATATAGGTTTGTTGTTCTTGTTCTTTTTGCTTTTCAGCAATCTCTGGTTGTTCCATCTTTTTTTCCGTTTCCGGTTTGTGAAATAATGCAGCAGTTTTTAATAAAACAAAGGTGTGGTGCCAATCATTCTGCACAAGTTCTTGGAGTATATTCTTATGCTGGTCAATTGAAACACCAAGACTCATCAACAATGCTGCCATTTTTTCTGGCATAATTGGTGATAAAAGAATACCGATAGTGCGCAAGCTATGACAAGTAGCAGATAAAACCTGCTCGAAAAGTTTTGGATTAGTTTGAGCTAATTTCCATGGTTCATTCTCATGAAAATATACATTCACTTGATGAATAAATTTCCAGATGCGCGCCAATGCCATGTGGAACATACAATCTTCCATATGATTAAGCACTTCAGTAAGCATGTTCAAACATTCATCACGTAAATTAATGGCAGATTGTTCCCATACCACTGAATGTCGTATCGTATACATGTTATTTTTTTCTGCTAAAATCAGCATGCGGTTCAACAAATTTCCCAAATCATTTGCCAAATCTTTTTCTATTGCGCGCTCTAAACTTTCAATGCTAAAATCTCCATCTTGATTAATCGGAATATAACGCATTAAATAATAACGTACCGGATCAACCCCATAGGTAGTTTGTAATACCATTGGGTCAACAACGTTACCCAGCGATTTTGACATTTTTTGTTCGTTAACTTTAATCCAACCATGCACGAGCATCTGTTTTGGTAATGGTAAACCTGCAGCCATCAGAAACGCTATCCAATAGACTCCATGAAACCGAATGATATCTTTGCCGAGCACCTGTACATCAGCGGGCCACCAAAAATTAAAATTTTCCTCATCACCGGAATTGCCATAACCAACACCCGTAATGTAATTACTCAATGCATCTATCCATACATACAAAATATGTTCAGCATCATCAGGAAAAGGTATTCCCCATTTTACTGTTGTTCGCGAGATACTTAAATCTTTTAATCCCGATTCAACAAAGCTAATAATCTCATGCAATCGTTCTTTTGGCATAATGAAATTTGGATTATCTGCATAGAACTTTAACAATTTATCTTGATATGCTGATAACTTAAAGAAATAGGTTTCTTCAGCAACCTTAGTTGTTGTTCGAGTACATGAAATACACAGCGGCTGTACTTCATCTTTCTCCATCTCTTTGGGAGTAATAAATGTTTCACATGGCGTGCAATACCAACCGGAATAACTGTCTTTATAAATATCACCTGTTGCCAAAAGATGTCGTACAAAATGTTGTGCGCCCATGATATGCGCAGGATCGGTGGTACGGATGAACTTGGTATAATCTATTTCATACGTTTTCCATGCATCTTGATATGCCGGAATAAAACTGTCCACAAATGCTTTTGGGTCTTTACTTGCTTGCTGCGCTGCTTGAGCAACTTTTTGCCCATGCTCATCAGTCCCGGTTAAAAAAAATATTTTTTCACCTTTGAGCTTATGCCAACGAGCGAGTACATCAGCGATTAATGTAGAATATAAAGAACCTAAGTGTGGCTTGGCCGTAACGTAATAAATGGGAGTGGTTACATAAAATTTATTTTTTGATGGCATAATACCTACCGAATGATAAAAAGATAATGACTATATAGCTTCAGTATATAGCAAAAAAGAAACCCACACAAAAAAACAGGCCACTCGATTGAATGGCCTGTTTTTGTTATGCGTATATACCGTACGATTAGAAGTATAGTCTCAATGCGAGGTGAATTTCTGTTTCTTGCATTGCTTCACGCCCTGCAACAATACGAGATGCACCTGCAGTCAATTCCCAGAACGCTACACGGTGGAATATTTCACCACTCAATTTATGCGTCATAGCCTTGGTTCCACGTTCAAGCACTCTAAAATCAAGTTCACTAAGGTTACCAAAGCAATCAAGAGCAGATCCGCCACCACAGCCAATGTCTGAGCATGCCAAGCGTACTCTGTCATGTTCTTTTGAGAACAATTCATAACCAAAATTCACGCCAAGTTCAGGGTTACATGGATGGAAGAAGTTAAACTGAGCATTAAGAGTCCAATAATCCCATTTCACTTTTGCATCGATATCAGAGCCGATATTGCGTACCGTTGCACCTTCAAATGGAGCAGCTTTTGGTTGCGTACGTTCAAAATCATGATTGTAGAACCACCAGAATTGGAATGCAAACCATTCCATCGGTTTCCATCCACCTTGCATACCAAGTCTGAGTTCAAAATGGCGCCAGTGTCCCGTTGATTGATAGAATAGATCACCAGCTTTTTCCTGTGTTTTATCGGTCGGCCAGAGCACTGCTATCATACCGTCAAGGAAACATCTATCCGGATGACCATATCCAAAGAATAATTCAGTCATCAAATCACCAAGACCTTCAACGCGTCTGTCTGCACAGAGATCTATACCGCAAACTCTACGAAGTGTGTCAACAGCACTTGCATCCAATAGGCCTTCATTATCAGCAACCAATGTTGCAATTTCATTGCCAATAGCTACAGCACCATTTACTAAAGCATCTTGTGCTATTTCACGTCTTGGAACAACCCACAACTCACCCTGTGCTTCTTCAACAACACAATGTGCATTTTGTAATTGATCATTTGCACCTAAACCATCTGCATAATCGGTACCTATTTCAAAGAATAAAACAGAATTATTAACGCCGCCAGATCCATCAGCTGCTAATGCACCCGTAACATCATTTGCTGTTTTACGGAATGGAATAGCTGGTACCGTACCATCAACTCGTCTAATAACATATACTGGTGGTATTGCCCCTGGTCCATCAGGAATAGGACCAAAAGGATCGTTAGCATCAACAAATTGACTACCTATGAGGGTACGCCCTGCATTCACTCCAGTAGGTACACCATTGCCATATTGAACAAATGGTACTGCACCATCAACAACGCCTCCGGTGATGGTAGGAAGTTGTAGTGAACTTAAAAAATCAAGACGAGCAGCATATTCATCGATTTGGTCTGCAGCAGCGCCAGCATCAAGGTCCATTGCATGTCTTACATAGACATCATCAAGTCCTTCTTCCAACACGCAACCACGTTGTTGAACTTCAATCACTTTGAATGGAATACTTATACGGGTACCAACATGCCATCTATCTTCACAGCCAAAATCATACCGTGCATATAAGCCCCAATAGACACCTTGTTCACTGTAGGTAAAGTTAGGAAAAATTCGTGCGAAATTAAGAACTGGCGCTGTTGCTAATAATTCTGCTGAAGCAACGTCTCCAGGAAAAGCATCGACACCTTTGAAAGCATCTTCTCCAAAGAATAAGCGTGATAAACCTCTTGTTTTGCGCGTAGATCCATGATCTGTGCTACAATCACAATTTTCTTGTTCTTTGAAAAATGATCTATCAGCCCATCGTGAATATGCACCTGCCCAAAAATCCCATACGCCACATCGTTCACGACATGTTTCTACATCTGCGGTTACTGGATCATACCACCATGTTTCTTCTAATGGTTCTGGAAGCCTAAAATGCATCTCACCACGTTCTAAAATGAGTGGTGACCTAAATTCGGTTGTAGCATATACCAGACTACCACTTACCACACTGCATAATGCCGCAATGCGTATTGTTAATTTTTTCATCGTGCTCCTTTTTTTAAACTGCTTCAACATCTAATTCTCATATCTATGGTATCCATGGTGGGTCACAATGACCCACCATTACAAAGACTCTTATGGTAAATCTGAAAAGAATGCACTTTGTGCAGGGTTAGTAGCATTGGTAACCCGTACAAAAGCTGCACAGTTAAGCAATGCTTGCTCTAAATCTAAACAACCACAGGCGCCCAATATATCAGTCACATCCATACGAACAATTTGATCCATAAATATAAATCCTGCACGTACACTGCGACGAGCTCTGCGACATTGACCGATGTTGGTTGCAATGTCTGCTAGGCTTTGGCTTCTACCAAGCATCAAAATATTCTGTGCGGTAATATCATTAAAGAATGTTACTGCATCTACATCAGCTATGCCATTAAGCGGTAATAGTGGGGTT
>Ga0206916_1160_pt1 | contig 10583 bp, 10 predicted proteins | sample Alteio_BWOrgHeat_71_FD_152957 | JGI IMG/M metagenome (GOLD analysis project Ga0206916, IMG submission 152957) | Enriched cells from forest soil in Barre Woods Harvard Forest LTER site, Petersham, Massachusetts, United States -... | ecosystem: Environmental > Terrestrial > Soil > Temperate forest >... | reverse complement strand
ATCTGAAGGTACAGCTGGCGAAACAACCGGGTTAACAAATACGCCCGATGACTGCAAATGTTTGGTAACCGCGAAAGTTTTTTCGTTATCACGCACATAAATAGGCAGGATAGGGCTTTCTGAAGGGCCCAAATCAAAGCCTTCTTCTAAAAGAAGCTTGGTTGCGTAATTTGTGTTATCCCAAAGTTTAACTATGCGTTCAGGTTCTGATTCAATAATATCTAATGCAGCAATTACGCTGGCAACTGAGCCCGGTGGCATGCTCGCGCTAAACATTAATGAGCGTGTGGGTTATTGGTAAAAGGCTTTGACAGCCCGCCAATGCTGATGATGACGTATAACTTTCCCTACTATGCCGACCTGATAGAAAAAGCAGGGTTTGTTAAACAGATTGACCTTATAGGCTGGTACTGGGAAGGCGGCAATTATGACGATAAATCGGTACGTTTATTAAACGCCTTACAGGAGCGGTTAAAACGAAATAATATTATTATACGTAAGGTTAACCTTAAAAACTTTAAGGAAGAAACGGTAAAGCTGCGCGAAGTTTACAATGCTGCATGGGATCAAAATGCGGGTTTTGTACCTTTAACTGACGATGAGTTTAACCATTTAGCCAAGGACCTTAAACTTATACTCGACCCCGAATTTTGTTTAGTTGCCGAGCAGGAAGGTAAAATTGTTGGTTTTGGCCTGGCCCTCCCCGATTTTAATGAAGTGTTAAAAAAGGTAAAACGGGGCCGTCTGTTACCGTTTGGTATCTTCAATATCTTACTAAATAAGAGTAAAATAAAAGGCATACGCATTTATGCCCTGGGTATTGTTGACGGTTACCGAAAAATGGGTATTGAAGCTTGTTTATACGGAAGCATTATTAAACGTTACAAAGAAAAAGGTTTTACACATGCCGAAGCAGGCTGGACCTTAGAAAACAACACTTTGATCAATGAAGCTATTAAGGCGATCAAGGGCGATCCCCGAAAACTATACAGGATCTACGAAAAAGCGATATGAAGGAACGGGTGCTGATAACCGGCGCAAGCGGATTTGTAGGCTATCAGTTAGTTTTAGAAGCATTGCAAAATAACCTGGAGGTATTTGCAGCTATCAGGAAAAGCAGTAAAATTGATCACCTAAAGGGGCTGGATATTCAATATACATATCTTGATTTTAACAACCACGAATCGTTAAAAGCTGAGATTGAGGAAAAACAATATCAATATATTATTCATGCGGCAGGTACTTTACGAGCACGGACGCCTATAGAATACGACGATATTAATGCAGGTTACACTTACAACCTGGCACAAGCAGCAGCTACAGCAGGGAACAATTTTAAAAAATTTGTTTTTATAAGCAGCCTGGCCGCTGTTGGCCCATTGAATAATTTAAATGGTTTAATAACCGAAGAAACCGTACCACACCCCATCACCGCTTATGGCCGGAGCAAATTATTGGCCGAACAAAAATTATCATCAATCAAACTTTTAAACTATACCATTTTAAGACCAACTGCCGTTTATGGCCCGAGGGACAAAGATATTTTTATCTTTTTGAAACAGGTTGCTAAAGGTATTGAGCCTTATATAGGCCGTATTGATCAAAAATTAAGCTTTATATATGTTAGTGATTTGGCAAAGGCTGCTATAAAAGCTTTACACGCAGGTAATAAAAAAACCTATATATTGTCTGACGGTAACGTTTATGATCGTTATGAACTGGCTAATATTACCAAACGCGTGTTAAATGTTAAAACGTCAAAGTTTCATATTCCGGTAAAGTTTGTAAAAATGATTGCCGTTATTGCCGAAAAAATAGGTTATTTGAGCAATAGAGCCCCTGTAATAAATACCGAAAAACTGAATGAGCTAAAAGCTGTTAACTGGTCGTGCGCTATTGAACCAGCTGTGCATGATATGGGGTTTCATCCACTTTATAATTTAGAGGATGGTTTAACCGAAGCTTTTAGCTGGTACAAAATGAATAAATGGCTTTAAAATAAATTTGATAAGTAATACCATATATAATGAAAACCAACATAAAACCCGCTGAAGGGAAATTAGGTATTTTAATACCGGGATTAGGTGCCGTTGCTACTACATTAATTGCCGGCGTTGAAGCTGTAAAAAAAGGAATATCAAAACCAATAGGTTCTGTTACCCAAATGGGTACTATCCGCCTGGGTAAAAGAACGGAAAACCGACGTCCAAAAATCAAAGATTTCGTGCCGCTGGCTAACTTAAATGATATTGTTTTTGGTGGATGGGATGTATTTGAAGATAATGTTTTTGAATCGGCCACCAATGCTAAAGTACTTGATGCCGGGTTATTACACGCTGTAAAAGCCGAATTGGAAGCTATTAAGCCGATGAAGGCTGCGTTTGATAAAAACTACGCCAAGAACCTTACCGGTACTTATATTAAAGAAGGCACACGCTATGAAATGGCACAAGCCGTGATGAACGATATTAAGGACTTTAAAGCTAAAAATAATTGCGACCGTATTGTGCTAGTATGGTGCGGATCGACCGAGATATATTACGAGGCAAGCGAAATACACAGCACACTGGCTAAATTTGAGCAGGCTCTTATTGACGACGATAAACGTATAGCGCCAAGCATGATATACGCTTACGCCGCTTTAAAAATGGGTATCCCGTTTGCCAATGGCGCCCCCAATTTAACAGTTGATATCCCGGCATTGATTGAATTATCAAAAGAAACCAGAACACCAATAGCCGGTAAAGATTTCAAAACCGGGCAAACTTTAATGAAAACCATTTTAGCACCGGGCCTGGCAGCGCGTGCGTTAGGTGTAAACGGCTGGTTCTCTACCAATATTTTAGGTAACCGCGATGGATTGGTATTGGATGATCCGGATAATTTTAAAACTAAAGAGGTTTCAAAATTGGGTGTATTGGAAGATATTTTACGCCCCGAAGATAATCCAGACTTATATGGCGATATCTATCATAAAATACGTATTAACTACTACCCTCCGCATGGCGATAACAAAGAAAGCTGGGACAATATTGACATTTTTGGCTGGTTAGGCTATAAAATGCAGATCAAGATCAACTTTCTTTGCCGCGATTCAATCTTGGCTGCACCAATAGCTTTAGACCTGGCTTTATTTATGGACATGGCTAAAAGGGCAAATATGAGCGGCATACAGGAGTGGTTGTCATTCTATTTAAAATCGCCACAAACAGCCCCCGGGTTACAGGCTGAGAATGATATATTTAAACAACTGATCAAGCTGGAAAACACTTTACGCCATTTAATGGGCGAAGATCTTATTACACACCTGGGGCTTGATTATTACGAAGACCTGGTTGAGGATGTTGTTTCCTAAATTAACCGCTACAGTTTTTGGCATCGGCTATATTGGCAAGGGTGCCGGAACTGTTGCTGCTATTGCCTGCTGTATTTGCTGGTACCTGGCCTGGGCCGGAAACTACCCGCCTCTTTATTCCGTACTTATTACCGGTATAATTATTGGTGTTGGCGTATGGGCTGGGAACATGGTTGAGCCAATTTGGGGCAAAGACCATGGCCGGGTAGTGATTGATGAGGTTGCCGGTATGTGTATAAGCTTGCTTTTTATACCGGTAACTCTAAAGTATGTTTTAGCCGGGTTGATATTATTCAGGTTTTTTGATATTGCTAAACCGCTTTACATAAAAAAGTTAGAATTATTACCCGGTGGCTGGGGCGTAATGTTTGATGATGTGTTAGCCGGAATTTACGCAAATGTTTTTCTGCAGGCAATCATACTATTCATTCCTTTTTAAGGTTTAATGTCCGTGAGATTATTAGGGAATGAAAGCTATTATTTGACTTTTTGACCACAGAAGTAAACTATTGTTTTTTTACTTTTGCACCTTAATAAACTGTTTGATGATTTAGTTACCTGACTTAGGTATCAACAGAAATTTATCACAAAAAGTTGTGTTTATATAGTACATGAATTTTAAAATTTTTAGTCGGGGGGCAATATTTTTGACCTTCTTTTTATTTTATACCACCCTATTGTTTGCTCAAACTACAGTTGTTACCGGTGTAGTTACTGATGCAAGCAATAAGCAACCGTTACCTTATGTTACGGTAGCATTCCAGGGTAGTACTATTGGTACTTCAACAAATAGTAATGGTAGGTACGTACTAACTACTACGCATGCTCTTACTAAAATTAAAGTTTCATTTGTTGGCTATAAAGATGCTTTTTTACCTATTGTTACCGGGCAGGAACAAGTTGTTAATGTAAAATTAGTACCGCAAACACAAGAGTTAAGTGAGGTTGAAGTTAAAGGCGCCAAAAGAGAAAAATACCGGAACAAAGATAACCCGGCTGTTGAACTGATACGTAAGGTTATTGAAAATAGAGAGAAAAACCGCCCGGAAAGCTATAATTATGTTGAATACAGGGAATATGATAAGCTACAATTTTCATTTACCAACGTTTCAACGACCTTAGGCGATAAAGGCTTTTTTAAGAAATACAAATTTGTGCTGGATAATCGCGACAGCACCTCGGTGCCGGGTATAAATTTGTTACCTATTTATCTTGAAGAGAAATTATCACAGTATTACTACCGTAAAAGCCCCGAAAAAGATAAAACGGTTATATTAGGTTTAAAAACGGTAAACTTTGGCGGCTCGGTTGATAGTGAAGGGTTAGGATCGCTTTTCAAATACATGTATAGCAAAGTTGATATTTATGATAACAACATTAACCTGATCACCAACAACTTTTTAAGCCCAATAGCTAATTCAGCACCTACATTCTATAAGTTTTTCATTACAGATACCGTTACAACCGAGGACAATAAAAAATTAGTGGAACTAAGTTTTACGCCCCGCAATACGGAAGACTTGCTTTTTGAAGGTAAAATATATATTACCCTTGACGGCAATTATGCTGTTCAAAAAGCCAGGTTAGGTATCAACAAAAACATCAACTTAAACTTTGTTAAATCAATGCGGGTTGACCTTGAATTTGAACAAAACCCCGATGGACGCTACCATTTAAGTAAAAGCAATACCCTGGCAGATTTTGGTGCAACTAAAAAGAAAAATGGCGGCGTATTTGGCATAAGGACTATTACTTATAAAAATTACGTGGTTAATAAGTCTCATCCGGATACTGCTTATGTGAGTGACGCAACTGCCAACGCATCAGATGAAGTAAGACATAGAAGTGACCAGTTTTGGGCACAAAACAGGTTAGATACACTTACCAAAACCGAAGCAAATGTTTATAAGAATATAGACAGCCTTAGAAACATGCCTTCGTTTAAGCGTACATTAAATATTGCCACGCTTTTATTAGCCGGGTATTATTCGCTTGATAAATTTGAAATAGGCCCATCAAACACTTTCTACAGTTTTAACCCTATTGAAGGGTTTAAATTACGGTTAGGAGGCCGAACGACTCCCGAATTGAGCAAACGCTATTATTTTGAAACATACGCGGCATACGGTTTTAAGGATCAAAAATGGAAATATTTTTTAAGCGGCACTTATTCATTAAACGATAAGTCCATTTATAAATTCCCTCAAAATTATTTAAGGGCAAGCTTTCAGCGCGATACAAAAATTCCGGGGTTAAACCTGCAATTTGTACAGCAAGACAACTTTTTGCTATCCTTTAAACGTGGGGTAAATGATAAATATCTGTACAATGATTTTTACAAATTCGATTATGTGCATGAATTTGACAGCCATTTCTCCTATAGTTTAGAGTTTAGGAACTGGAAGCAATCACCTGCAGGTTCATTGTATTTCACCAACGGTTTAGGTGCTACTGTCCCAAGTCTCACTACTACCGAAGTTAATTTAAACTTACGATACGCCCCCAATGAAGAATTTTATCAGGGTAAAATTTATCGTGTACCCGTGCCAAGCAAATACCCTGTAATTAGCGTTGATTATACCCAGGGCATAAAGGGTGCATTTAATGGCGTTTACAGCTATCAAAACCTGCATGCACGCATAGACAAAAGAGTTTACTTGTCGCAATTAGGTTATGCTGATGTGTCGGTTGAAGCCAGTCATATATTTGGCCAGGTGCCTTACCCATTGCTTGATATATTTTCGGCTAACCAAACTTATGCCTATAGCTTGTATTCATACAACTTAATGAACTTTTTAGAGTTTGTAGGTGATCGTTATGAAAGTGTATTGATAGATCAGCATTTTATGGGCTTCTTTTTAAATAAGATCCCGTTGCTAAAAAAACTGCAATGGCGCGAGGTGGTTTCATTTAAAGCCGCGTGGGGTGGTTTAAGCGATCAGAATAACCCGGCGTTGAACCCATCATTATACCAATTCCCGGTTGCTGCTAATGGCCAACCTATTACTTATGCTTTAAAAGGAACGCCTTATATGGAAGGTGGTGTTGGTATTGAAAATATATTTAAATTTATGCGCGTTGACCTGGTAAGAAGGTTTGATTACCTGGATCATCCCGAAGTTTCTAAATATGGCATCCGTGCAAGGGTAAAATTTGATTTTTAATGGAACAGCAAACATCAATACGTACAAATCTGCAATTAGGGATCTATAAGATTATCGATCCCTTTGTAAAGGTTTTGATCAAATTGGGGCTTACACCCAATGCGGTTACTTCTATTGGGTTTGTTTTAAACATTGGCGTTGCTGTAATATTTATTGTTGGAGGCGAAGAAGGCAACCGCGGCGACCTGACCTATGTTGGCTGGGCAGGCGGTTTAATTTTGTTTGCAGGGCTGTTTGATATGTTAGACGGGCAGGTGGCGCGGTTGGGAAATATGAAATCAACCTTTGGCGCTTTGTACGATTCTGTATTAGACAGGTATAGCGAGCTGGTTATGTTTTTAGGTATTTGCTATTACCTGGTTGCGCACCATTACTTTTTAAGCTCGATATTTGCATTTGTAGCCATGATTGGTTCAATGATGGTAAGTTATGTGAGGGCCCGTGCCGAAAGCCTGGGCATTGAATGTAAAGGCGGACTGATGCAGCGGCCCGAGCGGGTAATTACCATTGGGGTATGTGCCATTTTTTGCGGGTTCACCTCATTAATTATTGGCGGCGATTATAAATTATATGTACCGGGCATTAAGTTTCACGTTTTTGAAACCATGTCTATATTTACCATCCCCATAACCATATTGGCCGTATTAACCAATATCACGGCTTTTAAAAGGTTAACGGATGCAAGGAAAAGTTTATCAGCTAAGGACGAGAATAAAGGAAAAGATTAAATGCGACTGTTATTATTATTATTATCATTTTTTTACATTTCACCATTAATTATCAAACCGGCACCCGGTAAGATAACTAAGGTCGGCTTGGTGGCGGAGGTACCCGTGGCCGACGACAAATACCCTACTCCGCCCGAGAATGTGAACAGGTTGTTTTTTGTGCAAAGAAGCCCAAATATCAACACCATTATTTATGAATTGAATGATACAAAAAATGGCCAGTTAGATCCGGAAAACCCGGTACACGTATATTGGTTGAGATACGCAGATAAAGGGCAGAAAGAGGAATTAAACTATATACAGCGTAAATTTGCTTATGGTTTAACAACAAGACAAGTAAGCAATGATCAGTATGATATCAGGTTTGTATCCTACAAAAAATTTCCACTTACTTTGATGAAGGCCGGGGACGGAAAATATCATATATTCGCAACTATTGAACAAAAACAAATGATACTTAGCCGTATCTTTATTAAAATTGAGGGTGGGTCTTTTTGGCTTCCTAACGTGGTGTATGTAGAAGTGAAAGGTACCGACCCTTCAACAGGCAGAGAAATTACGCAACGTTTTAAACCCTGAAGAATCATGAAAAAAAATTATATCTCCAATTCAGAAGAATCCGTAAGGATGTTTAAGAGCGACTTTTTAGAGAGCTTATCAAAAGTGCATTTTCTTGTTCCGGTGTTTATTTTTGTGCCGGTTATTGGCTATTTTATATATGAAGCATTTGAAAAAAGCATAGGTATATTAACCTTTTTTGAAATGTTTGCGTTAGGTTTATTCATCTGGACCCTGGTTGAATATGTAATGCACCGCTTTTTGTTTCATTATATGCCGCCTGATAAACCATGGGCGCAAAGACTACATTTTATTTTCCACGGTGTACACCATGATTATCCAAGTGATGCCAAACGCCTTGTATTACCACCATCTGTAAGTATCCCTTTAGCTACGGCGTTCTATTTCTTATTTAACGCTATTTTGCCTGTTAATTCTATTTATGGTTTCTTCCCGGCTTTTTTACTGGGTTACCTTTTTTATGACGAATCGCATTATGCAATTCACCATTTCAACTTTAAAGGCAGTATCTGGAAAAAAATTAAACAACACCACATGCTGCACCATTATTCCGATCCTGGCAAAGGTTACGGTGTAAGCTCGCCACTATGGGATAAGATATTCCGGTCAGACTTTATTAAAAAATAATATGGCCAATGATGTTGATAACAGGCCTGCGGTTAATTTAAAATCAATTATAACTGTTTCGCTTTTATCTATAGCCTATTTATTGCTATCATGCTGCATAACCGGGTTTAAGGTTGACCAGGTAGTACTCATTGGCATTTTCAACACTCTGTTTTATGCATCTGCAATTACCCGGAAATTTATCTTAGGGTTTTCGGTATTCATAGTTTATTGGATCATCTTCGACTGGATGAAAGGCTTCCCCAATTATAATGTCAGCACCGTTCATATTGCCGACCTGTATAATTTTGAAAAACGATTATTCGGTATCAACTTTAATGGGCATATATTAACACCAAACGAATACTGGCGCATTAACGGAACCACTGTTTTAGATATTATTGCCGGCTTGTTTTACATCTGCTGGATACCGGTGCCCCTTAGTTTCGCAGCCTTTTTATTCTTCAAAAACCGAAAAGAGTTTTTGTCGTTTGCCATAACATTTTTTGTAGTGAACTTATTGGGCTTTGTTGTTTATTACACCTACCCTGCTGCCCCGCCCTGGTATGTACATGAGCATGGCTTTGTTTTTAACCCTTTAACGACTGGTAATACCGGTGGCCTGGCTAAATTTGATGCCTATTTCCATGTTAGTATTTTCAAATCCATATATGCCAAGGGCTCTAATGTTTTTGCGGCTATGCCTTCGTTGCACTCGGCTTATCCTATTATTGTGATGTATTATGGGTTAAAAAATAGGCTGGGCTTTATCAATATAGTTTTAGCATTGGTTATGGTGGGAATATGGCTTACCGCCATTTATACAAGCCATCATTATATTTTGGATGTGCTCGCCGGCATCATTTGCGCTACGATTGGCATTAACTTGTTTAATTTCTTATTTACAAAAGTACCCTTCCTTAAAAATTTTCTGGATAGGTACGCGGCGTTTATTCAATAAGTAATTAGCCCCATCTAAATCTCCCCCGGTTGGGGAGACTTTTATTTTCGTTCTTATAAAAGCATTATCGTTTTAAAGTGATTTAAATCTACCCTAATTTGCTGGAGAAGAATTAGGGAGTCTGTACTATTTATAAGTCACTATTTAATATTTTTGAAAAATATTAGCTACAGTAATATGCTGTAAATCGCTTGTTTAAAACCAAAATACTATTATTGCAAGCATATTAGATGCGCACCAAACCTAATCAACTTTACAGGCATGTTATTTGAATACTATATGATAACTGTAAAACACGGTTGCTATATTGTTATGAAGAAACTTTCCTTACTTATCATATTACTGATCGCTTTCAAATTAGCTGCTTTTTCAACAGCACGCGATAGTGTGTATCAAAATTCACCTGTTGCTACAATTTTAGATAGCCTCCGCCAAAAAATAGATTTAACGCCTAATGATTCATTAAAAGCAGGTATATACACACAAATAGCAGCACAATACTTAAAATACGATACGCTAAGCAATAAAAAAACAAAGCTTTATTACCAGGAGCAAGCACTTAAATATACATTGCTGGCCCTACATGGCTATTCAAAATACAATGATAGTGTTGGTTTGTTGGTATGTTTTAATAATCTTTCAAGGGTTTATCGGTCACAAAAAAAGTATAGCCAGGCCAAATGGTTTATTTTACAGTCAAACACACTTTCGCGCGATAAGAACGACCAGCCCAATGTTGTTGCTTCATTAACAGAACTGGCCGGTATAAAAATGGATATTAAAGATTATTCATTAGCTAAACGCGATTTGGATGAGGCTTTAAAAATATCGTCGGCAAATCATTATTCAAGGGCCGAATCTGCTGTACAACAAAGCTATGCCCTGTTGTATAGTCATTTAAAGGAGTATGATAAAGAAGCTATTGCCACCCGGAGGCATAACTTTATTGAGGATAGCATACGAAAGGCCGAAGAAGCACAGCTTATAGCCAAAATTAATGCACAGGATACTGCGCAACGTAAAAAAAAACTCAATATGATAAGCTACAGGAAACATTATATAGCCAACTCCTCCAAAAGAATAGCCTCATTATAGTACTGGCAATTGCAATAGTAGCTGTATTAGTTGTTGTTTCTTTCCTGTATAAACGCAAAAGATTACGCAGGCGTAACAAAAACAATTAAACTTCT
>Ga0206916_1159_pt1 | contig 10593 bp, 10 predicted proteins | sample Alteio_BWOrgHeat_71_FD_152957 | JGI IMG/M metagenome (GOLD analysis project Ga0206916, IMG submission 152957) | Enriched cells from forest soil in Barre Woods Harvard Forest LTER site, Petersham, Massachusetts, United States -... | ecosystem: Environmental > Terrestrial > Soil > Temperate forest >... | reverse complement strand
CGGGGCGAAGTAGGACCCAGCAATTAAACTAATTCCTTTTCATTACGGAATCAGCCTAACAAAAATGGGAAAAGTAACAATAGACGGACGGGCCATTTTATTCTTTTTATTGCATTTTTGCATAACTCAAAGCTTTTTGAACCTTATCAATTAACCTGGCCGATTACTGGCGTAGATTGTTTTCAATGGAGTTTTGCATAAATATCGCCCCAAATTAAGCTGTGATTCTGTGATCTTCGCTCAATAGTATCTATAACTTGTTCAGCAGAAACCCAATCGTTAAAAAATAACTGCTGATTTTCTTCTAATGCAAAGTTAAATTTTCTATAACCCAAACTTATTAAATAATTAAGGCATTTTTTTGTGTTATGCAGCATTTCAATTGCAAATTCAAATGATAATGCAGGAATAGGGTGGGTAAGCCCTTTTAGTACCTCATATTCAAAATTTTCTACATCAATTTTACAAAATGTCGGACACCCATACTGTGCAATCATAGCATCTAAAGTCACTACTTCCACCTGTATGTGCTTATTCCATTGAGCACCCATATCATGAAAACGTCCATGTAGTTGCCATTCATCTGAAAAAGTAGAAATGGTATTTGAAGAGGTACATACTGTCAATGTGAGAATACCTGGTTTGTCTGCTAATCCTTTCTCTTCTATATACACAGAAGCATTACTAAACTTTTGACGCAATTTAGAAGCACAATCTGGCTGTGGCTCAAAACAAACGACAGTCGCACCTAACTGTAAATACTCAATTGTTTTCTTTCCTATATTTGCACCTACATCGAAGACAAGATCACCTGAAGATATAAACTGGTTAAGAAAATTATTTTCAACCGCATTGAGCAACGAATGAAAAATAACTGTGATTAATATAAAAAGCATGGAATGTTTTTTCACTAGATGTCTCCCTTTAAAAAAATAGACTATTGTTTTTTTACTTTGATACGAGCATAACAAAAGGGTATATGAAGTTTCAAAGGTTCTTACATTTTGCATCAAGGAGATAGTATTTTAAAACTCTGGAATCATAGGAGTAAAAAATAGAACTAAGATCAATATTTCTCCTCTAAAGCTTATTTTTAATCACAATAAAAATGCTGTAATCCGCGGGTGTATCCCTTTATTTCATCCCATTGGCGGTACAGTAACGCTTGCACATACAAACCAATAATGCTCCAACAATAGGCAAAAATTTTTATTTTATTCTGTGGGTACACATTTTTAAAAAACAGATAGCTATAATTGTGCACATACAGGGCACATCGTGTTGCAATACCATCACGATTAGCAGGGCTATGATAATGGTTTAACCGCGCAGCTGGATTAAAAAATAACGGGTGCGCATGGGAGACGCGCCAGGAAAGGTCACAATCTTCCATGTACGCATAGTTGCTCATTTTTTCAAGCTTTTCATCGAGCAAATAGTGCATATAAATTGGTCGCCGATAGGCCATGCAACAACCGCCTAATACTTGAACATTTTTAAATGTAGTGGTGCCATAGGTATGGGTGGGCATTCCTGACCAGGTAAAATTACCAGAAGCTCTGTCTTGTTGAAGTAAAAATAGGGTACGCAAGCAACGATATAATTTACTTGCTGGCTTGGGAAGATTCTGTACTGCGCCCATGCCGCCCACATAATGTGGATGTTGCATGAATGTTGCAGTCATTTGTGCAAGATAATCAGGTTCAAGTTCAACGTCATCATCAAAAAAATGGAGAATATCGGCTGATGATTTTGATGCGCCAACATTGCGTTGGTATGAAGTGCCGGGACGCGTATGTTCAACAATTACCTGTGTTCCTGTTTGTTGATGGGTTGCGCAGAGTTGTGCAAATTCTTGATCATTGGACAGTGGTTGGTCGCTACTATCCACTATGATCAGTTCTGCTGGACGCATGGTTTGGTTTTGTAAAGAACGCAAAAAAGTAAGTATGTCGATGCGGCGATTACGAGTACAGATAACTATGCTGTTGGTGAGTGTTGGTGAAGTGGATTGCATTGTGAAGGCTCCTTTTTTATTTATTTTATCCTATTTTTACCTTATTCTAACCTGTAATTAAGTATTTTTTAAACTTTTTCTTGATTTTATATATTTCTATCTGTAATACTTAAAATTGAGATAGTAAAGTAAACTTTTAAATCAAGAGGCTGAATTATGAAGAAGTTATTGTTATTAAGCACCCTGGTATGTGCAGGTCAAATGTACGGTATGGAGTCACAAGAACCAATGGGTACTTTTGCTCAATTACCAAAAGAATTATTACATCAAGAAATTATCAAGCAGGCTATAGAGTCAAGCAATACGCTTGAAGAGGCTATCAAGGCCGTTAAAATGGCAAGAGCATTAAGCGGTGTACAATATGATAATCTTAAGAATTTCACCAAGCTTGTGCATCTATTAGCAGATAAGTTTGATACAACCACCCATGAAGTAGCTAACGAATTTAATACATTACTTGCAAAGAACTACATACAACTTGGTGAACAGCTACTACAATTAAACAATCAGTTTAACCAACCTAATATACTCGATAAGGATAATATACGTAATAAGATTGATCAGCTTATCAATGATGGTGCTGATGTTAATTTTAGTACATCAATATGGGATGCGTTTAATTGTATACACTGCATGGATGTGTAAATAGATTTATATTGACTCATAGAGGTAAAATTATTAATTCAATCAGGAGTGATTCCAACGTATTAAAACCTAAAATTGGCTGAAGCCGTAATGGAGTTTGTCGAGGGAAAAAATAAGCAGTAGAGATTGTACAAATTATTGAAAATGCGATGCAGAAGAAATAATCAGTAAAGGATAATCATGAAAAAGATATTTTTATTGGGTGCACTGGTATGTGCAGGTCACCTGTATGGCATGGAGCCATTGTATCCTCAGCGTGGTGTTTTAGCTGGTACATGGCAAAATTTACCGACAGAAATTGAATCGCTTATCATCACGGCTGGAGGTAACAATCTTGATGAGGCTGTAAAAAATATCGTCGGATTTAGTCGTATAAACGCAAAATTAAACAATATGGTAAACCTTAATGACCTTCAAGGATTTACGAAGATTGCGCATATACTTGCAGATAGGTTTGGCACAACAACAGCCGGTGTTGCTTATCAATTTAATACACCTGTTGCACAAGCATATAACAATCTTAATTTTGAGTTATTACAATATCAGTTTCGTGGAATGGGGACAGATAGCAATGAAATTACTAAATTTATTGAGAAAGGCGCTGATGTTAATTTTACTAGCGCTGGTTCCTATGGCTATGCTACAGAACTGAGATGGGCAATAGAAAATTTAAATGTTGAAGGGGTAAAAATTTTTCTTAAATTTGGAGCAATACCAACAAATGGAGATTGGAATACGGTTCTAAAAGTGGAAAAATATAATCCAGGAAACAAAGAAATTATCAAGATCAAAGAACTGATTGAAGAAGCCATTAAGAAACGGGGGTAACATGAATCCATCTTCGCTAAAGCTACGACGGACAGGAAAGATATTGTTATTAGGTGCACTGGTATGTGCAGGTCAAATATATGGTATGGAGCCGCAAGAACCGATGGGTGCTTTTGCTCAATTGCCAAAAGAGCTACATCAGGAAATTATCAGGAAGGCTATCGAATCAAGCGATACACTTGAAGAGTTTGTTAAGGCTGTTAACGTTGCATGTGCATTGCAAGGGGTGTGCTATGACAATCTTAAGGATTTCACCAAACTTATGCATATGCTAGCAGATAAGTTTGATACAACCACCCATGAAGTAGCTGGGAATTTTCATACATCCCTTGCAGAGAAGTACATACAACTTGGTGAACAGTTGTTGATAATAGACGATGAATCAAGCCAGCTTGATACATTTGATAAGGTTACTCAACTTATCAATGATGGCGCTGACGTTAATTTTACTATGCGGAACAACATGGCCATTGACTCAACACCACTATTTGTAGCAATCCAACTAATAAACGTTGATGTAGTAAAATTGTTAATGCAATCCGGAGTAATTCCCACAAGTCAAAACCTAAAATTGGCTGAAGCCGTCATGGATATTACCGAGGGCTCAATCCTATGTAATAAGAAAGCAGCAGAGATTGTACAGATTATTAAAAATGCGATGAAAAAATATCCGCCGTCGCACTAAACGTGCTATGGCGTGATTATCACGTCGTAGCAAAGCGAAGACGGATAGCCGCTTTTGTTTTTTCAGTAAAATCTACAATATCGCTCACTTTATAAAGGACGGTATTTGCAGGCCGCTTGCACACATCACTCGCCACAGTAGGCGTTCCAAGATAAAGTGCTTCTTCAATACTTACGCTATACCCATCACTCAACGTTGGTCTAATAAAAACGGTAGCATATTTCAGTAATGGCCAGAGTTCTTTTTGTCCCTGCATAATAAAAACTGAAGTATCTAAACAGTAGTCCTGAATGCGTTGCATAATAACCTGATAATAGTGCTCATCGCCCATAGAACCAAGTACCATGACAAGCCCGATATCCGAGTATAATTCTTTGAGGCTTTTAATCAGTTCAATTGCCTGATCAATCCCATATAAATCTTTACCCTGCCACAATGTAAGCTGAAATGCATTTATGACAATGATTGGTGTATGCGTATTCAAAAAGGTAAACAATTCTTGAGGGTATGTAGCGCAAATGGCTTTTTCTTCGGCAAGAATTGGTGGTAGAAATGCAGATTCAATAGTCACGGTCTGTGGCACAGTGATTCCATTATCACGATAACTTTGGTGGGTAATATTTCCGATACAGATTAATTGATCAGTGTGTTTCAGGTAATGACTAAACCAGTTTTTCCATTTTGATGTTCGTTGATACAGGTGCCTACAATCATGTTCGATCAAGAAAATACGAGGGCCGTTCGTCCTAAAGGATAGGCCCCGTTTATGCTTCGACAGGCTCAGCACGAACGGGATTATTAGCCTTATTTTTTTGAGTTTGGTGAGCAGCATAAGTTCTGGAACGCTGTTACGCATGCAAAAAGCATGGTACATGATTATATGTGGGCGAAAATACAGAATTATATTGCACAATTTTATGAGGTACCACAGTTGTGCGCATTGTTTGAATGGAGCTATGCGCAAAAAGTTAAAGCGATATAATTTTTCTGGATTGATGTGATATACCGTATTGTTTTGTTGCTCCAATTTTGCAATGACTCGTTTAATGTGCACAGAGACACCTCCTAATGGCGGTGGTGTTGGGCCGATAATTACAATGCGCTTGTGGAAGATGGCATCAGAGTAGGTATGACGTAAGTCATTCATAAGCCAACACATTCTGTAACGCCCACAATTGTGGTGCATAATCCACGTTTGTTTGCATATTCTCCTGCAGCATCTTATCAATCACAGGAACATTCAACAAACGTGAAATTTCATTGGTAGGGCTATGCAACAGATCCTGCAACTGCCCTTTAAAATAATGGCCAGATTTAAACCAACGGGTTGTCGGTGCATTAAAGCCAACTTTTTTACGATAAATAACTTCATCAGGGATAATACCTTCACAGGCCTTTTTTAAAATATATTTGGTTGTACCATCTTTATATTTTAAAAATTCTGGTATTTGTAATGCGAATTCAACTAACCGGTAATCAAGAAATGGCACGCGTGCTTCTATGCCGGCTGCCATAGTCATTTTATCAACACGCATTAACAACAGTTCAGATAAACGGTGTTTGAGTTCCACATAGCCCATTGTTTTTACAAAGTCAGCATGAGGATCAGATCTGCGCAAACGTGCACGGTGATAATCAATCATGGCGTAACTATCTGTGCCTTGAGGAAAGTGCGCATAGATTTGCTCGATAATCGGATCATACCCGTGGTGCATTGCCATAGGGTGCATAATATTGTGTTTCCAGGTAGAAGAAAAGACAAGTGCGCCAGTACAAAACAATGGCTGGCCTTGTGCCCAACGGAACAGCAGATCTTTTTTATTCGGTTTACACGGGTACCATGATGCCGCATATGACAATCCTTGACGCACCGTAGCAGGAATGAATCGTTGTGATGATTGCCAGTAACGGTTGAGGTTAATATAATCGGCGTACATAGGATAACCACAAAAAAGTTCATCTGAACCTTCACCTATTTGCACAACGGTGACACCGGCTTTTTTTGCATAGTGCGCAACATGATACAAGGGAATGCATACCGGATCGCCAAGCGGTTCATCTTGGTGATAAATAATTTTTTGAAACGAATTGAATGCTTCTTGTTCAGAAATAATCAGTTCATGATGTTCAGCGCCAAATTTGTCTGCCACCATGCGTGCCCACGCACGTTCTTGCAGTTCTGGACCATCGTCAAAAGAAACATTAAACGTTTTAAGATGTTGATTATATCGGGCCATATGAGCAAGATTAAGACTTGAATCGATACCGCCTGATAAAAAGATGCCAACCGGAACATCGGCACGCATACGTTTTTTGACCGCATTATCAAACAAAGTGCGAATGTGGTCAACATAGTAGTCTTCATCATGGATTGTGGCAATAATAGATGCGTGCGCAGGGTCATACCATTGATGAAAAGTTATGGCGCGTTGTGCATCACATTTCAGATAAAATCCTGCAGGTAATTTATATATACCTTCATAGAGTGTCATGGGTGCTGGCGTTGCTAAATAACTCAAGTAATAGGAAAGCGCTTCATGCTTAATCTGTTTTTCTATCCATGGTAATTGCCATAATGCTTTAATTTCAGAAGCAAAGCTTAGTATCTGTGATTGCATGGAAAAATACAGTGGTTTAATACCTATGCGGTCACGCACCAAATATAATTCATTGGTGTGTATATCAAATAAGGCAAAGGCAAACATACCATCTAAATAATTTAAACAAGCAATACCCCATTTTTTATATGCATAGAGAATAACTTCAGTATCGGTTTGAGAAGAGAAGAGATAGCCATCTTGTTGCAACAGTGAGCGTAATTCTAGGTAGTTGTATATTTCACCATTAAAAATAATTACTACTGATTTTTGTGCATCCATCATCGGCTGTGTGCCGGCTTGTGATACGTCAATGATTTTTAATCGGCGGTGTACTAATGCGAGTTGATGATTATCTGAAGTCCATATGCCATGACCATCTGGCCCGCGATGCGCAATTGATTCATGTAAGCGGTTGAGTAATGCGTTGTCAAAAGGAATATCTGTGCGCGACAGGGTACGGTAACCGGCTAATCCACACATATTTACTCCTATTTTTTGTTTTATTTTATTCTTTGAACATGAATCTCAATGGCGAATAATATAAGCGCAATTTAATCAATGCGCCCAGCATATAAAATCCAGCACCTAAGCGCAACTTGCTGCCCGCTTGATCATACCAAACGGTAGGAAATTCTTTAATTTTAAAGCCATTTTTTTTGCACAGATACAACAATTCAACATCAAAAGCCCATTGTTTGATAGTAAGAAATGGGGTAATTGTTTGTATGACCTGATATTTAAATACTTTTGCTCCACACTGGAAATCATAATAATTAAGACCAAACAAGAGGTGAATTAACGATTCATAAAATAGTTTGCTGCCCCAGCGTTTTATCCATGGACGCGGTGGATATACCTGTGCGCCTGGCATGTAGCGACTGGCAATAACACCATCATACCCATCATGGTCACTGATGAGTTTATAAAATTCTTCTGGTGATGTGGCCATATCCGCGTCAACAAAGCCTATCCAATCAGTAGCATAAGTTAGTGCTTGTTCAAAGCCGATTTTAATAGCGAGGCCTTTACCTGGTTGCGGACAATCTATCAGATGGATAGTATCCAATTGATTCTGTATTTCTTTAACGACCTGTGAGGTGTTATCTGTGCAGCCATTGAGAACCACGATTAAGTTAAAATCTAAGATAGTCGCATTTTGTTTTAATGCGTTAAAAAATTGATGGTAGGTGCGTAGCGTTCTGCTAATTCTTTCTTCTTCATTATGCGCGGGAATAATAATGCTTATTTTCATGTGATTCTTTCCTGTTGAGTAATTCGGCACTTCACCACCACAATCACTGGATCGGTAGTATAAAGAAAAGGTTATCGTTAATACAGAAAAAAATATGATACAAGATACAAAAAGAACAATACGCATTATCTAAACTTAAATTTACGCATAGCAGTTATACTTATCCACAACAAAATAAAGCCATGCCAAAAACGTCTGATGTTGGTTTGTCCATACGTGCGATCTTTATAGCGAATTGGCATGTCAATTATCTTTAAATTTAATTTTGATGCACCAAAAAGCAGATCAAAGTCACCAAATGGATCTTCTAAACCAAAAAGAGAACGATTAGCGGTAATGCGTTCATAATCGTTGCGCCATAACACTTTGGTACCACACAAAGTATCTTTTACCCGTTGCTCCAAAAGCCATGAAAAGATTACGCCAAAGAAAAAGTTTGCAAGCAGGTTTAAAAAACGCATTGCACCAGATTCCATGCTATATACCAACCGCGATCCGTTAATGAATTCTCCTTTGCTCATAACCAATGCTTCAAAAAATTTTGGTAGTTCCTGAGCAGGCATGGTTAAATCACCATCTAAAATCATGAGAATATCACCCTTTGCATGCTTAAAACCTTTGCGTACCGCATCACCCTTTCCCGTACCATCTTGCACAAACCAAGAAATATCCCATTCATGCTGGTAGGTATCCGCAATGCGTTGTATTTCTTTGAGCGTGCCATCTTTGGATCCCCCTTCAACAAAAATAAGCTCCGTATGTTTGCCCATACGTGGACACTCTTTGACAACCCGTTCTATGTTACCCATTTCATTGCGGCAGGTTACAATCACGGATACGGTCTGTTGTTGCAGGGTATGTGCTGGTTGTATTGGGCGAGCGATAACATTTTGGTGCAAGCATAAGTGATTTATAATAGGCAGTGGTGCCAATAAGGTATTGCAGAGCCATGAAATAACAGGAATATAGAGTGGCATGAGCATATGCGCAGTGGTGGTGATGACTTCAAATCCTGCAAGATGTAAAAAATTTTGTACATCATATTGTGATAACCAATTTTTGAATTGTGTCGGCCTGCGCAGTCCCAATTTTTGGGTGATCCAGAGCATCGGCTCCCAAAGATATGAATAGGTTTCTACGACTATGCGGGTACCCGGATGACAAAAAGGATGCAGTTGTTGCAATAGCGTTTGAATGTCATCTGCTTCCATGGTCGCAAACGACAATACGATATAATCAAATTGATACGATACATTAACGTTTGATATGGCGCCATGAAAAAAATTAAACTGCGGGTATGTTTCTTTCGCTTGAGCGATATAATTTTTATTGCTTTCAACCCCTACACCAACAGAGGCTTCAACTGCGTCGAGCACATAGCCGTTGGCGCAGTTAATATGTAAAACTGATGAATTGCGCGGAATTTTGCTTTGATAAAACGATTTCATCCGTTGATGATAGTAGTTGTTTTTCTTGAGCCAATAAGAAAATGGATAATCAGTTTGATGTGTTGATTGATCTTGCATTATTGCTTGCTGATCTACTTTGGTAGGAGATTGCAGCATTTCAGGAGTAATAATTGGCGATTGCTTATTTGATGGCTCTTTAACTGACTCTTTCACACACGCTCCTTATGGCAGTTGTACTTGCGTAGTTATTTTTACGCGCTACTCTTATCAATATAATTTACGATATATTATCTTGCTGTACTTATAACGTAAAAGCTGACTTCTGACAAGAAACGAGACCAAAGGTATTTAATGATCACTTTTAAACCACATGAATCATTCCAGTACATAAAACAATATATCCCGACTAATCCTGTCATTGTTGAAGCTGGCGCTTTTGATGGGCATGAAACATTGCGCATGTTGGCAGTCTGGCCAGAAGCAACTATCCATGCATTTGAACCGATCCCAGTTATATTCAAAAAACTTGAAGAAAATACGGTGCATTTGCCAAATGTACATCGTTATAAGATAGCATTAAGTGACGTGACCGGTACCAGTAAATTATACGTTGCTGAAAAGCCGGATAGACCAGATTTCCCTACACAAGCAAGTTCATTGCGTATGCCAAAAGAACGGTTACTTCATTCTCCTATTCAATTTCCTTATACCATCAATGTGCCAACTATAACGCTCGACGATTGGGCGCAGAAATATGCCATACCAAAGGTTGATCTTTTGTGGTTAGACATGCAAGGGCATGAACTTGATGCGCTGACGGCAGCACGCGCTCTGCTTAAAACGGTATCAGTCATTCATGTGGAAGTTTCATTTATTGAAGGTTATTTGGGCCAAGCGCAATATCCTGAAGTAAAGACATGGCTTGAAAACGCAGGGTTTGTTATGATCGGCCGTGACTTTTCTGATCAACCAGCTAAATTTTTTGGTAATGCACTTTTTGTGCAACAAGAATTGGTGAAATAGGGCTGAACAATGATTCAGTATGCCAAACAAATGTTTGCTATGCATTATGCAATACAAATCCCGCTTATACGGTAAACCTGTATAAGCGGGACTTTTTTATTTTTTAATCTCTCGATTTACGCCAATACCAACAT
>Ga0206916_1157_pt1 | contig 10627 bp, 10 predicted proteins | sample Alteio_BWOrgHeat_71_FD_152957 | JGI IMG/M metagenome (GOLD analysis project Ga0206916, IMG submission 152957) | Enriched cells from forest soil in Barre Woods Harvard Forest LTER site, Petersham, Massachusetts, United States -... | ecosystem: Environmental > Terrestrial > Soil > Temperate forest >... | reverse complement strand
CAATCACTATTGCTTTTTGGGCATGTGCCATAGGGAAGTATAATAGTATGATGAGTATGATATGTAACATATGAGTCCCCTTTTGTGTATGTTTTGTTCTGCGTTTAGTCTACTATTTTTTTTCATTGATTGGATAGATCAGATGAAGCATTGCTTCATGGAGATGCATTGTATTACACTTTAAGCATGTATATTTTGAGAACGGTGAAGGTATGTTAAAATCACAAAGAATTTTTTTGCTACTATCTTTAATTTCTTTTTCCCCTCTTTTTTCTGTAAATCAATCTATTACAATAAAAAATATATATCATCATCGTGGCTCACCACACGCCTATGACAATGCACTTGAATTAGGAAATATTGCTTTTTATTTTTCTGCTAAACCGGTCATACAAAAAATAGATTCAAAATTAATTTCAGGCAATATGCAAAGAAATACGTATCGCATACAAGGTGCACGGCTTAATGCAGAACAACAAGCAAAGTTACCCATCATAACTAAACATTATACACTTGCTCTACGCAACGTAGGTAATGATGTCCATATGATTGTCTCCTATAATGCACAGAAAGTGGCAAGTGAATTAAATACGTTTGATTCAATCAGTTTGCAAAAGGGTGTGAGCATACATTTTTTAAATCGCATGTTGTGTAATGTTCGACAACCATACATACCAGCGAAGAAAAAAAATAGACAGAAAACGGTGGTAATAGATTGTGGTCACGGAGGAAGTGATGCAGGTGCTATTGGCCATGATGGCATCAAAGAAAAAGATATCGTATTACGTGTTGGTTTACGCGTTGCGCAATTATTAAAAAAAGCAAATATACGGGTGCTGCTGACACGATCTTCTGATCAAGATGTATCATTAGATGCGCGTACCTCTTATGCAAATAACCATGATGCAGATTTGTTTGTTTCTATTCATGCAAATGCTTCAAAAAATGCATCTGCGCAGGGCATTGATACGTTTTGCATAAGCACGCCATTATTGCATAATGAAAATCAACTGAGCGATAGCATTTGTGGTAATGTGTTACGCGATACATTACAACTACGTGCCGATGAGAGCAAGCGCTTGGCGCAATTAGTACACCAATCGATAATAACGAATGTGAAAAAACAATATTCTACGGTGGTTGATCGTACAATAAAATATGAAGTAGCACAGATTCTTTTAGGTTCTTATATGCCAGCAATTTTAATAGAATTGGGTTTTGTGACGCATGAGCAAGAAGCAAAACGTTTACATGATCAGTCATATCAAAATTTATTAGCTGCATCTATATGCGATGGGATCGTTGCTTATGTAAAACAATAAGCTCATTCATTGCGCGCGTTGGGCGGATATGATACATTGATAGTACATTTTTCAAGTCTATTGGTTACAGTAAAATTATAAAAAGCAGAAGACATTGTGATAACAGATATTTGGTCATCGTTTTTACATATTGTTCGCGATGAAGTGGGCAGCCGCGTGGTTGAAACGTGGTTTAAAGCCGTATCATTCCATCAATGGGATGCGGTTAATAAATGCGTCTATTTAGAAGCACCAAATGCATTTGTTAAAAACTGGATTCAAAATAATTATATTGATCTGATTAAAGTTCATTTAGGTCGACTTTTGCATGTTGAAAAACCGGAAATAATTTTTATTGACGATGGAACTAAAGTATGTTCCGCACCGGCAGAAATAACCATAGATAGTATCAGTTCCCCATTAGTACCGGTGAATGTCAAAAAAAATAACACGTCGCAACAAGTAACAAAAAATGCATTGATCAAGCCATCGACCATGCAGGGTGGTAGTCACGTCAACAGCGCATATACCTTTGATACGTTTGTGGTCGGTCCAACCAATTCATTAGCCTATGCAGCAGCGTATGCTATAACCGAAAAGCCGGGTAGCTTATATAATCCCTTGTTTATTTATGGTGGATCAGGATTGGGCAAAACCCATTTGTTACATGCTATTGGTAATGCGATTAAAGAGCGTCAGCCTAATTCAATAATTTTGTATCAAACAGCAGATCGGTTTGTGAATGAATTTATTAGCGCTATTCGTTTTGATAAGATTCATAAATTTCAAGCAAAGTACCATTTGGTGGATGTTTTGCTGATCGATGATATTCAATTTATTGCGAACAAAGAACAGACACAAGAAGCATTCTTCCATATTTTTAATACACTCTATGAATCACATAAGCAGATTGTTTTTTCAAGTGATACTACACCGCATACTTTGCAGGGTATGGCAGAACGGTTACGTTCTCGCTTGGCATGGGGTCTAGTGACCGATATTCATGTGCCACACTTAGAAACTAAGATCGCTATTTTAAAGAAAAAAGCAAAGGTGAGCCAAGTTGAATTATGTGATGAAGTGGCATACTTTATTGCAGAACGGGTTACTTCTAACATCAGGGAACTGGAAGGTGCATTGGTGCGCGTGATGGCATTTGCATCATTAACTAATCAGATCATTACGTTAGATTTAGCAAGAAAAGTGTTGCGTGCTGAACAAAAAAGTTCTGCGCCAGTCGATTTTAATCGTATCATACGTATTCTTCATCGTTACTATCCACATGATTTGCAGGCATTATGTTCCAAGGATAGAAACAAAGATGTAGCATTCGCTCGTCATGTCGCTATGTTTCTCATGAAAAAATTAACCGACAAATCACTGCGTGATATTGGGCAGTTCTTGGGTGGCAGAAATCATGCAACGGTGGTGCATGCAATTAACAAAGTGGAAGCGCAGCGCAAGACTGACGTCGATTTCCAGTATCGGATTAATACTATAGAATCAGAAATTGTTGGTTAAGAAAGGTCAATTGAACGTGAAAAAATTTTTATTATCAGTTTTTGTATGTGCAGGAATAATGGGCACCACCTCTGCGATGGAGGAGCAATCCGCCGACGCGCATCCGCCGTCGCATAAATGCTATGGCGAGACAAGAAACGCTATGGCGGACAAGAGCGAAGACGGACAACCGTTTGATCTTGGTTATGTGTTAAAAGAATGCCAAGATCGAATGATGAGCAAGCTTGATTGTAAATCGTTCGCATCGCTCAGAGAAGTGTGTCATCTGTTTCAGGAAATTTGTGATGCAATGCCATTGAAATATCTTGGGGTTGATTTTTGCGATGCAGCAGAGCATAGAAATAAAAATCTTATTGATCGTTTTATTGCGCAGCCAGATTGGTTATTTGAGCGCGGTGTAGCAGAAGAAGTCTTTGCGCAGCAAGAGGGCGGCATTAAAATTTTTAAACGTCCATTAAACTGCGGATTGCAGAGATTTCTTGGTGATTGTTCATTGTATTGCGTTAATCGATCTGATGAGACGGTTCGTTGTTTTTGGGTTTGGAATAGTCCTGAGATGTTTGAAAATATGCCGCAAGCTTCTCATTTTACTTATATTAATATTGAAGAATGTGATGATACAATTAACATGGCATCAGAGACATATATAAAGTGCATTAAACATAATCTACGTTTTGGCAAAAAGGCAGGGCTTTTCAAGGCTTTTTCAGATAGTTGGATATTACAAAATGAACGATCTAGCGGCTTTTTTGGACTTTTTTTATCAGATTCATTATTAGCAGAGAATTTTATTAAAAAGTTTGGAATGTTTATGATGCTTATTTTGGCCGCACAAAAAAATAGTACCGTGGTGGTTCATTCGATTTTTGATAATTTAACGGTTCCTCCTTCCTGGATAAATGATATAATGGAGCAAGGAGGAAGACGTATTTATAACGTACCATTTTATATTGATTATTTAGTTTATGATGTACTCGCTAGAGCGTTAGAGTTGCAATCATCGCAAAACAATGAGTGTTAAATTGTTAAAACCAACTTCTTCCCATTATGTGTACTGAAACGCAAGTTCATTAGGCTCTAAGTAGCTGAGTTGACGTTCATGTTTAGTTCTACCAAATATATCCTTAAAACATTTTCCTGACATGAACAGATACCACTCTTCATAGGTTTTAAATTTTCTTTTTTCTTTTAAGCCAATCATAATGGGAAAATATTCGGTATCAATGACCATGATGGTTAACTTATTGGTGCGTGGATCTTGTTTAAAGATAAAATTTGTTGTATGCGGATCTACAATCAGATCCAAATGATTACAGAGTTCTATTGAAAGTTGTTTGGTCTGTTCATTTGATAAATCAGTTTCATTTTTAGTATCTATAGCATCAGCAATAATTGCATATACGCTCGGCAATTGTGTGGATAGACTTTTTCCATTGCCAATATTTTCCCCATCAATCTGTATATACCGATTGTTTTTTGGTACCCAAAACCATTTGTTTGGTATTTCTACCGTAATATCTTTAAAAGAATCGTGAGCAAGACGCTTTTGAATATTTTTTTTGTTATCGATGCGTGTAAGTCCACTCAGATGCCTGCCCGCTCCGCGTCCCATATTCCAAAAAAATACCGGTTCAAAACCTTTCCACCAATAGTTTATGAATGTTTTTGGATTTTCAACGAATAACTTTACGACAAAAGGGTACTCTTTGAACTTGAGTACCAAAAGCCCACATTTGTGCCGTCGACTGAAATTTTTCTTTTGTATAACGGTAAAATGTTTAAATTTTTTTTTCTTGTGAAACACCTCCTTTATAAGCCCTTCGCATAGCGCGCTCAATGTATCTCCATGCACGCTTTTGGTGGGATTGTCTCGATACGGAATGGGAGCATGTGGGATAAGGTTTGCATTAAATCTTTCTTTATCAAAAATGGTAAACAGGGGGTATTCCTCTATATGTGAGTCGACAATGCGATATGATTTACTCTGTGGTTTGTCGGCCCAGCGTACCGTAATGCAAGGAGAGGTAACATCTTTTGCTCTTAAGGGGCTACGGCTGTAGCTTGATGGCCAATGATGTAGGAATACGGCCAATAAAAAAAGGTATATAAATCGTTTTTTCATCATTTAATTTAATTTTCAACATTTAATTTTCAAGTTTTTTGGTCTTTTTAAAGTGATGATTATTTTATCATAAAAATGTAGAGCTCAATAGTATGGAATATAGATTTAGGACAAATAGAGGGGATTGTCAAAATTATTGTAATAAGGTACTTATTCATTGATTTTTTTGGGTGTAGTCTAGTATCTTATTTGAGTATGGCAAGAGGAAGTTGATGTTATGTAATAAGTAGGGTATGGTCAGTATATACACAAAGGACAAGAATATGATGTACAAAATTGAAAGTAATGAAGCATGTATACTTTTTTAAAAGGAGAAACCCATGGAAGAAGGGTTGTTACGACAACATGAAGTTCTTAATCGCCTGAGCGCATTGCCGCGCAAGATGGTGTCTTTACACGGACGTGAAAATATAACCGAATTTGTGCTACATGAGTTGTGTCAAAAAGATTGTCTTAATTTTGAAAAAGCCGCTTATTTTGTTGATAATCCGGACTTTAACTGTTTAAAGGGCTTGTCTGGATTTTGGCGACCTGAAGCATACTCATCCCAAGAAGATATTTGGGCCAATCCACAATCGTTTAGCGCATATATGCAAGAATCACCATTCAATAAAAAAATCCGTAATTTTTCCCATCTAAGTTCCCGTAAAAATCATGAATCAGATGAGCAGATGGTACGGTTAATTGCCAAAGGATTTGAATTTAGCAATCCTGGTTATTATTCATGGGATATGAAACATGATAATCATGGATTGTTGGTATATGAAAAACAGGCAAAGACAGGTGATGCATGTTTAGTTGAGCATGCGCTTAATGGATTGAGCCTTCTTGCTTTTTGTCCGATATTTTAAAGCATTCAAGTCCTGGTAGAGTTTTGCCGCTTAAATAGGCGAGTGTTGCGCCACCACCAGTAGAGACATGCGTAAATTCATGCAATAATCCACATCTATGCGCTATCGCAATGGAATCACCGCCACTGAGTATGGTGTTTGCAGAGTGTGCGGTAATTGCTTGTAATAAATTCTTTGCCCCTTCGAGCGTTTCTGGTTTGTCGATAAATCCAGGAGCACCGTTAAAAAAAATAATTTTTGCACTATTCATTTTTTTCTTGAATAATTCGATTGTTTTCGGTCCAATAGAAATGCCAATACTATTATCTGGCATTGCATCTGCATCAATAACCGCAAATGGTTGTGTAATGGTATCATAGGCGATTTGATAATCGATTGGTAATATAATATCGATGTTTTGTTGCTTACTTTTGTCGAGTATCGTGCGGCATACATTGAGCATAGCATCATCAACCAGTGACTTACCAACTGGCTTTCCGAGTGCTTTTGCGAAGGTAAATGCAAGGGCGGGACAGAGTAAAACGGTGTCTACAGTATCATGTCCCTTTATTTTTTGATCAATAAAACGTTCAATTAATGGAATTTTAGTTGTCGTCTTACCACCACCAAGCATGAGTACAAAGGGATGATCGGGATGTTCACGTAACCTATCTAATATGCGTAATTCTTTTTCTACTAACAGTCCTATACTGCGCTTGTCTGGTGCAAATAATAAAGGAACCAGCGTAATTGAAGTATCGGTGCGATGAAGTGTGCCAAATGCGTCATCGACATAATAATCACCGAGTTGCGCAAGTTCTTGCGCAAAAGCTTGATTATTATTTTTTTCTCCCGAAAAAAAACGAAGATTTTCCAGCAATATTATGCGTGCAGCGGAATTATTTTTTTTGTTGAGAATTTCAGCGGGAGTGCGTGCAAATGAAATTGTATAATGATTTTTTTCAAACCAAGGAATCAGCTGCTCGGTAGAAAGATGAGGATCATATGCGGTCGGTTCACCGAGGTGGGTAATCAACGTGCAGTGACCACCTTTTTGTAAAATAAGATCAAGGGTAGGGCGAATCGCTTGTAAACGAGTGTCGTCGACAATAGTGTCTTGATCAATCGGTACGTTGAGGTCAGCTCGGAGCAATACGCATCTGTTGGTAAGATTCCATTCAGGAAGTTTTGATACCATGATTATCCTTCATATCTGAGTACGTCCGCGATATTAATTTTTTTTGTACGCCGTGCCGTGTACCAGGTTGCCACAAAGTTGAGGAACATAATGATTGCAAATACAGTACACGCTAATGACCAATCCATCTTGGCGGGCAAATGGGAAACATAGTAGACATCAGGGAGTTCTATGAACGGGTAGCGCTCTAACAAGAGGCTTGCAATCCATGCAAGGAATATGCCGCACACGCAAGCTATCGCGGCAATATTCATTCCCATGAGCATAAAGATAGTGACGATTTGTCCTGGTTGCATGCCCATAGCATACAAAATTGCTATGTCTGGCCTCTTTTGGGTGATCTGCATAAATAATAGGGCAATAATGTTCATGCTTGCAACCATGGTGATGAGTAGCAAAATAAGTATGAGTGCATATTTTTCTAATTTTAAAGCAGAAAGCAGTGCTGGATATAAATCTTGCCATGAAAACACTTCTATCTTGAAAGTATTTCTGAGCGCTTTAATGGTCTCATTTTCTTGTGCATCAGGCGTAAGGAGCATGTTGATTTGGGTAATGCCATTTTCAGGAAATAGATTTTGTAAGAAATCGAGTGAGCAGAACGTAACGCCATAATCAAATTCATCAATGCCGGTTTTAAACATGCCGCCAATCACAACGTCTACTGATTCCATAGTAATTTTGCGGCTATTCGGTTGATTGTCTTCGCTATACATAATCTGTATCGTATCGCCATAGGTTACGCCTAAGTCTTTTGCAAGACTTTCTCCGATGAGTATGCGATTTTTTTTGATGCTTGCTTGCAAGGTAATATGAGTGTCCTCTTTCGCTAAAGCTATGTCGGACAAGTCAGTGGGCAGGTCTTTTGGTTGAATAATTTTTGCTGCAATGGTGCTCACCCGTGCTTCTTGTACTGGGTCGATGCCGCGTAACATGATGACATGCGTGTTACCATTACTTTGTACAAGTGCATATTGATTTGCAGTGCCACTGATTGCAGCAACCTGAGGAAATTGTTTCTTGAGTAGGTCATTAATTGCATCGATATTGAGTTGCTTACCATGAGCACGCATAATAATTTGTGCATGGATGCCTTGCATTTTTTTGTATATTGCCTGTTCATAACCATTTTTTACTGCGTTGACCAAGGCGAGTGCAAATGAGCCGATGAGAATACTCAAAAAACAGATGCGCACCATGGTTGATACATTGTTGTCATATGCGGTACCGCGCAAGTAGCGCCATGCAATAAGTAAACTGAGTCTATTCATTTGTTAGATATCTTTCGGTTGAGTGCTATCACTTTTTCTGCTTGCACTTGCATAGGATACTATGATGAATATGTGGTTGTAAAATAGAGATTGCATGGTGACTAATGGACCGTTCGTCCTGAGTGTTTTTGCTTACGCTGCGACGAACACTTCCAGTCTTCGCGTAAAGCTTCGACGGACAGGGCAGGGCGAACGGACAAATAATTTTTTGATTCCGAGTTTACGTTATCATGTCGCAGGAAATTTTTGTAGTATTTCAAGAATCTCTTTTGCTTGGTGATTTTCTGGTTTGGCTTTGTATATTTTTTGAATCCATTCTAATGCTGTCAGGCCAAAATACTTTAAATATGGATTTGCTCCATGATTGAGAAGTTGTCTCACTACGTCTGGTTTTAGATCTGTCACTGCTTGGTGTAATGGGGTTATGCCGTTGACTTCTTTGAAGTAATTTACATCAGCGCCTTGTTCTATGAGTTTGGTTATCTCATCGATGTATTCTGTTGTGTTGTACATATTCTTTGATGCAGATAGAGAGCGCTTGAGTTTGTCACCTAATTCTACATACTGCGCTGCGATTGATGTCTTAAATTTTTCTGCAATTTCTTGCGTGCCTAAACCAAACTTGTTGGCGAGCACATGTACGAGCGCAGTAAATTCTTGCAGATTAGTAAAGTTACCATATTTTGCATAGATCATTTTCTGTAATGTTGTATTTATTTTACTGAGTGCTTTGATAGCATGTATCAGATCATCAGGGTTATCATATGTATGTACATATGAAACAATGACCCCTTGAATATCCCGTGGAAGGTCTTCTATGCCTAGACCAACGTAATGACCGCGTTCATCCGTCTTGGTCGTGTCCGTCGACCAGCCTTTACCAAAGGTTTGGGCGAAGTCGGAAGCCTTAGCGAAGGAGGATTCCATGCTGTTGAGTGAGCTTGCGCATGCGCATAAGATTATGCATAATAATGCTATTTTTTTCATGAAGTTTTTCCTGTTTTGAAAATTTGGTATCAACTTATTCATGCTCCATTGGTTTTAGTAAAATATTTATTTAAAAAAATCATATGCACTTTGTATGACTTTAAAAACCTCTTGGACATAATCTTTTTCTTCGTCATTATTTTTATCGGGATGCCATAGTAAGGCAAGTCTGCGATAAGTTCTTGTTATATCAGCTTGACTTGCACCTTCGTGAAGGCCGAGTATTTCAAGAGCTTGTTGTTTATTTTTTGCTATGAAAGGCTTACTGCTGGCTAAAGTTTTGAAGTATTCTTTTGCTAGTTGCCGATTAATTTTTGTAGCTATTATAAGCTTTGGCATATCGGGAAATATGTTTGACAATATATCTACGATGTGTGTGAGGTCTTTAAGGTTATCATAGTTATAGCGTACACCCCGCAATACACTTGCTACTTTAATTGCTTGAATTGCCTCTTCAAGGGTGTTACTTGATGCAATCGCCATCCTAATAATTTCATTGTGAACATCCTGCGGCAATTCCTCAAGAGCCCCCATTGTACCGCGTTCAGGATATAATGGTCCTGTCCTTCGTAGCTCGTCTACCCGTACTTCGCTAGAAGCTTCGTAGGGCACGGGCGAAGTAGGCTCCATGCCATACATTTGACCTGCACATAAGATTGTTAATAATAACGCTATTTTTCCTGTCCGTCGTAGCTTTAGCGAAGATGGATTCATGTTTTTCCCTGTCTGTCCTAGTTTTTTCGTGTTTTACTATCCCCCTACAAATACAGTATTGCAAATAGAAAATATAAAAATCAAGAAAATTGTAAAAAAGTTTCGATTGGACTATATTATCCCTGGCTTGCCAGATTAAAAACCTCATTATATAGTATTCCCTAATTAAAGCATTGAGGCGTTATAAAAACAGGGGAATAGACATGAAAATAGCAATTGGAGCAGATCATCGTGGCTTTGAGATTAAAGAAATCATTCAAGAGACCATAACCTTGCAAACAGATCATGTGGAATGGATTGATATGGGGGCATTTAATGCTGAATCTTCAGATTATCCATTGTTTGCTCAGGCGGTATGTGAAGAAATTTTACAGGGTAGGGCAGAGCTGGGGGTATTGCTTTGCGGTACCGGCGTTGGTATGGCAATAGCAGCTAATCGCTATAAAAAAATTTATGCAGCCCTTGCATGGAACCGAGAAGTTGCCCGGTTAAGTCGAGAACATGATTTTGCCAATATCCTCGTGCTACCTGCAGATTACATGTCAGGTGAATATGCAGTCGCCTGTGTGCGGGCATGGTTGCAAGCCGAACCCTTAAAAGATCGTCATGAAAGAAGGGTAGAAATGATTGATTGTTAGAGTAGTAGTCATATCATTTATTATTAGTGAGTATTGTGTTCTATT
>Ga0206916_1155_pt1 | contig 10845 bp, 8 predicted proteins | sample Alteio_BWOrgHeat_71_FD_152957 | JGI IMG/M metagenome (GOLD analysis project Ga0206916, IMG submission 152957) | Enriched cells from forest soil in Barre Woods Harvard Forest LTER site, Petersham, Massachusetts, United States -... | ecosystem: Environmental > Terrestrial > Soil > Temperate forest > O... | reverse complement strand
TATCCAGACAAAGTCCGATTGGCCGGAAGTCTTCTTCTATCTACTCGAAGAGAACAACCGCAGCGCGGATTCTCTTCTGATCGAATCCGGCGGCGATCGCATCACATGGCGGCGCATCTCAAGCAACAGAGGCTGGGGTTCCTGCTACTACATCCAGCCTCTCAACGCGGGGACGCGGCATCATCTACTCGCGGAAATGCTCGGCATAAACGACAAGTCGATGGCGTGGCCTGTACAGCAAAGCATAGACATCACCTGGGAAAACAAGGAACAGTTTCAACGTGAACTTGGAGCCGCAATTGACGCCGAAGATGCCAAGCTGCGCCAAACCGTAGAAGATCTCCGCGCCCGTAACCTGCTTACCGCCGAAGAAGCGAAAGAGACTATTCCGAAGCTGGTCGTGACGATCAAGTACGCAACATCCGTGCCCCGGCAATCACCGTAACCTCACTCCGATCGCAGGGTTCGCGCCAGATCAACCGAAGCTGCCCGCCTGGCCGGAAGCAGCGACGCGGCCATTGCCAGAAGCAACACAGCGATGGCAGCGGCGGTCAACACCAGGGGATCGGTCGCGGTGACGCCGAACAGAAACGTCCGCAGCAGCTTCGCCGATGCGGCGGCCCCCACCAAACCGATCACACAGCCGACTACCGCCAGTTTCGCTCCTGAAGCCAGCACCAACCGCACGATCCCAACGCGCTGCGATCCCAGCGCCATGCGGATCGCCATCTCCTGCACGCGCAGCGCAACAGAAAACGCAATGACACTGTAGATGCCCAGTATCGCCAGCAGCAACGCAGCCGCTGCGAATGCCGTGATCAGGGCCGTGTTGAACCGTCGTGGAGCCTCGCTGTCCGATACCGCGCGATCCATCGTCTGCACCTGCGTCAGCGGCAGCTGCGGGTCGATGGCGTGCACGGTAGCAATCAAGGCATTCTGCATCTGCTCCGGCTGCATCGCTGTCCGCAGGACGATGTATCCACCATTGCCGTTCAGGTTCTCTGGCGTGGCGAACGATCCCAGAAACTGCTGGGTTTGGTCGTTGGTCAAATAGAACTGCTGCTTCGCATCGGTGTCCGGCGAACCCTCCTTGAAGTTCCCTACTTCTCCAACCACGACCGCCCAGGGCGTCTTGGTGGCCTGCGTCCCCAGTCGCATCCGCTTTCCAATGGGGTCCTGGCCCGGCCAGCTTTGCTCCGCGAGCTTCTGGTTCACCACGACAACCAGTTGCGACCCTTCCTTGTCGTCGGCGTTCAACAATCTCCCGTGCAGCAGCGGAATACCGATCGCCGGGAAGTAATCACCCTCCACATTGACCACGGAAGACAAATCGATCTTTCCGGGCTCTGCGGGAACGTAGCCTTCGGCAACGAATCCACTGGAGCTGTTGGTGCCCGAAGCTGGAATCAACGAGGTCAGCCCAACGTTCTTCACTCCCGGCAACTCCTGGAGCCGTCGCTCCAATTCATGATTGAAGGTGTCGACCGCGGTCTGCGTGCCGTACTGGTGCCGCGGCAGGGAGTACGACGCCACCAGCGTGTGGTCCGGCCGGAATCCCATATCGACCTGCCGCATCTTGTCGAAGCTTCGCAACAGCAGACCCGAAGCCGATAGCAACACGAGCGCTACCGCAATCTCTGCCACGACCAGCGCCGAGCGCAAGCGCGCGTGCCCGGCTGCGGAGCCGCTGCGCCCGCCTTCCTTCAGCGTCTCGTTTACATTGGTGCGGATCGCCGCAAACGCCGGAGCCAGTCCACAGACCAGCCCCGTCAGCACGGCCAGCCCTAACGCAAAAGCGATCACCACCCAGTCGAGTCCAATTTCGGCGACACGCGGCAGTGTCTCCGGCAGCAGGCTGACGCCCACCCGCAACAGAAAGTCCGCCAGCAGCAGTCCCAACAAACCGCCGGACACACTTAGCACCAGACTGTCCAGGATCGCTTGCCACAGCAGCTTCCTGCCGCTGGTCCCGAGGGCGAGCCGCACCGCAATCTCCCTGCGCCGCCGTATCGCACGCACCAGCAGCAGGCCGGCGAGATTGGCGCATGCGATCAACAGCACGACCGCGACCGCCAGAAACAGCGTGCGAACCAGGGGACGTGCCGCTTCCACCGTCTCTTCCTGCAGCGGCCTGACCACTGCGTGCATCGTGAATCCCGCCATGAACGCCGGCCAGTTGCGCACGATTTCCTTAGCTGCCAGGTTCGCATCGCTCAACGCCTGCTCGGGTGTCACTCCCGGTTTCAGCCTCGCGACCGTTTGAAAGTTCCACGACCCCGCGCCGGTCGTCACTTCCTGCGTCGTAAAACTCATCGGCACCCAGAGCTCGTCGCGATTCAGGTGTCCTGGGACCAGCGGAAACTCAAAATTTCGCGGCATCACGCCGACAATCACATAGGGCTTCCGGTCGAGCAGGATCTTCTCGCCGAGCACCCGCCGGTCGCCGTTGAAACGGTCCATCCATGTCGTGTAACTCAACACGGCAACCTGCTGCTTCTGGTCGTCTTCCTGCTGCGTAAATACCCGCCCCATCAGCGGCTGCACCGCCAGCGCCGGAAAGACCCCGCCGGTCATGCGTGCTGCATTCACAATCGCCGGCTCGCCTGCGCCGGAGAGTTCATACGTCGTATTCTGATATCCCCCAAGACTCGAAAAGCTATGTGTATTGCGACCGTAAGCCAGCACGTCGGGCGCGGTCGTTCCAGACTCTCCATTGCCCTGAATATCCACGCCGGGCAAAATATCCGACACCACCATCAGCCGGTTCGACTCCGGAAACGGCAATGGGCGCAGCAACACGCCCTCGACGATGGAGAAGATTGCCGTGGTCGCGCCAATGCCCAACGCCAGCATCAGCACCGCTGTGATCGAAAACGCAGGGGATTTCCGTAACTGACGAACAGTGATTTTCAGATCGTGGAAAAAGGAGAGCATAGGACACCTCGTGCGGCGGAATACACACGAGACTGCAATTGCCGTGCCACAAGCTCTGTAATCAAAGGCCTTTATTCATCAGCATTTGCAGGCAGGCCGGAAACCGCCGCGTGTCCACATTCGCGGTTCCTCGTCCGGAAATGGACAGGCGTGCCGACGGCGACATCTTCTATCGGTGCGGCCTACCCACGGGTTGTCGATGGATAACCACGTGCGTATGTTCGCGCGTCAACCGGATGCGGCACCCGAGCGGGTCCGGCCCAATGCGGCAGGTCCTGTCCCGTACCCCTATCCACGCCACCTGCTCATCGCCCTTGATCATCCATGCGGTCGCGTTGGTCGCATAGTGGACCTGCTCCAGGTAGTACGCCGTGTCCATATCCAGGTCGGCCGAGTCCGCATTCATCTGCTCGCAGGCGTCGCCCGGCGGCGCAATCGATCCGTCCGCATTGGAGCAATAGTCCTCATCGTGCTCCAGCAAAATCCGCTTGTTCGACCCCGTAATGAAGTATCGCGTGGTGACCGGCGGCACGCCGAACTGCTGCGACCACTGCGCGAGGTCCGTCGCAAACTCCGCGGGAAGCTGGCTCATCTCCAACGCATCTTCCTTTATCTGCCTCGAAAAAACCGTCACCGTAGGCGTCGGTTCTCCGTTGGTCGGATGAAAGTAGAAGCCGCCCAGCGCAATCCCTTCCTGCAAATCGATCCACACGAATCCCCTGCCGCCAAGATACGGCCCGCTCTTTCCGGCCAGCGTCATGTATCGTCCGTCGCGAATCCGCACCGGCACAGGCGATCCCTTCAACACCGTTTCGATGGCTTCGAACATCGACATATCGCGGCCGTAGTGAAACATGCAATCCGGAAGCGCGTTGTCCATCAACTTCCGAAACTGCTTGTCGGCAATGGCCTGTCCTGACGTCGACCCGGCGAAGCTTTTCAGAAACGTAAGTTGGTCTGCGGGAATGCGCTTCTGAAATATTGCTTCGTCGTACGGTGCGACCGGCGGCAACGCCTCACGCTGTTGTGGCGGCTCTGCTGTCGCGGGCTGCGGCTGCTGTTTCTGCGGCTCGGCCGTGCGGAGCTGCTGCACCGGGCCACTTTCCATCGACCCCGGCGCCTCCTGTGCTGTAGCGTGACCTCCGCAGACAGCGAGCGGCAGAGCGAACATCAGACCCAACATCTTCCACTCGCGCGACGAGCCAACAAGCGACGGCATCGGAGGTCCTCTTTTCAGTGACGATTGGCTGGAATTGTAGACGCTGACCCTATAGACGAGACAGACCGGCAAATTTACGCCTTCTTCTCCGCCAAATCACATAATTTTCCCAGCCGCTTCTCCCGCGACTCCGGCGACTGGTAATGAAACACCGCCATCAACTCCCCACGCCGCTGCAACGGAGTCATCTTCGCCCACCCGGCCTTCGCCTTCGGCCGCAGCCGAAACGCTGCCGCAATGATCGGCGGCAACTCCACCTCCGCCTCCATCGCTGCAAGCAGACGTTCTGCGGTCTGCTCCGCGCGCTTCATCCGCGACGCATCGCTTTTCACGCCCAGAATCCATTTTCCAATCTCACGCCGTGTGTATTCCGATAGCTCGTCGTACCAAGCACGCAGACCCTCGACCTCATCCAGCAGCACGGCCAATTCATCCGGCAACTCCGCCGCGCGCTCCTCCAGGTCGGGCTCCAGGTGAAACTCCACAATCTCTCCCAGAGAAATGCCAGCACCTTTCTGCACCGTTTTATTTACCAGAAGAAAATACTTCGCCGTCTCACCCGGCACCGGAAACAGCGACGTCCGAAACGCAAACCCATTCGCTTCGCCGCGCACCCGCAGGCGGAACATTGTCTTCCACACCTTCGCGGGGTTGAAAGGAACGCGGACGATGGTCCACCCCAGCGCGCGGTCGCCTTTTTCCAGCACCGCCTTGAAGTTTTGTGCCTTGTCTACACTCTTTCTCATCGCAACCTAAACGTGTTTGCTACACGGCAGGGTCTACAGGAGGCGCCACAGCCGGAATCGAATTGAACACCAGGGTATGGTTCGCCGCACGTTCCACTCTTCCTGTGGCCCTGACCTCAACTCCCTTGTGTGCCGTTGGCGTGACGCCGTCGCCGCGACCCAGTGCCCGCGGGGCATAGTTGGTCCGGACCGACCCAAGATATCCGGTGACCCACAGATGTTTGTAGCCGAGCGCACCCATCTCCAGGGCATATCGCTCGGCAAACGATTGTGCCTGCCCAGTGGGCACCACGGCACTCCCGCAGACGAACATACGCAGATCGATGAAAGATTTCAACAGCTCTTCTTTCTTCATCGCGAGCGCCAGCCCAGCGGGGGTGTAAGACTTCATTACACCTCCGACCCAATGGTCGCCTGCGCTTTTCGCGCGTTTCGCGCCACGTTCCGCGCCAATTTCACCGGAACCTCCCGCCCTTCCGTGACAAAGCACGAAAAGTTTGTCCTGTGCGGACAAGCCGCGCAGGACGCCTCGCCCAATGCCCCGCACAAAGCCTTTGCGCCAACCGGCCTCATAGTTCTTTAGAATTTCGTAAGGAACAAACCCCTGAGCTCGTTGGCCAACCTGCCAATCCTTCGCAAAGCCCAGCATCTCCTGTGTCGGTACAGGTAAATAGATATATCCGGCCATTGTTCGTATCGCCTCTCTGCGGAACGCTCCAACAATAGCATCATCGATGTGTTACTCATCGCGTTACATCGCGACCCGCCACTCTCTGAGAATTCCCATATGCGGTCTAATGGATAAGACTGCATGTCCAGGCCCTCCAACCCGCTGATCTTCCTCTCCGCCGGTGAAGCCTCGGGCGACCACTACGGTGCGCGCCTGATCGCCGAACTGAAACACCATCTGCCCGGTGCGACCTTTACTGGCCTCGGAGGTGCGGAAATGGCCGCCGAAGGCCAGCACCAGACCGTGCGCGCCGAAGATGTTGCCGTCATGGGCATCACCGAGATCCTCCGCCACATTCCACGCATCGTCGCCAGCTACCGCAAGCTCGTCCGGTCCATCAAGCGCGACAAGCCGGCTGTTGCTGTTCTGATCGACTTTCCCGACGTGAACTTTCGCCTGGCGAAACACCTCCATGCGGCGGGCGTTCCGGTCATCTGGTTCGTTTCTCCGCAGCTTTGGGCCTGGAAGCGGTCGCGCCTTCGCTGGGTGCAGCAGCGTGTTTCCAAAATGATGGTCATCTTCCCCTTCGAGGAGACCTTCTACCGCAACCGCAACGTCGCGGCCGAGTTCATCGGCCACCCGCTTGCCGAAGCCCCGCTCCCCACCATTTCGCGCGAGGACTACGCTGCCGCCTACGGGCTGGACCCCGCAAAGATCTGGATCGCCCTGCTTCCCGGCTCGCGCTGGAAAGAAATCCGCGCCAACCTGCCTGCCCTGCATGAGCTCGCCGTCTCGGACCTGATCACCACCCACTCTTCCGAGATCACCTTCGACGGCGACCATCTTGAGCTTCCCACCAACTCCGCCGCCCATACCCGCTACGAGTTCCTGCTTCCGGTCGCGTCGACGATCGACCGCACCCGCTTGGAAGCATTTATCGCCGATCTTGACCGCGAAGCTCTGCGTTACTTTAATGAACCGAATTCTGCGCCTTCTGGACCCTGGGCCCCGGACCCTGGGCCCTTGCACCCTCGCCTGACCCTCGTTTCCGACGCCCGCGAAGCCCTGTTTCACGCCCGCGCCTCGGTCGTTGCCAGCGGCACAGCCACTATCCAGGCAGCCGTCATCGGCAACCCCTTCGTGGTGGTGTACCGCGTTTCACCGCTCACTTTTGCCCTCGCCAAAAAGCTGGTCGAGTACCCCGAAGAGTTCCCCAACATGGCAGACGCCTCCGGCAATCAGCCGATCGCGATGGTCAACCTGATTGCCCAGCGCCGCCTGGTGCCTGAGCTGCTGCAGGAAAACTTCACCGCCGCCAACGTCGCCCAGGCCCTTGCGCCGTTGCTGGCCGATACGCCCGAACGATTTGCCCAGATCGCCGGTCTGCTAGAAGTAAGGGGCCTGCTGGTGCCGAGCTTTCATCCCGGGGAGAGTCCGGCGGCCTCTATTACCCGGTTGGCCTCCGCCGTGCTCGAAGCCCTCTGTAAGTCCGAACCCGTAGAATCATCGTCTAAGGTCAGTGACGGGCCGAACTAGCCCCCCAGATTCGCGTGCCAAGGATTCTTTCGTATGGTTAAACGTCTCATCGCCCTATGCCTCGCATCGGTCACCGCCTTTGCGACCGCGCACGCCTCTATCCCGCTGCGCCAGCAAATCGATGTCACCAACTACATCATCCACGCCGAGATCGACCCCGCGAGCAACCACCTCACCGCGACGGTCAACGTCAGCTTTCAGACTCTCGACGACCTAACCGTCGTCATCTTCGGCCTCAACAACGGGCTGCAGATCACCAAAGTGACGGACGGCCAGGGCCACGTGCTCACTACCGAGCGGGTCGCCAGCGACTCCACCCTGCGCGTCACCCCAGCCGCGCCCATCGCCAAAAATTCCTCCACGGCCTTCACGTTCGAGTACACCGGCGCCCTCACCCTCGACACCAGCCCCGTCGATGGCATCAAGCTCGCCGCAGTGGCCGACCCCATCAGCATCCTGCTCTACCCCGGCCGCTGGTTCCCCATCTCCATGCCCGGGCTCTACACCGACCGCTTCACGGCCGAAACCCACATCGTTGTGCCGAAGGGCGAACGGGTCGTCGGAAGCGGCTTCATCGGCGAAAAAAACATCGGCGAAAAAACTGAGTACACCTTTAACTGGAACCGCTCCGGCTTTCCCGGCACCATCGTCGCCGGCAAGTTCCTGGAGCCTTACAATCCTCCGGGCATCGCCAACATCCGCGTCTTCACCACCGAAAAGAATAAGGACAAGGCGCACGACTTTGCCAACACCGTCGCCCGCGAGTTTGAGTTCTTCTCCAGCCTGCTGGGGCCTGCGGAAACCGGCAAGCTCGACGTGGTCGAGCTTCCCCCCGATGCTGTCTCCGCTTCCTGGGGCCCGGAAGTAGTTGCCATCCGTCCGGATCGCGGCAATGCGCGCCTCTTCGCCAACACCATTGCGCATCAGTGGTTCGGCAACCAGATTTCGCCCGCCACGCTCAACGATGCCTGGATCACCAACGGAATGTCCCGCTATGGCGAGCTGATGTACCTCGAAGACTCCGCCGGCAAAACCTCTTTCGAGGGCGCGATCACCGATGTGTCCGCCGGCGCGCTGGCTTACGATACCGATCCGCTTTCGACCCTCGGGCGTCTCGATCCGTTCTCTCCGCAGTTCCAGTCCATGACCCTTGAAAAAGGCGCCATGGTCTTCCACATGCTGCGCTGGGAGCTGGGCGACGATGCCTTCCAGGCCTTTCTCCGCTCCCTGCTGACGCAATATACCGACAAGCCGGTCCGTACCTCCAACGTGCAGCAGGTTGCCGAAGCGCAGTCGAAACTTGAGCTGACGTCCTTCTTCTCGCAGTGGGTGAACGGCACGGGTGCACCGAGCTTCGGCAACAAATACACGGTGCTGCGTCTTGGAAACAACAAGGGCTTCCGCACGATCGGCTCCGTCACGCAGGACCTCGATCTCTTCCGCATGCCCGTGCAGCTTCGCATCGAAACCGAGGGCAAAACCGAAGACCGCCGCGTCGATCTTTCCGGCGACGAATCGCAGTTCACCGTCGAAACCTTCGGCCGGCCCCGCCATATCACCATCGATCCCGACAACTGGCTGCTGAAGTCCACCCCTGACCTTGCCGTCCGCGTCGCGGTCCTCCGCGGCCAGCAGCAGGTGGCCCAGGGCGACCTTATCGCCGCCATCGGGGAGTACCAGAAGGCCCTCGACGCCAACAAATCCAGCTCCCTGGCCAACTACCGCCTGGGCGAAATCTTCTTCATGCAGAAGAACTATCAGTCCGCCGCCAACACCTTCCGCGACGCTCTGCGCGGCGACGGCGATCCCAAGTGGACCGAAGTCTGGAGCCACATCGAGCTGGGCCGCATCTTCGATTGCACCGGCCAGCGCGAACGCGCCGTCAACGAGTACCGGCTCGCCGTACAAACCAACGACAACACCCAAGGCGCCGTCAACGAAGCCCGCGCCGACATGCAAAAAGCCTACGTCTGCAACAAGGGCAACGACTAACTCGTCGCTGTCCTTGTTGTTGCCGTTGTTCTTCTTGTTGTCGTCCCCGCAGGGGATCCGCTTTTGCCTTTTCCGTTGCCTGTTCTCCGCCGTCGCGCCTGTAACCGCCGCTATAATTGCCGCAAGCCATGCAGCAAACCCTCTTTCTCCCTCTATGGCGGAACATCCCCAACGCCATCTCCATGGCCAGGCTCTGCGCGGCGGCCATTCTGCTCGCAACCCTCATCCTGCACCGTGTGGATATCTTCCAGTGGCTTTTCCTTGCCTGCATGCTCAGCGACATCGCTGACGGCCTGATCGCCCGCGCCTTCGGCCTAACCTCAGCTTTCGGTGCGCGTCTTGACTCCCTCGCCGATGTCGCCACGACGGCGGTCGGCACCCTGGGCGTCCTCGTCTTCCAGCAGCCCTTCCTCACCCACCACGCCTTGGGCCTGCTGGTAATCATCGGCTTTTATGCCGTCGAAGTGCTGGCTTCCCTCTGGCGCTACGGTCGAGTATCGAGCTTTCATACCTTCCTGGCCCGTATAGCGGCACTCATGGGCGGAACCTTCGTCATGACCCTCTTCTTCTTCGGATACCACGAATGGCTCTTCGAGCTGGCAGTAGCCGCCTACATCCTCTCCCTCTCGGAAGAAATGGTCCTCATCTACCTGCTCCCCCGATGGCGCAGTGATGTCCGCGGCGTCTATTGGGTTCTCCGCTGATCGCAGCCTAAAAAAATCTCGCCCCCCGGGAACTTTCCCACTCCTCATCGCATTACCAGATGTGAAGGGCGGAAAATCCATGCAAGAAACCCCATCCGCGTTCGTCCTACACTCGGAGGCACTCATGCCCGGAGCCACGAACGACGCCACCGACGAGCAGCTCATGGTCGCCTTTGCCCGGGGCTCGAGCGACGCTTTCGCCGAGCTTTTCTCGCGCTACAAACAGCCGCTCTTCGGCTTCTTCCGCCGCCGCGTTCCCGACCCGGCCCACGCTGAAGAGCTGACGCAGGAAACCTGGGTCGCCATTCTCCGTGCGTCCTCGCGTTATGAAGTCTCGGCACTCTTCCGCACCTACCTGTACGCTATCGCCTTCAAAATTCTTCGCGCGCATCGCCGCAAAGCTGCTTTTCGCGCCATGTTTTTTGGCACAGATGCCACCGAGCCCTCCTCACCCAACACCCTCGACACCGATCTCGCCGTCCGCGACGCCGTCGCTAAGCTCGACGCGCACGACCGCGAAATTCTGCTGCTACGTGAGTTCGAGCAGCTCAGTTATGCCGAGATCGCCGAGCTTCTCAAGCTGCCGGTCAACACCGTTCGGTCGCGCCTCTTCCGAGCGCGTACAGCCCTTCATCACCTGCTCACCGCCCCAGCCCCTACATCGTCCGCACCAGTTCTCACAGCCTACGAGGAGCGCGCATGACCACTACAACACACTCTGTCGCCCCCGAAGACATCATGGCCTGGATCGACGGCGAACTCTCCGCCGCAGAGGCTGAAGTCGTCACAGCCCACCTCGACGAATGCGCGGAATGCGCCGCGCTGGCCGACGATCTACGCAACACGTCGCAGTCTCTCGCCCGCTGGATCGTTCCCGCGATCCCGCAGGAACTGGAAATCCACGTCCGCGATCTGGCTACAAAAACTGCTGCCATCAATAGGACCAGAAAGCCCGCCCCTCGCAGTTCTGTGAGCGGGAGATTGTGGGCATTCGGAAGCCTGGGCGTTTTGGCTGTCGTTCTGGTGATGTTCTTTCGGCCAGAT
>Ga0206916_1154_pt1 | contig 10948 bp, 8 predicted proteins | sample Alteio_BWOrgHeat_71_FD_152957 | JGI IMG/M metagenome (GOLD analysis project Ga0206916, IMG submission 152957) | Enriched cells from forest soil in Barre Woods Harvard Forest LTER site, Petersham, Massachusetts, United States -... | ecosystem: Environmental > Terrestrial > Soil > Temperate forest > O... | reverse complement strand
TACGCTGGGTGGGTCGGGCGGCGGCATTGCGTACAACCGCGAAGAGCTGATGGAGATTCTGTCGCGTGGGCTCGATCTTTCCCCGGTACATGAGTGCCTGCTGGAAGAGTCGGTGCTGGGCTGGAAAGAGTACGAGCTGGAGGTTGTCCGCGATCTCAAGGACAACGTCGTCATCATCTGCTCGATTGAGAACTTCGATCCGATGGGTGTACATACCGGCGACTCCATCACTGTTGCGCCCGCACAGACACTGACCGATCGCGAGTACCAGTGCATGCGCGATGCGGCGATCGCTGTCATCCGCGAGATCGGTGTCGAGACCGGCGGAAGCAATGTGCAGTTCGCAGTGAATCCGCAGAACGGGCGCATGACGGTGATCGAGATGAACCCGCGTGTATCGCGCAGCTCTGCTCTGGCGTCGAAGGCGACAGGCTTCCCGATTGCCAAGATTGCTGCACGGCTGGCCGTGGGTTACACGCTCGACGAGTTGCAGAACGACATTACAGAGGCCACGCCGGCATGTTTTGAGCCGACGATTGACTACGTCGTTGTGAAGATTCCGAAGTGGCAGTTTGAGAAGTTCTCCGGCGCGAACGAGACGCTGGGGCCGCAGATGAAGTCCGTGGGCGAGGTGATGGCAATCGGCAGGACCTTCAAGGAAGCGATGATGAAGGCCGTGCGCTCGCTGGAGACAGGCAAGAAAGGTACGGCGGACAACATCGATCCGCGGCGGTTGACGCAGCGGCTGGTGACGCCGCATCCGGAGCGGCTGGCCTATCTGCGCTATGCGTTCGACGTTGGCAAGACGGTGCGCGAAGTGGCGCAGCTTACAGGGATGGACCCCTGGTTCCTGAACCAGATGAAGCAGATTTCGGATGAGCTGAAATCGGTTGGGGCATCGTCGCCTGAGGCGATGGATGCGGAAACCCTGCACTCGGCGAAGCGGATGGGTATCTCCGACGAGCGGCTGGCGGCCACCTGGAAGCTTGAGGGCAAAGACGCGGTCGCGAGTGTGCGGGCGCTGCGGCATAAGCTCGGCGTGAAGCCGGTCTACAAGATGGTCGATACCTGCGCCGGCGAGTTCGAAAGCTTTACGCCGTACTTGTACTCCTGCTACGAGCAAGAGGACGAAGCCGCGCCGTCGGCGAAGAAGAAGGTCATCATTCTCGGCTCAGGGCCGAACCGCATCGGGCAGGGCATTGAGTTCGATTACTGCTGCTGCCACGCGGCGTTTGCGCTGCGTGAAGACGGCTTCGAAACCATCATGGTCAACTGCAATCCCGAGACGGTGTCGACGGATTACGACACCAGTGATCGGTTGTACTTTGAGCCGCTGACGCTTGAGGACGTGCTCGCGGTCTATGAGCATGAGGCCAGTGGCGGCGCCGAGATTGGGATGATCGTGCAGTTCGGCGGACAGACCCCGCTGAACCTGAGCCTGCCGTTGAAGGGCGCGGGAGTGCCGATTATTGGCACGTCTCCGGAGTCGATCGATCTGGCGGAGGACCGCAAGCGCTTTGGCAAGCTGATTACGGAGCTGGGAATTCCGCAGCCGCCGGGTGCAATGGCAACCAGCATTGATGAAGCGCTTGCAGGCGCGCGGCGCGTGGAGTATCCCGTGTTGGTGCGGCCGTCGTATGTGCTTGGCGGACGAGCGATGGTGATCTGCTACGACGACGCGGAAGTGCTGAAGTACATGAGCTCCGCGATTGAGTATTCGCAGGAGCGTCCGGTGCTGGTCGATCACTTTCTCGAAGACGCGCAGGAAGTCGACGTCGACGCATTGTGCGACGGCAAGGACGTCATCATCGCGGGCATCATGCAGCATATCGAAGAGGCTGGCGTGCACTCGGGCGACTCGTCTTGCGTGCTGCCGGCGGTCGATCTGGCGCCGGAGGTGCTGGATACGATTCGGGTGTACACGCGCAAGCTGGCGCTGGCGTTGAATGTAATCGGCCTTTGCAATTTGCAGTTCGCAATTCAGCGCGGCAAGGTGTTTGTGATCGAGGTGAATCCACGCGCGTCGCGTACGGTGCCGTATGTGTCGAAGGCGACGGGCGTTCAACTGGCGAAGGTGGCAGCTCGCCTGATGACCGGACGCACCTTGAAAGAACTTCTGCCCGATGAGCTTGCGAGTGGCAAAGACCTCGGGACTGGCGATCACTTCTTTGTGAAGTCTCCGGTGTTTCCGTGGGGCAAGTTCCAGGGCGTTGATCCAGTACTGGGGCCGGAGATGAAGTCGACCGGCGAAGTGATGGGTGTCGCCGACAACTTTGGCGAGGCGTTTGCCAAGGCGCAGACGGCGGCGGGGCTGCATCTGCCGCTGGAAGGGACGGTGTTCTTTAGCGTCAACGATCGCGACAAGGACTCGCTCGTGCCATTGGCGCGCCGCTTCGTCGATCTCGGATTCAGGCTGGTTGCAACGCATGGAACGGCGGCGGTGATGGAGAACGCCGGGTTGCAGGTGGAGCGCGTCTACAAAGTGAATGAAGGCCGTCCCAACGTGGTCGACTTCATCAAGGGCGACCGCATTCAGTTGATTGTGAACACACCGCAGGGGCAGGAGCGCGTATTCGACGATCAGGCGATTCGTGGCGCGGCTGTGCTGGCACGGGTTCCAACGATCACCACGCTGGCGGCTGCACGCGCGGCTGTCGAAGGAATCGAGTCGTTGCAGAATGGAACGCGGCGTGTGGAGGCGTTGCAGTCGCTGCATGCGCGGCGGCTGGCGAGCTAGACGAGGTCGCCGGGCATAAACTGGTAGGACATATGTTGCTTGATGGAATCTTCGTACCTCTGACGACGCCGTTTTATCGCGATGGACGGCTGTATGTCCGCAAGGTGGAACACAACGTGGATCGCTTTTCAAAAACGCCCGCGGCTGGGATGATCGCGCTGGGGCCGGGCAGCGAGGCCAGCTCGCTATCCGATGAGGAGACCCGCGAGGTACTGCATGCGGTCGCCGAAACTGCGGCAAAGGAAAAGGTACTCATCGCAGGGGTCTCTCGAGACAGCGTGCGAGGATCGCTGGCAGTGGCCGAGGCTGCGGAGGCGGAGGCTTTCGATGCGGTGCTGGCGCATGCACCTTCCGAGACGAAGTTCAGCGAGGCGGAGAGGTTGATCTATTTCCGCGCGCTGGCGGATGCGACGCCATTGCCGCTGGTGATCGGCGGCCGATTGCCGATGGAGTGGGTTGTGGAGCTGGCACGGCATCCGAATGTGATTGGGATGGTGGATGCAGAGCTGTCTGCGGAGCGGTTTGCCGCGATTGTAGCGGCGACGGGGGATGGGAAGCGTGAGGTCGTCGTGACGCAGACGTTTGCGGCAGTAACAGCGCGCATGCTGGCGGTGGAAAGCACCGGGGCGGCAACATTCGTTTCGGCGGATTCGTTGGGAAGTGGCAGTGCGGTGGCGATTGCCCCGCCACAGCCCGCATTGAAGACGCGGACGAAGATGGTCGGTTTCCAGGTGCTCGGCGGGGGCAGCGTGGAGATGGTACCGCTATTGGCTGCGGGCGTTGCAGGGGCTGTGCCCATGCTGTCGGCGTGTGCTCCGCAGGCTTGCTATGAGGTGTATGCAGCGTGGAAGGATGGAGATCCAAAGTTGTCCGCGCAGAAGGCGGAGAGGATATCTTCAGCGACGCGATTGTTGCATCAGGAGCTGGGTGTGGCGGGTTTGAAGTATGCGTGCGATTTGAATGGCTACTACGGCGGGGCACCTCGCTTGCCGCGCCTGGCGCTGGACGGCGACGGAAGGGCGCGCGTAGATGAGGTTATGAGAGAGATCAGGAACTAGGGAATTGTGCTGGTGGTAGGAGTGCTTTAGAGCAAAGGTCGCCAGGAAATGCGCCACGCTTCGGCACGGAAACCCTTTGCGAAACGTGGCTCACTTGGCGAACTTTGCGTCAAAGTTTTTGCGATGCCGGGACGAGGGTGCGGATTTCGGATCGAGACCTCAGTCGTGAGTTTTCAGTTAATGCTTGGGGACGATGGAGACGCCGAGAGCGTTGAGTTTGGTGCGGGCCTGGGCTGCTTCGGGTGAATTAGGGAAGCGCTGGATGAGGGCGCGGAGCTCGCGGACGCCGGCGTCGGGCTGCTTCATGGAGAGCAGGGTCTCGCCTTTGTGGAGGTGCGCGGCGGGGATTTTTGCGTTGTCAGGGTAGTGCTCGATGAGGTGGTCGTAGTCCTTGACGGCGATGGAAGGCTTCGTGGCTTTGTTGTTGATCTCGCCGAGATAGAAGTAGGCGTTGCCGGAGAGGTTCTCATCCGGATATTGCTTGATGACGTCGGCGAACTCCGACGCTGCGAGGGGGTACTTGCCGGCCATGTAATCCCCCAGCGCGGTGCGGTAGAGGTCGTCTACTGAGCCTCCGGCTGGGGTGGAAGGGTTTCTACTCGCCGGTGTGGCCGGCTGGTCGCTCTGGGCGAGAGGTTGAGGCCCCGCAGGTTGCGGGGGGGCGGACAATGTAGACGAGCCGCCACCGGAAGAGGGAAGATTCTGCAGCAACGCGTTGGCCGTCTGCTGCTGGCTGTCGATGTTCGCCAGGGCGCGGTCGAACTTCGCCATGCGCGCTTTCAGCTCGTCGAGCGAATCGTTGAGGGACTGAATCTGGCCGGAAAGCTGGTCGGCTTTGCCGGTTGCCGCCGTTTGCTGCGATCCGAGCTGCTCCTGCAGGCCGCCGACCGTCACGGACATCTTGTTGACGGAGTCGGCGGTCTGTTGCACGAGGTCTTTGAGCACACCCATGCGCTCGTCGTTGGATTGCTGCAGCTTAGCGACAGCATTCTGTAGATCCTGGATCTGCTGCTGGAGCTGAATCATCTCCTTGCTGACGGCGTGGGCGGGCAGCGCAGGAAGAGCGAAGACGAACAGCGCAACGGCGGCGAGGCGTAAGCGTAAGGAAGTAGGCACGGGCGACTCCTGTAATGGTGCGCGGCGGCGACGGGAATGAGGCCCGTCGCCGCCGGTATGGAACGGTGATGTGCGACCGCCGTTAGCGATCGATATTGAACTGCGCGCGACGGTTTTCCTGCCAGCAGGTTTCGTTTTCTTCGGAGCAGAACTGGCGCTCTTTGCCGTAGCTCACTACTCTGATGCGCGAAGCCGGGACACCGGCGCTAATCAAAGCCGTGCGGGCTGCGTTGGCGCGGTTTTCGCCGAGTGTGATGTTGTACTCGGCCGAGCCGCGGTCATCGCAATAGCCGCCGATAAGCACTTTGATGGCGGGATGCGCGGCGAGGTAGCGTGCGGCTTTGAGTGCGGCGGTTTGAGCGTCGGGACGGAGGTCGAAGCTGTCATAGTCGAAGAAGACGTCCTGTACGTTCTGGTGGAAGGGGATGTCGCCGCCCATGTCGTCCTTCGAAGCGTTCGTCTCGTCGACGGAGCTGGGTGCCACAGGGACGCGGACGGTGACACGGACGTTGGCCTCGCTGCTGCCGCCGTCACCCTTGGCGACGAGATGGAAGTTGGTGGAGTTCGAGGGCGAGACGGTCTGGGTGCCGTTGACCGGGACCGGACCGATGCCGTCGATCACCACACTGGTCGCGTTGGTCGTGCGCCAATTGAGGACCAGCGATTGCCCGATGTCGATGGCCAGCGGATCGGCAGTGAGGGTCGCGGTCGGCGCGGGCTGGGTCGTGGCTGGAGCGTTGTCCAGGCCGCCACCCGGGTTGGGGAGAGGCTTCTTGTTATGGCAGCCAATTGCGAGGCTTAGCGCAACGGCAAGAGTGGCGCCTTTCCAGATTCTTGATTGCAGTGTCATGTCGATCCTTTCGGTGCTTGCAATGTGCTTCGCGGTTATGGGCTTCACGGGACTGGCTGTCAACCGTTATTGAATCAGATTATTTCCAGCTCCAGTTCGGCATGTCCGTACCGGAACCAGTGAGGGCACGTTTTTGTGTGCCGTCGGCGAGCATGGTCATAATGCGCGTGTGCGCAGCTTTGCCGTCGGGAGTATTGGCGAAAACGATATGGCGGCCGTCTGGAGACCATGACGGGAAGTCGCAGCGGCCCGTGTCGTGGGTCAGTTGGATCCAGCGCTTGGTGGTGATTTCCATGACATAGATGTCCTGTCCACCGGGCGCGCCGGGACCGTACTTGCGGTCCCAGGCGAAGGCCAGGAACTGGCCGTTAGGCGACCACGAAGGCGATGTGGCGTATCCACCGTCCGTCATGCGCTGTACGCCGGAGCCGTCGGCGTCCATGATGTAGAGCTGGGGAAGGCCGGAGCGGCCGCTGATCCAGGCAATTTGCGCGCCGGTCTTGGGGTTCCATACGGGCGAAACGTCTGGGCCGCGGAAGCTGGTGATGCGCCGGGCGATGTTGCCGCTGGCATCGGCTGTCCAGATTTCAGGGTCTCCCGTGTGTGAAGAAGAGAAGGCGATCTGGTTGCCGTTGGGGGCCCATGCTGGCGAGAGATTGGTGCCGCCAGCCGCAGGGAAGTTGATCATGCGGTTGAGCAGCAGCGAGAACATCTTGATCTGGAAGCCTTCGCGGCCAAGAGCGCTGAAGGCCAGGCGGGAGTTGTCGGGCGAAATGCGCGGCGACAGGGAGACGGTGCCCAGATGGGTGAGGGCGTGCTGGTTGGCGCCGTCGTAATCCATCTCCCAGATTTCCTTGTTCTCGCCCGTTTGTTTGACGTAGTAGATTTTTGTTTCCGCGATGCCGACACCGCCGCCACCGAGACGCGCGATGATTTCGTCGGCGAACTGATGGGCGATTTGCCGAGCTTGATCGTCGGATGCTTCTTCGCTGTATTGCTTGACGAAGACCTGGGGAAACTGTGTGTTCTTCGCGTCATCGAGGAAGCCGTTGACGACGATGTGCCCGTTTTGCACAGCGAGGTTGCCAAAAGCGATCATGGCAGCATTCGCGGGCGCCGCGGACCATTGAGCAAGGTTCATCTCAGACTGATTGCCCGGGGCGCTCTGCGGGATGAGGCCCTTGGAGACGATGTCGAAGATGCCGGCGGCATTGAGGTCGGCGAAGAGCGTGGTGTCGAAGGTGGTCTTGTAGCCCGCCGTCGCGGGGTCGGCGGACTGCGGCTTGAAGTCGGCGACCGCGATGCGTATGGGCACGCCCTGACGAATGGTGACGCCGAAATCCTGTGCGTTGAGTTGAGGGAGAAAGAGTACGCAAAGCGCGGCGGCAGTGAGAACGCTAAGACGAAATTTTGCGGCGAGGGAGGAGAGCATTCTTCGCATTGTCTCTAGGATAGACGCATTCAGTGACGAAGTCGTTGTCGACTAAGGTTGGTGGTAGTCAAAGGTTAACTGCACAGTGACATGATCGCCGGCTGGAAGTGGAGGGAAAGCATCGATGCGTTGCAGGGCCCGAAGCGCGGATTGGTCGAGTGTGGGCGAGCCGCTGCGCTGTTGAGTCTGGATGTTGGTTATGGACCCGTCGCGGAGAATTTCGATGCTGATGGTAACGTGCTTATCCTGCGAAGCTCGCGGATCGGCTTCGGAGTTGTACCAGTTCTCGGCGACTTTGCGGCTGACGATGTCGCGATAGTAGGCGTAGCGCAGGCCGAAGGCTTTGTCTTCGACGGTCGCGGAGGCGGCACCGTTTTTTATGGGCGTAGTCGATTGCGCGATCTGTGTGGCCTGTTCGCCGCTGGCGGCTTTGGGAGTGTCCGGTGTAGGCTGCGCATGCTTTGGCGGGGCGGGGGTGTCTTTGGCAGCGACCTTGGTGGGCGCTTTGGTGTTGCTCTTGATGAGGATGTCGGTGGGCTTGGGCGCCGTTGTGGTGTGCTCTTTGGATGGAGGCGCGGCAGCTTTCGTGACGTTTTCGGGAGTGAGGACAGACTTGTCCACCGGCGGCGCTTTGGTGGGCAAGGGAATGGAGGAAACCATTGAAGCCTGGATGGAGCCCGTCTCAGCGCTCTTGTCACCCCAGATGTCGCTGTTCGAAGGATGCAAAAAAGCCGCCCCTATGAGGAGCGCCACGCCGGCAATATGTAACGCGATCGCGCCCGCGAAGCCGCTACTCAGCTTCTGTTGCAAAGGTGCGGGATGGGCGTAACTAGACATGAGCAACGGGCGGTTATTTCTGGCCGATAGGTTGGGTGACGATGCTGATGTTGACGATTCCTGCCTGTTTGACGGCGTCCATGACGTTAGCGAAAGCGCCGAACGGAACGGCCTCGTCGGCGCGGACGTAGACGGTCTTGCTCTTGCCTTTGCCGTTGGTGGTTCCAAGCGCGGCGGGCAGGGCATTGATGTTGACCGGTTTGTCCTGCAGGAAGATGTTCTGGTCTTTGTCGATGGTGATGACGGTGCGCTCTTCGGTGAGTTGATTGACCGAGCGAGTGTGGGGCACGGCGACTTCGACGCCTGATTGCAGCACCGGCGCGGTGAGCATAAAGATAAGCAGCAGCACGAGCACGACGTCGACCAGCGGCGTGATGTTGATGTCGGCGAGTGCCGTTTGCGTGCGTCCGCGGCTGTTGGTAAAGGCCAAGCTTAGAAACTCCTCCGGCGTGGGTCTTCTACAGGTGGTAACGGTTGCTGTGTTGGGGCGACCAGCGCCGCGTTTTCAATGGCGTTGAGCAGCTCGCGGCCAAAGTCGTCCATGCGAGCGGCGAACTCGCGGATGCGGGCGGTGAGCTGGTTATAGCCGATCAGTGCGGGCACAGCGACGACGAGGCCGGCGGCGGTGGTGATGAGGGCTTCGGAGATGCCGGGCGCCACAGCGCGGAGGGTAGCTGCTCCTGCTGTCCCCAGTCCGTGAAAGGCGTCGATGATGCCCATCACGGTTCCGAAGAGGCCGATGAACGTAGCGGATTGCGCGATGGTGGCGAGCCACGTCATGCGCGATTCCATATGGGTGAGGGACTCGCTGGAGGCCGTCTGGGCGGCACGCTCAAGGGCCTGCGGATTGGGGGGCGTGCCGCGGCCGCCGGACTGGCGCTGGTACTCGTCGTGGATCTCGTGAAAGACGGCGACCAGCGGGCTAGGGCGGTACTGGTCGGCTACGGCGGCGATCTCCGACAGGCGGCCGGACTTGCGAAAGGCCCGGACAAACTGTTTGCCCTTGGCTTCCGCTGCCCCGAAGGCCCGCCACTTGGAGAGCATGATGGCCCAGGAAAAGATGCTGAAGAGCAGCAGGATGCCGAGCACGGTCAGCGCGGTAGGGCCGCTGTTGTGCAGCATCTCCATCAGCGCGCCAGAGTGCGCAGGCGCGGGGGCCGTGGGGATGTCAGCGTCCTGAAGCAGGAATGTTGCGAGGGTGAGAAGAGTCATGCCGAATTTAGTTTACTGCGATGAAGGTGGTGGAGAATGTTGCGCATCTGGGTTGGTACCTTTACGGGGTGTACTGTGGGATGGGAATTTCCCTAGGCGGAGCACCCCAATGTTTATGACTGCCGAAGTGGTGGAACGTCGGCGTTCCCGGATGAAGTACGTCGTGCTGGGTGGATTGGCAGGCCTGTACGTGCTCGTGGTGACGCTGGTGACGGTATTTGAAGGCAAGCTCGTCTTTCCGGCACCCGAATACTTCACGGCGGCGACTCCGTCTGATGTTGGCCTGGCCTTTGAAGATGTTCGCATTCCTGTTGACGGAAAGATGATGGTGCACGCCTGGTGGATTCCTTCGCAGAATCCAGATGCCCGGGTGATCCTCTACTTCCACGGCAACGCCGAAGTGTTGCAGCAGGAGGTGAACGCGGAGGCAAAGGTTTTCCACGATACCGGAAGCAGCCTGCTGCTGGTCGAGTATCGCGGTTTCGGCGATGGAGGGCAGTTTCAAACGAGCGGAAAGAGTACAGCTGAGGATGCGCGTTTGGCTCTGCAGTATCTCGAGAAGCAGCGGCACATACCGGCGTCAAAAATTGTGATTTGCGGATGGTCGGTTGGGTCGGGCGTGGCTGCTCAACTGGCACTGGAGACGCCTGATGCCGGAGGGCTGATTCTTTTGAGCGGCATCACCAGCGCAGACGACGTTGCAAACCAGGACGGGACGTTTCGCTATCTGTTGCGTCCGGTAGAGTGGCTTCGGCACGACAACGATTTTGATACCAAAGACAAGATCGGCTCAATCCATATCCCAGTGCTGATCATGAGCGGGACGGACGACACTCTCGCTCCGCCATGGATGGCGAAGGAGCTTTACGACCGTGCGAATCAGCCGAAAACTTTACAGATGATTGAAGGCGCAGGTCACAACGACCTGATGGAACCGAGGGACGGGACGTTGCTGCGAGTATTGCAGAGGTTTATGGCTGCGCCCGGTGGCGGTTGAACGTTCCTAGCAAGTGATGGATGAACGCTGCCGAGCATGCTGAGCGTAAGAACCTTCGCGTTCTCTACCTGTAAAGAGCGCTCGTAAAGTACGGTTGGCCGTTGCGCAAGACATACCCAAGTCGAAGCTTTGAGCCGGCGGCGAAGGAAATTTCGAAGGTGCCTTTCTCTCCGCTGCTCAGCACCTGGCACTTGTCGATGGCGTCGAGTTCCATTTCGGTGTGCCTTAAATAAGCGACGACGGACGGAGAAGCAAGGGTCGCGATGGTTGAAGACTTTCGGCCAGTCGCGGCCAAGAGGCGATCGGCCCATCCGATTTGTGGTTGCAAAAGCGTATGACCGAGGTCCTGTACCTGATCGGGTGTGATGCGAATTGTCCATGTGCCACGCGGTTCCTCACAACAGCCAAAGGAAGAGAACGATCTGGTCTCCTCTTTGGTGGGCACAAGCAGCGAATCGCCGCCCAGATGGATCTCTCGCTCGTCACCCCCGCCGATTCGGTAGGACTGAATAGCCCGGCTCTCCGCTTGGTTGCCGTTCCACTGCCAAACGCTCAACTGCTTCATGAAGGTGCTGCCGTTGGTCGCTTGCACGGCATCGACGGCGAAGCGGGGCATGTCTCCTGAAGGGGGCAGCGGTAAAACCTTTTCCGCGACTAGTGGTCCGCAGTAGTAGGCGCAAGAGTCGAGAAATGCCCACCGCCCAATTTC
>Ga0206916_1153_pt1 | contig 10984 bp, 12 predicted proteins | sample Alteio_BWOrgHeat_71_FD_152957 | JGI IMG/M metagenome (GOLD analysis project Ga0206916, IMG submission 152957) | Enriched cells from forest soil in Barre Woods Harvard Forest LTER site, Petersham, Massachusetts, United States -... | ecosystem: Environmental > Terrestrial > Soil > Temperate forest >... | reverse complement strand
AGTATTTGGTCAAATGGGAGAAATGCCTGGTGCGCGTTTACGGGTAGGTCTTTCTGGTCTGACCATGGCAGAATATTTCCGTGATGAAGAGAAAAAAGATGTACTGCTTTTTATTGATAATATTTTCAGGTTTGTGCAAGCGGGTGCAGAAGTTTCTGCATTGTTAGGGCGTATGCCTTCAGCAGTTGGTTATCAACCAACGCTTGCTACTGAAATGGGTTTCTTCCAAGAACGGATTACCAATACCTTAAATGGTTCAATTACGTCTGTGCAAGCAGTCTATGTTCCTGCTGATGATATTACCGATCCTGCGCCAGCAACCACATTCTTACATCTTGACGCGAGTACCGTATTGTCTCGTAAATTGGTTGCGCTTGGATTATACCCAGCAATAGATCCACTCGTATCATCATCTAAAGGCTTACAAGCGCACATTATTGGTGAAAAACATTATCGCGTTGCACAATCGATACAACATATTTTACAACGTTATGCAGAGTTGCAAGATGTAATTGCTATTCTTGGTATGGATGAACTTTCACCAGAAGATAAGATCATCGTTAAACGTGCTAAAAAAATTCAAAAATTTTTCACGCAGCCATTGTTCACAGCAGAATTTACCACCGGTATTCCGGGTAAATATGTACCCAAAGATCAAGCGGTGAGTGATTTTGAAAAGATCATCAAAGGCGATTATGATCATTTGCCAGAAGATGCATTTTACATGGTTGGTACTTTGGAAGATGTGATTGAAAAGGCCAAAAAACTAGAAGCAAGTGTGTAGATGGAATTGCATATAATTAGTCCAGAACAGACCCTTATTCATCCAGTTGCATGGGTTGAAGCAGAAACTATCGCAGGAAGTTTTGTTATTCAACCCGGTCATGCGCCAACTATTTTATTACTGTCTCCTGATAAAGAACTGATTTTTTGTTTGATAAATGGCAAGCAGGAATCGCTGGTGGTACCACGCGGTATACTGGAAGTATCAAGAACAACGGTGACATTAATTATCCATCAGCCGGTTGAATAAAAATGAAGGGTTAGCTAGCTGTGCCCGCCAGAGCCTTGCCGTGCCCGCCAGAGTTTAGCGGCTGCTGGAGCGAAGGCTGGGTCGAATAAATGAATTAACTATTGCTTTTTTGCATAACCTATCCGTATATTTTAAATTGATAATTTAAATAACCCTATTTTTTACTAAAAAAAGGAGATGAGTATGCAATCATTCAGTATTTCTGAGGCGCTTAGCTTTGGTTTTCGTATGTTTGTACGCAATTTTTGGCTTTTGTTAGGATTGTCACTTGCTGGAATAGCAGTGCAATTTGCGGCCACCGCAGTGAGTAAGATGGTCATTGAAAAATCTGGCTTATCACTGTGTAAATCACTTGAAATGAACAAATCGAATGCAGCAGAAGAAGGGTACTTTGCAATTACCTATGATCAAATCACCGCTAAACTTAATAATGTATCAGAATGTTTTAATGCAAAAAATATAGCTCCTACTTTATTATTACTTCTTATTCATATCTTAGCTTTAATCTTTGCTTATGTATTGCTTATGGGATGGAACCGTATAGCACTTGATCTTTTTGACCGTGGCAGCAGTGAATTCAATCGTATTTTTGTCACATTTCCGTTATTTTTTACCTATCTTATTGGCGGTATTTTATTTAGTCTTATCGTTTCAGTCGGTATGATTTTATTTATTATTCCAGGTATTATCTGGGCACTGAAATATGGATTCTTTGATTTAGAGATCATTGACACTGGTTGTGGGCCAATGGAAGCGTTATCTAAAAGTGGCCATCTTACTTATGGCCATAAATGGCATCTCTTTCTTTTTGTACTCATATACATGGCTCTTATAGCAGTGAGTGTTATTACCATTATCGGGCCATTTATTTTGGCATATACTTTATTCTTATCACGTGCATATATTTATCGTACATTACAAGGCAAAAGAGCTCATTCATAATTTTTTATTGGTAAGTAAAAAAAGGGACGTTGAATACGTCCCTTTTTTTTGAAGAAAATTATTTAATCCATCCTTCGCCAAGGCTTCGGAGGACAGGTTGCTGGATTAGCCTGCCCGCCATAGCTGGTGAGCTTTGGCTCACTATTTTAGCGACGGCTGGGCCACGACCACGTTATGGTCTCGCAAAGACGATCGAGAGAGAATTGCTTTTTTTGCTTGTGCACATTGATAATTATGAACATTTAAAATTGTCCTTGCGTTTTTATTCAAACGCCAGTAGTATGTTCACAAGCTAAGAGGGAATTGTAGTAATGAAGCTCCCACAAGGCCTATCCGAGTTTCCAATACATCAAATATTCACATAAGTTTCATGATTTTTTAGTCTGCTTGACCGCGCTTCTTTCTTGATAATGATCAGAGCATTCTTTGAGCTGTTCAAATTTTTTTCCATACTTGGTGACAAACAGGTCATCATCCAAAACCAACACATTTTCTTGATTGTTACGATGCGCAGCACGCGTGAAATTAAATGATCCGGTCCATACCAATGATTTTCCTAAAATATTTTTTTCAAACAAGATAAATTTATTGTGCATAAGACTTGGTATATTTTTTTGCATACAATGTCCGCTATACACAAACAATTTGACATCACCTTGGTGCAGCAAAGACAATTTATTGTAGCGACTATATACATTGCTCTGATCAACGACAACTTCCACCTGAACACCACGTAGCTTGGCGTCAACTAACGCTTGTGCCAATTTGTTTTCCGTGAAGGTGAACATCGCAATGCGAATAGATTTAGTTTCTTGCGCAATCAGATAAAGCAGAACGGAGCGAACATCGTCATCAGGCGAAAAATAGGCACTTTTAACACAATCATTGCAGATCAGATTATATGGTGTTGTCTGCTTTTCTGGAATTGGTTCTTGTGGTTGAGTAGTTTTTTTGTCTTCTGTGTAACCAACAATAAAATGTGTTTTTTTAAAGGTGGATTCAGGAGCTTCTTGTGCGTGTATTGGTTTGAGAGCAATTAAACAAAAGATGATTACGAGAATCTGTTGTGTGTGCTTCATGATGTTTCCTTTTTTGTATCCGTCTTCGCTTTACTACGACGTGATTTTTTCTTTACTTATCACGCCGTAACGCAGTGAAGGCGGATGATGGTTCTTGTTTTCGAGTATATGCCATTGATCATAGTGTATGCAATAGAGAGGTGATTATCCTGTGAAATAAAAAAACAAAATCCAAGCCAAAAAAAATAATAATCTTCACGATCGTCTTTGCGAGCCGCTTTTAGCGGCGCGGCAATCCAGCATTGTATAGCCTTAATAATGATTTATTTATGCTGGTTTGCTTCGCTTTGCTCGCAATGACGATCGAGGAGTATATGCCATTGATCATAGTATATGCAATGATCGTCTTTCTACCGTACTAAGCGCCATGCGCCATCATACGCATATTTACGCAAATGAGAAACGGGTGATACTGCATTACTCAATGCATACATAATGGTCTTATTCTTGTTAACCAGATAAACAGTTCCTGCTTGAATGATCCCATCAGGATAAAAAGTAATATGTTCATCTACAAAGGTGATCGGTTTAGTAAGAGCCGATGTGGGTTGTGCAGGTGGTCCTTGTGCGCCTTGTATGAATCCAAACTGAACATTCGATAAGAGTTTTTCTTCACGCTCACGAAAGCGATAGCTATTTGCAGGTAGGTTAAAGGTGATAGTTCGCATCTGATTACTTGCCATAGCATATCGTTGTGCATAATGGCAGAGCGCATACAGCTTATCAAGCTCCAAACGAGTTGCGGTATCAGTTAACGTACTACTTCCTATTCCGGTCAGCATGGCGATGAGCGCTATAATAGCGAGCACAATCATAAGCTCGATGAGCGAAAAACCGCTTTTACTCTTCAACTTCATGTTCAACCACCGCAACGGCTAATACTTCATCTATCGTGGTAAGTCCCATTTTAATTTTACGCAGTCCATCTTGCACTAAGGTTGTCATGCCATCTTTTATTGCTTGCGCACGAATTTTTGAGGTGTCAGTGCGCTCCATGATTAATTTGGCAATACCATCAGTTGTTTCCATAACTTCAAAAATTGGTAGGCGTCCTTTGTATCCTGACTGCAAGCACTCTTCGCAACCTTTTGCTTCATAAAAAGTTATACCTTGTACTTCATCTGGTGTTACGCCCAAACGGGCCAAAAGTTCGGTCGATGGTTTATGTGGCTGTTTGCATTCGGGGCATAATTTACGCACAAGACGTTGTGCTATAGTCAATACTACTGATGATGCAATCAAGAATGGCTCAATCCCCATATCGATTAATCGTGTAATGGAAGCAGGTGCGCTGTTGGTGTGCAAGGTACTCAGTACCAAGTGACCGGTGAGTGCTGCTTGTACCGCAATCTGAGCTGTCTCTTGGTCACGTGTTTCTCCGATCATGATAATATCTGGATCTTGACGCAAAATAGAGCGCAATGCTGCGGCAAATGTCATGCCGACTTTCTCTCGTACCTGCACTTGACCGATGCCAGCCATCTGATATTCAACCGGATCTTCTACGGTAATAATATTCACTTCCGGTTTATTCAATTCTGATAATACGGAATACAAGGTACTTGTTTTACCTGAACCGGTTGGACCGGTAACGTAAATAATGCCGTTTGGCCGCTCAATATTCGTCGTGACAATTTTATAATCTCTATCGCTGAATCCTAATGCATCGAGTTTTGCAAAGCTGCGTGTTTTATCAAGCAAACGCATTACAACACGTTCACCAAATGCTACGGGTAAAACGGACACCCGAATATCAATTGCCTTATCTGCCACCTTAATGCCAATTCGTCCATCCTGAGGTAGCCGTTTTTCAGCAATATTTAAGTGAGCCATAATTTTAATCCGTGAAATGAGCGCTCCTTGAATACGTTTGGGTGGCATCATGACATCATACATGACCCCATCAATACGGTATCGCACACGAAGTTCTTTCTCAAATGGTTCAATGTGAATATCTGACGCACCACGCTTTACTGCTTGAAATAAGATATGGTTAACCAACTTGATGATAGGGGCTTCACTCGCTATTGCCAAAATATCTTTTTCTTCAATTTCTTCAAAGGCCACCGATTCAAGCGCTTCTTCTTCAGCGAGCTCTTCAATCATCTGTTTGGTGCCTTCAAGAGGATAATAGCGATTAATGGCATCAATAATAACTGGCTGTGCTGCTACTGCATAGCGGGCACCGCCGCCGAGTAATAAGTTTATTTCATCAAGCGGTTGGAAATCGAGCGGATTTGCCGTTAAAATAGTGAGCTTTCCATTGATCATAACCGGCATGACCACATGATCACGCAAGAATTTTAAGGGGATGCGCCCTAAAATAGTAAGATCTGCCATGTTATCAGTAATGGCATTAACATAATCAAGAGATGCATAGGTGGCATAAGCCTGCGCAATAGTTTGTGGCGTGGCATATTTTTTTTCGAGTAGACATTGCTCTATCGTGACACCAGTTTCTTGTGAAATGCGCCGGCATTCTTCGAGCTGTTGGGTATTAATGATCCCTGCTGAGACAAATATGTCTCCCATATTTTTTTGCATTATATTCTCCACAAAAACGCATAGTATTAAGAAGTCTGAGCCAAGTATAGCAGTCTTTGGTGCGTTATGCATAGTTGTCCAGACGGAATTCATTTTAGGCTTTATAATAACCACTTTTCTTTTTAGCGTAAAGTGAGTATCATAGGGGTATATATCGCATATGTATACGATAATACAAGGATCTCCATGCATACAAGATTGCAACGTTACTTGAGTCATCAACCAGTGATTTATATCATGTTACTGATCGGCTGTGTAGCAACACTAGAACCAAAGTCACCACGTACATTCACCCCTCAGACAGTCACGCAAATGACTAAAGAAAAGTTTATGGCACCCATAGACAAGCGACTGCTGGCGCGCAAACAAGAAAAGACGGTTGTTGATCAAAAGATAGTAGATACAGATGCTGCCGATACTACAGAATCTCAGGGTACAAAGACGGGTAAACATAAAAAACGCAACAAAGAGACAGATCAACAATCAGGTTGGTTTGCCTGGCTGTGGGGGCCACGAAAAAAACTTTTGAGTGAGATGACCTTTGATGAAGTTATTATCGCCAAAGATCGCGTTATGGCAGGAAAAAATTATGTCAGTGGCCTTAAATACATAGAGCGCGCATTAAGATTATCTGATGGTATAGACGAGACAGAAAAGTTGTTACTTGAATATGCAGATACGTTGTACATTTGCCAACGTTATGAAAAAGCAAGTCGTTCGTATAATGAGCTTGCTAATCTTTACCCTGGTAGCGATAAAGTAGAATATGCGTTGTACCGGGCGGTTATTTGTTCATCAATGCTTATTCTTGATGAAGAGCGTGATCAAACCAAAACACAAGAAACAATAGAACTCGCAAATCAATTTATAGCACGAGCCGATATTTTTAAGGAATACAAAGAACAAGTCGAAGCAATCAAAGAAACCGCTATGCGTACATTAGTAGATAGTGAATTTAATGTATGTCGGTTTTATATACATGGTTGCGAATATTCGCAAGCGCAGCGCCGTTTGAATGGTATACGCAAAGAGTGGCTCACAAAGTTACCAGATCTTGAACCGGAAATTTTAGTACTTGAATGCACCGTAGCTGAAAAACAGAACAAACTTGATGTGATTACTGAAAAGAAAAAGGAATTGCAGGATAAATTCCCTCAGGCTACCATTGAGCTGGCGCAAAATAAACAACGCTCTAACTTCTTACCGTGGCTTTAGTTGTACATGCAGATACAACGCAAAAGTATGGGCATAGATGGTGAAGCGCACGTGGTGCGCTACCTGGCAAATCGTGGATTTAAAATTCTTGCGCGTAATTATGCAAAAGTTTATGGTGAAATTGATATTATTGCAGCAAAAGAAGATGTTATAGCATTCGTTGAGGTAAAAACCCGTTCATACCATTACCTTAATCCAGAAGAAATTATTACGTTTGCTAAACAGAAAAAAATTATTATGACGGCACATGCATTTATTACATCTCATGAGTATCATGACAAAACATATCGCTTTGATGTGGCATTTGTTACCTTAGTAGATGAAACCGTAAAAATAGAGTATATAGAAAATGCCTTTAACCAATAATATGAGTATCAGGTCAATCGTGACAAAATATCATGAATTTATTAAGCGGGTAATTACCGGTTTTATTTTGGGAGCTGCTTTTTGGTTCCTGTTTCTGTATTTGCCGCCGGTATATTTTTCATTAGTGTTGGTTGGTATTTTGGCCCAAATTATTATTTTTGAGTGGAAGAATCTTTTCAATATCTATTCACCGCTTTTTTGGTTAACGTTGCCGTTTTATCCTATTTTGCCATTTGTGCTGCTTATCAGTATGAATACTAATCCAGCCTATCATGATCTGCTGTTTATTCTGTTTATTTTAGTCTCCAGCCATGACACCGGTTCCTATATTATTGGCTCGTTATTTGGTAAACATTCCATTTATCCACAGATTAGTCCCAAAAAAACATGGGAAGGATTTTTTGGTGGCTATCTTTTTGCAAGCATTGGCTTAATGCTTCTGTTGTGGGAACAAGGGAATATGAAACCTTGGTGGTTTATTCTGGGCTTTGCATTGATCGTATGTGTGCTTTCATTTTTGGGGGATTTATTCGAATCATGGCTTAAGCGCTGTGCGCGGGTTAAAGATTCGGGCACTATTTTGCCCGGCCATGGCGGATTTTTGGATCGTTTTGATGGCATTCTGTTTGCCGTGTTCTTTTTTTATGTTGCGCGAGATTTTTTGGCGGTTATCTTTTCTAAAAATTAATAATACCAGTCATTGCGAGTTTACGCGGCAATCCAGATATTAAATATTAAACCATTTTTTTCAGGAGTATTTTTGTGAATACGGTAACACGTGTTTGTAACGTGCTTTATATGTTGATCGTTTTTTTGAATGTTTTGTCTGTGCAAGGCATGGAACCAAATAAAGAATACCTTTTGTGGCTTTTGAATGGTCACTATCCATTAAACAGTTTAGTATGTTATCTTGCGCATGGCGTTGATGCAACAAAGCGGGATATTTATGGTGACTGTTTATTGCATCAGCTTGTGTATAAAAATTGCTACGGGAAGATAAATAACGTTGGAGACTTTTTAAAGCAAGGAGAGCTCTTGCTACATACTATTCCTGGCATGGTCAATGCATTAAATAATCGTGGAGAAACACCAGTTGATGTTGCTTACATTGGTTTGAAACAAGCACACTTGATGAGATGGGGAACACCTGAAGCATTTACAAAACTTAGCTACTTATACAAAAGTCATGGTGGCAAAACAGGGCAACAATTGCTTAGAGAAAATATGATTTTTCTCTTGCACAATGATAGTTGTATTGGTGATTTAGCGATACTGCCGCATGATGTGAGAAAATATATTGTAGGGTATATGATGCTTTATTTCAAAAAACAGATAACAGAAGAAGCCCCAAATGATCCGTATGACTGTTCGATCTGCAGAGATGCTCGAAAAAAGAATAAAAGTTAGTTTGATTTTTATACATCAATAGCACAATCTTACCTTGATTTTTATACATCGAACCTGAAAAACACCGAAATTTTTTCGTGGAATGTTCTTGTGAACACTCCACACCTCACACACAAGCGTTCCGCTTGACCATTTATCGGCACGAAACTCGGTCCCGCAGGCTGCGAAAGCAGCCTGAAGACCTCAAACAGTCGCGCCTAAATGAAATTATTTTATCGCTGGATTGCCGCGCTTCGCTCGCAATGACGATCGGAAAATATAATTTTTTTTTATAGATGTGAGTAACGCATCGTCGCAATAATGATAGAAGGGTAAATGTTTTCCTCTTCAGGCATCCTGTTTGAGGTCTTCTAGACTGCCCTGTCCGCCGTAGCTTTAGCGAAGGTGGATGCAGGCTGAAGGCCGAGTTATGCCGCTAAGAGGTCAAGCAGGATGCTTGTGTGCGAGGTGCGGAGTGTTCACAAGAACATTCCGCGAAAAAAATTATTGAAGCATAGTGATTTTCACACAAAATAAAGTGATAAAAAAATCAATCGTGCTCAATCTTCTTACTCCGCATTTTCTTGACCATGCTACGAGATTTTTTTACGTGTAATCGTTTCTCTTTTACCATTCCTGGTACATGCGTTTCAATTCGTTTTTTGGGAACATAGAGTGCTTTGCGTACTATTTGCGCAAGCAGAGCCAGTGCATTTTTTTTATTTTGTTGTTGGCTGCGTGATGCATTGTTGTTCACCATCAAATCGCTGTCACTGGTGAGTTGTGCGTGCAGGTTGGTCAGTACTCGTTGTTTTTGCTCTTCACTGAGTGCGGTGGTTTGCCGTACATTCCAGCGGATAGTTACCTTTGTATCTGTTTTGTTAACATGCTGCCCGCCAGGACCACCTGCTCTGCTGGTTGTCAATTCAAGCTCATGCCCAGGTATAACAATGCCATTTTTAATCGGTAAATCTTCTTTCATGATCAAAACCTCAGGTTATACGTAAATTGTATTGCATAGAAGCTACCATAGAGGGAAAAACTTTATCAAGGTTTAACCTGAAGGTGACTGGTGGTGGCTTTGAGAGGGAAAAGCATCAAAAAGAGCTTTCAATCAAGGAAAATATGATATTTAACCACCTATTAATAGTTTCAGATTGAAAGTTTATAGAGGTAAACCCTTTTGCATGTGGATATCGTGTACTATTCACGATTGATAAAACATTACGTAGAGTTGTTATTGTGAAATTGGACTGAGAAAAAGTGTGTATAAAAATTTGAATGTTTAAATCTGTAACAAAATATCTTTGATGCATCGTTTCATTCAAAGTAACACTATTTTTGACGTGCCTAATTCATTTGAAAGTTGCTCGTAGCGCTTTCAGATTCCAACTTCTGTTTACAATACTCTTCAAAATAAATTATTTTTTTTCATAAAATAAACTCTATTGTGTAGTTTTAACTAAAAATCTACCTTAATTATTTGAGGATTATTATGAACTATAAAAATATCTTTTTTTATATCTTTTTAGTTTTTTTTGTTAGTTGTATGCACAATGCATCAGCTATGTTGTCAGAAAATAAGCATATTTTGCTACTCAATAAACGTCTTTTTAAGGCATGTAGCGTGGGAAATATAGAGGAAGTTGCTCTTCTTATTGAAGAAGGAGCTCAGGTAAATGCTAAATCGATATTTGAAGAAATTGATGGCAAGGATTGGGTTCCTTTACACGTTGCTTGTAAGTATGGTTATATCGATATAGTAAGATGTTTGATAGAAAATGGAGCAGATATCAATGCTCAAAACCAACAATGTTTAACACCATTGCATTGTGCGGTGCTTAATTATCGAAGAGCTGTTGTTCGATATTTATTAAATGTAGGAGCAGATCATGACAAACAAACTGTCTTAGGTCATACCGCTTTTGCTATTATTGAACATGGGCGGAATGTTGATCCTGATTTGACTATAGCTATTTTAGAATTATTTCCAAATCAAAGTGATGAAGGATGTAAGTAAGATGGAGCATTATTTTGATGAAAAACATTGAAATAAAAGATACAGAGAAGCTGGCAATTATTAAAATTAATATAATACTTGTAGAGTAGACTAAATTTTTTGTTATCATATGCATATGGAAAAAATAGTATTACCCCCAAAACACGGAGCATGAAAGTCATGGCATATAGTGTTAAGTCTAAAAAAAGTGGAAAAACATACATTTTACATTCACAAGAAGTAGAGCTTGCTGGCGGGAGAAAGCAAAGAATCTATTATTTTTCTGGTGAAGAAAAGAAGAAATATTCAATAGATGCATTACCAGCAGGTTATGAAGTGACAGAAAACAAGCGCACTGGTTTACCTATGTTGCGTAAGAAGAAAAAATAAATCAAAAATAAAAAAAGACGGCACGCAGTG
>Ga0206916_1150_pt1 | contig 11146 bp, 7 predicted proteins | sample Alteio_BWOrgHeat_71_FD_152957 | JGI IMG/M metagenome (GOLD analysis project Ga0206916, IMG submission 152957) | Enriched cells from forest soil in Barre Woods Harvard Forest LTER site, Petersham, Massachusetts, United States -... | ecosystem: Environmental > Terrestrial > Soil > Temperate forest > O... | reverse complement strand
TGAGAGCGCCGAAAGCATCTCGCTGGGCGACATCATCGGCAACCGTGAGGTTTTCGCCCTCGAAGTCCGCGGCGACTCCATGCGCGACGAGCACATTGTTTCCGGCGATTACGTGCTGGTCGAGCGCACCCGCGTCGCCCGCGAAGGTGAGATCGTGGTTGCCCTGATCGACGGCTCCGACGCTACTCTCAAGCGCTTCTACCGCGAAGGCAACATGATCCGCCTGCAGCCCTCCAACACCGAAATGGCCCCCATCTACGCCCAGGCCACCAACGTCAGCATTCAGGGCAAGGTATTGGGCGTCCTGCGCAAGTACGCCTGAAGACGCATCCCCCGACCGCACCACCATCACATTGTCATCTCGACCGAAGGCGGCGTATTTTGCCGCCGCAGTGGAGAGATCGCAGCATTGGCCTTTGCTCTTCTTGTCTGTGGTTCCCGCTGGGATCTGCGTTGGAGCTGTGGTTCCTTGTTCTCCTTCCCTGGGCACCTGTGCCCGGGACAGGAGCACCTTAACGCAAAGTGCGCAAAGGAAATACGCTGAGTTCGCCACGGCCCCCGTGGCGAACTTAGCGACCCTTGGCGACCTTTGCGTTAAAGCTTTTGCACTTGCCTTTTGCTTGTCGTCCCCGGAGAGAATCCGCGTTATGCTATTGCCGTCTTGCCATTCCTGTCGCCTGCTGGATACACTTCACATGTGAGATCGAGGTAGTTCCACTTCTCTCACGGTCACGGTTGCCGACAAGGCGTAATTCCTTCCGAGCCTGAAACCAATCCTTAGAATTTGCGGTGCGAATGACAAGCGCGAGCCGTGCTGCGCCTGCGCATGACTACAAAACCCCGCAAATCCCACCATCACCACACAGAAAAGGAAACATCATGACACACATGAAATCCGTTAACGCAATTCTCGATGCGCTCGCGGCACAGCAGCAACAGGGCGAAACCTCGCTCATTGTCACCATCGAACCCGGCCTCGTCGAGGAAGCGACCAACACTCTGCGCGACTACAGAAAACTATTCGCTCCAGTCGTTCCCGGCGTGACGGATACGGCGCCGATCTACGCAGCCTACGACAAGATGCGTGCCAATCTAACCGCACCCGCGCACACGCTCTTGCTGCTGGTCGAGTGCCAAAGCATCGAGGAATTCCGTGAGGCACTCGGCCGGATGCCGATTCGTCACTCCTCTGAGTGGCGCGATCTCGACGATGGGCATCTGGAATTCCTGCCTTGAAGTTTCCTTGAAGCCAACCTGATGGAACGTCCTGCCCGAACACGAGCGGAGGCCACACGGTTCACTATGAGGACGGATTTCCTATTGCGAAAGCGAGACGCGAAAGCCGACTTTGCCGTTCCAGTAAGTCGTTTCTCTAGTTCACTTTACATAATAGAAGCGAGTAGGCCCGCCACTCCTCCCACCAATTTTCCCCCTTGCGGAACCAATCGCCATCGCCTCGCGTACAACGCTGCAAGCCTTAACGGGAGACCCGCATCTTGTCTACGCAGCGTAAAAGCCGAAAGAAACTCTGGATCGGCCTCAGCATCGGTCTGGTCCTGATCGTCGCCCTCTCCGTTACCGCCATCAAGGCCATGGGCGGCCCGGCCAAAATCGACCCCACGCAACTCGCCAAGGTGACAACCGCCGACATCGCGCGTTCCGTAGTCGCGACCGGCAAGGTGCAGCCCATCACCAAGGTCGAGGTAAAGTCCAAGGCCAGCGGCATCGTCACCCAGCTCGATACCGACATCAACGCCAGCGTCCGCAAGGGACAGGTGCTCGCGCAGCTTGACCAGCAGGAAATCCTCGACCAGGTCGCCGCCCAGAAAGCGCAGCTCCAGGCCGCGGAAGCCAATCAAAGCTCCGCCGCCGCCGCCGTCTCCTACGACAGGATCGCCTCCGCCGCGCCCGATCTTCCCATGCTCGAACACACTTATCACCGCGCGCTCGAGATGGCGAAACTGGGCGTCGTGTCGCAGCAGTCCGTCGATACCGCCGAGCAGGCTTTCCGCGCCGCATCCAACATCCGCGACCGCGCCGTCTCGCAGATCGTCGTCGACTCCGCCAAGCAACGCCAGGCGGCCGCACAGGTCGACCAGGCCAAGGCCTCGCTCAAACAGCTTGAGGAGCAGCTTTCCTACACCACCATCACCGCGCCGATGGATGCCACCGTACTCTCGCGCGACGTCGAAGTGGGCAACGCGGTCAGCTCGATCCTCGTGCTCGGAAGCACCGCGACGCTGGTCATGACGCTCGGCGACACCCACCAGGTCTACGTGCTCGGCAAGGTCGACGAGTCGGACATCGGCAGGGTCTACCTCGGTCAGCCCGCGCGCATCAAGGTCCAGAGCTTCCGCGACAAGACCTTCAACGGCGTCGTCACCAAGATCTCCCCGCTCGGCGTGGAGAAAGACAATGTCACCACCTTTGAAGTCCGCGTCTCCATCGACAACCCCGGCGGAGAGCTGAAGACCAACATGACCGCCAACGCCGAGATCGTCCTCGAAGAACACAAAGGCGTCCTCACCGTTCCCGAGCAGGCCGTCATCTTCGACAAAGACCGCAACGCCAGCGTCCAGGTGCCGGACGACAAGGGCAAAGACGGCCGCCGCGCAGTATCCATCAAGGCCGGTCTATCGAACGGCAGCCGCACCGAAGTCCTCACCGGCCTCAAAGCCGGTGATACCGTAATTTTGCAGCAGTAAGCTTTCGTCGTTGCCGTTGCCTTTCTTGCCGTTGCCTTTCTTGTTTTCGCCTTTCTTGTTGTCATCCCCGCAGGGGATCTGCTTCTTCTGTTGTCGTTGCCTTTGTCTTTCGTCGTCATCCGCAGGGAATCCGCCTCACCGCACCACCACAACATCCTAAGGAGCCACTTATGATTCGCATCCTCACCGCCGCTCTCGCGCTCGCCACCGCGACTGCCATGTACGCAGACGCCGACTTCGACCGCACTCTCACCGTCTCCGGCCAGGCCGACCTGTACGTTTCCACCGGCTCCGGACACATCAAGATCACTGCCGGCAGCGACAACCAGATCACGGTCAGGGCCCACATCCACGCCGGCTGGAACGGCGGCAGCGACGTCGAAGGCCGCATCCGCCGCATCGTCGCCAACCCGCCCATTCAGCAAAGCGGCAACACCATCCGCATCGGCGAGACCAACGATCGTGAACTCTTCAACAACATCAGCATCGACTACGACATCACCGCGCCCGCTTCGGTCGCGCTCAACCTGCGCTCGGGTTCCGGTGACGTCAATGTCGAGCACCTCGGACGCTTCGTTTCCGCCAGCAGCGGATCGGGTTCCGTGCGTGTCCACGGCGTCCACGGCCCTGCGGACCTGCACAGCGGTTCCGGCGACATTGAGCTGCAGGAAGAGGCCGCCGGTGAAGTGAAGGCCGCGACCGGCTCGGGTTCTATCCGCATCGACGGTCTAAACGGCGCGCTCACCGCCCGCACCGGCTCTGGAGACATCGAAGCCAAAGGCCACCTGACGGGCGCAGCACGGCTTTCCAGCGGTTCCGGCTCCGTCCGCCTGAACCTCGCGCCCGATGCACACTTCAACCTCGAAGGCTCAACCGGTTCCGGCTCCATCAAAGTGAACTTTCCCAACGCGCCTCGCACCAGCGACGACTCCCGCCACCACCTCACCGGCGCGGTCAACGGCGGTGGCCCGGTCCTCGAAGCCCGCACAGGTTCCGGAGACATCGAGATCAACAGCAATTACAGCAGGTAAGCCTCACGGTAAACGGCCTCCATCCCCGTGGATGGAGGCCGTTTCGTTTTAGATCAGGGGAGCATCCGCGTGATCCAGAACAGCCTGTGCCGATTCGTGCACCCGCCGGGCGCCTGTGCCGGATGCAGTGAGCAGCCCCAGGTACTGCACGCCCACAAACTCAAGGGCCAACGGCCCGGCTCATAACAGCCTGGGCCGCAGGCCCAGGTCTGCACACGCCGAGCATTTGAGGGCTGAAGGCCCGACTCATAATGCAACGCGGGGCACGCATCGCGGCGGTGCGGCGAAAATCTATGAATCGGGCTTTCAGCCCTAAGGTTCTCTGTCGACCATTTCCTGGGCCTCCGGCCCAGGCTGTTATGAATCGCGCCGTTGGCGCTTGGTATTCACCTGCTCACGGAACCCGGCCGCGAAACCCTTTCATCCCTTGTGCCCCAGGTAGTACCCCTGCACGTACTCTCTCACCCCATCCTCCAGCGACGTAAACGGCGCCTCATACCCCGCCGCCCGCAGCTTACCGGTCTCTGCCTGCGTGAAGTACTGATACTGCTTCTGCAGCCCCGCCGGCATATCGATAAACTCGATCTTCGGCTCCAGACCCATCGCGTTGAACGTCGCCGTGGCGAGGTCCACCCACGTCCGTGCCACGCCCGTTCCGCAGTTGAACAGGCCTCCCGGCTCCGCGGCTTCCTGTAGCGCAAAGTGCAGCGTCACATCGACGGCGTCTTTCACGTAGATGAAGTCGCGCATCTGTCCGCCGTCTTTGAACTCCGGCTTGTAGCTTTTGAACAACTGCACGAAACCATCGCAGCGAATCTGGTTGTAGCTCTTCGACACCATCGACCGCATGTCGCCCTTATGGTCTTCATACGGACCGTACACGTTGAAGTACTTCAACCCCACGATGTCCTCGAACAGCCCATGCTTCAACGCCCACAGGTCGAACATCTGCTTGGAGTAGCCATACATATTCAGCGGCTTCAGTGACGGCGTGAGGGCGTCGTCATCGTCGTAGCCCTCAGCCCCATCGCCATAGGTCGCCGCGCTCGACGCGTACACAAACCGCGCATCGTGCTCCAGGCTCCAGTTACACAGCACGCGGGTGTACTGGTAGTTGTTGCGCAGCAGAAAGTCTGCATCGGTCTCGGTGGTCGAGCTGGCGGCGCCCAGGTGGATCACCGCACGCGCATCGGCAAACTGCTGTTCTTCAAGTAAGCCAAGGAGCTCCTCGGGCGAGACGATGTCCTCATACCGCAGCCCGACAAGGTTCTTCCACTTCCCTTCCTTGCCCAGCTCATCGACGAGGATCAGCTCTTCCTCGCCCCGCGCGTTCAGCTCCGCCACAACGTTGCGGCCGATAAAACCCGCGGCCCCAGTCACAATAATCGGTCTAGCCATTTGCGCGCTCCTTCAACGCCCACCATCCATTCCTGGAAGAATCGCTTTCTCTACACTCTACCCTCTACACTCTATCCCCTGCCCTCTATCCCCTGCCCTTCAACAACTCCCGCGAAATCACAATCCGCTGAATCTCACTGGTCCCCTCGCCAATGGTGCACAGCTTCACATCGCGGTAAAACTTCTCCGCCGGATAGTCCTTGATAAACCCATAGCCGCCGTGGATCTGCACACCCTCATCGCAGATGCGGCATGCGGCTTCGCTCGCGTAGAGCTTGGCCATGGCAGCTTCCATGGTCACCTTCTGGCCCTTGTCCTTGATCTGCGCTGCCCGCATGGTCAACAGCCACGCCGCATCGAGCTGCGTCGCCATGTCTGCCAGCTTGAACTGGATCGCCTGAAACTCCGAGATCGCCTTGCCGAACTGCTTCCGCGCCGTGGCATACTTTACCGCCGCGTCCAGCGCCCCACGCGCCATGCCCAGCGACAGCGCGGCAATCGAAATCCGCCCGCCATCGAGCACCCGCATCGCGTCCTTGAAGCCATCGCCGATATTGCCGACAAGATTTTCCTCCGGCACCACGCAGTTCTCGAAGATCAGCTCGGCGGTATCGCTCGCCCGCAGTCCCAGCTTGTTCTCCTTCTTTCCCGGCCTGAACCCGGGCGTTCCCTTCTCGACAACGAACGCCGAAATCCCGCCCCGCGTCCCCTTCTCCTTGTCGGTCACGGCGAGCACCAGGGCGCAGTCCGCATAGGTGCCGTTGGTGATGAAGGTCTTCGATCCGTTCAACACCCATCCACCGTCACCGCGCACCGCGGTCGTCCGCATGCCGCCGGCATCGGAGCCCGATCCCGGCTCGGTGAGTCCCCAGGCCCCGAGCCACTCGCCGCTGGCAAGTTTGGTGACGTACTTCTTCTTCTGAGCGTCGTTGCCGCCTAAAAAGATGTGGTTGGTGCAGAGAGAATTGTGCGACGCGACGATGATGCCCACGCTGCCATCGACGCGCGAAAGCTCTTCGACGGCCAGCACATACTCCACATATCCCATGCCCGCGCCGCCCAGGTCTTCCGGAAAGATGACGCCCATCAGCCCCATTTCGCCAAGTTTCTTGACGACTTTGTGCGGAAATTCGCTCTTCTCGTCCCACTCCGAAACATGCGGCGCGACCTCGCGCTCCGCAAATGCCCGCACTTCTTTACGCAACTGTTCCTGCTCTTCGGTCAAGCCAAACATCGCCACAATCTGCCTCCAGATAGAAAACTCTCCACGCTAACACATTCGATGCACCCCACATCAGTGCTACCTGCGTAATCCCGCCCTTGACCTGCGGCCCGGGCAGCGATAAATTCCTCCATCAGCCTGTTTAAGGTAATTTCGGCGTCAATTTCCGGGCAGCCTTTCCGCTTTCCATACGTAGGGCAAACACTTCTTCGAGGTACAAGCGTATGTTCGGTTCGTCCATGCTCGACATCGCCATCGGCATCATCTTCGTTTTTCTTCTGCTCAGCGTCATGGCGACTGCCATCAACGAGATCATTCAATCCACGATGGGCAAACGTGGCGAGATGTTGCTGCGCGGCGTCAAGGCCCTGCTCAACGACGTAGGCGCCCAGGGACTCGTCGCGCAGGTCTATACGCATGGCCAGGTCTATGGACTGTATGAAAATCTCTTCGATCCCAAAAAGCCATCCAATCTGCCCTCGTACATCCCCTCCCGCAACTTCGCTCTCGCACTGCTCGACTGCGTCGAAAATGACCCCATGGGGGCCCACCACGCCGATGCGCTGGCCAAAGAGGCTGAGGAAATGCGAGACAAACTGGCGGCCGATCTGGCCGCGCTCAAAGCCGCCACCCCGCTGGCCGCAAAAGCCATCAAGGCCGCACAGCAAAAGCTCCTGGATGCAACCAGTCAAGCCTCCACAGCCCGCCAGTCCGCCACCGAAAAGGCCGCAGCGGCACTCGCAGCCAGATTGCCTGCCGCAGCAGCAGTAGAAGCCAAGGCCGCTGCGGTCGCCTCTGCCCTCACTGCTGCAGTCACCGCCGCAACAGCAGCCGGCGCCACTGTGACGACAGGCACCGGAGCGGTGCAGAACATCGTCGTCATCACCAAGGAACTCAAGGTCGGCGCCGAAGTCCTCGCTGCCAATAAGGCAACCGAGAAAGTTGGAAAGCCTCTGGTCGCCATGATCGCCATGGCCGGAGACGACGCGAAAAAACTGCAGCGGGCCGTCGAAGACTGGTACAACAGCGGCATGGACCGGGTCTCCGGCTGGTACAAGTACCATACCCAGCAGGTCCTCTTTGGCATCGGGTTGTCGATGGCCATCTTCCTCAACGCCAACACCATCGCCATCGTCCGTCAGCTTTCCATCGACCCGACCTTACGGCAGGCCCTGGTAGCAGCGGCTGGCAAATCCACAAAGAATCCTGCGGGAGAGAAGAACGCGGCGCCGCCTTCGCCACCACCAGCCAGTAGCGCACCGGCATCCCACGGTACCGCTTCGCCCGATAAGACCACCACAACGACTGCGGTTCCAGCAGCCGCATCCTCGACCGTGCCTGCGACCGCAGCCACACCCGTGGCGGCTGCTCCCGCGAGCACAACGACAGCGACGACCGGCAACACCACCGCACCGGCATCCGCCTCCGATACAGGAGACGCGGATATCAAAAAGCAGGTGGACGATGCCCGCAATGCCTTCAAAGACGTTTCGGACCTCGGCATCCCGCTTGGCTGGTCACGAGGCGTTCCCCATACCCTGGTAGCGGCTTGTCACAATTGGCGAGACTACCACTCCTATACCAACCTGATCCTCGACGGCAATGCGTGGGAAATTCTGATCGGCTGGATTCTTACCGCCATCGCCATCTCCCTCGGCGCGCCCTTCTGGTTCGACATTCTGAACAAATTCATGGTCATCCGTTCCACCGTCAAACCCCAGGAGAAGAGCAGGACCGAGGCATCCAAAGACTAAAACGCGGAGGCACCGAGGGTCACGGCAATATCTCTTCCTTGTCAGGACTCTCGAAGGAGATGCAGGTCTCTCTTTTGTTGCCACCCCCGCGTCATCGGAGGCTGGCGCTTTTGCTCTTTTTCAAATCACCAAAGATACGTCATCCTGAGCGGAGGCTCGCGCTTTTGCGAGCCGCAGTCGAAGGACCTGCCAAATGCTCGCCTCACCACGGCATCTCGAACCGTTCAACCACTACACTCTGGAGAGGTTCGAGGGGGGTACGCATGAAACACGGCTACATCTACATCCTCGGAAGCACCACTGGTGTTCTCTACATCGGTGTTACCAGGACCCTCGGCCTTCGCATCTTCCAACACAAAAACGGTATCTTTGAGGGCTTTTCCAAAACCTACAATTGCACGCGCCTTCTCTATTTTGAACGCTACGAAGATATTCGCAGCGCTATCGTTCGCGAGAAACGACTTAAGGGCTGGCGCCGTGAGAAGAAACTCAATCTTATTCGGATGAAGAATCCCGACTTTAGAGATCTTGCCGAGCTCTGGGGCTCGAAGCTGGTCACCAGACATGAGCGGATGGAAGACAGCGATTAGCAGCACGGAGCCGTAGTGGTTGAACGGTTCGAGCGGTTGAGGTGATATGAACAATGTGGCGGGTCCTTCGACTACGGCTCGCAAAAGCGCGAGCCTCCGCTCAGGATGACAGGTTTTTATTGCACAAACGACCGCTAAATACCCATTTTCAGTAGAGACGCCACACTTCACACGCGTACCGTCTTCGTGCAGAACTCACGATGGCAAGCCCGCCTGCAACGTCTGTGCTCCAGCACCGGTCTGCAATATTGAGGCCTTGGCGGGCACCATTTCGCGAGAAGCGGTGTCCAAGCCTCAGCACCAGATATTTTTTGCAAGATCCGCCAGGCCCCGCGTTCCATACACAACGGCGACTCTCGCCGAACGCCGCACCCAAAGGAAGCCCCAATGCGATTCGTGCCTTTCGCCGCTCTGCTCTTCGTCGTCCCCGCTATCACCGCCCAGAAAACACCTCCCGTCATCGCTACCAAAGCCGCCGCCACGCACCCCGCGCCGGACAAGCCTGCTTCGCTCCCCGTGACCCGCGTCTCTCTCTACAAAAACGGTGTCGGCTACTTCGAGCACACCGGCCACGTCAGCGGCGACGCCGACGTTTCTATCGACTTCACCACTTCGCAGCTCAACGACGTCCTGCAATCGCTCACCGCCATCGACCTCAACGGCGGCCGCATCTCCGGCGCGGACTATAACTCCACCACGCCGCTGGAGCAGCAGCTCAAAGCTCTCCCGCTCGCACTCGGCCAGGACACCACGGCCGCCGACTTTTACGCCGCCATTCGCGGCGCGCGCATCGAAGTCCACGCTGCCGGCGCCGACATCACCGGCCGCCTGCTCTCCGTCGAAGACCGCACCACGCCCGCAAAAGACGATGACTCCAAAGGCATCGAGCGCCACTTCATCACCGTCGTCTCGGATGGCGGTGACGTCCGCACCCTCGAACTCACGCAGGCCACTTCGGTCCGCCTGCTCGACACCGACCTGCACCAGGATGTCACCCGCTACCTGCAACTGCTCGCCGGCAACCGCTCCCAGGGTCTCCGTCACCTGACCCTCACCGACCGCGGCACCGGCTCCCGCGAGCTGCGCGTCAGCTATATCTCCGAAGTGCCTATCTGGAAGTCCACCTACCGCATTCTCTTTACCGACTCCACCAATGCCGTCAACCACCAGGCCACGCTGCAAGGCTGGGCCGTGGTCGACAACACCGTCGGCGAGGACTGGACCAACGTACAACTCTCGCTGATCGCGGGCGCACCGCAAAGCTTCATCCAGCCGCTTTCCAACCCCATCTACTCCCGCCGCCCCGAAGTGGCGATCGCGCAGGAAGCGCAGCTTACACCACAGACCTTCGACAGCAGCATGGACTCTGAACTTCAGGCCCTTCCTGAAGGCAACGCAACCGCCAACGGTATTTCCCTTGGGAACGGAGCACTGGCAGCTCCTAAAGCTAAGCTCAGCGCCGGAGTGGCGTCGGCCAATGGATACGGCATCGGACCTGGCTCAGGCGGCAACACAGGTGGTGGTGTCATGCATATCAACGGCGGTGGTGGAGGCGCCATGACCCTCAACGGCCTCGCCAACAACTACCAGATGGCCGCAGCCGCATCGCTTGAAGTCAACACCAAAGCCGCCGCCTTCGACGACTTCTTCAAGTACGATATCTCCCAGCCCATTACCATTCGCAAAAACGAGTCGGCGCTTGTGCCCATTCTGCAATCGAAGATCGAAGCCGACCGCGTCACGCTCGTTTCTTCCAACGGCTACAACACCGCGCAGCCGTTGCGCGCATTGTGGATCAAGAACACCAGCGGTCTCACGCTCGACCGCGGCAGCTTTGCCCTCATCGAAAACGGCAACTTCGGCGGCGAAGGCCTCATGGACCCCATCCACCCCGACGAGCGCCGTCTGCTTTCCTACGCCGCCGACCAGGCCGTACACGTTACGACCGAAGGCAATAAGAACAGCAGCCACATCACACTCATCAGCGCGACCAAGGGAGTGCTCAGCATCCATCGCGCTGAGGTCCGCGAGCTCACCTATGTCGTGCATAACTCCGCCGCCGACCGCCGCACCGTCGTCATCGAACACCCTGTGCAGCAGGGCTTCCGTCTGGACGCCGACAGCAAGCCCGAGGAGACCACTCCCACCGTCTACCGCTTCCGCATCGAAGCCGCGCCTGGCGAAACCGTGCGCCTGCACATCGGTCTTAAGCATAACGGCATCAACAACTACCAACTCACGCGTTCCGACGACAACCAACTCACCTTCATCCTCAACAACTCCGACCACAACGCCGCTCTCGAAGCCGCGTTGCAGCCCATCTTCGACGCTCGCCGCAAAGTCGCCGACGCGCAAACCGCTGTCGATCAAACCAACGCCAAGCTGAAGAACCTGCGCGAAGAAGAAGAGCGCCAGCGCGCCAACATCACCGCCCTCAACGCCGCCG
>Ga0206916_1129_pt2 | contig 11158 bp, 12 predicted proteins | sample Alteio_BWOrgHeat_71_FD_152957 | JGI IMG/M metagenome (GOLD analysis project Ga0206916, IMG submission 152957) | Enriched cells from forest soil in Barre Woods Harvard Forest LTER site, Petersham, Massachusetts, United States -... | ecosystem: Environmental > Terrestrial > Soil > Temperate forest >... | reverse complement strand
TGAAAGCGTTGCGCGTAGGCGCCACGAACACCCTTTGAAAAGTCGTACTCAGCCTTCATCTCAAAATCGTCTTCCAAATCAGCTTTCATAGTCTCTCCTCTCCTGGGGTGTCGGTCTTCTTGCGCTGATAATGCGAATTCGTTCACCGCGATGTACATGGACCACAAGAAGTGTTCTTGTGCGAACGGATTGTCCGATCACAGTGTATCGCTGCTCATCTTCCGAATGCTGGTCATCGAGTATTGTGATCGAACGTCTGTCGAAAAAGACAGTCGCCGCTTCCGGAAATCGAACACCGTGCCGAAAAAGGTTTTTCGCCGCTTTTACGCGGTTCCATTCAAAAACCTGACCTAAATACTCGTAAATCTCATCGTCGCTCATACCCCCGCCAGCATCTCCGCGCGCGGGTCCTCCGGGTTCAGCTTCTGCAACTCCCTCAAAATCTCCTTCGACCGCTCATCCTGCACCTTCGGCACCACGACCTGCACTTCAACAATCTGGTCGCCACGCAGTCCTTCACGCGTCGCGCTCGGGACACCCTTCTCCCGCATGCGCAGCTTCTGCCCGGTCTGCGTCCCCGGCGGAATCTTCAACTGTGTATGCCCTGCGCCAGCGTTGTCGCCATCTATCGTAGGTACCTCGATCTTCGCTCCCAGCGCCGCTTCCATCACCGTCACCGGCACCTTGACATGGATATCGTCACCCACACGCTGGAACAACTTATGAGGACCAACCTTGATGATCAGGTAAAGATCACCCGCGGGAGCACCTTCCGTCCCCGCATTTCCTTTGCCCGCCAGGCGAATTCTCTGCCCATCGCGCGTGCCCGGCTTGATGCGAAACTCCAGCGGCTCTTTGCGGGTCAACACGCCGGCGCCATCGCACGTCGGACAAGCATTCTGCACCTTGCCCGAGCCACCGCAGCGCGGGCACTGGATGTTGAACTTCATCCGCCCACCCATCTGCGTTACCTGTCCCGAACCATGGCACTCCGGACACTCCATGCTGCCGCCCACCACCGCGCGCCCTTTGCACGTCGGGCATTGTTCCTGCCGCTGAATCTCCAGGCGCGTCACGCCGCCGCGAATCGCCGTCCAGAAATCCACCTGCACCTGATACTCCAGATCGGTCCCCGGCTGCGGCCCTCGCGCCTGGCGGCCGCCCCCACCAAACATGCCGCTGAAAACGTCTTTGAAGCTGCCGCCAAAGCCCGCGCTTTCCTGCTGCGCCGCGCGTCCTCCACCGCTCTGAAAGCCCGAGAAGTCGAAACCGCCAAAATCGAACGGGACTTCCTGTCCACCGCGGCTTGCGCGTTGCGCTCCACCAAATCCACCGCCAGCGTACCCACCGCGGGCAGCCGCCTTAGCCGCTGCGGGATCGATGTTGTCCGAGTAGAAGCCGAGCTGATCGTAAATCTTCCGCTTCTTGTCGTCGCTGAGTACATCGTTCGCTTCAGAGATCTCCTTGAACTTCTCTTCCGACTTCTTGTCCCCAGGGTTCACATCCGGATGATGCTTGCGCGCGAGTTTGCGAAACGCCTTGCGAATCTCGTCCGCAGTCGCCGTCTTCTTCACGCCGAGCGTGCCGTAATAATCTTTTTCTTTCGTCGCCATCGTTGTTATGTCACCGGTACGTTGATTTCTTTTCCATCCTAATCTTTCGCGAGGCGTTCTTCAGCCTGGCACACCGGACACCAGAACAAATTCCTTCCTGCAAACCCAACATGGCTTCCCGTCGATATACATAGTGCCTATCCTCCTTCATCACCGAACCGCGGTGTATGTGGCCGGTGCTTCGGCATTGTCGTCACAATTGCCGGTCGACCATCCCGTCCGCGTCAGCGGCCACGTCCGTCCAGATTTTTCTCCGCCTCCATCAGCAACGTTGGCTTCCGCATGCAATCATTGAAGCGCAGACACCTAGAAGCCGATCGATCGATGTTGGGTTACCTCAAACACATACCGTTCCGTCTCGCCGTAAAGTCCATGGCAATCAACACTGCCAAAGGACTAGGAATCTCGCGCCGGCAACGAGCCTGTCTCACGCATTTGAGCAAAAGCGTGGAATTCGCTGAGCATATCGCCACCGGATCCTACGAAATCGTGCGGCAGTGCCTACCAAATCTGACCGGTCTCACCGGTCTTGAGATTGGCCCCGGGGACAATCTCGGCGTGGCGGAATGCTTCCTCGCAAATGGTGCCGTTCACATGATTTGCGTCGAACAGTTTGCCACGGTGAAAGATAGCCCAGAACTGCGCGAGCTGATTGCCGCCAGGTATGGTCCCTACACCGGCACTCCAGAATTGATCTCCGATGCCTTTGAAAATGTTTCCCGCCAGGTCGATTTCATTTACTCCATCGACGTTCTGGAACATGTAGCTGACGTCCCCGCCGCCATCCGGCACATGGCAAATCTCCTGAAACCTGGTGGCATCGCGGTCCACAGCGTGGACTTCGCCGGCCACAACGCCTATCTCGAAACCGGCATCGACTTTCTCACCTGCCCCGATTGGATGTGGAATCTGTTTCACTCTCATCTCGAGACCACCAACAGGATCCGATACGACGACCTCAGGAACGCCATAAAAGACGCTGGCCTGGAACTCGTCTCAGCGGTCCCAACCATATCGGTAGACGATGCGCGCGTCGAACTCCTCCGCAAAGATATGCTGCCACGCTATCGCAACAGGGCTACGGAAGATCTGAAGGTGCTACAGGCCACGATCGCTTTCAGGAAGCCGGCCTGACCCGCATCAACCCTTCTGACACACCGGACACCAGAACAAATTCCTCCCCGCAAACCCTTCCATCTTCATCACCCTGGTGCCGCACACCCAGCACGGCTTTCCGTTGCGCCGATACACATAGTGCGTCTCTTCCTTCAGCACCGGTCCGCGCTTATGTGGCCGGTCCTTTGCCAGCGTCGTCACAATCCGACGGTCGATCATGCCCGCCCGCATCAGCGGCGCGGCGTCTTTCCATATCTTCCTGAGCGTGACCACGGGCACCGACGCTCCCGGCGTAAATGGGCTCAGTCTCGCGCGATAGAGCAGCTCCGCCCGAAATATATTCCCCACACCGGCCATCACATCCTGCTCCATCAGCAGCACGCCGATCGGCTTCTTACTCTTCGCGATCTTCGCCAGCGCTCTCTCCGGCCCATCGCCATTCAGGGGATCAGGCCCCAACCGCCGCTCCAGCGTCTCCCACATCTCCTGCGAGTAGACGGTGCAGTCCATCGGCCCCCGCAACTCCACCCACGCAATCTGCTCCGCTGGAATATTCGCCGTTCCATCATCCTCCGAATACCACGAGTGCTTCCTGCTGCCGAGTTCCACCGCAGGCTTCTTCACCGCCGTGGCATTCCACATTCGCAGCCGCAACGCACCTTTCACTGCCGGCAGCGGCCCCGAACCCTCCGTAAAATCTCCCTGCAAACCAAGATGGACATGCAATAGGCGATCTTTGCCAAAGTCATACCCGAGGTGCTTTCCCACAGCCTTTACACCGAGCAGCTTGCGCCCATCCAGCACCGCCGCGTCGGTAAACCGTCCTTGCGGCCCATCCACTCTTACCGTCTTCCCCGCAAACGCCGCCGCATGACGCGCCGCCCAGCGATGAATCTCATTACCCTCCGGCATCCACGCCTCCGCCTTCGCCTCCCTGCGCATCCATCTTCTCGCGAGCCTCCTGCCTGCGTTGCAGCCGGTTCATCCGGCGCCGCCTTCCGCCTGTCTCCAACTCATACCTGTAGTGTTCCAAAATTCTCTCCGGAGTCCACAGCGCCCAGTGGTTCGCATGATGCGCATGCATCCTTCCTAACTGGATCTCGTCCATCTGCCGCATCAACTTGCGCAGATCGCTGTAATGGTCGGAGTAGCTGCTTTCCGCGTCCTCGATCAGCGGACGCAGGTCGATATATACCGGCTGCGCCCACTCGTAAAACGTATGCCACACATCGTAGACATCGAGGTGGCCTTTCTTCACCAGCAGCCCGATGTGCTCGTAAAAGTCCAGCACCTCAAACGCGCTCACCGGCGGATTACTCACGTCCCACGCCACCAATCCCTGGGCATTCAAGCGGTCCTGCGCCAACTGCTTCCGCGCCAGCGCAAACGACTCACTCAGAAAGAAACTCAATTGCTTCTCAAGGTTGCTCACGGAACGATACTTCCGCTCGTTCGCAATCTGCAAGCCCGCATACCCAATCGCGCCGCCACTCGTAATCACCAGAACCGAGTTCGCGATCGCCTGCACTGCTACCCAGTTCACCATGTGCTTACACCTCGTTCCTTTCAGATGCAGAAAGGGCCGCAACCTCATCGAGGCTGCGGCCCTACCCCTGCAACGTCTACGATCTTAGTTCCACACCGTGCTGACCTTGATCGCCTCGATATTGAACATCTGGTCTGGTTCGACATTCCTCATCGTCCGCGCGAACTCTTCCGCCTCCTGGCGGGTGTCGAACAGCGTGCGGCTGTATAACTGACCGGCGCGCATCGCATTGCAGCGCCACACCATCTCCGTTGCCTGGCCCAACCCAAACATGCCAACCCATTCAAACCCGCCGTGGAGCGCCTCCCCGTTCTCGGTCCCATCGCTGTTCATCTGTCTACCTCTTTTCCTGTGTGACGTGAATCCTACGTCAAAAGGTCTACTTTCTTAGACACACATTGGTCACAAATGATGCGCACTCTGGTTTACTCTTTTGTGCGAAACACCAAGACAATAAGGAGGAACCATCCCGTTTGGACGGCTCCTCCTCTGATACGCTCGGTGACCGGTTTCGGTTCTTGGTTATTTATCGGCGTCTACATACTCAGCGTCGATAACACCTTCGTCTTTCTTGGGTTCATCGGAAGTGCCAGCCGCAGCCGCATCGCCGTCGGTTGGAGCAGCCGCCGCATTGGCCTTGTACAACGCTTCCGCCAGCTTGTGGCTTGCGGTCTGCAGGCGTTCGCGAGCAGCTTCCATCTCGGTCACGGAAGGATCGCCCGTGAGCGTCGTCTTGGCATCTGCCAGCGCCGTTTCCACGTCGCTCTTGTCTGCCGCCTCGACTTTATCTCCGCCGTCTTTCAGCATCTTCTCGACGTTGTAGACCATCGAGTCGAGCTGGTTCCTGGCTTCGATCTTGTCCTTCGCTTCCTTGTCCTCAGCCGCATGCGCCTCGGCATCCTTCGCCATGCGCTCGACCTCTTCCTTGCTCAGGCCCGAAGAGCTCGTGATGGTGATCTTCGCGTCCTTGCCCGTCGCATTGTCCTTCGCCGAAACGTTCAGAATGCCGTTGGCATCGATGTCGAACGTGACTTCGATCTGCGGCACACCGCGCGGAGCCGGCATGATGCCGCCCAGCTTGAACTTGCCCAGCGTACGGTTCTGCGAAGCCAGCGGACGCTCACCCTGCGTGATGTGGACTTCCACTTCACTCTGATTATCGGCAGCCGTCGAAAACGTTTCCGTCTTCTTGGTCGGGATCGTCGTGTTGCGAGGAATCATCGGCGTTGCCACCGATCCCTGCGTCTCGATCGCCAGCGTCAGCGGTGTGACATCGAGCAGCAGCAGGTCCTTCACTTCGCCGCCCAAGACGCCAGCCTGCACCGCCGCTCCGATTGCGACGACTTCGTCGGGATTCACGCCCTTGTGCGGTTCCTTACCGAACAGCTCCTTCACCAGTTGCTGGATCTTCGGCATACGCGTCTGTCCACCGACGAGAACCACCTCATCGATCTTGCTTGCATCGATGCCCGCATCCTTCAGCGCCTGCTTGCAGGGTCCAACCGACTTCTGCAACAGATCGTCCACCAACTGCTCCAGCTTAGAGCGGCTCAGCGTACGAACCAGGTGCTTCGGCCCCGAGGCATCGGCAGTGATGAACGGAAGATTGATCTCCGTTTCCTGCGCCGTCGACAACTCGATCTTGGCCTTTTCCGCCGCGTCCTTCAGACGCTGCAGCGCCATCTCGTTGCCCTTCGCCCGCAGATCGAGGCCGCTTTCGCTCTTGAACTCGGTGATGAGCCAATCCACAATGCGCTCGTCGAGGTTGTCGCCGCCCAGGTGCGTATCGCCATTGGTCGACTTCACCTCGATGACGCCGTCGCCCACTTCCAGGATCGACACATCGAACGTTCCGCCGCCGAAGTCGTACACGGCAATCGTCTCGTCCTTCTTCTTATCGAGCCCGTACGCCAAAGCAGCGGCTGTCGGCTCGTTCACAATGCGCTTGACGTCAAGGCCGGCGATCTTGCCGGCATCTTTTGTCGCCTGGCGCTGCGCGTCGTTGAAGTACGCCGGAACGGTAATGACCGCCTCGGTCACAGACTGGCCGAGATAGTCTTCCGCCGCCTTCTTCAACTTCTGCAGGATCATCGCCGACACTTCCGGCGCCGTGTACTCCTTGCCCTGCGCCAGCACCGCGACGTTGTCGCCCTTGGCCACAACCTTGTACGGCACCATCTTCATCTCGTCGCCAACTTCGTTCAGGCGGCGTCCCATGAAGCGCTTGATCGAATACACCGTGTTTTCCGGGTTCGTAATCGCCTGGCGCTTGGCTACCGTGCCAACCAGCCGCTCCCCGCTCTTGGTAAACGCCACGATCGAAGGGGTAGTACGCCCACCCTCTTCATTGGCAATCACCTTCGGCTCGCCGCCTTCCATCACGGCAACGCAGCTATTCGTCGTGCCTAAATCGATACCAATAATCTTTCCCATAACCTGTTTTCCCCTGTCCTAGGGCCTCAGCCCGATCTCTTGACTCTCACCACTCTAGTATGTGAGTGACTTACTGTCAATGTATATGATGCAGATCTTCACCCTTGGTTGCAGCTTTGGAGGGAAGACTTGCAGCTTTTTGCCGGTTAGACGCCAACCCCATCACGGACTATTGTCTAAGCCATGACAAAAGGCCTTTCGCACGCAATCCTGGCAGTTTGGATGTCGCTACTTTGTCATGCGGTGGCTTCTCAGCAGCCAAATCCCCAGTCTCCCGTTGCACAGCCCCCGCCTCAGACCCCGCGCCAGCTCGCCGAAACCGCCATAGACCGCTACCAGGCATCCGAAGACTCCAAAACCCGTTTCACCAGCTTCAGCCTTCAGCACACTCTCAATTTCGACGAAAAAGGGAAAAAGACCTACGAAGTCCTCGCCCTTTACGAGGAGACGTGGATCAACGATCTCCCCTACGAACGGCTGGTTGAGTTCGGCGGCAAGCCGCTCAACGGCAAAAAACTTCGCGAGGAGCAGGAACGCTACAATCAGGCCGTAGCGAACCACACTGCCCTCGACTACGAGGAGCGCGCCCGTCTTCTCAATAGCACGACATATTCCTCGAATTCCGGGCCAGAAAATGCCATCGGTCCCCGCTTCACTCTCCGCGAACTGCGCCAGGAGGATTCACCACACGGCCTGCTCCACGTCATCGAGGCCACGAGTCCCGATTTCGTATTCGAACGATGCCACTGGCGTTACCGCCTCTGGATCTCCGATCAGACTCCGACACTCTTCCGGTACCGCGCCGATGTCGACGATCAGACCAATCCCTCGGATATGTGCAAAGGCGTGTTCGATGAGGCTTCCTGGGACTTGGTGGACGGCATCCCGAAGATCGTCCGTTTTCGCTCTCACGCCTTCGTTCTCTCGGGTAACACCCGCCTCACCGTCGATGGGGATAACACCTTTACGCGCTATCGCCGCTTCACGACCCAGGTCACCCTGAGCCCAGCCAGCGCCGTCCCGGCGGACCCGCCGCAATAAAGTATCGAGCTGCGGTCTTGACTACAATTTTGACCAAACCATGACACAAACCTGCAAGTCCGGCGGTATGCTGCGTTCTGCGCCATATGACGAGCTACGCAAAGACCACTCTCCGGATTCTCGCCCTGACGCTCCCGCTTGCCTGTCTTGCCGGATGCGGCGGCAGCACCCCGGCGGCTCCCACACCGGTTTTCCCCAACGTCACCGGCAACTGGCAGTTTGAGGTCAGGATCCTCGTCCCGGCGCCGCCGAACCCGCCATCCCCGGTTTCCATTCCCGTCGGGGTCGTCTTTGGCAGCCTCACCTCGTCGGGAGGCAAAGTCACCGGAATCCTCAACGTCCGTCCCTCCGAGCCCAACGCCTGCGTCGCGAACAATGCCGACCTGGCGGTCACCGGGACCGTCGACGCCGCCGGCAACCTCAGCCTTACCGGACCGATCGCCGGCGGAGTCCAGACCATTACCGCCGCCATAGAATCGCAGCCGCTTTCTCTCTCAGCCACCAACGGCACCTATCAGGTTGTAGGAGGGCCTTGCGCACAGGCCCCCACGACGATCATCGCCTTCCATGTCCTCGACGCCGGCGGGACGTACATGGGGACCATGACGCAACGAATCCCCGCCGGATCGGGGTCGCTCACCGTCAAGGCGGTCCTCGCCGAATCCGCCACCCCCGACGCTGACGGCGAGTTCCCCCTCACAGGCACTGTCACCTACAGCGGCGACTGCACCGGCACCCTCTCCTTCACCAACGGCGTCGTCTTCGGAGAGCAGCTACAGAGCGGCCCCCTCTCGCCCAACTTCAGCACCAGCATCCAGCTCTTCAGCGCGGGCGTGCCGTTGGTCCCCTCGCAACCGATGACCGCATCGTTTTTCAAACCCACCGGCTGCACCGGCGTCTCCTACGTCGGAAATCTGACGCGGCAGTAAGCCGGACACACATTTTTCAGGTCGCAGCAGATATTTATCTGCCGTATGAAAAATCCAAACGTCAAATCCTGCGTTATCAATATACCGAGCTTCCTGGTCTCGCACCTTGAGATCCCGGCTAGGATTCTGGATCGGGAATCGCACGCTGAAAGAAGACCTCTGATGCGCTTGCTACGTTTCATTCCGTACTTCCGGCGGACAAAAACCATTAAGATCAAGCGCGTCTGGCCTGTCCAGCCGGTGCTTACGGTAACGTTCCACACCGCCGCCGCAGTCACCGTCTGCGTTCTGCTGATCGGAGCCGTCGTCCTGACCGGTTTTGTCGGAAGCGAGACGATTCTGGAGCAATCGAGGACCATCGCCAATCCGAGCCTGATTGCGGGCCTGCTCTCGGCACACACCTGCGCCATGATGTTCGCTCTCCGCCGCAACGCCGACTGAGAATTTCGCGCTTGTCCCACCGCCGGGGACAGGTGTCGGATAAGATGTTCGCATCGTGCGCCTTACCCTCATCGCGTCGCTGCTTTTCGTTCCGCTGGCCTGCGCCCAGAGACCGGCACCCGATCTCGCCACTGACGCCGTCGCCCACCTGCTGGAGAGCGCAAAGCAGCACGAGCACTACACTTTTCTCGATACCGAACATGACGTTTCCTACATTGACGGCAAAAGCAACGAAGAGAAGACGACCCTCTCTGAAACCATCGAACTTGAGGGCCAGCCCTACACGCGCCGGCTTCAGGTAAACGGAAGGCCGCTTTCCGGCAAGGCACTGGCCCACGAGCAGCAACTCTACGACCAGGCCATTCAGGAGCGCCGTTCCGTCTCCGATGTGCGGGCGCAAGGCCATAAGACCTTCCAGCACAGTAGCAGCAGCGTACTCAATAGACTCACGCTCGACTTCACCAACCGCGTCATCGGGCACGAACCCATGGACGGCCGCGCCTGCGTGCAGTTATTGTTCGAGCCGAAGCCCGGAGTCTCGCCCGCACCCACGAAAAAACTCACCCTTTGGGTCGACCTTGCGACCCACGAGGTGCTTCGCGACGATCAGGAACTGCTGGTTGTAGAAAACAACCTTCTTCCCGGCAGCGTCTTCTCGACGCGTTTCACTCCCGTGGACGGTGTGCTGCTCGAAAAGCAGTTCATCGGCAATTTCAACTGGAACGAGCCGGCGATGCACAATAAGCTCATCCATCTGATCGCCACCCACGACTTCACGAACTATCGCCGCTTCCGCACCACGGTGACTATCAGTCCCGGTCCGTCGACTCCTCAGTAGGTCAAACCTCCTTTTTGTCATTCCGCAGCGAAAGAATCTGCTTCCCGGACCAGCGACAGCTCTGAAGCTCGCCAAGATACTTCCGAACTCGCACAAAGCTCCTGTGGGTCGATTCCCGAGGAAGCTACAAATCTCCAATAGGGACCAACTTCAGTTGGTCCATTAACAGCAACGCGCAGTGCGCTTCCTCGCTGCCGCAGGCCGGAGTGCAGGCGTAGCCGGAACGACAGAATTGCTCTCTGTTGCAGCGGCACAAATCTCGTTAGCCTCCTCGGACTTCCAGGGCTGAAATCCGAGAAGGAGGAGGCCCAACAACGGAAGGCAACTTTGTCGCTTCGGCTTCGCCTACGCTCCTGCCTTCGGCAGAATGGAACGGCCTTCGGCTCGCTGTTTAACGGCCAAGCTGAAGCTTGGCCCTGCTGAGAGATTTGTGGTTTCCGTGGGAATGGGCCCCGCGAAATGCTAGCCACGGCCTCGGCCTGCTCTGTTACCCATGACCCCGGTCTGTGCCATTGCGATCGGCTGAAAGCTTTGTGGCTCCCTTGGGAATGGCCCCACGGAGGTTATCGATGTTCCATTTCAAGCTGACGCATGACCCGTTCACACCTCCCGCTATTCAAGATTGGAAAATTGGGACTAAACTAATTGCACCGCAGTTGCAACAAATCAAGTAGCGACTGCACTCGTCCCTCATTATGGCCAACCGCAAGAGAATCTGGCGTTTAGTTCTCCCCATGGCGATCCTTGCCCTGGTGCTGGGGACGACGCTCAGTATGGTCTGGGACCACCACGTCGACTCATCCTCCGACACCTGTCCCATCTGCCATCTCAGCCATCAGGCGGTCGACACGCCAACCGCGACTGTTCGCCTTTCTACGCCAGTCCCGACCGGCCCCGATGCCGAGCAGCAATACGTCAGCGCGCCTTCTGCCGCTACGCCCCGTTACATTCCCGCCCGCGGTCCTCCCGTCGCGTAGTTGCTTGTCTTCCGTGCCTTCCCAGGCACGTCTATCAGCGCATCCTCTACTGACAGAAGGCTGACTGCTATGCGTTATCCACGCTTGCATTTTGCTGTTTTGCTTGTCACGGCGGTTGTTTTCGGGACTGCATTTGCGCAGACCCCGGCAGCACCAACGCAATCGCCGTCGCCCCCGCAAGCTCATACTCTCGCCCAAGCACCTGCGGCGATCACCATTTCGCT
>Ga0206916_1148_pt1 | contig 11291 bp, 10 predicted proteins | sample Alteio_BWOrgHeat_71_FD_152957 | JGI IMG/M metagenome (GOLD analysis project Ga0206916, IMG submission 152957) | Enriched cells from forest soil in Barre Woods Harvard Forest LTER site, Petersham, Massachusetts, United States -... | ecosystem: Environmental > Terrestrial > Soil > Temperate forest >... | reverse complement strand
ACTAAAATGGGCTGTGCGTATGTCACCTGAGAGCCAAAGTTTCAACAGACCACCAAGACGGCCTAGATCGCTGTTGATGCGCACAAGTATGCGTACTTGCTCATAATCCACGATGCTCTTAATCGGATAACCCTGCCCCACGTCACGCAGGTAACGGGCGACACTTAAGCCAGCCTGCTTCGCTTGGCGTTTGATTGCATCTTTCTCCTCTGGAAATACAGGAACTCGCAGGCGATGCAACCGTCTCGTTTGTTTCTCGTCTTGACCCATCGTTCAGTCTCGCCTCGCAGAGCAAGATTCCCGTTGAGCGCAACCCGCGCGAATAAGGGACTGTGAAGTTGGCCAACTTCACCTATCTTGCCCGCTTCTCAGCATCCATTAAAGTTCGGTTATATTCCATTATAACCGAATTATTATCCCACTGTGAGATCCAATAATCTTCAACGATAGTGCAAAAGGTCGTGAAAAGGATGATAATCGGACTATAATGGATGGTAATGGACGTTAATAGAACGATAGCCGAACATTTATAGAGATATAATAGAACATTAATTGCGTTTCTAAGAAGAAAAATGGCGATGAATCGAAAGAAAAACGATAATGAATTGAAAGTGACGCCGAAGACCTACATGGAAGAACTAGCCGCGTGGGTGAAGAAACGCGAGGCTTCAAGACAAAGGCGAGATAAGAATCTCGTCACATTCTTAGCCTTACGCTCAGATATGAAAGCAGCCATTGGAGCTGGTTATACGGTTAAAACAATTTGGGAGCATCTGCTTGAGATAAAAAAAATTTCCTGCGGATATGAAACCTTCCTTAGGCACATCCGACACCATATCACGCAGGCGAAGGGGAGCCATCCAGAACAAAAGGCAGGAGTCGTAACAAAACCACAGTCCCCAGCACCCTTGCCTGGCTTTACCTTCAATCCAATACCAAAGAAAGAGGATTTATTCTAATGGCAAAGATTCATATGATTTTGCAAGGTAAAGGGGGTGTTGGCAAGTCAATGCTCGCCTCTCTAAAAAAGATCTAAAAAAAGATTTTTAAAAAAAGATTTTTTAAGGACACAATCCTCACTATAAGCAGCCGCCCTCAGGGACACGGGGGTTTATGGTTTAAAAATCTCTACAAAACGTATAGAGCAGTCATGGGATTTTACCCATGCACGCTTATCACTGCCAGAGATTTGCAAGAACAATGTAATACTTGCAGTTGCTTAACCCTTATTCTTGGGTCTGAAGACGCTTCATATCGTCTTCGGTCTTTTTTAAAACAGGAGAAAACATCTGATCAAAGCTGAATTTAACTTGTGAACTTGTGTCATAGAAGTGGTTGGTAAAGAGGGATGAAATTTTCTGGTTCATTGTTTCTGTGACTTTTTGTTCGAGGTTTTGTCTGAAGTTAGCCAGAGTTTTATTGATTTCTTCGGAGAAATCTTTCTTGTTTCTTGAGATTTCGCGTATGATCTCAACATGAAGATCTTTAAGGGCTTTCTCAAGAGAATCTTTGGCTAGTTGTTTTTCAAGGGTTTCAAAGTTAGACTCATCTGTGGGCATGGTTGCTCCTTTTTTGTTTAGAATGGTTTTCTAGGGGTGAGGGATGTCCCCTTATTACATGTAATCACAAAACCCACTCAAGGCATCAAGCTTCCATCAGGAGCTAAGGGATTCTTTTCAAAGGCAAGCATTTCACCAAACTCAGGAAAATAGATAAATCAAAAAGAGCTTCCAATGTGAGACAATCACCCTTGTAAAGAACAGCGGAACTCTCCAGGTGCTTCTATATTCTTCCTATTGCCCTCTAAGAGTATGTAGGGGGGTGTCAATTTTATTATTGACACAGTAGGCTCCGTGAACAAAAATTATCTTAACCAAATATCAACCGCCACAATGTTTAAAAAACCCAGATAAGCTTGAGCCGTCTTGTCAAACTTCATTTCGGTAGTTCTTTTTTGTTTCCAACAGAAGAAACTACCACTTTTTCCTAAAATTTTAAATTTTGTTCACGGAGCCTAATTGCCTAGGCAGATAATTCGAAGTTACAGAGAGTAACAAACTACCCCAACATCTCTGTGCTTAATGGGGTTAACAATAAAAGAAAGGAAGATCTTCATGTATAAGAAATTTATTCAGACATCAGGGCTGTTAGGTTTTAAGCTCAAGGTTTTTTCTCGCACCAAGCCAGGTAACAACACCTATGGAACAGTGCTACCCGAAAGCGCAAGCAAAAGTACTCATGGTGGCAGCGGAGACATTGCTGAAATTGAGATTCGCATGCGAAAGATCAAAGGCTAAGCGCTTCTAATTTAGCGCTGGTAGGGGAGTGCAGTTACCTGCACTCCCCCCATTTAAAACCGCATCGTGTCCTCATAAATAACTGTTAGGAAACCTGCTACTTTTGCCGTTCTAAGCCAAGATGTTAATCAGCTTACGTCTGGGTATAATTTTGTACTCAGAGGCAAGAAGAGGTTCTTCTTCCCTTGCTAGAAGAAGAGTTAGAGCTATTAACAGAGAAGATACACTAATTTATCACCATCTTAGAGATTGTCCAAATTGAACAATTTTTGCATTATATTTTATGGATATGTAGGATGTCCTCTTGAAGATCGCTGACTTCTTGCCAGAGTATTTGCGACTAAAGCGGTTGCAATCGAGTTCTAATAAACAGGGTGAATGGGTCATGCCTGCGCCACCAAGAAGCAGGTTTATTCTTAAAGTTTGTGAATAGATTAGATAACTATATAAAATTTCAAAGGAGATCCATCATGGATAAAATATAATAAGCGAAAGTTATAGGAAAAAATGAACAAGCATCTGGACTACAATCCGTACATATGTTTAGGCACTTGATGCTGTTAATATGAGAGGTTTCTCCAGGATTTGAGCAGAATGCAGAAACCATTAGGGGACTTAATACCGGATATATGACAGCTTTTTGCATTCATCCCTAACCACATTTGCCCACACAATGTTTAAATAAAACTTTAAAATTTAGACTTGCCTAGGCGTTCAAATAAGACGAGCATGGAAAATAAAAGAGAAAAATATGCACTATCATCTTAGCGACCATATTTATATTGCACAGTTTCAAGACGAACTTATCCTTTTGGATACGAAACGAGATACGTATACGATTTGTTTTCAGCAATTTTCAGACTTATTGGTGGGCCTCCTTGAGGGCAATAAAGCAGATTCAGAGGATCAATCCCAGGCTAAAGAAAAGTCCCCTACGGAAACCAACTGCCTTTCTCACAATAAGCAATCGAGCTCAGAGGAGTTAGCCTCTATTCAACAACTGATCGATGATCATCTCATTGAAGAACAAAACTCCGCTTATCCTTTTTACATTGATCGAAAACCAGACACGCCTGGGATTTCAAATGTAGATTGGACTCTCCCTTTAGAGAACACAAAGGTTCCTTTGAATCTTGAAGTATTAAAAGCCTTGGGGAAGCTCATCAAAGTCAATTTTTACATGAAAGTGAGGGGCTTCTATTCTACAATTCAGATGATCAAAAAGGCTCGCAAAAATGGTGAGGACTATATTATTCCCTCAGAGGAAAATCTCAGAGATCTGGTTAATATCGTCAACAAAGCTTGCCTCCTTTACCCCACACGAACAAAATGCTTGGAGTGGGCAATGACTTATGTCTTAATGGCCTTAACCCGAGACTGGAAATGCAATCTTGAAATCGGCGTTCAAAACTATCCTTTTATGGCTCATGCATGGGTTGAATGTGATGGAAAAGTCGTGATGGATTCACAAGAGTTAAGAGAAGGACTCGCGATTATTTTAAATGAACCTTTCCGGGGAGTAAACATATGATTTATGCAGGGCTTATTCATTTTAATGACGCACGCGACAGAGCTTGTGAGCTTGAGGGTGCCCTTGCGTCATATACGCAAACCTCTCCCACAATTGTCACCAAAAGCTCCCTGACTCTTTGTTATGGCAAGCTCTCCAATACACAAGATATGGATGAGGTTTGGGAGAATGCATCTTCTCTTGTCTTAGGGCGTATTTTTGATAAGATGAACGCTTGCTCTTTTGGAAAGGAGAACTTCAAAGATTTATCTACCCAGACAAAAGAGGAAGCTTTAGCAAAGATATGGGGAAAATATATTTATATTCAAGCCCATGATAAGAACTCTCAATTTGACATTGTTGTAGATTCAACCGGGCAATTGCCTTTTTTCTATGCTCCGCTTCCCAACGGGAATGTCTTGTTCGCCTCTGATATTGAGATCCTTTTAAAGGTTCTTGGACAAAAACCAGAAATGAATTGGACGTATTTGTGCTCCTATCTTGTCTATGGAAATAGCAGCGCCATCCAAACACCTTTTCAAAATATTTATGAACTCCCTCCCGCTTGTTGTTTGAAAATATCAAAAAATGAGAGGAAAACAGAGCCTTTTTGGAATCCCCTTCGTTCAGTTCGCCAAGAAAAAGATGCTGTCGGTGTTTTGCAAGCTACGTTAAAAGCGTGGATTGAGCCCTATAAGAATATATGTGTTAGTCTTTCTGGAGGGCTTGACTCTTCTTCCCTTGTGTATTGCTTAAAAGGTATCCTTAAAGACAATCAAACATTAAGCGCAGTCAATTATTTTCACTCTCAGGTTAAGTCATCAAATGAATTGGTTCATGCGCGGAAAGTTTGCCAAGAAACAGGCATTGACCTTGTTGAAATTGATGCTTCAACCCCTCTTCCCTTTGATCCTTCATCTCAAAAGCAACTCTTAAAACCCAACAAACCTTTCACAGGGCTCATAAGTTTAAAATGGTTTGAAAACACAGCTGCTTATCTCCCTTCAGAAGGTTCTTGTACTTTCCTGAGTGGGCACGGCAGTGACCATATCTTTATGCGCCCGCCGTCCAAAAAGTCTGTCTCCGATTATATCCTTGAAAGAGGCTTCACAGGATCACAAGCGCAATTGAAAAATATCACACAGTTTTACAGAGATCCTATTTTCTCAATTTTAAAAGAGAATGCCCTGAGCTTGAGCTCTTATTTTTTGTCTCGGCGTTTGGGGAAAAGAGATCCTAAAAATATGCAAGATAAATCACCAGATTGGATTAAACGGGCGTTACACCAACAAAGTTCGCCGGATTTCGTGCATCCCATGTATGAGCCCCTTTCTAAGAAAATTCTTCCAGGAAAATACGTCCAGATTGACGCCCTTTACGAAGGAATTGCGTCTATCCATATGGAGATGGATCCTATCTATCCAACCTCTTATCCCTATCTTTATGAGCCGGTTGTTGAATTCGCCCTTTCTTTTCCGACCTATGATCTTTTTGACAAAGGATATGACCGGTATCCTCTTCGCAAAGCTGTGAGCGATCACTTTAAAACTGAGACGGTGTGGAGGCGGGATAAAAGTCGAACGACAGGGATCTTTCAATTAGGTGTGAAGAAAAACCTAGAGCATGTTTTAGAGATTTGTCTGGAAGGACAGTTTGTCAAACAGGGCCTTATTGATAAAGAGGGATTGCGCCAAACAATCCTTCTGATTGGTAACGGGGGTATTGATCATCTATGGTCTTTTATGCAGCTAGCTTCAGCTGAGATCTTTATTAACACTTGGGAAGGCAATTCTTTTTGAAGAAAGATGTAAGGTATAAACAGTATTGGCAATGCATTAAAGGTATTCTCTTCTCAGCATTTGTCGACAAAAAAATTCGTTTAAGCTTCTTATTTTCCCTTGTCGTGTTAATCGTAAGCGTTTTATCGACCTTAGCCTTGCCTCTGTTGCTGAAAAAAATTGTTGATTCTTTTTCCTTCCCCAACCCTCTCCTTATTACAGTTATCCTCCTTAGTTATGGCTTTATGTGGATGATCAGCAAGGTTTCTAATCATATTCGTACACTTCTTATGTATAAGGTTGAGCAACACCTAACGTTTGTTTTGGGTGCAAACGTTCTGTCCCATATTTTTGGTCTTTCATTAAGTTACTTTCTGAATCAGCAACCAGGGGCTCTGACAAATATTATCAGAAGAGCCCAGCAGAACGTTCCTCACATTGTGTTAGGACTCTTTTTCTATGTTCTCCCAACCACCCTCGAGTTTTTATTTGTTGTTACGCTTATCTATAGTCTTTATCCATTTATCTATAGTCTTTTGATGGTCATAATTTTTGGAATATTTTTTGTTTATACCATAATAGTCCTCAAAATAGCACTAAAAGCGCGAGAAACGGCGAATGAGGCTGACAAGGACGCAGATGGGGTTGTAGCTGATTGGCTTTCAAACTATGAAGCCATTAAGGTATTTGGAAAATCTGATCTTGCGCTTTTTGCGTGCGAAGCAGAGTTAAAAAGGCGCGAAACCACAGAAGTTAAATTTATGACAAACGTTTCCCTTTTTTACATAGGACAATCCGTAATTTTAGGAACAGGCCTTTCGTTGTTTGTGTACCTTGTAGGCCGCGGCGTCTTGCAAGGCTCCCTCACTATTGGAGATTTTATTTTATTCAATGGGTATATTTTACAATTTGTTACGCCCGTTTCCATCTTAGGGCAAATCCTCCAAGACATCAAAAAAACCATTCTTGATATGAAAGGAGTTATCGATGTTCTGCTAACGCCAGCGGAGATTGTTGAAGCCCCCCATCCTCTTTCTTTATCAAAGGCTACTCCCTCCATTACGTTTGAAAATGTTTCCTTTAAATACACAGATAGATTTATCCTAAAGGATGTTTCTTTCAATATAAGAGCAGGCCAGACGGCTGTGATCGTAGGGCCTACGGGAGCTGGAAAATCAACTATTGCAAAGCTTTTGCTCAGGCTTTTTGACCCTATAGAAGGAAACATCTTTATTAACGATATAAATTTAAGACAGCTTTCTTTAAAATCTGTCTCTGAGACCGTAGGATGGGTTCCTCAAGAGACTTATTTATTAAACGATACCATCAAAAACAACCTCATCTTCGTGCATCCTGAGGCTAGCCCTGAAGAGATTGATGAAGCTTCAAAATATGCTCATCTCTTAGAGTTTATTAACAAACTTCCTGAAGGTCTTGAAACGAGGGTTGGAAATAGAGGGCTGAAGTTGTCGGGGGGAGAAAAGCAAAGACTCTCACTCGCTCGGATTTTTCTAAAAAAGCCAAAAATTTGCATCTTTGATGAAAGCACCTCACACTTAGACAAAGACACAGCACAGATCATCCAAGAGAATATCGAAAAATTCCTCCCTCATATGACCAAGGTCATCATTACTCACCACCCTTTTCTCAAGGATAAAGTTGATCATGTTATATCTATTACGCATCATGAGAATGTTTCGCATTGAACACGTAGCTTTGTTCGCTGGAACTGATCAAAGAATCTCTTGGTACCGCATGAAGCCGATTGTAGAACCCTTTGTCAAAGAACAGGGCTCAGAAATCAAGAATCATGATGCTAACACATAGGAAGCAAGGATTTTAGAGAGCTTGTTTCATCCGTGGTTTCAGAAGAAAGGCTTGTTTCATTTCGTTCTGGATGCATCACGGATTTTCAGGCTATCCGCAGCCACTGGGCCATTGAGAACTCCTTGCATTGGATCCTCGATATGTCTTTTAATGAGGATTACTCCCGCATTCGCAAAGAAAATGTCCTTACGCTATGACTATTATCAGGCATATCACCTTGAATTTATTGCAAAACGCTAAAGCTAAACGCCAATCTATCAAAAGCCTGAGAAAACTCTGCGGCTGGGATGATCATAATCTCAATCTCGTCATCTCTAAAAAATCTTCATGAGGTACTCTGTTATCGGCTACATGTTCGAGATCTGCGATCAGAGGGGTGTAGGAACCTCCTTCGGTCATCAAGCTCTACTATGGAATATTTCATATAATCCGTCGTCATGAAGAGAATGACAAATTGAATAACAGTTTTGCCATTCTCTTCTCATGTCAAGGATTTTTTATGAATAAATGGAAGAACAAGAGCAGCCAACGCTGCAACGAGGGCACTTGTGTAAAAAGTAGACGCAGGGCCAGAAACATGCCAAACCCACCCAGCAAGGGCATTGGCAATCACAAGACTGATGCCATTGAGGAAATGTGACAAACCAAACCCCGTTCCACGTAAAAGCGCAGGGCAGGCATCGAAAACGAAAATAGCTAACATACTTTGAGTAATGCCCATTTCAGCCCCCCATAATAAAATGGCGCCTAAAACTACCACAAGAGATCCTCCCTGGGCTAAAAGAATATTCGCAATGATCATCAGACAAATTCCCAAAAACATCAGGGAACGCTTACCAAATGTATCGGAGAGATAGCCTGCAGGGTAAGCGGAAGCAGTTGTTGCAATGTTTTGGATCACCATCACCAAGGGGATGAGGTGAATGTCCAATCCCATTTGTTCCGTTCTTAAAATGAGGAAAGCCCCTGAAATATTTGAAATATTATAAATGCTGCTGAGAAGAAGAACGAGCCAAAAAGAAAGGGGCAGGGTTTTAATATCAGACAGCTTTAATTTTTTTTTGGGAGGTTTAATTTGACATTTTTCACTAACTGGATCTTTCACAAAGAGTAGGAGCACAATAAGGGCAACGGCCGTGGGAATGGATCCCAACCAAAACACAAGGGAATAGTTATTGTGGGTAACCCAGAGAAGCCCCATGGCTAGAAGGGAACCTGAAAACGCCCCTGCGCGAGATAAAGACTCTCTCAAGCCATAGCACGCGCCCTTAATGGACGAAGGAGCGATGTCTCCCACTAGAGCATCCCGAGGAGGGGCATCTAACCCATTGCCAATACGATCAAAAGCTCGACCTAATAAAATCCCTTCAACCGTTGTGGCAACGCCTAATAAGGGCCGAGAGATCAGAGCAAAAATATACCCCACAGTAATAATAGATTTTCTTTTGTGGATAATGTCACTCAAGGCCCCGCTCAAAATACGGGTAAGAAAAGAAATCGCTTCAAGAATCCCCTCCAATAGGCCCACGACAAAGGTGCTGGCACCTAACACTTGGGTGACAAACAGGGGACTGAGGATAAAAATAATAACGGAGGAAATTTTCATGAGAAACGAAACACTTCCCAACGCCCAGATGCTGGAGGGAATAGAGGGATGAGCGAGACTATGTTTCATGCACATATCTCGCATATTTGACAGGAGTTGTCTACCCCTTTTTATTCACACCCCTTTTTATTCACACCCCTTTTTATTCACAAGCATAGAAGTTTCTTACGCAACACATGATCATTTTCAAAACCAGAACCGATGCGGTTTGGTAAGCTGAGGCTATTGCCAGCCCCAGCTCCCATAAGAACCGTGCATACCACTTACGGCTCAAGCCTTTCAAAGGCCGCTATTAGGCGACCCGGTTGTTCGATTTGTGACTCGTTTCACCGCCAAGAATTTAGCAGAAAAAGAGCGCATCAATAACCATTGAAAGGATTTAGATACATACGTCACAGATTCTGACAGGCCTGAAATGCTCCTTGACGTTCTTGCCATTGCTTATTGCGTTGCTTATCGAATGGGCGAAATCGTGATAGAGCTGAAGCCACCAACCCTCAAAAACCATGGATACAAGCAAAAAAGCATCGTTCGCTATGAGTTGGATTTTCTATTCAGACTTATCAGTGTGTGTTTAAAAATACATCGCAGCCCATTTATTTCGCTTTCAAGGATTTTATGAAAAAATTATCCGCTAAAAACAATTTGTTATGTAAGAGTATCTTATAGGTTAAAAGGTGCTTGACTTGATCAGTAAACTCAAGTTAAAGTTAAGAAAATATGAAATAAAGGATGAGAAACATCTCCATCATTCGAAAATCAGAGCCGTGTCGTCACCAGAAAAGGTTTAGGAGGGAACTCACGCTGTGGTTTCTCCCCTAACTCTCTGTAGCTTACACGGAATTTAACCCGCCCCTTCATCTCTGATCCTGATCGGGCATTCATAAACTTGTTTTTGAAAGGATAATCACCATGCTTAAAACAAAATTTCTCCAGAAATTGAGATTATTAGACTCTAAATTCAAGGGAACTGCTCGTGATACGCGGCATAGAGAGACTTCAGGAATCCTGCTGTCAGTGAGTGCCAGCCGAGAAACTCGAGGACGTAATGGGTCTGATACAGAGGGCGTAAAACCTCCTACATACTTTCACAACCCGTAATAAGGATGACCCATCCCAGAGAGAATCTACAAACTGGACTGGACACATCGGTGGGTGTTGGTAGCCTGTTCTACCAACACCCACCTGCCATGTGGCACTCCTTTGAGACAAACAAAAGATCCCCACCAATGGTCGTCCGCGCTCCCACAGCAACAACTCCCAACTTGCACAAAATTTTTGAAGAACCTCATTTTCGTATATCCTGACGCTAGTCCTAAGGAGATTGAAGAAACTTTGAAGCATGCCCACCTCTTAGAGTTTATCAATAAGCTCCCTCAAGGCCTTGATACAACTGTGGGAGATCGTGGTTTAAAATTGTCTGGGGGAGAAAAACAACGACTTTCCCTTGCGCGTCTTTTTCTTAAAAGGCCAAAAATCTGTATTTTTGATGAAAGTACTTCATCTCTAGATAAAAACACAGATTTCATCATTCAAAATAATATTGAAAAACTTCTCCCCAATAGTACGAAAATCATAATTACGCATCGTCCTTTCCTCGCCCATAGGGTTGATCAAATTATAACCCTCAATAACCAGTTTGTTGCTGAAAAACCATCCGCCGATCGAGTTAACGCCCGGTATCTGCAAAAGTTGGTGACGAGAAAAAATCAAGCGACTCTACCCATCGCTAATAAAGAAACCTTATCCATGAAATGAACAAAGGAAAAAAAACTGTTGAAATTTAATTTTTAGACCTTAAAGGAGGGAAGATCTATTCTAACGCTTCTCAAATTGGACGTAAAAAAATTGCAACTTATTTGACCTTTATATTGAGCTGATAGTTAGGATAGTTTCATTATTTTTCAGAAAGATAAGAGGTTAATATGTTCATAAAAAACAAAAGAGATATCCTATTTAAAACCATGATAATATTCTTTTTTATATATTCAAGTTGTTATGCAACGGGAGGGGGCAATGGAAAAAAATCATACAGTTTTTTAACATCTATAAAAAAGTGCTTACGTTGCTTTATGTGTACACCTTCTAAAATTGAATATGAAGACCTTTCTCTTGGAGAATATACTGATAATATAATTCCACTTGTAAAAAGCGAAATTGAAAGTGTTCCATTGGAAGTTCTTTATAAAGTTTGTTATGAATTATCTCCACCAGATATTATATCTATATCAATTAGCTCTAAAAACCTGAAGAGAAAAATAACCGATAGGTTC
>Ga0206916_1147_pt1:0-2500 | contig 11300 bp, 4 predicted proteins | sample Alteio_BWOrgHeat_71_FD_152957 | JGI IMG/M metagenome (GOLD analysis project Ga0206916, IMG submission 152957) | Enriched cells from forest soil in Barre Woods Harvard Forest LTER site, Petersham, Massachusetts, United States -... | ecosystem: Environmental > Terrestrial > Soil > Temperate... | reverse complement strand
GGCTCCACCCGGAAGATCGCTCTGCAGCGTTCCTACCGCGCGTTAAGCGAGTACCTCGTCCGCGGCATCAAGACCACCATCCCGCTTCACAAGGCGATCATGAGCGACCCCGTCTTCATCGAAGGCAAGGCTACCACGGCCTACATGGAGGATTTCATGTCCCGCACCCCGGTCGACCTGTTCTAGCTTCCGATTTGCCTCCACCAAACCGTCGATAACCGCGATACACTTGTTTCGCGGTTATTTTTTTAAGATGAGCCGACCCGCCTACTGGATTGCGATCTGCCTGTTCGCCGCGCTCGTTGCCGCCAAATTCAGTCCCCACACGGGATTCACCAGCCTCATTCGCTTTGGGGAGAGCTGGAATGATCGGCGGCTTGATTCCCTGCACGAACTCCCGATCGCCATCGCCTCCCACTCGAACGGCTACGACGGTCAGTTCTACGCCCAGCTCGCATTGGATCCCCTCCTCCGTGAGACGAGAACGGCCCGCGCGCTTGATGTGCCCGCCTACCGGGCCCGCCGCATCCTTTTGCCCGCTGCAGCCGCCCTTGCAGGTTTGGGCCGGCCTTGGTGGACGCTCCAGGTTTATGCGCTGCTCAATGTTGTATGCTGGTTCGTGCTCGCCTGGCTGTTGCGCCGCATGCTTCCCGCCAACGATTGGATGACCTTTGCCCGCTGGGCCGGCTGCATGTTTGGCATGGGGGTACTGGAAAGCGTCCGGCAATCATTGGTCGACCTACCGGCCCTCGTTCTCTTGACGCTGGCGATCGACGCCCATGACCGGTCCCGCACGGCCCGTTCCACGGGCTGGCTCGCTCTGGCCAATCTCACGAAAGAATCCAGCCTGCTGGGGTCCCTCGCCCTGTCCGTTGAAGACTTTCGCTGGCCCTTCCTCACCAGACGAAAAACAATCTCCCTGCTGGCAGCCGCGGTCCCGCTTGCGGCGTGGTCGTACTACGTCAGCACCCGCCTCCCGCCATCACCCGACAGCAGCGGCGCCGGCAACTTCACCTGGCCGTTGGTCGGGATCATCCAACTCGTTAATACGTGCGCGGCGGAGATCGTGGCGGGCAATTGGGATGGCCGCTTCACCATGGGGCTGCTCGCCGCCATCGGATTTGTCGTCCAAGTGTGGACCCTTTGGCGCCGCCCCGACTTTAGCTCCAGCTGGTGGCGGGTCGGAACGGCCTATGCACTGCTCATTCTGTTTCTGAGTCCGTGGGTCTGGTCGGGCTACTGGGCGGCCAGCCGCGCGCTTTTGCCGGCTACGATTGCCTTCAATTTGCTGCTGCCGAGCAATTCGCGCTCGTTTTGGCCGCTCTGGGCCCTGGGCAACGTCACCCTCCTGCACGCGCTCTGGCGCTTCCTTTAAGGCCTCGCCAAGACCAAGTCGCTCCACTCGCCGAGGACACGCGAGTCGATGGTCCAACCCGGAGCTGCCGCCGCAAAAGCATCGCGCACGCCCGCGAGTTCCGCCGCCAGAATGCCGCTCAGCACCAAGGTGCCACCCGGAGCGACCGCCTTGAGCAGCTCGCCCGAGAATTTCATCAGTACATCCGCCTGGATGTTCGCCAGCAGCAGCTCGGCCTGCCGTCCCGCGAGGCCGGTGACCAGGTCACCCACGTAGAAATCCACTTTGCCGCCCAATCCGTTCAACTCGGCATTTTCCTGGCTGACGTCGATAGCCAGGGAATCGTTGTCGAAGGCCGCGACCTTGGAAAACCCAAGCTTCACCGCCGATAGCGCCAGGATGCCCGAGCCGCAGCCGGCGTCGATCACTCGGCCGGCCGTCCCGCGGGCAACCCCCAGCGTCGCCAGCCGTTCAACGACAAGGCGTGTGGTTTCGTGGTTGCCGGTGCCAAACGCCATACCGGGATCCAACCACAGCACTTCCTCTCCGGCCGGCAGTCGGAAAATCTCCCGCTCCCATACGGGCACCCAGTGCAGACGGCCGAACTTCCACGCCTTGAAGTGCTCCTTGTAGCTTTCCTTCCAATCCTTGTCCGGCAGCTCGCTGATGGCCGGTTCGGTGGCCAGCCATTCCGCGTCGAGCGCGGGCGCGAACCTCTTCCAGGCATTCCGCGCCTCGTCACGCGATTCGTAATAACCCGCCAGCCACGCACGACCCGACGGCTTGTCCTCGAGCACCATGAGATGCTGTTCCTCATGTTCCGCCAAAAGGTCCTCGATTGCCGGCACTGCACCGAGCGCTACTTCCACTTTGAATTCGAAGACCACCGCATGGCTCGCCTTCTTGGCCGCGCTCAACCGCGCGATCACCGCTGGAAGCAAGCGATGCTCCGCCGCGTGCACTTTGGCCGCCAGCGTCTCCAATGAGTCGCTCGCGTCGACTGCAACGGTGGCCTGCTCGATAATTCCGCCCGCATCGACCTCCGCCGTGACGTAATGAACGGTGCAGCCGGTCGCCTTCACTCCCGCACGCAAGGCCTGGCCGATTCCGTCCAATCCAGGGAAATCGGGCAGCAAACTGGGATGA
>Ga0206916_1146_pt1 | contig 11377 bp, 2 predicted proteins | sample Alteio_BWOrgHeat_71_FD_152957 | JGI IMG/M metagenome (GOLD analysis project Ga0206916, IMG submission 152957) | Enriched cells from forest soil in Barre Woods Harvard Forest LTER site, Petersham, Massachusetts, United States -... | ecosystem: Environmental > Terrestrial > Soil > Temperate forest > O... | reverse complement strand
GCCCTATCTGGAAAAGAAACTGGAGAAAAAGCGGGCTTAAAGTCTGACTGCAGCCGACTGCGACACCGGATAAAATTTTCCATGCTCAAAACGGTAACACATGTCGGGCCGATAAGGGTATGCGCCAATTTTTGCAGGGTGTACGACAACTTCATCTTCAGATGAAGCGTCTGTGTTTTCGGGAGTTCTTATATTTGTTTGGCCGGCCGTTTTAAATTCCTTTCTAATTTAGTTAATTGTCGGGCAAAAATAACCTTTGAACACCTATAACTGGGCAAGAAAAACAGCCTCTTCATTTCTGGGGAACGGTGGTTGTTCATTGGACGCCTCTTTACTTGAGGTCAGAGCAGCGAAAACATGTCGAAAATTTCTTAAGCCGAGTAATTTTTCGAGATTCATAATAACCTCCAAACCATTATTGCTGGCAGGTAGCTTATTCCTCCTATAATTCTTGTCGAGACAGAATTTACATTTTCCCCTTTTCCTGTTGTTATGGTTAACGATGACAGACACGCCTTCCCAACCTTTGACTGACCAAACGCTGGCGCGGCTGCGCAAGCTGGCGAATGGCAATGGGCTGAATCCTGAAAAGATCCAACTGCTAGGTGCGGAAGAAAAAATTTATACGCTCAGCGGCACACTGACGCTCACGCCCAAATTTGACGCCCAGACAGGGCGCTATCCGGGTCCCGCCAAAGCGGGCAAAGGCCGTAAAGTTTTGTCGGATGCGGGCTCCCTGAAACAGGAAGTCGATCACCGCAAAGAACAGTTTTTAGAGGGGCGCGGCTGGATTGATGCCTGTCTCAAGGAGCTTAAAACCGCAGCCAATGAAGGCTGGGGGTTAGACGGCGCACACATTACGTTACCGGAACAATCCATCATTTTGGCGGCCAGCAGCTCTTGTCCCAGCTGTCACGGACAACAGCTGGTTACCTGTCAGCAATGCCGTGGTCAGCGGACTATACCCTGCCAACATTGTCAGGGACGGCGGCAGGAACTTTGTTATGGCTGCAACGGCACCGGGCAAAATCCGCAGCAACCCGACCAGCGCTGTACCATCTGTCAGGGCTCACGCTATATCACCTGCCGCCACTGTCGCGGCAGCGGACAAATAGCCTGTCCCAGCTGTCACGGCAAAGGCGGAACACCTTGCCCGCCCTGTCAGGGCACCGGATTAGTTTCTGAAGATGTCGCTATCACCTGCGGCGCAGAAACACATTTCAAACTCAAAGGCGAAGGATTACCCAGCGGCCTGCGACGCGGGCTGGACCGGCTCGGCATCATCAATCTTGGCAAAGGCCACGCCGATATCATCACTGTACAAATTGCGAAAAGTGACGATGCGCCTGCCCCCTCTGCACCTCCAGCGGAACAGGGAAATAAAGAAAAAATTGCGACACACGATATTGGTTTCGAAGCCACATTGCCCTATGCCGATCTGCGGATGAATTTCGACGGGCACAAAGCGCTGGTCTCCGCCTTCGGTAAAAAAGGCGCGTTGCTTGGTGTGCCGAATTTTCTCGATGATGCTTTAAAGCCAGCGCGCGATACGCTTGCGCTTGCTGCAACTGGTGCCGGTCCTTTTGAAGATGCGTTAAATGCCCGCGCGATCAACGAAGCCCTGCAGCTGGAACTAAATGCCAAAGGCACGCCGCAAGAATTGCGACGTCTCTACTCGGTGGGATTATCCCAAGACGCCATGCGCGAAATCCTGGGAAATCTGCGCCTTGCCCTCAAACGCCAGACGCTAAAGACGCGTAGCGTAGTTGCCGTTCTCTGTTGCATAATCAGCAGTCTTTTATTTGCCGGAATCTTTACGACATCGTTCCATTCCGGCCTGACAACCAATTGGCCACCACTGGCGCAATTTATCTTGGATTTTATCATTCTCCTGGTCCCGCTAGGCCTAAGCTGGTTTGCCATGAATCTTGCCACACGCCTTACGCTGCAGCGTAAATTCAAAAATCATGCCATTGCCATGCGTCAAACCACCGGCAAGACATTTTATACCGCCTTCGCAACAATCATTCTTCTCTACCTGGGTATTCTTGCAACCACCCCAGCTAAGCCCTTCTGGCTTTTGGAATTTGTTGCCAAGCCGTTGCAAAGTTTGACACATTCTTAACGATTGCGGCGCAGATTCATAAGCAGTGATTCAATGTATTGAAACGCGCGGTGCCGCCTGCGCGGGTGCTTGCTTAATGGATGAAAAGAAGAAGTCAGAATTACGTTACCGAACGTCAGATTTAGCCCTTCTGACGAAGTACCGTGCTGACTCGCGCGCGGGTTTTGCGATCGCGCCGATTCTTTACATGCTGGGTTTGATCGGCGTCGGCGCTGGCGTTTTATTCAGCGGCTACAGCCAGATTTTGCACAGCAACGTTACCGTCACAAATGATCTGACAACCAAGAGCGATTTAAATGCGGCCGGCACAACATTGTCAGCCACTTCAGTTCTAGGTTCTACGGATAATACAATACTATGCCCGCCGCAAAGTGGTTCGGCCTCCAGCAATTGCACAACAGCGCCAACCAAGATGACGCCGATTGCAACCGTCGCCGGGTCATCGGATGCATCGAAACTTCCGGCAAACGCAGCAAACGCCGGGACCACAGGATCGACAACAGGTTTTGAAGTCGGTGTTTTTGCCGCAGCCAGCGGCATGAAACAAATCGACGGCTACGGTCATTTTTATATTTATTGCAAATGGGAGCGCGCTGTAAATGACGGCACGAATCCTGCGATCATGGTGATCTCCGCAGGTCCTGACGGCAAGCTTGATACCACTTGCGCCGACACCGCCGCCAAAGGCGACGATACCATGACGTTGTTACCAGCAACCGTTGCGGTTAATCGCTCTGCCGTATGGCAAACATCGATCGGCAGCAGCGGCGCACAGGCGCAGTTCGGTCAGGTCGGCAAACAGTTGATCGTCGATGCGCTCGGCGATCTGACAGTACCGGGAACAATAACAGTTACCGGCGCTTCGGCCTTCAGCGGTGCGGCAACTTTCTCCGGCACGGTGACGGCACCTACTTTCAGCGGCAATGTTTCCGGCGGCACAATCAGCGGCACTACTGGCACTTTATCGGGCAACACAACTGTTGGCGGCACACTCGGTGTAACAGGCGCTACAACACTCACAACACTCAGCGGCACTAATGCTGCTTTCTCCGGTACGCTGTCATCAGGTGCTGCAACTTTAGCCTCAGCGACAATTACCAACGACGCCAATATCGGCGGCAATCTTGGCGTCACCGGCGATGCTGTTGTCGGTGGTAATATTTCCGGTGCCGCAGCTTCACTCGCTTCAGCAGGAATTTCAGGCAACGCAACTGTCGGCGGCACACTCGGCGTCACTGGCAACACTACACTAACCGGCACACTGCATTCTGGCGCGGCAACTTTGGCATCCGCCGTCATCACAGGTAATTCCACTGTCGGCGGTACGCTCGGCGTCACCGGCGCTTTAACCGGCACCGATGGCACATTCTCCGGTACTGTCACAGCGGCCGCTTTTAATGGCCCGCTGGTTGGTGATGTTTCCGGTAATTCCACAAACGTTAGCGGCACCGTTGCTGTTGCTCACGGTGGCACAGGTGGCACCACTGCCGCCCAGGCGCGCAGCAATCTCGGCACCAATGACGCAAGTAATCTGACAACAGGAACTTTGGATGCCGCGCGCATTGCCTCTAACTCTGTCCCCGGCGGTGATATCCAAAGCGGCACCGTTGGTGCTACACAGCTTGACACGACAGGTGTTTCAGCCGGCACTTACAATTGGGGTTCGGTCGATGCCAATGGCCGCGTGACTTATGCGACAAACGTTACAAATAATTCCCTGACCGATGGTTCCGGCGATAGCGTCACGGCTACAACATCCGGCGGCAACGGCACGATCACTTTTTCAACTAATAATACTGCCGTCGCGGTGATCGATCACAATGGCTATCTGGGCCTCGGCACAACCACACCACATCAACGGCTCGACCTTGTCGGCAATGCGCTGATCGAAGGGGCTGCAGGTTCCAACCGCGATCTGCAATTCGCCACTACCGTTTCAGGATCACCCAGCGAACGTTGGTCAGTGACCACTAACAGTTCCGCCGAAAGCACAGGCAATGCGGGTTCTGATTTCGCGATCAAGAGCTACGCGGATAACGGCTCGGCACTCGCCACGCCTTTTGCTATCACACGCGCAACCAGCGCTGCGACATTTAGCGGCACGGTAACAGCGAACACCTTTTACGGCAGCGGCTCGGGCCTTACCAATATTCCTGCAGGCAGCATCACAGGCTCTCTCACAGTCGGTCTTGCTCTGGGGACTTCGACAGCAAACGCCAACCCGCAAGTCAGCGGCCACACAGATACCGGTCTGTTTACACCGGACGGCGTCAGCAGTGTTGCGGTAACCACAGCAGGTAATGAACGTCTACGTATCGACGGCAGCGGCAATATCGATATCGGCACGACAGCGGCGCAAAGCAATTACGTCACGACGGTGAATGGTGGTTTGTATAGCGCCAATAGCAGCGCTTCCGGTCTTTACGGCACCAGTAGCAGCGGTTCTGATTACGGCGTATACGGCACAAACACTTCAGGCGGCAATACAGGCGCTGGTGTTTTCGGCACCAACAACAGCACAGGCGCTGGCGCTGGCGTGAAGGGTACTGAAACCGGATCAAGTAATACGGGCTACGGCGGTTATTTCAGTAACGCCAGTTCAACCGGCTGGGCACTTTACGCAACTGGCGGAGCGCCGAGTTATTTCGGAGGGCAGGTCGGCATCGGTACAACGATACCTGCTGTAGGCGCCGCACTTGACCTCAGCAACAACAGCACCACCAACTCATCACTGTTGTTACCGATCGGCACCACGGGCGCACGTCCACCCGCAGGTATAAACGGCATGCTGCGTTACAACAGCAGCGCCTTCGAAGTAGAGGCCTATGTCAACAATCAATGGTCAGCGCTGACTACCGGCGGTGTTGCCGCAATCATTAATCTCGGCACGACAACTGCCAGCACAAATCCGCAAGTCAGCGGCTATGCCAATTCCGGTTTCTACACGCCCGACAGCCTCAGCACCGTTGCCGTGTCTGCTGGCGGCGTCGAAGCGATGCAGTGGAATACGCTTTCCAGCGGCGTTGATTACTTAAGCGTCACACCGGGCAAGAGCAACACAGCCCCGACTATTGCGGTCGCTGGTTTAACCACCAATCAAAATCTGAATTTAACACCGGCGGGAACAGGCCGTGTTGCCATCACTACCGGCAATCTCACAATCAATAACGGTTACGTCGGCATTGGCACAACAAGCGTTGCTGCAGGCGCCGCCCTCGATCTCAGCAATAATACAACCAGCAGCAATTCATCCATCTTACTGCCCAAAGGTCCGACATCAGCCGAACCCACAACGGCCATTCCCGGTATGATGCGTTTCAATACTTCGACGCAAAGCTTCGAAGGTTATGACGGCACAAGCTGGTACGATTTCGGCTCCGGCACGGAAACATTTGCGGCGGGCTCTGTCACCGCTCCCGGTCTTGCGGTTGAGACCGATACATTGACCGGTCTCTATCAGGTTAGCACTGGCAACTTATCGGTCGCAGCAGAAGGCGTGGAGGCCATACGCTTTAATACAGCAGTCAATGCAGTCAACCATCTTTCTGTGACACCAGCGGCGACAGGTAACAGTCCGATTATTGGCGCGCACGGCGCCGACACCAATATCAACATCCAGCTGTCTCCGAAAGGTGCCGGTAATATTCTGATCCCAATCGGCAGCGTCGCCATCGGCACCACCTTGCCGCAAACCTCACTTCACATCAGCGGCAATGTGGGAACTGCTGGTGTTTTCACTACCACCTTCGAAGGACTCCGGATCGAAAACAACGGCGGCAACGGCTGGGCTACGATGACTTTCCCCCGGCAGGGCGATACGACGCGCGGCCTTATGGTTGGCGAACAGGCCACCGGCCTAGATAATAAATCAGTGGTACGTTCAGCCGGCGGCGTATCACAAAATATTGCATTGGAACCCGGCCTCGATAACTCCGGTAGCCGTGGTATTCTTCAGGTCAATAATGCATCCGTTGCTACTATTTCGACCAACAATTCGTCACCTGGCGTTCGGCTGTATGGCAATTACTGGAATGGATCGGCTTCGACTCCTGATTATTACGTTTTTCAAAATATAATTGGTACCGGCACGACACCCACAACCACCCTGCAATTTTCCCATAGCGGGTCGATCGGCAGCGTCAGCTACGCTTTTATGGGCGGCAAGGTTGGCATAGGTACTGCAATACCCACTGCAGGCACCGCCCTCGACCTCAGTTATAATACGACCAGCAGTAATTCATCGCTTTTGTTGCCTACTGGCACAACGGGAACGAGGCCAAGCACCGGCACCAACGGCATGGTGCGGTACAATTCGACTGCACCTGCAATTGAAGCCTATGTCAGCAATACATGGTCCTCGCTTCTGGTTTCAGGCAGCAGTAGTGCCGGCAGTACAAGCCTCGGCACATCTATGACGGCGGCTAATCCTTCAATCTCCGGCGATACGGGTTCAGGTTTCTACACACCCGTTGGTTCTACCGTTGCTGTCTCTGCTGGCGGCGTTGAAGCGATGCAGTGGAACACTCTCTCCAGCGGTGTTGATTATTTAAGCATCACACCGGGCAAGAGTGGTACCGCTCCCATCATCGCCGTTGCAGGCGGTACCACCAATCAGGATTTAAACCTCACCCCTGCAGGTACAGGAAAAGTCAGCGTCACGACCGGCCAGTTGAACGTTGCCGTTGCTGACAGCGGCCTGACACTGAATGGGCAAACCGGCATTCGCTTCCCGTCATCTGATAGCACAACTAACGGTTCGATCGCGATTGGCTCCAACGCATTGAATAGACAAAATACCGCAGGAAGCGCCGCTTACAACAACACCGCCATCGGCTATCAGGTGATGGGGTTGGGCGCTATGACGACAGCCGCGATCCAAAACACTGCTGTTGGTTACACAGCGCTGGCGAGGGTAACCAGCGGCGCGACAAATACCGCTATTGGTGTCAACAATATGAGTGGCCTAACAACCGGTAACTCAAATACCGCCGTTGGCCGTACGGCCGCCCAGAATATAAACGGCAGCAACAACGCCGCCTTCGGCCTTAAGGCCCTGGACAGCAATACTACAGGCAACAACAATACGGCTATCGGTACATATGCTTTAGGCAATGCGGGCCTAGCAGGCAGTTATTCCGGCAGCTTTAATACGGCCGTTGGCGTGGGCGCTGGCGGTGACCCTAACGCTAATGCTGGCGTTTCATCGGGAAATTATAATTCGCTGTTTGGTAATAATGTCGGTACTTCCATTACCACTGGTTCTGCTAATATCGTAATCGGATCAAATGTCGCGAGCACAACACTCGCAACCGGCAGCAACAACATCCTGATCGGCACATCGTCGACAGTAGATACACCAGCGCCCGGCACCAGCAACTGGATCAATATCGGTAATGCTATCTTTGGCGATCTATCGGGGCTGAATTTCAAGATCGGCGCTGGCGGCAACACACTCAACACCGGCGCGGCGCTCGATCTCAGCGGCAATACAAATTCCCTGCTGTTGCCAACAGGCACAACGGGAACACGACCAAGCACCGGCACCAATGGCATGGTGCGTTATAATTCCACCTCGCCTGCGATCGAAGCCTATGTCAGCAACACATGGTCTTCGCTTCTTGTCTCAGGCAGTAGCAGCGCAGGCTCAACCAGTCTTGGCACGTCCAAGACTGCTGCTAACCCTTCAATCTCCGGCGATACCGGTTCAGGTTTCTATACGCCCGTTGGTTCTACTGTTGCTGTATCAGCTGGCGGCGTTACAGTCGAGCAATGGAATACTCTCTCCAGCGGCGTTGACTACTTAAGCATCACACCGGGCAAGAGCGGCACTCCTCCTATCATCGCGGTATCAGGCGGCACCACCAATCAAAGTCTTAATCTGACGCCAGCTGGCACGGGCGCAGTCAACATCACCGCCGCCGATCCGGGGCTGCAGCTGAACAGTTTGAATGCTATTCGCTTCCCCAGCACAGATTCCGCGTCCGGCGCTTCGATCGCTATCGGCCCGAACGCGCTTAACGGACAGACAAACGCGACCGGCGCACCCAATTATCAGAATATCGCCATCGGCTACCTCGCCATAGGTAGCGCAACGCTGACAACTGCGGCGGTGTCGAATACAGTCGTGGGCGCCAGCGCGATGAAAATTTTAACCAGTGGCAGCAGCAACACGGCTCTTGGCCGAAGCTCGCTTGCTGACATCAGTAGCGGCAATAGCAATGTCGGTATCGGTTTCAAAGCCGGTGATATCAATCAAACAGGTAATGGCAATACAAGTCTTGGCACTTTTGCTCTCGGCAATCAGGCGCTTACCACTGCTAATCATAGTTACAACACCGCCGTCGGTTACCAGGCGGGTGGCAGCACCGGCAGCGCCGGTATTACAACCGGCAATTATAATTCGCTGTTCGGTAATAATGTCGCTTTGGCATTAACCAGCGGCTCCGGAAACATCGCTATCGGCTCACAAGTCGGCAGCACGACGCTGACGACCGAAAACGGGAATATTCTGATCGGCACCAGCAGCGCGGTTGATATTCCCTCAGCAGGCACAAATAACTGGCTCAATATCGGCGGCGCCATTACCGGTGTGATGGGGAATAATTTCCTCAGCTTCCCGACTTCGGATAGCGGCACGGGTCAATCGATTGCGATTGGGTCGAGTGCGCTCGGTGGGCAGGGGGGCAGCGCTGCTTACCAAAATACCGCGATCGGCTATCAGGCAATAGGCAACAACACCTTGACGACCGCGGCAAAGGCGAACACAGCAGTGGGTTTTCTGTCCATGGCCGTTTTAACATCAGGTTCGCAAAATACGGCGGTTGGCCGTACAGCTATGTCACTGTTAAACAGCGGCAGTAGTAATACCTCAGCAGGGTATAAATCTCTGAACATTATTTCGAATGGCAGTGGTAATACAGCCCTTGGTACTTATGCTCTCGGCAGCGTTAGCGGCGGGACTAATTCGGGTTCCTATAATACTGTTCTAGGTTACGGTGTCGCGGGTAGCCCAACCGGCAGCCCAGCGCTAACTACAGCCCAATATAACACTTTAATTGGCAACCTTGCGGCAATGACGCTGACAAGTGGTTCGCAAAATATCATTATCGGTTCATCCGTTGCCAGCACAATGCTGAATACCGGCAGCAGCAACATCCTGATCGGCACCAGCAGTTCGACGGATACACCGGCGCAGGGCACCAGCAACTGGCTGTCGATCAACAATGCGATCTTCGGTGATATGTCGGGCCTGAATTTCAAGATCGGTGCTGGCAGCACGACGCTTAATACAGGCGCGGTGCTTGATCTTTCTGGCAATACCAATTCGCTGTTGCTGCCAAAGGGCACGACGGGGCAAGAACCCACCGGCACCTCCGGCATGATCCGGTTCAATACAACGACAGCCAGCTTCGAAGGCTATGATGGTACCTACTGGTACGATTTCGGATCAGGTAATGAAACTTTTGCTGCTGGCACTGTCACCGCGCCTGGCCTCGCAGTTGAGACAGATACAACGACTGGTTTATTCCAAGGTGCGACCAGCACTCTGTCCGTTGCAGCAGGCGGCAAGGAAGCTGCAAGATTCCTGCAGGGCTCCGGCACGGTTGTTAATTACCTGACGCTGACAGGTGCAGCATCGGGCAGCGCACCGACGATCAGTGTTGATGGTGCTGACACAACTATTGGCTTATCCTTAAGTACGAAAGGTACAACTTCTTTACAAATGAAGCCAGGCGGTACGCTCCAGGCGAAATTTCTCTATCAAGCCGGTGCAGTGGATTTCCTGACATTCATTGGGACCACTAGCTCCATTGGCCCAATCATCGGCGTCTCTGGAACCGACACCAACATCAATTTAAATCTTGCACCGCAGGGAACCGGTGCCGTCAACATCACCTCTGCCGATCCGGGGCTGCAGCTGAACGGCATGAACGGTATTCGCTTCCCGACTTCGGACAGCACAACGGGCGCTTCGATCGCTATTGGCACCTCCGCGCTCAGTGGTCAGACCAGCACAACCGGTTCGCCCAATTATCAGAACACCGCTGTTGGTTACTTTGCGATAGGTGGCGCCACATTAACAACCGCGGCAGTCAACAATACAGTTGTTGGTAATCAAGCCCTGAAACTTCTCACGAGTGGTGCTCTCAACACCGTTATGGGACGTTCGGCGGCGCAGCTTATTAGCGCGGGCGGCTCGAATGTCAGCATTGGTTATAAGAGCCTGGATGGTTATAACACAGGCAGCAACAACACCGCGCTAGGTACATATGCCCTTGGTAACGCTGGTATTACCTTGGGCAACAATGGCAGCAACAATGTCGCGGTCGGTTTTGCCGCAGGCGGCAGCAGTGCGGGAACAACCAACGTCGCAGGCAGCAATAATACGATCATCGGTTACTCAGTCGCCAGCACAACGCTGACGACAGGCTCATCCAACATCCTGATCGGCACATCGTCATCGACGGATACGCCAGCCGCTACCACCAGCAGCTTCCTCAGTATCAACAATGCTATTGTCGCGGATATGACCAACGCCTCAGCAACGGCGGCGAGCGATAACGCTCTGGTCGCCATCAATATCGGTAAGGTTGTGCCGACCACCAATCCGTTCACCGTCGGTAACGGGTCGAACAGCAATGGTAACGGCGCGTTCCTCAGCCCGTCCGGCGTATGGACCAATGCCTCTGACCGCCGCATCAAGGAAAATATCCGCCCGATCCAGTACGGCCTCGATACCGTCATGAAGCTGAACCCCGTCGCCTATGACATGAAGAACAGCCACGAACCGCAGATCGGCTTCATCGCGCAGGATGTATTGCAGGTCGTGCCCGAAGTTGTCGGCGTGCCGAAATTCCCTGAGACGCAAAATTACGGCCTGTCCTACGGCAATATGGTCGCCGTGACCGTGAAGGCTATTCAGGAACTGAAAGCAGAGAATGACAATCTGCGGACGGAAATTGCCGCGCTGAAGGGCGAGGATAGTGGCAATAGTGATCATCCTGCGCCTGCTGCACTTACATCTGATCGCACTTTGATCTGGCTGATCAGCGGCGGCTTCACCGTCATCATCGCCCTTATGGGCGGCTTCGCCTGGCACACCCATCGCGAGATGAAAAAACTCCGCCGCAAGATGAAACGGACAGGGTGAGTTTATAGTTAAATCAACTATAGCTATTCCCGGAATTGCTTTTATGGCGTCATTCCCGAAGCCGCTTTAGCGGCTGTCGGGAATCCATTGTATGTAAACAG
>Ga0206916_1145_pt1 | contig 11384 bp, 8 predicted proteins | sample Alteio_BWOrgHeat_71_FD_152957 | JGI IMG/M metagenome (GOLD analysis project Ga0206916, IMG submission 152957) | Enriched cells from forest soil in Barre Woods Harvard Forest LTER site, Petersham, Massachusetts, United States -... | ecosystem: Environmental > Terrestrial > Soil > Temperate forest > O... | reverse complement strand
TAGGCACAATTGATATAAAATCCAGGTTTAATTGGGAGGCAATCACGGATAGTTATATCAAGTTATTTTATAAAAACTAAATTAAGATAATGAATATTCTTGTTGTTAACTGGTCATGGTATCCGAGCGGGGGAGATTGGACATATGTTGAAAATGCAATTAAATTGTACGAGGAGAAAGGACATCATGTTGTGCCATTTTCAATGAAAGATGAAAGAAATTTTCCATCGGCTTATTCAGATTACTTTATAGAAAATATCGACTATAAAAAAGTAAACAAGCGCAGCCTAACAGCCGGCATAAAGGTTGTAATGAAAAGTATTTACTCGTTTGAAGCACAGAGAAATTTAGAGCGACTTTTAGATGATGTTAAAATAGACTTTGCACACATCAACGTTATTCATCACTACATTACTCCAACAATTTTAAAAATTTTAAAAAAGAAAAACATTCCCATCATCTGGACTTTTCACGAATACACCCCCATTTGCCCCGACAGCATATTTGTTAGCCATGGGCAGGTTTGCGAGCGGTGTTATGGCGGCGCGTTTTATAATTGCATTACTCACTCGTGCAAAAAAGGGTCATACCTGGCAAGTACGGTAGCCGCTTTAGAAAACTATGTGCATCAATACCTCAACTACTATGCTTATGTTGACTATTATGTTTGCGCTTCTGTTTTTCAGTATGAGAAATACAAACAGTTTAATTTTTTCAGGGAAAAGCTGGTGCAAATTTATCATGGTTATAATTATGATGAAATTGACAAGGCAAAACTAATAGCCAAACAAACTGATGAAAAATATATAGTTTTTGTGGGAAGGCTCGAAAAGATAAAAGGAATATATACACTGCTTAAGGCAATGCAAATTTGTACCGGCATTTCGCTTAAAATAGTGGGTGATGGTACGCAGGAAGAAGAATTAAAAGTCACTAAACAAACACATCAATTAAACAACATTACCTTTTTGGGCAAGAAAAACAAGCAGGAAACACTTAATATTATTAATGGGGCCGAGTTTTTGATTTGCCCGTCAGAGTGTTATGAGGTTTTGGGCTTTACCGTTGTTGAGGCCATGGCTTTAAGTAAGCCAGTTATTGGTGCCGCAATTGGCGCTATACCCGAAATGGTGATTGATAACCATACCGGCTTGTTATTTGAACCGGGTAACGCCGGGCAACTGGCCGATAAAATTAAGCTGTTATTTGAAGACCGGGATATGATTAACCAAATGGGTAAAAATGCACATGAACACATTACCAGGATCATTAATAATGAAACACACTTTGAAAACTTGAAAAAACTCATCCCTTCACTATGATCTTGCCCTGTATTTTTCACCATCGCGCAAACTAATACCATAGGGTTTTGTTGAATTGTGCATGTGTTTGCAAACTGATATACTAACTTAGCTACTTTCTATTTATGGTTTTTGACCGATTTTATATTTTATATTTGCATCACTTAGTTTAATATTAAATTTTACATGCGCATCAAATACCTGTTATATATCCTATTTTTCGCCTTAACCATATTTGCAAAACAAGCGGTTGCCCAGGGCTTATCTGCCAGCGGCGATTATTCAAATGTTAAAATAAGCCAATATACCGATGAGCAAATAACACAAGCTTGGAAAAAACTCCAGGACTCAGGAGTATCTGAACAGGATGCCTATAAAATGTTACTCCAAAGGGGGATGCCTCCTGATCAGGTTGAGGCTTTAAAAGACAGGGTAACTTTATTAGGCTTAAATAAGCCAACAGCAAACAAGACATCGCCCGAAAAAAAGAAGGTAGATTTTTCGAGGGAAAAGAATGATACTGTTGTAAGGCCGATAATAGTTAAGCCCGTACCTGCATCTTCGTCTGGCCTAACTGTTTACGGCACCGATTTTTTTAACCAGGTTAATATAAGGTTTGAGCCAAATTTTTCGATCGCAACCCCAAAGGGTTATGTTTTAGGCCCGGGTGACGAAGTGATCGTACTATTAAATGGATTAAATGAAAGCTCACAGCGAGTTAAAATCAGCCCCGAAGGCACCGCGAATATTGATCATGCCGGCATAGTATATGTGAATGGATTTACGATTGAGCAGGCCACTAACTTAATCAAAAGCAAAATGGCAAAAGTTTACCCTGAGCTAAACTCAGGGCAGACACATTTAACGGTAAATCTGGGTAATACCCGTAGTATTAAGATCACTTTAGTTGGCGAGGTAAAAGCTCCGGGTTCATACACCCTATCGTCATTATCCACCTTATATAATGCGTTATATAACTCAGGTGGCCCCAATGCAAACGGGTCACTAAGATATATTGAGCTGACAAGAAATAATAAGGTTTACAAAACGGTAGATTTTTACAGCTTTTTACAAAAAGGTTTATTAGATGGCAACATTCGCCTGGAGGACCAGGATGTAATTCGCATACCTGTTTATAAGAAAAGGGTAAGTATAAGCGGCGAAGTGAAAACACCGGCTATATTTGAACTAAAAGGCAATGAAAGCCTTGAAGACCTGATCAATTATGCGGGAGGCTTTACCGATATAGCCTATACAGGCATAGCAAAAGTTGACCAGATCAACTTGCTTCAACGAGATGTAAAAGATGTACCATCCAATCTTTTTTCAAACTATATCCCTCGTAACGGCGACTTAGTACAAATTGGGGCTATAACCAATAGATATACCAATAGAATTATTTTAGAAGGCGCGGTATATCGCCCGGGCGTATATGAACTTACCGCAGGCTTTACTTTAGCTCAGCTTCTAAAAAACGCGATGGGCTTAAAACCAGAAGCTTATATGGATCGTGGGTATATTAAAAGGACACTTCCTGACTTAGAGAAACAGCTTATCTCGTTTAAACCCAATGATATTATAAGCGGCAAAAATGATATCCCTCTATTACGCGAAGACTCCGTAATGATATTAAATCGCGATGTGTTTACTTCAAATCAAAAAGTAATTATTGAAGGGTATGTTAGAAAACCGCAGGTTATCACTTACCGTAAGGGCCTAAAATTAGCTGATGCAATTGCAATGGCGGGCGGGTTTACCGATGAAGCAGCCAGCAGGCACGTTGAAATATCCAGGATCATCCCAAATCAATCTGATACAGTTGCGAACAAACTGGTTACTACATTTACGGTTAATCTCGATTCGCTAACCGGTACCAGGCAGGATATTGAACTACAACCGATGGATTATATTAACGTTCCGCGTTTGGTTAATTACCGGTCGTTAGGTAACGTGAGCGTTAAGGGCGAAGTCTTATTCCCCGGCGATTATGCCGTGCAAAAAAGAGATGAAACAGCGCTTGATTTTTTAAGGCGTGCCGGAGGCATAACCCCTTATGGGTCGCTTGAAAATGCACAGGTTTACCGTAAGGGAATTCGAGTAAATGTTAATCTTACTACTGCTATGAGTCATGACTCGACCACTAATAGAAATATGATATTATTACCGGGCGATAGTGTATATGTTCCGCGTGTAATTTTATACGTAGAGGTTGCAGGTGCCGTTAATAACCCTCAATATATAAGTTATAATGGGCATAGTTTTAAATACTATATCAACGCTGCTGGTGGCACTATTGAAAATGCCAGGATAAAAGGAGCATATATTAAATATCCCGATGGTTTGAACAGACCGGTAAGGCATTTTTTATTTTTCCGTAATTACCCCTCAGTAAAACCGGGAAGCAAAATTATTGTTCCCGAAAAAAGCCCTGATTCAAGAATTAGGCTAAGCATTGGTGATGTAAGCGGTATAGCTACAGCGCTAACGGCCATTGTAAGTATATTTGTTCTTTTACGTAAATAAAAATGAGTCAGGAAAATCTTCCATATCCTTACGAGCCCGAATTTTCTTTTAAAAAGCTCATTGACGATCGTATAGGCGATATTAAATATATTCTGCAATTCAAAAAAACACTGGCATTAGTTTTAGTGGTTGGTGGCTTGCTGGGTGCATTAGCAGCGTTTTTAAAAACTCCGACCTATACCGCCAGGTTAACCTTTGTAGTAGATGATTCAAAATCGAGCGGGAGCGGCGGTGGCCTTTCTGCTTTAGCCGGCCTTGCAGGGGTTAACCTTGATGCAATTGGAGGCGCCAGCGGTGTATTGGCAGGCGACAACGTAGAAGAGTTGATCAAAAGCCATAAACTGATCAAAGCAACCCTATTAACGGCTTATGACAGTACGCAAACCCTTGCTGACAGGTATGCAACAATATATAAACTCGATAAAAAATGGTTAAAATATAGCCCTGATGGTAAAATAACCCATTTCCCGCTAAATGGCTCTCATAACACCAGGCTACAGGACAGTTTGCTGCATGAAATGACCATATTGATATTAGACGGTGAGTTTGAAATAGCTAAAACTGATAAAAAATTAGGTTTTTTTGAAGTGAACGTCACGATGAAAGATGAAAGGCTTGCCCAGCTTTTTTGCAGCAGGATGATCAAGCAATCGACCGATTTTTTTATTGCCACAAAAACTAAGCGGCAGAGAGATAATGTAGGACGTTTACAACAGCGCGCCGATAGTATTGGCAGGATACTTAACAACAAAACATATGCTGTATCAGCAGCTAATCAAACCCTCCTGGACTTAAATCCCGCCTACACTACTGCAAACGCAAATGTTGAGGTTAAGGATCGCGACAAAATTGTATTATCAACCGTTTTTTCTGAAACAGTTAAAAACCTTGAGGCAAGCAAAACCATGCTCGCGCAAGAAACGCCAACCGTCCAAATTGTTGATGAGCCTGAGTTACCGCTAACGAAAAATAGGCTTAAATACCCAACAGCCATATTAACCGCCTTGATACTTTCGGTACTAGCTTTTAGCTTTTTTAAATTATTAACACGGCGGGCTTCTAAAATCTAAAGGTCATCCCTAATTCAGCATGTAGATTATATACTGTGTTGTTAGGAATATAATATTGGCTGGGGTTGTAATTCTTTAATATCCATTCATAATTTAAAGATTGAATTTCCTGAAGCTTGGCGTTAAACAATAAATTTTTATAGTTCCACGTTCCCTGCAAAGCGAAGGCAAGATCAACCCAGTTACGGCTATTTCCATTTATATCAGGGAAGAACTCCTGGTAAAAATCAACACCATGTTCATAACGTTCAATTTGAATGCCTAATTTTTTAAATCCTGATACCCAGCTCACATCCATCGACTGTAGATTGCCGCCAGAACCAGTTCCAGCACCAAGAATTTGTCCATCATTTGTCTGACCATCTGTAATTGGATTATGAACATACCATGTACCAGCACTTCTTACTAACCGGTCAGGTGTCTGAGATAACTGCGTTATCTCAGAACTAAATAAGATATGCTGATCTTTCGCTCCACTTATTGGAAGCATTTTTCGCAAACCAAATATATAAGCCCTGGAATGATCTGGTGACAATATAAAATCTCTTGTACTATAGGAGTTGTCATTCAATCCATATTCAAAATAAACCTCTGCCTGGGCCTTAGTAAATAAGTACCTGGCATAAAATGAAGTATATTGATCTCTTGGAAAAGGATCTCCTGCACCATTATTATCAGCTATCTTTGAATATGGAATAAAGAAAGGGACGTAAGCGCTAAGTCCATTTTTTTTAACATCGTTATAATATGCATCAAACGTTCTCGTCAAACCAATTGTTAACCCCGGTATCCATTTGGGGTTATAATTAATATTAAAACCCGTGAAGTAACGCCAGTCATCCCTTTTGGGGGCAAACACATTTATTCCGTTCTGCAAAAGGGTGGCATTAATAAGCTGATATCCTGAAGATACCAGACGTCCGGCTATTATCTGTCCTTCAAAAGATCCCAAAAAAGTTTTTATTGGGCGAACTGTGTTTAATGTAATATGTACAAATCCCGGTGCATTATCACTTAGTATCAAAGCGTTCCTGATACCGGGCCCCCACCATAAATTCTCATTTGACAATCCTATTGATATTGGGTCAAAAGTTAACCTTATGCTACTCTGTCCCCAAAAAACTTTACTATAAGGGCCGTTACCATAGCGTTCAGGATTATCTATCGTGTTATACATATAGTAATTACCCAAATCAAAATATGAATGCCCTGACGCAAAGCCATTGAAGTTAGGATTGGCCGCATAAACATACTCTGGCTTTAACTGTACGCTTAAGTGCCCATATTTAAAATAAACCCCACCGCTAACCACAGTTTGATACCCTTTGGCCGGTATCATAGCCCCATCATTCCAGCCATAAGGGTGGTCAGAATTAAATTGTTGCTGCCAACTTAAAGGTAAGATTTGAAATCTTCCTCGCCCTTTGTCAAAAGAAACAGGGCCCGCTTCTATCCAATGATCATGCTTTAATAAACTATCCGGGTCAAATACATCCTTAACTTTTAATGTTGACGAAGTGATAATGGGACGAACGGTAAAGGATACATTTGAATCAACTTTACCAAGCAACTGCATCATCCTGTAATAATCATCTAAAACCAGCGATCCAACAGGAAGTGATTGTGCATTTACTTTTGTTTGTAACAACAAACAAGCAAATACACCAATTATTAATAAATAAAACAGCTTCCTCATTTTTGTTTATTGCAATTAAAATCTATAAGTAACACCGGCCTGTATTTGTAAATTAAATGTATTTGCCTGGTTTACATAAAACGGGTCATTACCATTTTGCTTCAAAGCCCATTGATAATCTAAAGACTGAATACCCTGAAGCTTAGCATTAAAGATCAAGTTTTTATAATTCCACTCCCAGGTAGCGGCTACACTCAAATCAACCCAGTGCTGTGAATAATTTTCACTATCCTCGAAGGCATAATAATAAAAGTCATTATTGTGTACGTAACGTTCAAATTGCAATCCAATTTTTTTTGATCCTTTTACCCAACTAACATCTAATGATTGTAAATTACTTCCGGGCCCTATGCCTGCGCCTAGTTCCTGTCCCTGGTTAGTATAACCTTGTCTTATGGCCTGGCTTACGTACCATTCTTTTCCTGACTCAATATTAGAAATGGAGTTTTCCTGGAGTTGGGTAACCTCAACACCAATTAAAATATTTTCATTTTTTGATTTATTGAAAGGTAAAAGCTTCCTAATACCAAAAATATAAGCACGGGAGTTATTGGGTGCCAATAATAATTGTAACAGGTCTGCTGTATTATCGTATTGCCCAAATTCAAAATAAATTTCGGCGTGTTCCTGTGTCCAAAGCCAACGCATAAATACCGAGCTGAGCTTGTCTTGGGTATTAATAGGATTATCAGGCGCGCTAACTTGTTTAATAGGTGAGAAAAGAGGGAGATAGTCTCTTAATCCGCTCAAATTTTTCCCATAGGTTTGAGAACTTTGGTCAAAACCCAAGAACAAACCCGGAACCCATTTTGGCTGCCATGTTAAAACAATTCCGGCTAAATATCTCCAATCATTAGGTTTGGGAACATATAAGTTTTCCTGAAAATAATAATGATCGGGCTCTAATGGCGGAAATCCAGAATTTTCTAATCTGCCAGCAATAATTTGCCCTTCAAACGATCCGATTGGCGTTTGCAAAGGCCGCGTGGTATTTAACGTTAAATGCGCAAAACCCGGGGCCGTATTACTCATTAACAATGAGTTTCTAATGCCCGGCCCCCACCATAAATTTTCGGTTGATAAGCCGAACGATAAAGATTTAAAGTTTAACCTTATGCTGCTTTGCCCCCAATATACTTTTTGATACATACTTGTACCAAACCTTGCAGGCAAATCAATATTATTATAAATATCATAATAACGTGCAAATGGACCTGATCAGCAGTGTTGTGAAATATTACATCAAATGTGGCTTTTGCTGAATGTAAAAGGGTATCGAAGCCCGCTTTATTTACGGTTTTTAAATATTTAATTTTAACTCCTTCAAATTCATCAATTAAATTATCCTTATCACCGGGATATATTCTGCTGTAAGCAATTAATGAATGACCGCGCTTAACAATTCTTGGATATAAGTCAAATGCAAATTTATCTGAACCGGCAGCACCCGCTTTTGGGGGTATGGATCTAAATCCTCCAAATGCCGCAATCCTTAATTTTTTCATATTATACAGCTTACCCGACTTAATTATTTAGTGAGGCATAAAGTAAATCAAAATGTCGGCAACATTCAATTTATAAATTTAAAAATTTGCTCATTAGCTATGATGCAATTCCATACTTCCATTAATCCGGCGGTGCCATTTAATTCAATGTAAAAATTGCTTTGTGTCCTAATAATATATTTAATCAAACAAAATCCAAAAAAACTTGTATTAATTGTATAATATATATTATTAGCGTTTATGAAATTTGATGTAGCGTTAACTGGAATCGGTATTATTTTTCGAAACCTATAAAAAATGTATGCTAAATTTAGTTAACAACATAACTCACCCCGCTATAAGTTTTATTATAATACATGTAACACTGCCGGTCCTTTATGCGTTATAATATTTAGATTATATAAAATTTAACTTAGCGGACTTTTGGAAAACATGCTGGTATTGAAGTAAAAAAAGTTAAATTTGGACACTGAAATCTAACCGAACAAATACTTTGCGGCTATTATTTATGCAATACCAGTTTTAATAGAAGCAATAACATCAATATGAAGAAAAAAATTTACATTGCAGGTGCGGGTGGAATGCTTGGAGAAGCTTTTTACCGGGTGTTTAAAAATGATTATGAAGTTAAATGTACTGACAAGGATGTAAACGAAAAATGGCTTAGCTTTTTAGATTTTCGCGATTTTGAAAAGTATAAAAAGGAAGTTGAAGATTTTAATCCCGATTACCTGTTTCATTTAGGTGCATACACTGATCTTGAATTTTGCGAACTTAATTTAGAGGATACCTATCTTACCAATACTACATCAGTAGAAAACGCAGTGTTTATTGCTAACAGGTTGAATATACCGCTGTTATACATTAGCACCGCTGGTATTTTTGACGGCACAAAAGATTTTTATGATGATTGGGATGAACCTAACCCGCTTGGTCATTATGCACGTTCTAAATACATGGGCGAGCGTTATGTGCGTGAACATGCAGGCAGGTATATTATTTGCCGTGCAGGCTGGATGATGGGTGGCGGCCCTGATAAGGACAAAAAGTTTATAAATAAAATAATTAAACAATTGGCAAGTGGTAAACGTGATTTGCATATTGTAAATGATAAAGACGGCACACCAACTTTCACTGTAGATTTTGCTAAGAACGTTAAGTTATTAATAGAAAAAGAATATTGGGGTTTGTATAACCTGGTTTGTAATGGAGAAACCAGTCGGCGAGAAGTTGCAGAAGAATTGGTAAATATATTAGGCCTGGAGAACGAGGTTACTTTTCATGAAGTTACTTCAGGGTATTTTAAAGATACCTATTTTGCGCCAAGGCCACCCTCCGAACGATTGATTAACCGCAAGCTGGAGTTAAGGAATATGAATATTATGCGTGATTGGAAAATCGCGTTAAGAGAATACATTGATGACTATTATACTGATTACCTGAAAGGAAAAATTTACTCGGAAAAAGAGGATATCGCTATTATTTAAAAATAGATATTGCAACTTACCGATACTTGTTTTATCATCTTTACTTGGGCTTTTGCTTCTGGTAAAGATGATGAATGAAGCAATTTATAATAAATAGTTACACCGCCTTTCTGAATATTTCCACCAACTGAACGGCAGTTTTTTGCCACGAAAAATCCTTTAAGCGTTCTTCTCCCTTGTTGATCATACTTTTTTGCAAATCGTTATCATCAAGCACTATTTTTATTTTTGCTGCAATATCAGCGGCATCAAATGGGTTGAATTGTAAAACCGCGCTACCCCCAACTTCTGGCAGACAGGTGTTGCCTGCTACCAATACAGGCAGGTGATGTTTGAAAGCTTCCAGCACCGGGATACCAAATCCCTCATTTATCGATGGAAAAACATACATTAAAGCATCTTTGTACAGTCGGCTCAGCTCCTCATCACGTAAATATCCGGTAAGTACAACCTTATCCTCAAGATGTGCCTTTGCAATTGCATCTTTAATTAACTCAAGATCGCTGTCGATTGGGTTTACCGGCACCGACCCGGCCAGCACTACCTTTAACCCGGGATATTCTGATTTTTTTAACCGGCTGAACGCGTCTATCAGGGCTGGAATGTTTTTCCTTTTATACATTGACCCAACATGTAAAATATAGTTTTTGGCGCTCAAAGAAAGTTTATTTAACAATTGGCCGGTATCATCGGCTTCATCGCCGCTGTCTAAGGTTTTAGCGCCCTCATATATCACCACTAATTTCTCATCGTCAATTCCTGTAAAATAATTGACCTGCTTTTTTGACCAGGCTGTTGGAACTATAACGAATGGTGATCGCTTTGCAGCCGGAACAGCAGTTTTCATATAAAGCCATAGCCATAATTTACCGTAGTTTTCAGGGTTTTCAAAACAAAATGCATCGTGAAAAACCGGTATGGTTTTATAGCCTAAATGTACCAGGGGAACGCAATTATCAGTACAAAAGATAATATCACAGTTTTTAAAAAAAGCTTTAAGTGGCAAAACCAACTGCTTCCATAACTGGTACCTGGCATGTTCAATCAACCTAAATATTTTCTGCTCGCCGGTATAAACAGGTAAGCGTGTATCCAAAAAATGAAAATGAAGACTGTCGTTATTCATTTTTTTGAATTCGCGGCACAATTCTTCCAGATAGGTTTTTGTACCCGTTTTAGCTACCCGCAGGTCTCTTATATCTACACCTATAATTAATGGTTTATTTTCCTTCACGACTTTTGATCACTTTGGCAGGTACTCCTGCAACTATTGAATTGGGAGGCATTGATTTAGTAACCACGCTGCCAGCAGCTATTACACAACCCTCGCCGATAGTTACACCGGCCAAAATAGTAGCGCCCCCACCCACCCAGCAATTGTTGCAAATAACAACCGGGCTGGTGGTAACCCCTTGTGCTTTTATAGTTCGGGACAAATCCGAGAAATTATGATTTTCTGAAAATATCTTTACGCTTGGCCCCATAATTACATCATCGCCGATAGTAATGCCGCCCTCGCCTGCAAAGTAGGCCCGGGCGTTTATGCCGGTTCTATTGCCAATAACGATCCCTGTACCTTTTTGCGCGATCACTCCCGAACAAAATAATATCGAATCCCTGCCAATGGAAACCTGGTCGCCCAGTGTTATTCCATTTTCTGATAGTGCATTGATGCTTGCATTATCTTCCAGTATTAAATTTTTTCCTGCGGTTAACTGGTAACCATGCCGTACCTTAACATTCCTGCCAATAAATAGTAAACCTGATGAACTTTTTAAAAATGGCTTTAAAAATAATCCTCT
>Ga0206916_1143_pt1 | contig 11421 bp, 12 predicted proteins | sample Alteio_BWOrgHeat_71_FD_152957 | JGI IMG/M metagenome (GOLD analysis project Ga0206916, IMG submission 152957) | Enriched cells from forest soil in Barre Woods Harvard Forest LTER site, Petersham, Massachusetts, United States -... | ecosystem: Environmental > Terrestrial > Soil > Temperate forest >... | reverse complement strand
CGAGGACGCCTTCGCCGACGGGCACCGAGATGGGTGCGCCTGTATCGTGGACTTCGTTGCCGCGCTTGAGGCCTTCCGCGAGGGACATGGCGACGCCGCGGACCCAGCCTTCGCCGAGATGCTGCTGGACTTCGAGGACGAGCTTCGCCGGCTTGCCGTTGAGCGTGTAGTCGACGGTGAGGGCATTATAGAGAGCGGGGAGGTGTCCGTCGGAGAATTCGACATCGACGACCGGCCCGATGACTTGAACGATTTTGCCGACGCCGGCGGTGAGGGTAGCAGTAGCAGCCATGATGATTTAATGAGTGAGTGTGAGACTGAGTCGGGGAAGCAAAAGGGTTGAAAGTATAAGGTGGGAAGGATGGACCCGGCCAGTGTTATTGCGCAGGTGGAGCCGGGTCGGGCGGCGGCGCGAGATTGGACTGACCAGAGGAGTTGCTGCCCGAGTCCATGATCGGGCCAGAAGGCGTGTCCGCGGTCGGGTCACCGGGCTGCGACGTGGTCGGAGCGGGTGTAGAAGGCTCGGCAGGCGCGGAGGCTGGGGAAGGCGGCGCCGGTTGCGTGGCTTGGAATTGCGCGGGAGCGGGCGGTGGCGCTTGCGAGGCGGGCGCCTGGGGAGGCGCGGTTTGTCTGGACACAGGATGTGGCGGTGCGCTGTCCGGGCCATTCGCCTTGACCTTGTTCATGTCCACGACATTCAGGATGTGGCCAGGCTGTCCGGGCTGGATGAGGAGACGCAGATTATATCCGCCATTCGAACCGATGGGCCGGGCGCGGAAGATGTAGGGGGGAACCGGGCGGCGATCATCGTCGCCGGGGTACTTCGCGGTCCCAGTCTCCTTGACTTGGAAATGCGACTGGACGTACTGGATCAGTCCCGGCTGGGCCTTGAGGATCGGCTTGGCGTCGTCGTCGAAGTCGGGGTTTGTATCGGCCCAGGCCGCCACGGGGGCAGTCAGCAGGGCAAGGGCCGCCGCTGAGGAATAGGAAATCACACCTTTGTTCATGACAAGTTAGACGCGGTGAGGTGTGTTCCTGGTCAAAAAAGTTAGCCCATCATGGCTGCCGCCGAGGAGATCTCGAGGATCTCGTTGGTGATGGCGGCCTGGCGGGCCTTGTTGTATTCGAGGGTCAGGTCCTTGACGAGCTGCTTGGCGTTGTCGGTTGCGCTCTTCATGGCGACCATGCGGGCGCTGTGCTCGGACGCGCGGGACTCGAGGATCTTCTCGTAGACCAGAAGGTGGACGTAATAGGGAAGGAGCTTGCCAAGCAGCTCGGTGACGTCGGGCTCGAAATTGAACGAGGGCGTGGACGGGGCCTTGCCTTCGGCTTGGGACTGCGTGTGGTCGGCGTGCTTGGCTTCGCCGAGGGCCTTGGCCGCCGCCAGTTCTTCCGCGCCGATGGGCACGAGCGGCAGGCGCATGGGAACTTGTGAGAGCGTGTTAACGAAGCGGTTGTAATAGACCTCGATGGCGTCGAAGGCGCCTTCCTCGAATTTCTGGAGCAGGAACCGGCTGATCGTCTTGCTCTCGGCAAAGGTGGGGCTGTCTTTTAGTTCGAAATCGGCGAGGAGGTTCTTCTTAAGGCGAGCCAGCGTCTGGCGGCCTTTCTTGCCGACGCTGACGTAGACCTTGTCCGGACCGTCGTTCTTGAGCACGTCGCGCAGGAGATTGGTATTGAGCGGGCCGCAGAGGCCTTTCTCCGTCGTCAGCACGACCACGCACGTCTTGCCGGATTTGTTGCGCTTTTGCAGGAGAGGATGACTGACTTCACCGGTGCCGATGCCCGCGTAAATGTCGCTGGCCATTTCGTCCAGCTTACTGGCATAGGGACGCAACGCGATCGCCGCCATCTGGGCGCGACGCATCTTGGTGGCGGCCACCATTTGCATCGCTTTCGTGATCTGGGACGTGTTCTTGACCGACTTGATGCGTCGGCGAATGTCGCGGAGATTGGCCATGTTGGAAAACTTGGAGGTTGGAACCAGGAACGCAGAACTGGTCTAAGTTCCGCGCTCTTCGTTCCTAATTTGTTCAGGCGTACGTTTCGGCGAATTGTCCCACCGCAGCCTTGAGCTTGTTCGTGATGTCGTCGTCGAACGCGCCCTTGTCGCGGAGCTGGCCGAGCACTTCGCCCTGGCGGGTGGTGAGGAATTCGGAGAGCTTGGTCTGGAAATCCTTCACCTTGTCGACCGGCACCTTGTCGAAGTAGTTGTTCTGGACGGCCCAGAGAATCGTGGCCTGGAGCTCGACGGGGACGGGCTGGTAATTCTTCTGGTTGAAGATTTCCACCACGCGCGCACCGCGATCCAGCTTGGCGCGAGTCTTGGCGTCGAGGTCGGAACCGAATTGCGCGAAGGCCGCGAGTTCGCGGTACTGGGCGAGGTCACCCTTGATCTTGCCGGCGACCTGCTTCATGGCCTTGATCTGAGCGGCGCTGCCGACGCGCGAGACGGAGAGACCGACCGAAATGGCCGGGCGAATGCCTTGATAGAAGAGATCGGTTTCCAGGTAGATCTGGCCGTCCGTGATGGAGATGACGTTGGTCGGGATATAGGCCGAGACGTCGCCCGCCTGCGTCTCGATGATCGGGAGCGCGGTGAGGGAACCGTTGCCGTACTTCTCGCCGACACGGGCCGCACGCTCGAGCAGGCGCGAGTGCAGATAGAACACGTCGCCGGGATACGCTTCGCGACCGGACGGACGCTTCAGTACGAGCGAAAGCTGGCGGTAGGCGACGGCGTGCTTGGACAGATCGTCGTAGATGATCAGCGCGTCCATGCCGTTATCCATGAACCATTCGCCCATGGCCGCGCCGGAGAACGGCGCGAGGTACTGGCTGGTGGCGGAATCGGAGGCGGTCGCCGAGACGACGATGGTGTAGGCGATGGCGCCGGTCTGGTTGAGCGTGTCGATGACGCGCGCGACGTTGGCGTTCTTCTGGCCGACGGCGACGTAGATGCTGTAGAGCGGACGGAAGCCTTCCTTGCCCTCGTTCTCGCGATTGATGCGCGCCTGATTGATGATGGCGTCGATGGCGATCGTGGTCTTGCCCGTGGCGCGGTCGCCGATGATCAGCTCGCGCTGGCCGCGGCCGATGGGGATCATCGCGTCGATGGCGGTGATGCCGGTCTGGATCGGCTGCGAGACGGACTTGCGGGCGATGATGCCGGGAGCCAGCTTCTCGACCGGATAAAAGATGTCGGACTTGATGTCGCCCTTGCCGTCGATCGGCTTGCCGAGCGCGTCAACCACGCGGCCGATGAGCGCCTTGCCCACGGGCACTTGGAGCAGCTTGCCCGTCGTGCGGACTTCGTCGCCTTCCTTGATCTTGGAGAAGTCGCCGATGATGATCGCGCCGACCTCGGTTTCTTCAAGATTGAGCGCGATGCCGATGACGCCGTTGGGGAACTCCAACATTTCGTTCAGCGCGGCATCGGACAGCCCTTCGACCTTGACGACGCCGTCGGAGATTTCGCGGACGGTACCGATGTTGGACTGGGCCACGTCCGTTTTCAGGGAGACGATCTGGGCTTTGATTTCTTCGAGGAGGGTGCTCATGGGGAATTCGGGTAGGTTGGGGGGACGTGTCTTAAAGGGCTTATTTATCCTGTTTTTTTAGGAGAATTAGTACAAATAGGAGATTTAGGATAGGGCCTGCTGGAGGCGGTCGAGACGGCCGCTGAGCGAGCCGTCCCAAATATTGTTGCCGCGGCGAATCCGCAGGCCGCCGAGCAGCGCGGGGTTTTCCTCGTACGACGTGCGCGAGGCCTTGCCGTGCAGGTGCTCCAGCGAGGCGAAAATGCTCGCGCCCTTGTCGGCCAGTGGCGTCGCGCTTTCCACGCGCACGGAATTCTCCTCCAGCGCGATTTCCAGCAGGCGCGCCATCTGGCTCATCACCTTGATGTAATTGCGCGGTTTTTCCTTCGCGAGGAGCGTAATGACTTCCTTCAGCCCACCTTCATCGACCGAGCCGTCGGGACGGCGGCAGGCGCGAAAATACTTCTTGGCGCTCTGGCGGGATTGGCGGTCGATTTTCATGAACGGGGCGGTTAGTTATTGCGCGCTTCGACCTGGCGGACCGTCTCGGCATTGAGACGGGCCTGGTCATCGGCCGTCAGCACCTTGCCGGTCACCTTTTGCGTGGTCTGGATGACCAGTTCGCCGACTTGCCGCTTCAGTTCCGCCATCAGGCGATTGCGGTCCAGCACGGCGGCTTCATGCGCATTCTTCACGATGTCCTCGGCCTGGCGGGAAGCTTCCTTCGCGCGCTGTTCCGTGACGGCCGCGGCGCTCTTTTCCGCCTCGGCGATGATCTTGTTCGCCTGTTCGTTGGCCTTCTGGATGATGCTCAGGCGGGTTGATTCGGCGTCCGAGAGTTCCTTCTTGATTTTGTCCGCATTCGCCATCGAATCGGCGATGATCTTGCGCCGTTCCTCGAGCATCTTGCGCACGGGCGCCCAGGCCAGCTTGTTGAGCAGCAGGAACAGGACGGTGACCGCCACGCACTGCGCGAGGAATTGCGGGAGGGTGAAGCCGGTCTTGACGCCGATATCGCGGAAATTATCGACGATATCCGCGAAGGGCAATTGGAGGGTGATCATGGCAGGAGAGCCACCGCCGGCGATTGCTCGCAAGCGGTGAAATGAAACGGATTAACCTTTGAGAACGAAAGCGACGAGGATGAACGTACCTTCCGACACCGCGATGATCGCGAACGAAACGGCCAGGATGATGCCGATCGCGCCGGGGTTGCGTCCGACTGCCTGTGAAGCGCCCGCGCCAACCGCGCCGATGCCGATGGCGGCACCGCCGGCGGCGAGACCGACTTCAACGGCCGAGAGACCTTTGTACACGGAGTCAGGCGCCGGTGCCGTCTGCGCCAGGAGGTTGTTTGCCAGGATGAGGGAATCGACCAAGATGTTCATATGCTTATTTTGCGGGTTGGGGTTTTGTTTTCGGGCCGTCGCGGGGGCTTCGGCGCCAAAAGGGGTTTTAGTGGGCGGCTTCCTTCTCCTTGTGCTCCCCGGCATGCGAGTTCGTCAAAATGCCGGTAAACACGACAGTCAGGATGAAAAAGACAAACGCCTGGATGAACGCCACCACGAATTCCCACATGTAGGCGGGAATGAGAAAGAGCGTGGCGAGGAAAGGGTTCGGCGCGTTGTGGTAGATGGTGTCGAGGAAGGTCTCGCCACCGTAGATGTTGCCGTAAAGGCGGAAGGTGAAGGCGATCGGGCGGATGAGCAGGATCGTGAACACCTCAATCAAGCCGACCACGAAGAAGAGAAGACCGAAGCCCAAGTTGAGGGCGACATTGCCGAACTTCACCTTCGAGCCGAAAAGGTCCTTAACCACGCCGCTGACGCCGATGCCCTTGAAGCACCAGTAGAACCACATGACGAAAAAGATCGCCGCGTAGGCCGCGGTCATGTTCGCATTCGCATTCGCGCCGCGCAGGAAGGGCTGGTCGACCTTGAAGTTCCAGATCGTGTCGCCGTGGCCCCAGCCGAAAGTTCCCACACCGGGCATCAGCGCGAGAAAATTCTCCGCGAAGACGAAGACAAAAATGCCGGCGAAATACCAGAAGCCGCGCAGCATCGTTTCGCGGCCCGTGATGCTCTCGATGAAATTGCTCAGCGCCTCGACCATGGCCTCGACCAGGTTCTGCAGGCCGCTCGGCACCAGCTTTGGCGCACGCATGGCGATCTGGACGAGGATAATAATGGCGATGGACGCGATCACCGCGGCGATCATCGAGTTGTTAACGTCGAAGCCGCCAATTTTAAATAGGTTGACCGGCGCGGGCGGCAAGGGAGCCTCGGCGACTTCCTCGGCAAAAAAGGTGTGACAAAAAGGGATCATTTAACGTCTAAAAATCGGGGTGGCCATCATTGCGGGTATGTCATTTTAGGCAAGCACAAGATTGCGGAATTTTTCACACGCATGACCTAAAAAATCTAATAATACCTGCGGAAAGCAGCGATAAAAGCAAAAGGTACTCAGGCTGTCCAGTCTGGAGGAATAAAAGCAGTTGCATCCGCCCCGCCGCCCACCCGGCACCGCGCGCCTGATAAGACATGCGCCGCTCAAAGGACATTTCGCGCGGCGGATTGAAGAGGGCTGAAGGATAACGAGGTATTCACGGCAGCCGCCGCACGCCGGGCCGCGGTCGGTCGACGAAGCGGAACGCGCGATGCACCGCAGCCAATACCCGTCGCTACTTTTTATTGGAGGGTCAGTCTCCCGGCCTGACCCTGACTTCTCCTCGCGTTGGAGGGTGGCTATCCTTTTTCGGGTCGAGACCCTTCCGAGGCGACCTCGCACAATGCCTGGATGATTTGCGCACGCCTCTTTTTCTTAAGCGGCCCGATACCGAGGCGCTCCATCAGGAAGAGTCCATGGACCGCGAGCATCGCAACGACGGCCCGGTCGCCCGTTTTATTTTGTGCCAGATTCTCGTAGATGGCCTCAGTCCGCTTTTGCAGCGGTTGAAGCAACTCGGGATCGTTGACGGCGATCGAGATGATGATGGTGCTCAGCTGCTCAAGCCGCTTTCCCACGGAGGTCAAATGGCGGATATAAGCCTGTGCCGAATCGCCTTCTTTTGAGGGATTGATTTTGTTCGCCTGCGCCCTCTGGCTGTAGATGTCCATCACCCGGGCCAGCATCGCCTCGAATAAGGCCTTTTTACTCGGAAAATGATAAATCAGGCCGCCTTTGCCGACCTTTGCCTCCTTCGCCACCGCGTCGAGCGTCAGGTGAGCCGCCCCCAGGCGAATCGCCACCCGCTCGGCCGCGTCGAGCAAGGCATCTCTCTTGTTGTCGACATGTCGAGACTTGGGCATCTCGATAGCCTGCTTGGATTTCTGTGGCGCCTTCAACACGTTACGGTGCAGCGGACGCCGAAGGCTCTTCCACTCCGGGCGTTTTCACCTCGGGCTTGCCGCGCTGCTGGGCCAGCATCCAGGTGTAGAGCGCATCGGTAGCGTAGGCCTGCGTCCATGCATCGTGCTTGGCCGTGGGATAAATCGTGAAGTGCGGCGAGCCCCCCGCCGCCTTCACGGCATTGACCATGTTCTGCGTCAGGAAAATCGGCACCGTCGTGTCGAGCGCGCCGTGGAAGGTCCAGACCGGGAGCTTGGTCAGCTTGGCCGCTTCGCTGGGATTGCCTCCTCCACAAACCGGTGCGATGGCGGCGAAGCGGTCGGGGAATTTCTCCGCCAGTTCCCACGTGCCAAAGCCGCCCATGCTCGCGCCGGTCACGATGATGCGGTCGGGATCGACCCGGTACTTGGCCGAGAGCTCGTCGAGGAGTTGACCCAGCGCCGGCGCCGACCACCACTCGTCCGGGGTGCGGGGTGAAATGACGATGGCGGGAATCTTTCTGCCGGCGGCAACAACCTTGGCCGGGCCACCGTGGAAGATGACAGAGGAAGTCACTTCCGTGCCGCGATCGCCGGAGCCGTGAAGGGAAAGGATCAACGGCCAGCGCTTCGCGGGGTCGGCGTCGTAACCATCCGGCAATTGGGGAAAGTAATTGAACGTCTCGGCCAGATTGAGCTTCTTGCGCAGATCGAACCACCACCCATCGTCGATCGACCGCTGCGTCATCAAGGTGGTGAACAACTGGTCCGGCGTCGTGCCGGGGACGGCCTTGACCAGCGCCATCAGGAGCCCGAACCCGGCGGAAGAGCTGTCGCCGTTGATCGCGCTTTTCATGGCGATGGCAATTTCCGCCTGCTGCCGTTGCACGATCTCGGGACTCGTCCCGGTCTCGATCGCAATCTTGAACTTGCCGACGGGAACCGGCTGCGTGGCCGAGTCCGCCGGAATGCGGTAGAGCGTCACGAAACGGTTCAATTTTGTGCCGTCGCCCAGGGTCAGGCGAACGACCGCGCCGTAGCGGCCCGGCGTGTCGGCTTCCTTCACTTCGTCAAACTTCTCGTTGTAGAAAGTCGTTGCCACCTGGATTGGACCGAGCGCGCTCTGCGCGATTTCAGGCTGGACGGCCCCCGCAGGAAATTCCTTGGTGTTGAAGACGCACGGATCAAAAGCATAACTCAACTGACTCAGGTATTTCTTTGCCATCCGGGCATCGACCGGCGGCGGGGTTGGCGTGGGCGCGGCGGCAGGCGGCGCAGGATCAGCAGCCCGTAGGTTTGTCGCAAGAAGTGTGGCCAGAATCAGCGTACGCATCAACATGGCAAACATGCTATACCGCCCAGACGGTATAGTAAAATAAAAACCTGACACATTTTTTATGGAACGCCCATCCTCGGAATGAAAGCAAGAGAGAGTGCCCCCCCCCCGTGGTAGCCATCGACCTCCGGGCGCCGGGCTTGCTGCGCTCAGCCGCAACGATGCGGTTGGTTTTTCCCTCGTTCCCAGACTCCGTCTGGGAACGCCCTTGTCTGCGCGACTCCGTCGCTGCCTTCCCGTCGCCCGGCGGCTACCTGTCTTTCGTCTTCACCTTAAACATGAATTTCCCCGACGTATGATGGCCGAGCAAGCAAACCGCCTCCCACCTGACTTGATATTCACCCGCAGGCAGCGCCGACAACGTCGCCACCAGCAATGAATGGTTCTTCGGATCGCGATGCGCGTCCTTCCGGTCCACCTCGTCTCCCTTCGCGTCGAAGACCTTCAGACGGCTCTCCTTTGCGCTCACGTCCTGCGTGAACCAGATTTTCACTTCGGCGGGAGAACTCTCAACCACTCCGCCGACCTTCGGCTCGGCGTGATCGAGAAAGGCGTGCGCTCCAGCCAGCGGAGCACATGCCACGACAAAAACGAGCGCGATAAAATATCTCATTTGTCTCCTCCAAAAAACAAGGGATGCCCAAACACCTGCGGAAAAAGATCGTCGATGTAAAACTGCACCTGGACGACCGCCCCGACATCCGACCCGGTGTGCGCGTTGATGGGGATCACCGCCTCGGCGCCAACCTGCACATACTTGCTTTCCCAGAGGATGCCGGGATTGATCGTGCCGGTCGTCGTCTCGCCGCTGCGATTCGTCGGGCTCTCGAAATGGAATTCCACCAGCGGAATCAAGTCCCGTAACGGATGTGGAAGGCCGAGGTCTTCCACATGCTCCTGCAAATAGGGAAGGCTGTACTCCAGCGCAAAGCCCCACTCGAGCGCGTTCGAGTCCGACGATTTGCTCGGAATCGCATAACCGACCGTGCCCGTCAGCGCGAAAGGCTTAAGGTACTTGAGCGCGTTCGGCAGATCGCCGAGGCCCTTGCCGCAATAGAGCGTCGGCGTGTAGGTGGTGTACGACTCGACCCCGAGCGGTTTGCTGCCGGTTCCGCCGAGGTCGGCCTCGCCGCCCAGCGAGAGGATGAACTCGTGCGCCGGGCTTTCCCAAAGCTGGTACTTCACGCTCACGCTGATGTCGTCAAAACCGTCCTGCGATGGCAGGGGATCGGAGCCGTCGCTGGTGTGTTTGCTTGGCTCAAGATTGATGTAGGTGCCGGAAACCCCGACCGCAAACTTGGGAAAGATCTCCTTCACGAACTCGGTCGTCATGTCGAGTTCCCGCGTCTTCGGTCCGTCATCCGAGGCCGGGTTGTTGAATGTCTGCGCGCTCACCGACAACTCATCGGTGGCAAACGGGTCCTCCGTCTGGATCGTGGGTGGAAAGAAACGGTCGCCCTCGAATCCGTGCGCGTGCGCGGGTGAGGGGATCATGGCGGGTATCGCGCAAAACAGGATTGCGCCTGAAATTAGCATTGGCTTCATCTGGAATTCCTCATGGGGGAGGGAAGCGCGCACAACGGCACGGCGCTCCTCCGAGTTTTGTCGCTGTCGCCGCAAGGCGGTGGACGTTATGCGAAAACGTGTTGCTTCGTTCTCCGCGTCCTCATGGACGTGGCTACGAGGAAACTAATCGCGGTGGAGGAACCGGCGGCGGTTCGGCATGAACCAGGAAAGCGGACGGATGAATTGGATAAGTCGCCGGGACGAAATCGGGCTGGGTGGAAGCCACGGCATCCGAAAGCAAAGCCGCCTTGTCGTACTTCTCGATCGCGCAAATCTCGTTTTTCTCCGCCTGCTTCTTTTGCTCGATCGCCTTGCAGATGTCGCACGGATACTCGCCGCTCAACGTCATGGCCACCGCCTGTGCGAGCGGAACCTCCTGCGAGAAATCATGGATCATCTTGATCCACGCCACGCCCTGCAAAACGTACCACTGTCCCCCGCAGGAAAAAACAAACGCGGCGAGAACGAGAAGATGAGTCAGCCGCCGCATGAAAAAGGGAATGCCAGAATGCATGTGCGAACACAAGCCGCCCCTGCGCTCCCGGCAGAAGTAGAAGGAGGGTGGGAGTGATCGTCGTTCAACTTATTGAGTATAGGAGAAATTTTTGACGAAATTAACGAATTTTAGGACGAAATTGACGGGATTTTTTGGAGGAGAAATACACAAAATTTCCAAGAAAAAATCAGCCCTTCCTTTCTCCCTTATTCCGTAAATTCCGTCCCAAATCTCGTTAATTCCGTCAAAAAATTCTCAAAACCCAGATAGAGTCTTCGCTCACTACAATCTCTCCTTCATAACCGCAATCGTCGGTGTATCCTTCCTCCATGCTGCAAAAATCCCGGCGCGCTGCATGTGCGATGGCGTTCATCCTGACCGGACTTTCTTTTGCTAACGCGGAAGAGACCAATTCGTTCCGCGTCCTGATCGTCGGGGGCGGGCCGGACAAGGAGGACAACGCCGCCCAGATCGAAGGCCATGTCGGCTATGTCGCGAAACTGCTGTCGCCGTCCGTGCCACGCACGCTTCTCTTCTCCGACGGCAAGGCGGCCAGCAAAAGCGTCGCCAGCGTCGAGACCGGACCCGAAGCCGATGCGAAAGAGGCGCTCACGATTCTTCTGCCGAAGGACGACCTGCCGGAAGCGGTCGTCCAGCGCGAGCCGGCTCTCGGCACGCCCATCGATGCCGCTTCCAGTTCCGGGGCGATTCATCGCGCCTTCACCGACATCATCGCGCAGTCCAGGACCAAGCCCGCCTCGCTGCTCCTTTTCTTTGCGGGACACGGTGGCCCGGACGGAAACAAGGAAGAGAGCGTCGAGTACGATTTGTGGAACGGGAAATCCTTCTCCGTCCACGACCTGTCGGCGGAAGTCGCGCGCGTCCCTGCGAACTGTCCCATCGTCCTCGTCATGGCCCAGTGTTACAGCGGCGGCTTTGCCAACGTCATCCTGCGCGACGGAAATCCTCATGGAGAACTCGTGCCACAAAACATCGTCGGCTTCTTTTCCAGCCGGAAAAATCGCGAGGCGGCCGGATGCGGGCTTAGCACGAACGAGGAGGATTATCAGGATTTCTCCTCCTACTTTTTCGGCGCGCTTTGCGGTTACAGTCGGTTCGGCCAACCGGTGAGCGGCGCCGATTTCGATGCCAACGGCA
>Ga0206916_1142_pt1 | contig 11426 bp, 11 predicted proteins | sample Alteio_BWOrgHeat_71_FD_152957 | JGI IMG/M metagenome (GOLD analysis project Ga0206916, IMG submission 152957) | Enriched cells from forest soil in Barre Woods Harvard Forest LTER site, Petersham, Massachusetts, United States -... | ecosystem: Environmental > Terrestrial > Soil > Temperate forest >... | reverse complement strand
ATTTGCTCTAACGCTCGACCACCACGCCACCGCCGAGTAATCTCGTATCAACCCATGACTCTCGACCACATCGCCATCTACGTCACCAATATGGAGCGCAGCGCCACGTTCTATGAGCAGATCCTTGGCTTCGAGCGCATCGACGAACCATTTCACGACGGCCTGCACATCTGGCTGCGCATCGGCCCGGCGCTTTCGCTGCATATCGTCGGCGAAGCGGCAAACGCCACGCCGCACGACATCACGCACCACATGGCGTTCCGCACTGCGTCGCTCGATGACGTTATGGCACGACTCGACAGTGCGGGCGTCATCTTTCGCAATTTCGTTGGCAACGGACGCGTCAACATCCGGCCGGATGGCATCCGCCAGATTTACTTGCAGGACCCGGACGGTTACTGGATCGAAGTGAACGAAAACCTATAGCTACCGCGCCACCGTGATCTGCGTCAGCATCATCTCGAGCGAAGCCATATCCGTATCTTCGTCCGGCGTCAGCGCGACATCGTTGTAGTTCTTGGTCGCCGGCTCTTTATCCAACTGCTTCTTAAAGCGGTGGAAGCGCCACGCCAGCCTTGCCAGCTTTGTGTGTTTGCTTACCATCTCTACCCCCAACCTCGGATAGAAACTCAGAATACTTTCGCGCGGCAGCGTAGGCCGGCGGTCGCGGCGGTGTTTGCGGCGCAGGAATCCGCCCTGGAGCGGATCGATGTGCTCATACACGATGCAGAAGTGGAACCACACCAGCAGCACCATCATGTTCGATGTGCTGATGCCGGTGGCCCGCGCGCGGCGCATCACCGTCTCCATATGTTCAACGGTGTAGAACTCTTTCCACGTATCGCGGTAAAGCTTTTCCCACTCCGGCGTCGTCATGGAGGAGTGACGCGTCGTCACGTGTTCCAGATCGTACTTGTTCAGGTCCGGGTCGAGATACGCGCCTTCTTTGTAGAGGTGCTGATGGTCTGCCGACCCTGGCAGCGCCGTGAGGCAGTGTGGCTCCAGCAGATCGATGGCGAGCTCCGCCTGGATGACGCGGATGTCATGCAGGACCGACTCCGGCGTTTCCCCCGGGAAACCAATAATGTAGCCGGCGAAGACGATTGCTCCAGCCTGCTTCCATGCCAGCAGCATCTTGCGGTACTCGGCAATTTTGTTCTGCTTCTTGCCCGCGCTTTTGAGGCTCGCCGGATTGATGCTTTCAAGGCCGATGAACACACGCCGAACGCCCGCTCTTCCCGCCTTCTCGATGAAGTGCGGCAGGCGATGGCACATCGTGTCCACCTGGATCATGAACTTGATGTTGAGGCCTTCTTTTTCGCGCATGTCGATCAGGCGGTCGAAGATCTTCTCCCAGTCGGAGTTGCGCGAAAAGTTGTCGTCGGTCATGAAGAACCGCGCCACTCCCTGATCGAGATTGCGCCGGATAATCTGCTCCACCTCATCCACAGTCCGGCGGCGCGACTTTCTTCCCTGCACGTTGATGATGGTGCAGAACGAACATTGAAACGGGCATCCACGGCCGGCATCGAAGCTGGTGTACTTGCCGATGGTGCCGCGAATGGTCGCCGCCGGCAGCATCGGCGTAGGCGCGCCTTCGAGCGAGGGCAGATCGTCGAGATAGTTATAGAGGGGCTTCAACTCGCCGTGCCAGGCGTCGAGCAGCACCTGGTCGAGGCGCTTCTCTTCCGCCTCGCCGGCAAACAATGAGATGCCGAGGTCGAGCGCCTCCTGCAACTCCGGCGTGATGCCGCCCAGCATCGAGAGGCTTCCCGAAACATGGAAGCCGCCCATACACACCTGGATTCCTGCGGCGCGCAGTGGCCGCGCGATATCGAGCGAACGTGGGAACTGGTTGGACTGCACACCAACCAGGATGACCATGCCGGCCTTGCCCTTCAGCTCGCTGACGATCTTGTCCGGACGGACACGCGTGTTGTCCTCGTCCATGCTGCGAATGTCGATCTCGACATCGTCGCCCAACACACGGCGTTCACGGCAATCGAGCACCAGGCCATGCATTACCGCCAGCGAGTTCGACGGAACCGCGGAACGAAACCACTGGATGACGTATCCGTCATCGTCATAATGTGAGGGCTTGATCAGCACGAGCCGGAAGCGGTTCGTGGCTGAAGGTTTCGACGTACCTTGAAGTCCTTGCGATGGTAAGGAGTCAGGTTTCATGGGAGCGGGGGCCTCGGAAGAATTGGCATCATTCTATCAGCGGCGCGCCCGTTCTCCCAACGATTCAATTGCTTAGGGACTATCTTTCGACAGCCAGCGCTACCGAATTTCCGCCTCCAAGGCAAAGTGCCGCTACTCCCTTTTTCGCATCCCGGCGCACCATTTCATGCAACAAGGTCACGAGCACCCGAGCCCCACTGGCTCCAATCGGATGCCCGATCGCGACAGCGCCGCCATTCACATTGACGCGCGACAGATCCAGCCCGAGCTCCTTCGTCACGCCCATGGCCTGCACCGCGAAGGCTTCATTCAACTCGAACAGGTCGACGTCGTCCATCGTCCATCCCGCTTTCGCCAGTACCTTCTGCACGCCGGTCACCGGAGCCAGCATGATCCACTTCGGCGCCACTCCGCTGGTCGCCTGCGCTTTGATCCTTGCCAGCACGGTGAGCCCCAGAGCCGCCGCTTTCTCGGCGCTCATGACTACCAGGGCGGCCGCGGCGTCGTTTACTCCGGGAGCGTTGCCTGCTGTTACTGTCCCGCCATCTTTCTTGAACGCCGGCTTCAACGCACCGAGCGACTCCATCGACGCGTCTTCGCGAATACTCTCGTCGCGCGTCACCATCACGCTTCCCTTGCGTCCCTTTACTTCTACCGGCACCACCTCCGCATCGAACCTGCCCGCAGCCCATGCCTCCGCAGCCTTGCGATGCGACTCGACCGCGTACGCATCCTGCTGCTCGCGGGTAAATCCATGCTTCTCCGCCACGGCTTCGGCCGACATACCCATGTGCCAGTCTTCGCACGGGCACCACAGGCCGTCCTTCACCATCGAATCCACGAGCTTCGCATCGCCCATGCGCAGCCCCTTGCGCGCGCCCGGCACCAGGTACGGCGCATTCGACATCGACTCCATGCCGCCGGCCACCACGATCTCCGCGTCACCCTGCGCAATCGACTGCGCCGCCATGCCGACGGCACGCAAACCGGAGCCGCAAACCATGTTGATGGTCAGCGCGCTCACGCTATCGCTCAATCCGCCATGGAGTGCTGCCTGACGCGCGGGCGCCTGACCAAGACCGGCAGGCAGGACGCAGCCCATAATGCACTCGTCTACATCGGCGCCGGTGAGACCAGCGCGTTCCACTGCCGCACGCACAGCAATCGCGCCGAGTTCCACCGCAGTCAAATCCGACAATGCACCCATGAACTTTCCTACCGGCGTCCGCACCGCACTCACGATCACCACATCACGCATCACTCAATCTCCTCGTTCCTTCGCTCGCAGCAAGTGAACGACGTAGTATACGTCCCATGGAAGACGCTTTGCTTTTTGATGATCCCGCCACTCTGGAGCTCCGCCCGGCAACACGCCTGATCGCACCCTGGTGGCATACGGTCGCCGTCCTGCTCGTTATCGCCACCTGGGGCATTCTCAGCGGCACACGCAAGCACTCGTATATCGGGACGCCCCATGCCGTTACCTATCTTTCGATGATGTTGATGTCCTGGATGCTCTTTGGCTCAGTCATCGCCGGAGTTCTCGACCGTCGTGCATTTTTCTTCGCTACGCTGCGCCACCGGGCTCAATCTTTTTTCGCGGACGCCGGATGGGGCCTTGCCATTTACCTCGGCATTTACTTTTCGGCTTTCGTGATCCTGTTCGTCATCTTCACGGGGACGATGGCATACTCGCATCGCATACCCGGTCAGACGCCGCAGACCTCGTCCCAAACGGACTCGTCAACCACGACACCGTTGCCGCCGCCTGCGCCAACCGCGAATGGATCCTTCACCTCGTTGACGAAATCCCATCTGCAGTTTGACTCCAAGACCGCGCAGGCCATCGCGCCGAAAACATGGATCGATTTGCTTCTTTGGCTTTGCGTGAGCTGCACCGCAGGTTTCTGTGAAGAGCACATCTTTCGCGGCTACCTGCTGACGCAAGCCATCGCCTTCGCTAGCCGCACAGGTATGTCGCGCCTGCTCTCCATCGGTCTTTCCGTCATCGCAACTTCACTCATCTTCGGCAGTCTTCATCTCTACGAAGGCACAGGCGGCGCGTTGATCATCACAGCGCTCGGCATCGTCTACTCCGTTCTCGCTCTCAAGTTCGGCAATCTGCGAGCCGTGATCGCAGCCCATTTCCTGCAGGATTTTTGTGCCGGCGTCTTTCTCTTTTTCTTTCACGCTCGACTTGCCCACTAAATTCCTGCGAAACCATGCTCAGCCGCACGAGAAAATTTTCTTCTCTTACAAATTTTTCTCTTGACTCTGCATCGCGAGAAAACTATACCTTCGTTAGTTGCTTCGTACGAAGGTAGCAACGTCGATGTTCCACATCGATTGGGAGCGCAGGCAAACGCAACCAGGCAAAGCAGTACATACCAAAGGCAACACACTCGGGGAGCGCACATAGAGCGCTCCCCGAGGTGTTTCTACCCAGTGTTCATGCACCTTTCGCGCACCATCGCTCTCGCGCGTTATGCTTGACAGCATGACTCGCCGCCGCTGGATCGCCGACACATCGCATGGAAACACCGCATCGCTCACCGGCGACCAGGCCGCGCACCTCGCCCGCGTTCTGCGTGCCGAGCCGGGACAAATCTTCGACGTAGTAGCAAACGGGTTTCTCCATCGTGCCGAAATTTCCACAGTCTCTGACCGTGAAGTTGTATTCACCCTCCACGAAGAGCTTGAGGCCGAAGCCGCCCTTCCCGTCCATCTGCTGCTGGCTGTTTTCAAATTCGATCACCTGGAGTGGGGCATCGAAAAGGCCACCGAGCTCGGCGCCGCCCGTATCACTCCAGTGCTCGCTCGCCGCACGGAAAAGCATCTCGCGCAAGCCGCCGCAAAACGCGTCGAGCGCTGGCGCCGCATCGTGCGCGAAGCAGCACAGCAATCGCGCCGCAGCGACATGCCGCAGGTCGACGATCCCGTCGCGCTGAAGGCCGCGCTGCAGCTCGTCTCCGCCCCAACAAAAATTCTGCTCGCCGAAACCGAACAGCAGAACACCATCGCCGCCGCTCTCGCCGCTCGTCAGGACCAGGACACCGCTCTCGCCATTGGCCCCGAAGGCGGATGGGCGCCAGATGAAATGCAGATCTTTGCCGATAACGGCTGGCACCCCGTCACCCTGGGCCCGCGCATCTTGCGCGCCGAGACAGCGGCTATCGCCGCGCTATCGATTTGCTCTGCGCTGCTGTAACGTCAGTCCTTCAGCGACCAGCCCTAAAGGTTTGTCGCCCGTGGCCTCTGGAACAGACAGGCACCAGTCTTTGGCAGATAGACGACGGACGCGCAACAGCCTTTGGCGTAGAGACAAAGGAGACGACACGAACACAGACGCAAGGGCTGAAAGCCCGACGACATACCAGCCCAGGCCGCAGGCCTGGGTATCAGATCACCACCGATCAGAGGGCTGAAGGCCCGACACATAATGCAGTCAACTACGGCTTCAGGAAAACTCCGCAATACTTCCCGGCGCATACATCTATGTGTCGCGCCTTCAGCGCTCAAATTTTCACGATCCTTGACCTGGGCCTTCGGCCCAAGCTGGTATATCGTCGGGCCTTTGGCCCTTAGAGATGTGGCATTGCATAAACCAAGTGCCGCTTTCATGATGTGTATACCGGCATGAGTTGGGCGGTTGTATTGGTTCGCTTCGGGCCTTGTTTCGATGTTAGCGAGCCAAATTCCTACAATCGGCTTTCCACCCCGCGGTGCTGCGAAGGAATCTGCTGTCGTTCGCGACCGCAAACAAAAAGGCGGCCAGGCTAAACCGCCCGACCGCCTCGTACCTAATCCCTATTCCCTGTTCCCTAATCCCTGCCTTAATTGAACATGTCCTTGACCTTGTCGAAGAGTCCGCGCGACGTCGGTGCGTTCTCCACTGTCATGGTCTCAGCAAGCTGCTTCATCAACTCCTTCTGCTGCTTGCTCATCTTCGACGGGGTCTGGACACGCACCTCGACGACCAGATCGCCCTTGCCGTGAGAGTTCAAATGCGGGACGCCCTTGCCACGCAGCTTGAACTCCTTGCCACTCTGCGTGCCTTCGGGAATCTTCAGCGTTTCCGGACCCTCCAGCGTTGCAATCTCGATCTCCGTGCCCAGCGCCGCCTGCGGGAAGCTGACCGGGATAACGCAGTGCAGATCGTCGCCCTCGCGCTCAAAGAACTTGTGCGCCTTCACGCTCAGTACGACATAAAAATCGCCGGCCGGGCCGCCAAATTTCCCGGCATCGCCTTCGCCGCTGTACCGAATGCGCGTGTTGTCTTCGACACCCGCCGGCACCTTGACCTTGATCTTGTGCTCCCGCGTAATGCGCGCTTCGCCATGGCAGGTCTTGCATGGCGTGCGGATAATGCTGCCCGTGCCGCTGCACACCGGGCACGTCCGCGCCACGGAGAAGAAACCCTGCTGCGAGCGGATCTGTCCGCGGCCGCCGCACTGCTGGCAGGTCTCCGGCTGCTTGCCCTTTTCCGAGCCGGTGCCGGTGCACTCATCGCAGACTTCGGCACGGCGGATCTTGATCTCTTCTTCCTTGCCGAAAACAGCCTCTTCGAAATCAAGATCCATGTCGTACTTCAGGTCGCGGCCACGCTGCGCACGCGATGCACGCCGTTGCCCGCCCATGTTGAACATCTCGCCGAACAGGTCGCCGAAAATGTCCCCGAGGTCGCCCTGGCCCTGGAAGGGATTTCCGCCGCCAAAACCGCCGGCGCCGCTGACGCCCGCATGTCCATAGCGGTCGTACGCCGCGCGCTTGTCGGCGTCGCTCAGCACCTGGTACGCCTCGCTGCAGGCCTTGAAGCGTTCCTCCGCCTCCGGATTATTCGGGTTGCGGTCGGGGTGAAACTGCATCGCAAGTTTGCGATACGCTGTCTTCAGCTCGCCGTCATCGGCAGTCCGTTCCACACCCAGGACTTCGTAATAGTCCATCTTCATCGTTGCTGTCGCCATCCAACTTTCCCTTCAAAATACCCTAACGCGAGCCCAACGCACACCATTCTTGCGGTTGTTTTTCTTGCTGCTGCTTTTCTTGTTGTCGCGTTTCTTGTTGTCATCCCCGAAGGAGATCTGCTTCTGTCCTTCGTTTTGAGCTACTCGCTCACCTGCGCGGGGTTTACCGCAATCCTCACCAGCGCCGGCCGCAGCAATTTATCGCGCAGCTTATAGCCCCGCCGAATCTCTTCCAGCACTTCGTGGTCGGGATGCTCCTTGGTTTCGATGCTCCCCAGTGCCTCGTGGATTCGGGGATCGAACTGCGACCCCACCGACTCAACCGCCTGCACGTTCAGCCCGCGCAGCGCATCTTCCATCTGCTTCAGGATCAATTCGACACCGCTGCGGAGCTGCTCGGCGGAGCCGTCGGCCTTCAGCGCCAACTGAAAGTTATCCATCACACCGAGGAACGGCTCGACCGCGCCCTGCACTGCATAATCGCGAGCGTCCTGCCGCTCCTTCGCTTCACGCTTGCGCGCGTTGTCGAACTCTGCCTGCGCCCGCGCCAGCCGGTCCTTCAACTGGCTATTCTCCCCGCGAAGCTGTTCGATCTCGACCTGCGCCGCGTCCTGATTGGACGGCTGCTCCTGCTCGCTGCCGGCCTCAACATCCACCTGCGCGGCATCATTCTGCATCGTTTCCGTATCCATATTTCTCTCTCCATCCTGGCCCATGCGCGACCAGCGGCTAAAAGCATCGCGTACGCGTGTCATCGCATCTCCACAGTTTTACCTGTCTTAACAATTTTACTTGGCCGCGGCTCATCGTGGTTCGTTCATGCGATCGAACATCCGGGCCACATAACTGACGGCATTCATCGTGTTCTCGTAATGCATCCGCTTTGACCCGATCACGCCAACCGTGCCCAGCGTCTCGCCGGCGACGCGGGCCGGCGCAGCGATCAGCACCAGCCCGGCCATCTCCGGTGCGTGTTCTTCCAACTCAAATACCACACGCACCGAGTCCTGTTTCGAATCGATATACGCGTTCAATAACTCGACCATCCGCTGCTTCGCTTCCAGCGCCGACAACATCTCGCGCAGCCGCTCGCGGTCCTCAGGAAGCCCGACGAGGTTGGCTACGCCTTCCACATACACCGTCTGCTCCGTCCGCGCGGCATCCGGCACAGTGCGCGTCCAGAGCTGCTGCACGCCTTCAATCAGGCGCTGATACTCGTTCCGCTCGCGCTCGATGCGCTGTGCCAGCTCGGAGCGCACGCGCTCGACGTTCCATCCACGGAAATTCTCGTTGAGGAAATTCGCGGCGGTCTCCAGCTCCAACAAAGAAAGATCGTGGTCGAGTGCCAGCACCCGGTCGCGCACCATGCCGCTCTTCGTTACAAGAACCGCCAGCACCCGCCGTTCTGCCAACCGGCTGAAGTGGACGTGTTCCAGGAGGTCGGCGCCTGCAACCGCGCCGATCGCTACACCGACCCCGCTCGAAAGCATGGCCAGCACATGCGACGTGCGCTCCAGCAGCGCCTGGGTGCCGGCGACTCCGGCAAATCCCGAATCGATCTGCGAGTGCACCTGCGCCCGCGACAGTCCCGGCAGGCGCGCAGCCGTGCCGCCACTTAACTGCTCGACATACATGCGGAAGGCCTGCGCCGAAGGCACTCGACCCGCGGAAGTATGGGGCTGCTCCAGCAGGCCGGCGTCGGCGAGCTCGGCCATCTCATTGCGGATCGTCGCCGCGCTCATCGCGCTGCCTTCGATCTGTGCGCGAGCCAACGTACCAGAGCCGACAGGTTCGCCGGTAGCGATGTAGCTCTCTACAATCGCCGTCAAAATCAACCGCTGCCGCGCTGTTACTCGAACGTCCATCGCTCCTCCTTCCTGCCGTCTCTACGCTTTACCCTCTACGCTCTACACACTGTTCTTATGTGATTTCGAGGACGTCTTCGTTCTTTGCGCCTAGTTCGACCGCGCGCGCCTCAATTCGTTTCGCAATCGCCGCAAACTCCTGGGCGCGCTTCGAATCATTCCCCAGCGCCGCCGGAAGACCACGGTCTCCGCCCTCGCGTACCTGCGGATCGAGATCGACCGAGCCTAGAAACTCCAGCCCAAACTGCTTCGCCGTTTGCGCCGTTGCGCCCGCGCCGAAGACGTCGATCACCGAGCCATCCGGCAGCGTCATCTGCGACATATTCTCGACCAGACCGATCACCTCAACGTTTACCTGGTGGAACATCTCCAACGCCTTGCGCGCATCTTGCAGCGCGACCGAAGAGCCGGTCGATACGACCACCGCGCCCGTCAACGGCACCGTCTGCACCAGCGAGATCACAACATCGCCTGTACCCGGCGGAAGGTCGACGACGAGAAAATCCAGTTCGCCCCATTCAACCTGCTGCAGGAACTGACGGATGATCTGATGCAGCATCGGTCCGCGCATCACCATCGGCTTATCGCCGGGCGAGATCAGTCCAACGGAAATGAACTTCACACCGTGCGCCGTCAGCGGCTCAATGCGGTTCTCGCCGATGATGTTCGGCTGCCGCGACATGCCCATCATGGTCGGCACGTTGGGCCCGTAGATGTCGGCATCGATCAGGCCGACCCGATGGCCCAGCTTGGCGAGGCTCACCGCCAGATTCACCGCGACCGTGGTTTTGCCAACGCCGCCCTTGCCGCTACCCACCGCGACCACATACTGCACACCCGGCAGCGCCTGCGGTCCCTGCGGCATTCCCTGTCCACCATGTCCCATGTCCTGCTCCTATTCCCTATTCCCTATTCCCTATTCCCTGCTTTTAGACGTGCCACTCCGGAGTCGCCATCGCCCGCAGTTCCTTCTTGCGCACCGTCTCTTCGGCGCGCATCTCACGCCGCCGCAGCGCATCGTCGAACCGCCGCTTCTGGTGCCCGGTCTCTGGAATTACCTGCGGCACTTCCATTCGCTGGCCATTGGAGTCGATCGCCACAAATGTCAGGTAGGCGGACGAAACATGCCGCAGCTTTCTCTGCCGGACGTCCTCGACCATCGCCTTTACGCCAACTTCCAGCGACGTCTTGAATACACGGTTCACGCTGGCCTTCAGGATCAGCAACTCGCCAACCTTCACGGGACTGACAAAATCCAGATGGTCCATCGAAGCGGTCACGGTATAGGTCCGCGCGTGACGGCTTGCCGCCATGGCCCCGACAAGATCGATAAACTGCATCAGCCGCCCGCCAAAAAGCGAACCCAGGGCATTCGAATCTCCCGGGAAAATAATCTCACTGCGCTCCGACTGCGACTCGCAAACGGGACGCGCCTGTAGTGCTTCACTCATCTATCCATTCTACCGGTCACGTCAAATCGGCGGGCTACAACCGTCGATGTAGCAGCGGAGTCAGTTTTCCGACGGCATCTCGGCGTGGTCCACCACGATGACCCACACAGGCCCCTTTCCGGGTTGCAGCTTCAGCCCCATCTGCTCCTGGACAGCGGTGAAGAGTGAAGGCGCGGAGTCGTCCGCACCACTACTCTGGGACTTTTCCGGCGGAGTCCAATGCAGCTCAAAATCGAAGTTCCCCGCGGTCGAAGTCTTGTCCTCCACCGGTCGCTCCAGCACAAGCGCAAAGATCACAGGGATGAAAGACATCGGCGCATTTTCGCCCTTCAGCTTTCCGGGATCCATGTCCATGGATCCATGCTCAGGGTCCTTGGGATGCGCTGTCGTCATCCGTACGCCGCCCTTTGCCACCGTCATCTCATATAGCGGCATCACTCTCTGCTCGTAGTGCACCTTCAGTTTGAACCGGTCTTCCAGCAGGCGTTGCAGCATCACCATACGAAAGGTAGGCGTTCGGCTCGCCATGGCCCGCGCCTCGAACATCATGGTCGCAGCCTTGTCCAATTCCTTTAGTTTGTCTACGTTCTCCGGGTCCACCTTGGCCCGAACGTCAAACGGCTGCGTCTTCGCCCATTCCGGCGCACCCACCAGTTGGTCATCGTTCAGTTGACCCAGCGAGAAACCATACGCTTCGGCAATCAGCGAGCGCAGCCTTGTGGATGTCGCGGTCAGGCCGTCCGGATCGTCATGAATGGCCCATGGAGTGTCTCTATCCGGCGCCTTGTGAATGGAAACAAGTTCGTACGATGGAATCTGATCGGCATCCTTGCGCGGAGTGAAACCGGCGTTCTGGGCCTGCACAACCGGCAGCGCCATCGCGCCCCACACCACAACCGTAGAGAAACCTGCCAGCCGCATGTCCCTTTGACTATCACGTTGTGCTCGACGAGAGCAATCAT
>Ga0206916_1141_pt1 | contig 11456 bp, 8 predicted proteins | sample Alteio_BWOrgHeat_71_FD_152957 | JGI IMG/M metagenome (GOLD analysis project Ga0206916, IMG submission 152957) | Enriched cells from forest soil in Barre Woods Harvard Forest LTER site, Petersham, Massachusetts, United States -... | ecosystem: Environmental > Terrestrial > Soil > Temperate forest > O... | reverse complement strand
GATGCCGATGCGGGTTTGGGAAAGTCGTTCGCGGGGGCCACGGGAGCCGACTGGGCGGTCGTCCCAGTTGTCGTTGTCGCCGTCTCCATTGCCGCCGGTGCGCTTGTCGATAGGCGGGCGGCGGCCGGAGCCGTGATCGCCGTCACCCGGCTCATGGGAGCGGTCGGGTCTGCGACGAGGGTCGACCTGGGGCGGAGTGAAGATGGTGGGCATGGCGGCTCTCCCCTGTTTTGACTTTACTCCGGTTGGTTTGGTTGCGTCACCGGCTGCCACTGCGGATGGAAAGTCTCGCCGTCGAGCGAGTATTCGCAGGGGCCGGCGTGGGTGTTGAGTTCGGGACCGGACGGCTCGTCGCTGAAGGCGTTGGGGGCCCACTCCATGGTGGTGGCGTCCCACGGGTTCGGGGCGGATGTGGCAGGGGAGCGTAGCGTCCGCCAGAGGTTGATCATGAATGGGACCTGGGCAAGCGCGAGGAAGATCGCGGAGAGCGTGATGTGTCTCTGCAGCGGCATGGTTGCGGCGAGCAGCTCGCCGGCCGGCCCGGCGATGCCCGTGAACTGCGCGTAGTGGCGGGGCTCTCCGGCGAGGCCGGTGATGTGCATGGGCAGAAAGGTGGAGTAGGCGAAGAAGATCGTCAGCCAGAAATGGATTTTGCCGAGGCGCTCGTTGAGCATGCGGCCCGCGATGAGAGGGAACCAGTAGTAGGTGGCGAGGTAGAGGCCGAAGACCCCCGCCATCGCCATGATGAGGTGGAAGTGGGCGACGACGAAGAAGGTGTTGTGCAGGTACTGATCTAAAATCGGCTGCGCCAAAATAGGCCCTGTGAGTCCTCCGGTGATGAAGAGCGAAACGAAGCCGAGGGCGAAGAGCATGGGGGTGGTCAGGCGCGCTTTTCCGGCGATGACGCCCGAGCCGCACACGGTGGCGATCCAACTCAGCACTTCGGCGGAGGCTGGGATGGCGATGGCCATGGTGGAGATGGCGAACGCTGAGCCGGCGAAGGGGCTGAGGCCGGCGACGAACATGTGGTGTCCCCAGACCAGGATGCCGATGCCGCCGATGAGCACCATGACGGCGATCATCAGGCGATACGCGAACACGCGGCGGCGGGCGAAGTTGGCCAGCACCATCGAGACCAGGCCCATGCCGGGCAGGATGGCGATGTAGACCTCGGGGTGTCCGAAGAACCAGAAGAGATGGAGCCAGAGCAGCGGCGATCCGTCGGCGGGGCTGTGCGTGACGATGCCGTTGACGACGAGCGTTGCAGGGAGGAAGAAGCCGGTGCCGAGATGGCGGTCGCAGAAGAGCAGAACAAGCGCGGCCAGCAGGACGGCGAACGATGGCAGCGAGAGCAGGGCGGCGGTGAACCATCCCCAGACCGTGAGCGGAAGGCGGTGCCAGGCCATGCCGTCGCAGCGCAGGCAGACGATGGTGGTCACCATATTGACCGCGGCCATACAGGTAGCGAGGGAAAACAGGCCGATGCTCGCCAGCCATAGGTCCATACCGAGCGCCTGACCGGGGCCGGTGGCGGCGACGGCGGAAAGTGGAGGGTAGGCTGTCCAACCGGAGATGGCGGTGCCTCCGGCGACGAAGGGCGACGCGCAGAGGATGAGCAGAGAGGCTACGAGAGTCCAGAATGCGGCGGCGTTCAGAGTGGGGAAAGCCATGCGGCGGCTGCCGATCTGGGCGGGGAGGATCAGGCTTCCGAAACCCCACAACGGTGCGACGGTCAGCACGAAGAAGAGCATCAGCGTGCCGTGCAGCGTGACGGCGCCGAGGTACTCCTCGGGCAGGATGGGGCCGTGGAGCGGCAGTGGCCAGTCAGGCCAGGTGAGGTGGAGACGCATGAGCAGCGAGAGGGTGACTCCGGCGAGAAGGGCCGCAGTGGAGAGGCCGAGGTAGGCAAGACCGAGCGTGCGGTGGTGGGCCATACCCCACCCTTTCGCAGAAGCGCGAAAGGATGCGCCACCCGGATTTTGTGGCTCGCTCATTGGGCGTCTCCGGTATGCGGAGCGTGCTGGGTGAGCCAGGCTTCGAAGTCGACTTCGGGCAAGACGCGGAGCGTGGCCGTCATGCGGTAATGGCCAAGGCCGCAGAGTTGCGTGCAGAGGATGGCGTACTCGCCGGGTACGGTGGGCGTGAAGTGGATGTGGATGTCCTGGCCGGGGACGGCGTTCTGCTTCAGGCGCATTGCGGGGACGCTGAAGCCGTGGATGACGTCCTGCGCATGCAGGCGGAGGTCGACTTCGCGGCCGGCAGGGAGGACGAGTTGGCTGCCGACCAAGTCGTCGGCGCTGTGGGGGTCGGTGGGGTCGAGGCCGAGGGGATTGCCTTCGCCGGGAGCCACGAGCTCCGGCTTGGTTGCCCCGAAGGTGGCGTCCGCGCCGGGGTAGCGGAAGTACCAGGCGAACTGCATGCCGGTGACTTCGACCTGCAGAGCGGCGCGGTCGGGGCCGGTGTAACGAGCGGCCTGCCACAGGGCTTCGGCGCGGGTTGCGAGGAAGGCGAAGAGAAGAGCGAGCGCGGCAAGGGGAACGAACTCGATCAGTGCCTGACGCCTTGGTGGGGTGTGGGTGCGGCGCTTGATGAGGCCGATGAGGACGAGGATGTGTGCAAGGGCGAGGAGGGCGAGGGCGATCCAGAGGTTGAGCAGGAGGTGACGATCGAAGGCCGGGCCGTGTGCGGCGGCGTTCATCGGTAGCTGCCAGAGAATTGTGGTGATTGCGGCAGCCAGCGGGGAGGGCATGAGGTGATTGTAGTCGGCCTTCGATACGCGTTTGTTGGCAGCACAAAACGCAGATTCCCTGCTGAAACGAAAAGCTCGTCGTCCTGAGCGAAGGCTCGCGCTTTTGCGAGCCGCAGTCGAAGGATCTGCAATGCAGATCGCGGCCGGAAAAACTCACGGACCGTTTTACCTCGACCAGTTTATGTTCCGGGGCTGCACAGGGCGGTTGTGGTTGAACGGTGCGAGCAGTTGTGGTGGTGCGAACGGCTTGGCAGGTCTTTCGACTACGGCTCGCATAAGTCCGCGAGCCTTCGCTCAAGATGACGGATTTGTGGTGATGTGATCAGTGTTATCGTGGCGACTCCGTCATCGTGCCTCCATTCGGATCTAGAACGCCAACTGGCTTACCGATGATGCAACGTACCAACGATTCAGAAGTCGTTAGGCCGTTTTGCTTTTGGTGACCATGTCGAGGAAGAGCTGGTGGATGCGCAGGTCGTGGCCCAGCTCAGGGTGGAAGGTTGCGGCCAGCAGATGCCCTTCGCGGACGAGCGTCGGATCGTCGCCGCGGCTGGCGAAGGTCTCGACAGTGGGGCCGATGTGCGCGATGCGCGGGGCTCGGATGTAGACCATCTCCAACGGGCCGCCGGGAAGCGTGGTCGGGGCAGAGAGGATGGCGGAGTCATTCTGGCGTCCGTAGAAGTTGCGCTCGACGGTGATGTCCATCGCGCCGAGCGAGCGCTGCGGCGGGTTGGTAACGTCTTTGGCGAGCAGGATCGCGCCGGCGCAGGTGCCGAAGGTGGGCTTTTGCTGCACGAAGGTACTGAGGGCGTCGAAGAAACCGGCGCGCTCGAGGTGTTTGAGGAAGGTGGTGGACTCGCCGCCGGGGATGATGAGGCCGTCCAAATTTGCGAGGTCTTCGGGCTGGCGAACGAGCACGCCTTTCGCCCCAAGCTGGCGGAGCATCGCGGCGTGGGCTTCGTAAGCGCCCTGCAGGGCGAGGACGCCGATGGTGGGTGTGCTACTCATGCAATTGGTCTTTTCTCTCACACTCAACGTTATCAGCCGGAACTCGCGCGGTAAAGAGGTAAGGTAAAGATGTTATTCTTTACATGCATCGCGGAGGAATATATGGGTGCCTCAAGCACAATTAGCAGCAAAGGACAGATAACAGTGCCGATTGAGGTTCGCAGGAGCCTCGGCGTGAAACCAGGTGATCGAGTGGAGTTCGCGATAGAAAATGGCCGGACTTTCCTAAAGCCTGTGCGGGACGAGGAAAACCCATTCGAGAAGTGGGTCGGTACAGCCCCGAGAAAATTTGGAAGTGAAGAGGCCATCTTCGACTGGATTGCGGACATGCGTGGGTATCGCGGGGACGAAGAGTGAAGACTGCGATGGACACCAACATTAGTTCCATCATTTGGGAGGGCGGACCGCGAGCACCACTTGCTCTAAAAATGCTTCGCGAAGCACACGCCCGCGGTGTGGTGCTGGTCTCTCCAATTGCCTACGCCGAGATGCTCGCGAACCCTATGGTTACAGAACAGTATGTGAAGGACTATGTGGAAGATACCCGTATCATCCTGGATCTGGCGTTGCCGAGAGAGGTCTGGGAAGAGGCAGGGCGGAGATTTCGAAAGTTTTCAGCACGCCGGAAGCAGTCGGGTGGTGGTGAAGAGCGGCGTTTGTTGGCCGATTTTGTGGTTGGTGCGCACGCCCTGTTGCAGGCAGACCGCCTGCTGACATTTGACCGCGGCCGGTTTGAAAGAGATTTTCCGGAACTCGAGTTGGTTGATACCGCACCGTGAGAGTCATGCAGTCAGCCGGACAAGTAGCGATGGCAGCTACCTCGTAGGTAGCCGCGCGAAGCGGTCATTTATAAGACCGCGGTTTGCGCGGCGAGTTTGGCGCGCAGATCGCGATTCTCCTGTTCTAGATCGCGGATGCGCCGGCCGATATCGGTGTGTTTCAGTTCATCGAGTGTCCATCGCTGGGGGATATGTTGTGGACAGTTCCAGTCGAAGGCGGCGACATGGATTCGGACGACGCGCTCCGGCCGGCCGCTCGGCGGAAGTGGCAGCCCGTTCTTCCATTCGCCAGCCTCTTGCCAGGGAATGATCTCTGTTTCGCCGAGAATCTTGAGGCGCGATTGCGTGGGGTAGTCCATCAGGAACAGCGCGACGCGGGGATTGGCGCGCAGGTTTCCGGTGCTGATGTATTGGCGGTTGCCAGTGACGTCCGCGAAGGCGATGGTGTTGTCGTCAACAACGTGCAGGAAGCCAGCGGGGCCACCGCGGAACTGGATGTAGGGCCAGCCGGTTTCGCTGACCGTCGCCATGTAGAAACCATCGCGAAGACTGATGAAGTATTTTTCGTCGGGGCCAAGACGGTCGTTTGGAGCACCGCGTTTGTTGAGCATTTCGCCGGCGTTGCGGCTGCCCATTTCGGTTTGAACTTCTTTGACCGAAGGCGTGAAGGTGAGGGTGGAAAAGCTGTGGGGCATTTTGGATCGGCCTCTCACGCTATCAGATTTGTCGACGAGGGAGTTTGATTCAGAATGACGCGGTACCTTCAGGCGTACCGCCACCGCCCAAAGAGCGCCAACGGCGCGAACTATACCAGCATGGGGCTACGCCCCATGTTCGAGCAGCCTCGAAGCCAGAGCGCTGAAAGCGCGACCTATACTTGGCCCAACTCCAGAGGAGTGGCATCGCGCTGATTATAGGTCGCGCCTTCAGCGCTCATATGTTCCGCTGCCAGTTTCCCAGGGCTGCGCCCTGGGCTGGTATAGGGTCGCGCTTTCAGCGCTTCGAGACTACTCAACTCACGCTCTTTCTACACAGCTACATGAGCTTGCCCGTGCATATAAAGAAACAAGAAAGACCCGTTAATCCCCCTGTGGTGGTCGCCTTAGACGGTGGACAACCGGTAGGCGCATGACCTTCGGCTCTAAAGCCAAAGCGAACATACCTGAAGGTGAATCGCCCTAAGGAACGCTGGAGCTTTTCTGACTAGAATGAGGGAGAGAGGCTAAGGATGGAATCTCAGCAAAGAGACATGAGCGCCGACGTTATTCCTCTGCATCTGGAGAAAGTTGTGCGTGAGAAGGCGGAACAAATTTCGCACCGCGAAGGTGTTTCTCTGGACGAATTCGTAGCCACAGCGGTGGCAGAAAAGCTAGACCGGTTGGAGCATTTCAACTGTGCGCGCAACCGAAAAGCCCCGACGGCGGAAAGTCTCGCCGCCGCCCTGAAGCTGTTGCGAAGACCAAGTGACAATCCTCCCGATCCGGGTGACGAACTGCCTCCCGGATGGAGTCCTACACCTTCCTGATTTTGAACCGCGGCTGCTACCAGCCGCGGTTCTGCATGCGGTCCTTGTCTTCGATGGCAGCAGCGGCGAGACCCTTCATGCTGCCGAGAACCGCTTCGCTGGCTTCGGCAACAACTGCGGGATCATTGAACAGGCGGGTTGCAAGCACGATAGCCTTGGCGCGGGAGATGGCTTCGTCGCGCTCATCAGGGGCGACGGCCTTGCCGATGTCAGCGGTGGTGCAGAGGCCGACTTCAGCGTCGTGCCTGGAGTACGTAGCGACATTGAGCGGCTTTGAGCCATCCTTCATGAAGATGCCCGAGCCGACGAAGATTGTCTCCGCGCCGAGCTGCATCATCAGGGCCGCGTCGGCTGGAGTGGCGATGCCGCCGGCGGAGAAGTTCGGGACGGGAAGCTTGCCCGCCTTGGCGACCATGCGGATCAGTTCGTACGGTGCACCGTGGACCTTGGCAGCGTTGTAGAGCTCTTCGTCACTGAGCACGGTGAGCGACTTGATTTCGCGGACGATCTGGCGCATATGCTGCACGGCGTGGACAACGTCGCCGGTGCCGGGCTCGCCCTTGGTGCGGATCAGGGCGGCGCCTTCGGAGATGCGGCGGAGAGCTTCGCCCAGGTTCTTCGCGCCGCAGACGAACGGCGTGGTGAAGGCGTGCTTGTCGATGTGGTAGACCTCATCGGCGGGGGTGAGCACTTCGGATTCGTCGATGAAGTCGACGCCGAGCGATTGCAGCACCTGCGCTTCGGCGAAGTGGCCGATGCGGGCCTTCGCCATCACCGGGATGGACACGGTGGCGATGATGTCCTTGATGAGCTTGGGATTCGCCATGCGGGCGACGCCGCCTTCGGCGCGGATCATGGCGGGCACGCGCTCCAGCGCCATCACCGAAACGGCTCCGGCTTCTTCGGCGATGCGGGCCTGGTCGACGTTCATCACGTCCATGATGACGCCGCCTTTGAGCATTTCGGCGAGGCCGAGTTTGAGGCGCAGGCTGGGACGGCTGTCGGTAGTGTTTTGCTGTGTCATTTTGGGTCTCCGGACGGGTGCGGCGTGCACAAGAGCAAATTTCCTGTTTCTGCGAAGCGGATAATAATGTTCAGTACCGTTTTTCTGGTGAAAAACGGCCATCAAACTTTCCGCCTCCCTATACACCCACAGGAACTTTGCTTTAGGCAGGGCACCAAATACCAAGTTTATCAGCTTGTCGAGGTGGTTGGTTGCGTGCGTCCAGCGCTTAGGACGCCTGAAGTGACGGGATACGGCTTTCGACGCATACCGTGGCGTTGGGCATCTTCAGTATGCTTATGAGGGCTGGACGCGATATTGGCGCAGCAGAAGGATGTACATGAGGATTTTTACGGGCTTGAAGATGACCGCCGCGACAGCGATGTTGGCGGCGATGACAGTGGCGAACGCGAGCGCGCAAGACGCGGCGAAGGGTGTAACCCGGGAGACGCTCGGCAATGGGCTGCGCGTGGTGGTGATTCATAACTCGCTGGCGCCGGTCGTCACTGTCCAGATGAACTTTATGGTGGGCGGCAACGAAACGCCTCCGGGCTTTCCCGGCAACGCGCATGCGCTGGAGCACATGGCGTTTCGCGGATGCACGGGGATGAGCGCCGACCAGACTGCGGCGATCTATGCGCAGCTCGGTGGCCAGAACAATGCGGACACGCAGCAGAACATCACGCAGTTCTATGCAACCGTACCAGCGGCCGATATCGATGTGGCGCTTCAGGCACAGGCTTCGTGCCTGCGCGGCGTCGACGTGGCTCCGGCGGAGTGGGCGCAGGAGAAGGGCGCGATCATTCAGGAAGTGCAGCGCGATCTGTCCAATCCGACCTACAAGTTCATCAGCCGCTTGAATGAGGACATGTTTGCGGGCACACCCTACGCGCACGATCCGCTGGGGACGCGGGCCTCGTTCGATGCGACGACTGCGGAGATGCTGTCGACGTTTTACAAGCAGTGGTACACGCCGGGCAACGCGATCCTCGTGATCGTCGGCGACGTGAATCCCGCGACGACGATCGCGAAGGTGAAAGAACTCTTCGGCGACATCAAGGACCATCCGCTGCCGTCTCGTCCCACCATTACGTTAGGAGCGTTGAAGACCGAGTCGTTTACGCTCAACAGCAATCTGCCCTATGTGCTCGGATTTATCGCGTACCGGCTGCCTGGAACGGAGTCTCCTGACTATGCGGCGACGCAGATTCTTGGGGATGTGCTGGGCAGCCAGCGTGGCGATCTGTACGCGATGGTGCCTGCGGGCAAGTCGCTGGAGACGACGTTTGCCGTAGGCGAAACGTATCCCAAGGCGAGCGTAGGGTATGGCGTGATCGTGCTGCCGGCGGGGACCGATGCGACGGCGGGCATCGCCGAGATGCGTGGCATCCTGGCGAACTATGCGGCCAAGGGCGTTCCGGAAGACCTGGTGGCAGCGGCCAAGCGCAGCGAGGTGGCGCAGGCGGAGTTTGAGCGCAACTCGATTCCCGGGCTGGCCGATGTGTGGTCGGCGGCACTGGCGGGCGAGGGCCGGAAGTCTCCCGATGAAGATCTGGAGGCGCTCAAGCGCGTGACGCTGGCGGATGTGAACCGTGTGGCGAAGCAGTATCTGGTGGACACCAATTCGATTACGGCGACGCTGAAGCCGGTGCCGAATGGCGAAGCCGTTTCGGGCAAGGGATTCGGCGGTGCGGAGCAGTTGACCGCACAGCCGACCAAGCCGGTCGTTCTGCCGGAGTGGGCGGCAAAGGCGCTCGGTGGCCTGAAGGTGCCGACGCCGTCGACGCCTCCGTCCGACGTGATGCTGCCGAACGGGATTCGGCTGATCGTCAAGACCGACACGACCAGCAAGACGGTGTCAGTGGTGGGGTCGGTGAAGCACAATCCTGACCTGGCGTCGCCTGCCGGTAAAGAAGGTGTTTCCGAGCTGCTGGAAGGGTTGTTCTCCTACGGCACGCAGACACTGGACCGCCTGGCGTTCCAGAAGGCCCTGGACGATATTTCGGCGAGTGAGAATGCCGGTTACAACTTCGGGCTGCGCGTGCTGCGTGACGATTTCCCGCGTGGCATGCAGTTGCTGGCGGACAACGAGCTGCATCCGGCGTTGCCGGCGCAGGCCTTTGCCGTGGTCAAGCAGCAGACGTCGCAGTTTGTGGCGGGGTCGCTGGTAAGCCCGGGTTACAGGACGCAAAAGGCGTTGGAGTTTGGCCTGCTGCCGAAGGGCGATCCGGAGCTTCGCGAAACGACGCCGGTGTCGCTCGGCAAGGTCGAGCTCGACGACGTGAAGCAGTACTATGCCGCGACCGTGCGGCCCGACCTGACGACGATTGTTGTGATCGGCGACATCACACCGGCGGAGGCGCGGGTGCAGGTCGAGAAGTGGTTTGGCGACTGGAAGGCGACCGGGTCGAAGCCGGAGACGGACCTGAAGGCGGTTGTGCCGAACAAGGCTTCCGCAGCAAATGTGGCGGATTCTGAAGCGGTGCAGGACTCGGTGGTGTTGGCGGAGCAACTCGATATGAACCGTCTCGATCCTGACTACTATCCGTTGCAGCTTGGCAACCATGTGCTGGGAGGCGGCTTTTATGCGACGCGGCTATATCACGACCTGCGGCAGGTTGCCGGGTATGTGTATACGGTCGATGTCGGCATGCAGGCGAGCAAGACGCGGTCGACGTATGAGGTGTCGTACGGTTGCGATCCGCAGAATGTATCGAAGGCGCGTGCCTTGATTCAGCGCGATTTGAACCAGATGCGCACAACTCCGGTGAGCGAGGAGGAGCTGCACCAGGCGAAGGCGCTGCTCTTGCGGCAGCTTCCGCTGTCGGAGGCGAGCCAGGCTGCGGTGGCGGGTGGTTTGCTGTCGCGCGCGGTGGCTGGATTGCCGCTGGACGAGCCGTTCAAGGCTGCATCGAAGTATGCGTCGCTGAGCGCGGAAGAGGTGAAGGCGGCGTTTGCGCGCAAGGTACGGCCGGATGATTTCGTCCAGGTTGTGCGCGGGCCAACTCCGCAGTAAAGGAAGGGCGGCGCCGAGTGTCAACGTAAGACTGACGTTCGGCGCCGTGTTTTTTGGCTGGCCTTGGTGTTGGTGTCAGAAGGAATGCTGGTACAGGATGGCGGCGCGGGGCCGATGGGCGGCTCGCCCTCGGGGAGGCTGCTTTTGCGGTTGTGACCTCGGGCAATGGCGGGACCTCGACAAACCGGCACGACAGCCAATTTCAAGTAACCATTTTGTAGGCAAATCCCCGTCCAAGTGGGATGAATTACCCCGTGTAGTCCCGGCGCGACAAGTTGCGGCGGGCTGGTGTCTAATACGAAGGATAATCTGAAGTTTTACAGGCTTTTTGTGTCTGGCTGGGCTCCCTCTAACCACCCCGATGGCGCGGTGTAAACGGGTTTCCGGCAGAAAAGGTATTCATGAACGTTTTGGGTCGGGTCGTCGGCGTTGCAGCTTCTTTCCTTCTTTGTGTGGCCGCGCAGGGTGCTGTTATACAGCAGCGGATTGTGACGGCCATTGATCCGTCGCAGGTTTCCGAGGTTCCGGTCAGTTTGCCGTTTGCCGCGCGAGGCGCTACCGACTTAGGCGCGGCCCCCGCGGACCTTGCGCTGACCGAGATGTCGCTGCGCTTTAACATCACGCAGGCGCAGGAAGACGCACTCGCACAGCTATTGGCGGACCAGCAGAATCCCGCGTCGCCCCGCTACCAGCAATGGCTGACGCCGGAACAGTATGCGGCCCAGTTCGGCATGGCTCCGGCCGATATCCAAAAGGTGTCCAACTGGCTGACCAGCCAGGGATTTACCGTGACCGAGGTGGCGCGCAGTGGCACGTTCATTCGCTTCACGGGCACTGTCGCACAGGCACAGAACGCTTTCCACACGCAGATTCACAACATGTCTCTCAACGGCGAAAGCCACTTCGGCAATGTCACCACTCCGCAGTTACCTGCGGCGCTGGCCTCAGTGACGAGCGCGGTTACCGGCTTGCACGACTTTCGCCTGAAGCCGCGTGTGCGCCAGAAGATTACACCGGCGGTAACGGTCGATCCGCACTATACCTCGGCGGCCAGCGGCAACCACTTTCTGGCTCCGGCGGATTTCTGGACTATCTATGACGAAGCGGCTTCGATTAGCGGTGGCACGAATGGTGCTGGCATTACGATCGCCGTCATGGGACAGACCGATGTTACGCTCTCCGACATTACGACATTCCGCACCCTTGGTGGACTTCCTGCTTATGGAACGGCTGCAGGACAGCCAACATTGACGCTGCAAACGACGGGCAAAAAATCAACCAGTGACTTCACCGAGGCGGAACTCGACTTGGAGTGGTCGGGCGCGACCGGTCCGAATGCCAATATCCTCTACGTCAACACTTCGAATGTGATCGAC
>Ga0206916_1140_pt1 | contig 11575 bp, 4 predicted proteins | sample Alteio_BWOrgHeat_71_FD_152957 | JGI IMG/M metagenome (GOLD analysis project Ga0206916, IMG submission 152957) | Enriched cells from forest soil in Barre Woods Harvard Forest LTER site, Petersham, Massachusetts, United States -... | ecosystem: Environmental > Terrestrial > Soil > Temperate forest > O... | reverse complement strand
CGGTCCTGTTTCTCTTCTGGAGTCGCGTCGTCGGGAAGGGGAACGGGAGCGGTGACGATCCAATCGGGAAGCGTGTTCAGTGTGTTGTCGGGAAAGATCACCACTCCGCCATCGAATAAGCTGGTGGAACCGCGACGGGCACCCTCCATGGTCAAGGTCAGGTGAAACGGTTTGGTGAAGTCGGTTCCATCGCCGTGGTCGACGCTGGTGAGAGACTTTGCGAGGTACGTACCCTGCACGTACTTCTCCAGGGTGTCCTTGACCTTCTTGGAGGTCGCACCGCCGTAGTCGGAGCGGTAGGAGGCATCCTGATAGCCATGCGTCTCGGACGTTTCGACGACGTGTGCAGGGCCGATTTCAGGCAGCGTGAACTCGCGGGTTTCGATGAGGATGGAATCCTCCGGCACAGGCGCCGGAGTCGCTGTCAGCGAGGTCGTTTCCGGAGCGATGATGAGGGCGAGACGGTTGGCATCGTCGTAGGGAATACTGCCGACGGCGTTGAACTCGGCGGTAGCGTCGATCCATAACGCAGGGTCGCTGCCCGAGGCGGGAACGTAGACGATGGCGTGGTTGAAGCGGTTCATGCCCGGCAGATCGGGATTGACATCCGGTTCCGTGCCGGAATCGAGCAGTGCGAGATGTGCGGGGATGTTGGCGGCGCGAAGCAGCGCGACCAGCAGGGTGGCCTTGTCTTTGCAGTCGCCGTAGTGACGCTTGAGCACTTCGGCGGGAGACTGAGGCGTGAGTTGTGCCTCGTTGAACTCGATGCCCGTGTAGCGCACCTCTTTATGCAGGCGTTGTACGAGCTGTTGGATGATGGCGAGCCTGGAAGCAGCCGGCCTGGCGGGCAGCAGGCTGCGGACCTGATCTGGCAGGATGTGCGGGTCCGACAGGGCCGCGTAGTCGCGGGCCACCGACGCCCACGATGTGCCGGTGGAGAATTCGATGAGGGGATCGGGAGTGGATGTGCTGGACAGGTCGATGTCTCCATCGATGTCGGCGGCCTGGCGCCCGTGTTCATAGACGATGCGGCGCATGCCACCGCTTTCGGAACGAGAGACGACCAGTTGCGGCAGGTTGGCGATGTGATCGCGGAAAGGCGCAGATGCGGGAAGGTCTACAACGAGTTTTTCGTGTTCCGACGGCACATTGTTGGAGAAGGCATAGCGATAGACGAGGCCGCCGTTGAAGTAGGGCCGTTTTTCGTCCTCGGAAACGACTTCCTCGACGATAGAACCGATGGCGAGGCCGGGCAGGGGCGCTTTGCGAACACGCTCGGAGGTGTAGGTCGCGTCGTCCTCATCGGAGTTCAGGGGAGCGTCGGTGATGGTCTTCTGGTCGAGTTCGACGAAGGTGCCGTCGTTCTGCAGGACGCGGGCGTGAAGTTGAGAAGGGTTCTGGTACCAGGGGTCCCACTCGAGAGAGACTTCGGACCAATTCTCCACGCCCTTTTGGGTCTCCAGGCGAAAGACGGAGCGATGGGTATAGGTGAGCGTGCCTGCGGCAGCAATGCGGTAGTCCGTCTCCTCGTACAGGATGGTGACGTCGGAGAGCTTGTCCGATGGGATGGCTGCGCTGGCAGTCCGGATAGCGGTGGCCGTCATGGAGAAGGCCTGGCCGTCAAACGGCGACGGCGGAAGCGGCGATGCCGTTTGGGCCGAGAGGATGGTGGAAACCGGAACGATGGCCAGCAAAGAAAGAAACGCAAAACGTTGGAACATGGCAGAGCCTGCTCTTCCAAGGTATTGGGCTGAAGGTATCAAGGCAAATCCAACAGCGCAAGAAACGCTGATAAGACAAGGCTTCGCCAGGTGCGCTTCACGTGCCAAGCGCGCTTCACCTGTTGCGAGGCGCAAAGCCGCGACCGCTCATTGCGCAGACGTCACGGAGGGCACGGCGGGAAATTCGAGTGTCATTCCGTGTTTCGTGAAGAGAGCTGCGGCTTCGTGTTCCAGTTTGATCTGGTCGTCGTTTTGAGGGGAGGTGGGGATGAGGTGGAACTTTGTCTCTTTGGGAAATTGAGCGAGCTTCGCCTCAAAGAGATCGAGAGACTTTGAAGAGTAGGGGCCGATGTCGTATCTCTCGAAGCTCGCGGGGCATTCAGCACGACGTTGGGTATGGGTGAGGCAGCAACGGAAGCAAGCTGCTGCACTTCGCGGCACATTTGTTCGCCGACGCATCGGCGCAGGACCTCGGCGATGAGCGCCGGGTCGGAAATCCAGCCCTGATTGGCTATCAGCGCCTCACCGAGCTTCTGACCAAACGCGCTGAGCGGGTAGCCTGACTCGGTGGAGGGGTCGACCTTATCGGGTTTGCCCGCCCACATTTCGTTCCACTCCCTGTACCGCTGCAGCAGAGGCTGCTTTGCGGATTCGGTGCCGTAGAACCTCAGGTATTCTGCGGCGTCCGCTGCGGCGCGAGGGTCGGGGTTGTGGAGAGCGGCGATGGCTGCTTCGTTCAGTGCCGGCCCGTACGCGTACCTGGAGATAGACGAGAACAGGGATTGATAGCAAGCGGTGTCGTGTGTGGAAGCCATGGCCCGGCGGACGAGGCTGGAGGCGTTATCGGAGTGGAACTTGACGACGTAGGCGAGAGCGATGGCCTGCGGTTCGCACGCCCACTGGCCAACCAGTGAGTCGAGTTTACTTTCGACCTGCACGGTCGCCGTCCCGGTGCCGAAGCGGACCAGAAGAGCGCCGAGCAGGGACTGGCGCCCGTTGTCTTCGCTTTCGAGAAGCTCCCGTGCCCACTTGGCTTCGAATTGCGGTTGGGATCCACCGGGGAGCGTGGCGATGGAATCCGCGGTGAAGGAAGGGTTGGGAGAGGCGAGCTGCGCAACCAGCTCGCGGGCGGCGCCGTCGGGATCCAGATCGAACCAACGCTGGAGCGCGATCACGTGCAGGTCGGCGGCCGAATAGAAGGAGCTGCTGGTTTTCGGCGGTGTCTGATGGAGAAGGGCCTGCAGCACGGGCAGCATAGGCTGCTTGCGCAACGCGTCCCAGTTGTATTGCAGTTGCGCGATCTGGCGGTCGATCGGGAGCGCCGTAAAGGTGGAGGCAACGATAGCCGCGATTTGTTCGTTGAGGCCGAGCGTTTTGTCATCTTGCGCTTCAGTCAGGAGAGTCTCGGCAGTTGCGGCGCGGGCAGCGCCCTGCTTGTGGGCGAGGCCGGAGAAAGCCAGTTGCCAGACAGTTTCTCTGCGTGCGGGTTGGGTGGCTTGAAGCTCCTTGAGGCGGTCGTTCGGTCCGGCCTCGAGGTTAGTCATAATACGGAGGAAAGTGCTGCTGACTGGGAAGTCGGGGTCGTCGAGCTGGCGGGACATGGCATGAAGGGCCACATCGCGGAGAGGGTCGGGTACGCCGGAAAGTCCGAGGGCGGCTGACCACATGGCGCCGTTAATTTCATACCCGGAATCATCGCGAAGGTTGGCGGCGAGTATTTCGATGGCAGCGGGCGAGTTGAGAAACCGCAGGTCAGCGACGGCGGCCAGTCGTTCCTCATCGGACCTTCCGCTATTGCTGCGCTGGATGGGTTTGGCCAGGATAGCGAGGATCGATCGCAGTTTTTCCGCTTGCCACTCTGGTGTGGCGGGGATGATGTGGATCTCGACTGGGTTCGAGAGGATGGAGAGGAAGGGTTCACGGGGGAAGGGATCCTTGCCGTTTAGAGTGCCGACTCGATGGCTGGTAGCCGTGATCGTGTAGATGCCGGGTTGATCGAAACGAATTTGCTCATTGAGGTCGGCGGTGAAGGTGACGGGTTCGGAAGAGAGAGGTTTGTCCCCTCGCAGGCCACCGCCGTCAAAGAAACCGGGAGAGAAATACTGTTCCAGGGGATCGGCCCAGCCCGTTTTAGGAGTGGCGTCGAAGCTGTCGATGGTGAGACGACCGCTGCGGTCATAGCTGGCGGTATCGATGGCGTACTTTTTGTTGTCCGGCCCGGTGAGGGTGAGGGTTATGGGAATGCGCTCGCCCATATGGAATGTCGTCTGCCCGGCGGCGGTGTGGATTTCGAGTGTCGGTTTGATTTGTTGCGCTGCGATGGGCAGCAGGCTGAGACAACCGATTGCCAGGGCGGACATTCGCGGGAAGCTGCGCATCGGGTGTACTCCAGAGGGAAGGCGCGGGGTTCGGCAGTACTTTCGGTGATTCTATGACGCTGCAGAGAGGCCAGAGTAAGCGGATGTGATGGCGGGTTACTGAATACGGAAGACAGGGCCACGGGGAACGAAGGGTAACCGGCCTGCCTTGGGGATGAGGAAAGCGTGTTCGCGGCGAATCGCGAGGCGGTCGCATGCCCCGTCGGTGATGATGAGCAGAGGACCATCTTTGGGGAAGTCGTCCGCTCGTTCCAGAAGATCGATGGCTGGCTGTAGGACTGTTCCACCCCGGCCGTGCACTTTGACGGAGTCCGCGAGAGCGTCGGGGGACATGTAGCCCTGGTCGTAGGTGGCGGCGTCGCAGAAGACGACACGGACACGGGGAACGTCGTGGGTGAGTGAGTAGCTGGCTATCGCGCCAAGCGATTTGGCGAGTAGGACGCGGTCCATGGAGCCGGACGTATCCAGCACAACGCCGAAGGTCCGACCGTCATCGCTGCCTGTTTTTGGAACGTAGCTCGGGCGGGGAATATCGGGGGTGGACGCCTGGCGGCGGCTCGGTCGCGCGTAGGTGCGGATTTTCTCGATAGGTTCGAACCAGTCGTCGAACCAGCGCGCGAGTTCTACGTCCCAGGGAATGGACGGCTGGTTGAGGGCACGGATGGCTTCGATAAGACCAGCGGGAAGATACCCTCGACCTTCTGCGATATGGTATTCGAGCCCCTGAGACATGGCGTTGCGGTAAAAATCGTCGAGGTCTGTTCCGTGGGGGTGTGGGCCATGAGTAGGAGGGCCGAGCATGTCACTGAGACCCTGGCCGCGCATGGTGGCCAACTTCCGAAAGCGGCGCATGTCGGTCACCATGCGGTCGTAGATGCTCTCAGCGGAGAGGCCTTTGAGTTCGGGATCGTAGAGGCAACCAACGTTGGGCAGGCTGCCGATACCCATCTCGATGAGCCAACCGTTGACCACGAAGTCGCAGGCGATATTCCAGAGGTAAGCATCACGTCCGTCGGTGCGATGGCTGTGAGAGAGGCCTACGTGGAGGACTTCGTGGGCGATGACAAAGCGGCACTCCTGCTCTGATAGGCCAATGCCCGGATTGATGAAGAGTTCACGGGTGTGGGCGTTGACGGCGGCGACGGTGATGCCTTCGCGAGCGCAGATACCTGTATCTTCGATGATTTCGAAGGCGGCGATCATGGCTCCCAGCAGCGGATAGCTACTGATGAACCAGGAGCGGGCACGCTGGGCTCGGGAGTTTAGAGGCTGATGCGAGGAAAAGGTCGCGATGCGGCCGGCGGCGACATCGATAGCGGCCTGCACCGCCTGGGTGAGTCCCGCCGCGAAAGCTGCCTGCCACAGGGTGCGACCGGCGGCGATGGAGCGGGCGCTGTAGCCCGCGGCGTTTAGGTAGAAGAGGTCTACGCGGGCGGCGCCGCCCGGGCTGAGGTCTTGCAGATGTTTGGGGACTCCGTGGATGCAGAAGTGATCGTAGAGAGAATCTTCGGTGCCACCCGGCAGTTCGGCAGGGCGGAGTGCGTCGGGTGGACGGCCTAATTTCATGTCGGCGAGGAAACGGGCGACAACCACATCACAGGCGGCGTTCCACTCGATCGTGCGCCGCTCGCGGTGGAAGTGGTCGAAGGCGAGATGCAGGAGACAGTGAGAGAGGACGTAGACCCACTCTGCGGAATCGGCGCGGCGGGTAGGGTGGACGTGAATGGCTCCCGAGTCGACGACGACGGCCCAGCCATCGTTGGGGCATAGCTCGTTCTGTTCGCGAAAGAATGTGGCGCGGGCAATGAGCGGTGCGAAGAGTGGATGCGCCTTTAGCGTAGCGACCGCGGCGAGAAAGCTCTTCTTCGCCGGATTGAGCTCGGCCTGACTAGACTTTCGCGCCATCGCGCTTCTCCACCAGGCGAGGGAGGTCCCGGACGATCTCGACAACGAACCAGTCGGGAAGGGTTTGCTGATCGTCCTGCGCGACGACCGTCTGCGCCATCTCGAAGCTGATAGCGGCGAGGTCCTTAAGGAGCGCCTTGGCTTTGTGCGCGAACTGTTTGGTGTGGTCGGCGATGTCGTTGCGATCCTCTGGGAGCTCGCGAATGATGCGCGTGCGGAAGGACTGCGTCAGGAAGTAGAGGACGTCGCGGTCTTCGGGTTTGTGCGGCCAGGTGACTTCGCCCTTCAGAATGGCTTCGAGCTGGAAGCGGCTTCCGGTTTGCTTGTAGAACGCCTTGAATTGTCCGGCGTGATGCGGAGACAGGCAGCCGAAAGCGATGGTCTCAAGCTGCGCGTCGGTAATGGTGTCTCCAAAAGCGTGCAGTGCGTCGCTCACGATATGCCAGGCGCGGGGCGTGGAAAATGGCTCTTCGTGCTTAGGCGGCTGGCTCCAAAGGTGGTCGGAGCGGAGACGAATGTAGTCGAGCACGAGAGTATGGATATCGTTGACTTCGGCCCAGTCGAGCCATTCGCGGTAAGAGACGCGGAGATGGACGTGCACCATACGGTTGAGAAGAGCGGACGACATGGGTTTGACGATTGCGCTATCCTGCGCCCGGTTGCCGGCTCCGATGACGATCGAACCCGCGGGAAGATGGTAGTCGCCGATGCGGCGATCGTGAATCAGGCTGTAGAACGCTTTCTGTACTTCGTGGGAGCAGGCGTTCAGCTCATCGAGGAAGAGACAGTAAGGCTCCTTTCGGGCGATGGATTTCGGCGGGCAGAAGCGGCTGGTGCCGTCCTCGATTTGAGGGATACCGATGAGATCTTCGGGGGCAAGCTGGCTGCCGAGCAGAGAGACGCAGTCGAGGCCGACCGCCTTCGCGAACTGCTCGACGAGAGAGGATTTGCCGATGCCGGGAGCGCCCCAGATAAACACCGGGCGTACCGGAGCGACATTCAGCAGCAACTCGCTGAGTTCTTTTGGTGTAACTGATCTGGAAGCGTTCATATGCTTCGCCAGTCTACGCTGAGAGGCTTATGTGATTTTCTACTTGCCAAGGCCTGCACGTTCGTTTCGCCCTTCGAGCCTTCATCGGGTCGTGCGACACGGGCCGACCCGCTCTGGACAGACAAAAGAAAACGCGGAGAGCGCAACGGACGCAAAGGAGACGCAACGGATCGCGTGACGAAAACGTTGCGTCCGTTGCGCCCCTGGCGTTTTCCTTTGCCTGTTGTTGTTGCCGAAAGGCTCCCACTTGCCAAGGCCGAAGAGGCCGCTGCTGAGCATCGCGAAGGTGCCGGGTGCGGGAACGGGCGGACTGACGGCGGGGTCGTAGCGGGAAGCAGCAAAACTGAGAGCGCGACGGGTAGCCCGACATGCTGCATCGATCAAGTCTCCTATAGAAGGTACGTCGCAAAATCGCTGTGTGCAGGCAGATAGCCTCTACTGACCAGATGAGAAGGCATTGTGTAGCCCAATCTACATTTGATCCGCCGACCCCCCGGGACGTCATTCGATTGGACGATTTCTGATTGCGAGGTGAAGCCTCAAAACAGCGGGGACGGGCTCTTGGAGCATGACGGGCGATACCTCAGCAAGCTCCACGCCGGCGGCGCATAACACGGGATGCAAACGGCTTGCGCGGACAGCGCGCATGCTACGATGGTGACCACGTTCACCTTGAACACTGCCACTTCCACCAAAGTCCCCCGCGTTCTTTACATCCAGATCGAGACCCACTTGGCGCAGCGATTGGTTGTTCAAATTCGGTATCTGTTGTTCGGGCTTTTTTGCCTGGGCTTCGCATGCCCCGTTAGGGCGCAGACAGTTTCGGCGGCACCGCTTGTCCAGGCGAAGGCGGAAGTCGGGATGCCGGTGCTTCAGAACTATTCGGCGAAAGAGTACAACGGCGACGTGCAGGTCTGGACGGTTACCCAGGACCGCCGGGGCGTGATCTACTTCGGCAACGCCGACGGGGTGAATCAGTACGACGGCGTAAGCTGGCGCAAGATCTCCGTCCCGTCCGCGACGACGCGTTCGATCGTCATCGACGATGCCGGCAAAGTCTGGCTGGGCGCTTCCGAGAACTTCGGCTACCTGGCCCCGGACGCCAATGGCACACTCCACTTCGTGTCCCTACTGGACAAGGTCCCGGCGGAAGACAGGGCGTTCACCGATGTCTGGCAGACGCTCGTCACGCCCCAGGGCATCTTCTTCCGCAGCTATCAGCACCTGTTTCGCTGGGACGGGAACCGCATGCAGGTGTGGTCGACGAAGACCCGGTTCGAGGCGCTCTCTGCCGTAAGAGGCCATGTCTATACCGACCAGGACGACATCGGCCTGCAGGAAGTCGTCGGCGATGAACTTCGCAATGCTCCCGGCGGCGAAGCCTACGTGAATTCCGCCAAGCTGTATCTGTATCCTTTTGACGAAACCCGCATGATCGTCAGCGCGCGCAATGGCGCGATCACGCTCTACGACGGCCAGAAGGTCACTCCCTTTCCCACGCAGGCGGACGAGTACTTCAAGACAAACAAGATCTATACGTCGCTGCTGTTGTCCAACGGGAACCTGTGCGTCAACACATTGTCGGGGGGCGCCGTGATCATCGGTCACGACGGCCAAAGGCTTCAGACGATCGATGTGGACGCCGGGCTGCAAAGCCAGAACGTACTCTCCGCGTTCCAGGACCGCGACGGCGCTTTATGGCTGGGCCTCGGCGGTGGCCTGTCGCGCGTTGAGGTCAACTCCCCTATATCGGTCTTTTCGGCTCTGGACACCCTGGATGTCATCCGCTTCAACGGCTCGATCTACGCGACTTCGGGTGGCGGAGCAAAGCCCGTCAACCGGCTCGATTTCGACCCTGTTTCCGGGCGACCTGCACTGGTCCCCTTGCGCGGAGCAGGAACGCAGGCCTTCAACTTCACCTCATTCAAAGACCCTGATGGAAAGACCCCAGATCAACTGCTGGTGGCGACCAGCGAAGGTGTGGGGCGCGTGCAGGGAGACTCTTACGTGCCTGCCATGCCGGCGTTGCAAGGGCCGAGAGAGCAGACGTACGTGGTTCGCACTTCAGTTAAAGACCCCCATCGCGTCCTCATCGGCCACGGAGATGGCTTGTCTTCGATGCGGTGGGATGGCCACGCCTGGGTTGACGAAGGCCGGTTGCCGAATACCGTCTATCGGGCCGCTAACATTGCCGAGGATGCGCACGGAAACATCTGGGCGAGCGGCGGAGACAAGGTGCTTCGGGTTGAGTTCTCGCCTTTCGGAGCGGGCAAGTCGAAAGGCCAGTTGCTCGGAGCGGCGGAGGGTTTGCCGCCGGGTACAACCGACGCGGAGCGGATTGGCGCAGAAATCTACGTCAGCATTGCGCGGTCGAAGAATATGTATCGCTGGGACGAACAGGCGGCCCGCTTCGTCGTCGACAACCGTTTCGTGCTCGCGTTGGACGTGCAAGACAGCACCTCGATCCTGACCGAGGCATCGGACGGCAGCGTCTTTTCCTCGACTACGGCCGCGGACGGTTCCCGGGTTGGCCGTTTTATCCATCAGCCTGACGGCAGCTGGCAATTGGAGGAAGACAAGTTTCGCGCGCTGAAGCGGTTCTTGGTGGCCAATCTTCGCGCTTACCCCGACGGCATGATTTGGGTTGCGGGCGAGAAGCTGTTGCGTTTCGACTCTACCTTAAAGCTGCCTCCAGCACTGCCGCTGACGGTGCTGGTGCGCCAGGTGAACGCAGGGTCACAGGTCGTCTTCGGAGGCGCTGCCTCAGACACTTCGGCCGAAACCCGCCTGCCGCCGAGAACGCAGAACATGCGCTTCCAGTTTGCGGCGCTGGCCTACGCTAACCCTGTTGAAACGCAGTACCAATATTTGCTGGAGGGGGCAGACAAAGACTGGTCGCCGTGGGCCAAGCAGAAGGAAGCCAACTACAGCGGGCTCGGCCCGGGCGACTATCATTTCCGCGTGCGAGCCCGCGCCGAAGATGGCCGTATCAGTGAGGAGGGAGTGTATACCTTCACCATCCTTCCGCCCTGGTATCGGACCACGATCGCCTACGTGCTCTACGGTCTTCTGTTCCTGTTGCTGGCGTTCGTCGCCTGGCAATTGATTCGGAGGCACGAACGCGAGAAGGCACGGCGCACAACTGAGGCTCTCGAAGCCCAGGCCCGGGCACTTGAAGCGACCGTGAACGAGCGCACCCAGGAGGTCCGCGCACAGGCCGCCGAGATCGCCGCGCAGAAAGACAGCATCGAGCTGCTCAGCGAGATCGGCAAGGAGATCACGGCGTCGCTCGATCTCAACATCATCCTGTTCAAACTGTACGAGCGCGTAAACCAGATCGTGGATGCGAGCATCTTTGGGGTCGGGTTGTACAAGCCGGAAAAGCGCCTGATCGAATACACGCTTGCGATCGAAAACGGCAAGCGCTATGCACCGTACACCCGCAGCACGGACGACAAGAACCAGTTCGCGGTGTGGTGCATCGACCATCGCCAACCAATCCTGCTCAACGATGTTGCCAGCGAGTACTCGAAGTACATTCCTGCTTACGAACACACCGGTGGCGCTCTCGAAGATGGCACTATGGCGCAGCCGCCGGCGTCGATGATCTATCTTCCGCTGATCGCGCAGGACCGCATCCTCGGCGTGTTGAGCATTCAGAGCTTCAAGAAGAACGCCTACACGGAACAGCACCTGAGCCTGCTGGAAAATCTCGCGGCCTACACCACAATCGCGCTCGACAACGCCGGCGCTTATCTGGTCATCAACGAGCGCGAGCATGAGGTCCGCGAGCGCGCGGCAGAGCTGGTTACGATCAACCGCATCACCCAGGCGCTGTCGTCGCAGCTTGAGAAAGACAGCCTGATCCAACTGGTTGGCGACCAGGTGCGAGATCTCTTTGCGGCGCCGATTGCGTATGTCTCGTTGCTCGATCGAGCGACGATGATGCTCCACTTCCCGTACAGCTACGGAGAAGACGCGCCGTCGCGGCCCTTCGGCCAGGGCCTTACGTCGCAGATCATTCGCACGGGTCAGCCGTTGTTGATCAACGAGGACATGAAGCGCAACCGCGAGTCGCTGGGCATTCACCAGATGGGGCGCGATACGGCTTCGTACCTGGGCGTGCCGATTCCCTCGGGTGGCCAGATCATCGGGGTCATCAGCGTTCAATCGACAGACCGCGAAGGACGCTTCAAGGAAGCAGACCAGCGTTTGCTTTCGACTATCGCCTCGGCGGTCGGTGTGGCGTTTCACAACGCAGCGCTGTTCGCCGACGCCAGCCAGGCCCGCGCGGCCGCGGAAGAAGCCGATGCCGCCAAGAGCTCGTTCCTTTCCACTGTGAGCCATGAACTGCGCACACCGCTCACGTCGGTGCTTGGGTTTGCGAAGATCATCCGCCGCCGACTGGAAGAGCGCCTGTTCCCGCTGATTGCAGACGATCGACAGGATAATGATCGGAATGTCCATCGTGGCTGGGTCGTTCTTGAGCACCGCCGCCACGTCGAAGCCGTTCATCTCCG
>Ga0206916_1105_pt1 | contig 11641 bp, 7 predicted proteins | sample Alteio_BWOrgHeat_71_FD_152957 | JGI IMG/M metagenome (GOLD analysis project Ga0206916, IMG submission 152957) | Enriched cells from forest soil in Barre Woods Harvard Forest LTER site, Petersham, Massachusetts, United States -... | ecosystem: Environmental > Terrestrial > Soil > Temperate forest > O... | reverse complement strand
GTTTGGAGCAAGGTGGTTGGCGTTTTTAGGCGCTTATCGCCTTGCCCCTTGCAATCGAATTTTTTTATAATTTGCACTTTCAAAAATATTTTCGATATCCGGTTATATATTTCATCGCCAACCTCTTTTAAATTCATAAAACTGCCCGATCCGGTTGGGCATTCAACCTTAAAATCATCGCCATAATATTCATAAAACCGGTACAAGCTTTCAATTATCATATAGTTTACCGGCATCCATATAGGCCCGCGCCAGTTACTGTTGCCGCCAAATAAACCACTATCACTTTCAGCTGGCTTATATATCATGTTAAACTCCACACCATTAATACTTACATAATAAGGATTAGTGAGGTGATATTTTGATACCGACCTAATACCATGCGGACTTAAAAATTCACGCTCGTCCAGCATATATTTTAGTATCGATTTCATGCGGTATCCGCGCAGCAGGCTTACCAAATGTTTATTATTTGCCCCCTTCTCATTCCAGCGCGAAACCAGCGAAGCCAGGTCGGGGCGGTTATCTTCAAACCATTTTAGCCTGTTTTTAAAAATAGGATTGGTCATAATATCGGTATCATCAAGCACCTCTATGGCAAACAGCGGTATCAGCCCAACAACGCTTCGCACCTTCATTTTTTCGGTACTATTATCGGCCATACGTAACTGATCGTAAAAAAAACCGTCCTCATCATCCCATAAACCCTGGTTATCAGCGCCCATGCTGGCCATTGCCCCGGCTATATATATAAAGTGTTCAAAAAATTTGGAGGCAATATCGGCGTAAGCCTTATTATTTGCAGCCAGTTCGGCTGCTATACGCATTAAATTGAGCGAATACATAGCCATCCAGCCGGTACCATCCACCTGTTCCAGGTGTTCGCCCATAGGTAGCAGCGTATTACGGTCAAAAACACCTATGTTATCTAAACCCAAAAATCCACCTTCAAAAACGTTTTTACCTGAGGCATCTTTGCGGTTTACCCACCAGGTAAAATTGATCATCAGCTTATGAAATACCCGCTCTAAAAAATAAGTATCGCCCGTGCCATTATTGGCTTTCTTATCCTGTAGGTATATCTTCCACGCAGCCATGGCGTGTACAGGCGGGTTGGCGTCGCCAAATTCCCATTCATAAGCCGGCAATTGCCCGTTGGGGTGCATGTACCAGTCGCGCACCAACAACATTAACTGATTTTTCGCAAAATCAATATCAATAGTTGCCAGCGCTAAACTATGAAAGGCCAAATCCCAGGCGGCAAACCATGGGTACTCCCATTTATCGGGCATCGAAATTATATCATGGTTGTTTAAATGCTCCCATTTTATATTGCGGCCACTTAACCGTTCAACGGGCGGCGCAGGCTGTGCAGGGTCGCCATTGAGCCATTGATGAATATTATAATAATAAAACTGCTTGCTCCATAACATACCGGCAAAGGCCTGGCGCTGTATCATGGTTCGGTCGGCATCGGCTTGGTTTTGTTGTATATCTTTATAAAAGGTATCACCCTCGGTCACACGTGTATTAAACAGCGTATCAAAATCATCAAAACCGCATTTGGCGTCGCTGGTTAACCGTAAACGCAAGGTAACACTTTGCTTTGCTGCAACAGTTATATCATAGTTTACCGCCGCCTTAGTGCCTTTTCTTTGCGGATTTACACTATCAGCACCTTTGGTTACATGATCATTTATTCCGTCCTTATGAAAGGCTTTACCATCGTTATAGTTATACAAACGCTCTGTATTCGTTTCATTATCACAAAACAATAGTTCAGATGTTCCATCAGCTTTTAAGTAAAACTGCCCCAGGTCTTTATGATATATTTCCACTACTCCGCTCCCATCAGCCAAAAGCTCGGGTATATAGCTATCATAACCCCAGGCCCAGGTATTACGGAACCAAAGTGTTGGCATCACATTTAAAGCGGCATCCTGGCTGCCCCGGTTATTGATGGTGATCTTTATTAAAATATCTTCCGGTGTGTTTTTGGCATATTCTACAACTACATCAAAATAGGCGTTCTGGTCAAATATACCTGTATCAATAAGCTCAAACTCAGGGTCGTTACGGGTTCGCCTTTTATTTTCATCAAGTAACCATGCATATGGAAATTCCTGCTGCGGGTATTTATACAGCATTTTCATGTACGAGTGCGTGGGCGTATTATCTAAATAATAATACAGTTCCTTCACATCTTCGCCATGGTTACCTTCGGGGTTGCTTAAACCAAAATAGCGTTCTTTAATAATAGGGTCCTTTTTGTTCCATAAAGCAACTGCGAAACAAAGCAACTGCTGGTTATCACAAATGCCCGCAATACCTTCTTCGCCCCAGCGGTAAGCCTTACTGCGCGCCATATCATGCGTAATATAATTCCAGGCATCACCGTTGGCGCTATAATCTTCCCTAACCGTTCCCCATTGGCGGTCGCTCACATACGGGCCCCATTTTTTCCAGTTAGGGTCTTTTAATCGTGTTTGTTCTTCGTTCATGCAGGTAATGCCGATTTTAAGATGTTAAGGTAATTGTTATCTGTGACTAAACAAGCTTTTGGAGTAAAGGTTACAATAAACTGGCTGAACCGCTGATTAAATTGATTTGTGGATTTCGCTGATGATAGGGAATAATAGATAAATGTATAATCAACTTATCCAACATAATCAACCCCATCAACAAACTTTTACCAATTTAAAATCAATATGTATTACATCGAATACCAAATATTTAATATTGGTTTAAGTACTATACGGGTATCTTTACGCATTCTGTTATCATCGCTAATATGAATGATTTTATAGCAGCCCGGTCACAAATGGCCTTATCATTAGGCTTTCATATCATTTACTCGTGCATAGGTATGGTAATGCCGGTGTTTATGGCTATTTCGCATTATAAATACCTCAGAACTAAAAACCCTGTTTATAAAAACATCACACAAGCCTGGAGTAAGGGCGTTGCTATTTTCTTTGCTACCGGCGCGGTATCTGGAACTATGCTATCTTTCGAGCTTGGCTTATTATGGCCCGAGTTTATGAAACATGCCGGCCCAATATTCGGTATGCCCTTCTCGTTAGAAGGTGTCGCGTTTTTTGTGGAAGCTATTGCCTTAGGTTTTTTTCTTTACGGATGGAACCGCTTTAATAAATGGTTCCATTGGTGCACGGGTGTTGTGGTAGGCGTTAGCGGTATTGCGTCGGGCATTTTGGTTACTTCAGCCAATGCATGGATGAATAGTCCTTCTGGCTTTGATTATATTAACGGGCAATACCTCAATATTGATCCTATAAAGGCCATGTTTAACGATGCCTGGTTCCCTGAAGCTTTGCACATGACCATCGCCGCATTTTCGGCAACAGGTTTCGCGGTAGCGGGGATACATGCGCTAATGATCTACAAGAAACGAAATATTGAGTTTCATACCCGTGCCTTTAAAATTGCTATTGCCTTTGCGGCAGTTGCCGCTATTTTGCAGCCGTTAAGCGGCGATATATCAGCAAAAAGCGCCGGGAAGCGCCAGCCAGCCAAATTAGCCGCTATGGAGGCTTTGTTCCATACCCAAACCTACGCGCCATTAGTAATTGGCGGCATACCCGATACAGCGACTAAAAAAGTTAATTATGGTTTAGAAATACCGAGCCTGCTCAGTTTTTTGGAGTATGATAATTTTAAACAGCCGGTTAAGGGCCTTGATGAAATACCGGTTAAAGATCAGCCACCTGTTGCGGTTACGCACTATGCTTTTCAAATTATGGTGGGTACCGGGATGGCTATGATGGTGATAGGCGTATTATATTTTATTGCCTTATGGAAAAAACGGAAATGGCTTTTTAAAGGTTGGTTTTTAAAGTTATTTATTATCGCTACGCCATTTGGGTTCATAGCTTTGGAAGCCGGGTGGACGGTAACCGAAGTTGGCAGGCAACCATGGATAATACAAGGCATTATGCGTACCAGCGATGCTGTAACCCCTATGCCGGGCATACAATATTCGTTTTACCTGTTTAGCTTTGTTTATTTTACGTTGAGCGTGGCGGTAATATTTTTGCTGTCGCGACAAATTAAAATGGTACCCGAATTATATGATAAGTAGTAGTGAGTTAGAGATATTCACTGATAACTAGTAACTAATAACCAACATGCTAACTGTAGTAATCCTCTTCCTGTTTTTTGCTATCGTGCTTTATTTTCTATTGGGCGGGGCTGATTTTGGCGCGGGGGTTATTGAGCTTTTTACATCCGACCATAATAAACACCGCACCCGCAAAACCATGTACCAGGCTATTGGCCCTATATGGGAAGCCAATCACATGTGGCTTATCATAGCGGTGGTGATACTATTTGTAGGTTTCCCGGTTATATACAGCCAAATGTGCATATACCTGCACATCCCGTTATTAGTTATGCTGATGGGCATTATAGCGCGCGGTACGGCTTTCACCTTTCGTAACTATGACGCAGTGAAGGACGAAAAAACGCAGGGCCTATACAATAACATATTTGTTTATTCAAGTATAGTTACCCCCTTGTTTTTAGGCATTATTGCCGGGAGCGCCATTTCAGGCCAAATTGATTTTGGGGCAACTACTTTTGTTGATGCTTATATCTTTAGCTGGTTCAACTGGTTTTCGGTAGCTGTTGGCTTTTTCACTGTTGCTTTATGTGGTTTCCTGGCAGCTATTTATTTGATAGGCGAAGCAGATAACGATACTGATGTACGGCGGTTTATCAAAAAGGCCAAAGCATTAAATATTGCCGCCTTCGTTTGCGGTGGCCTGGTATTTATTGCCGCCGAAGTGCAAAACATTCACCTCGCTCATTGGATATTCGGCAATGCGATCAGCCTTACTGCCGTAATAGCGGCATCAATATCGTTGATATTACTTTGGATAACCATCAGCAAAGGAAAAAAAATGATAGCGCGGATATTTGCCGCTTTCCAGGTAACGATGATATTGCTATCTGTTGGTTACAGGCGCTTCCCTAACTTTATCGTGCTTAAAGGCGGGCAAAACATGTCATTATTAACTGATCATGCCGCTGCCAAAACAATCGACGATCTCGGCATAGCCTTATTAATAGGCAGTTTAATTATACTACCGGCGCTGTTTTACCTGTATTATAGTTTCAGGGAAAAAAATAGTTAAGTTAATTGAAATCATAAATCGGGCCTATCCTTTTTCAATTATCCACTTATATTTTTTACAGGTATGACACTTGTATCTTTTGACTGAAAACCAGTATAAAAAAAGTTTCATCAGCGGAGGCCTTCGAACTCTCTCGATGCTCGACCTGGAAGCGCGGCCACATGGGCACAGCTTTTTGGCTACGGGGGAATTAGGGGTATTTACCATAAATCAATAATTAATGAGTCGTCATCTCACAAAATGATCTATAAAAGGTTACCCAAATATAACTATTTAATTGATAATTAGATACTAAGCTATGTTTAATTTATATTAAGTGTATATTTTTAGGTGGTTAATCTTACACTCACTCATTAACATTCCGGTAAACTAATAGGTACATTTATGGCTAATCCGCCATCGGCAGTTTCTTTGTATTTGGAGTTCATATCAAGCGCGGTAAGCCACATGGTTTTGATAACAGCGTCAAGGCTTACTTTGGCATTATCGGGGTTGCTTTGCATAGCTAATTGCGAAGCTGTAATGGCTTTAATTGCACCCATTGTATTCCGTTCAATACACGGAACCTGTACAAGGCCGCCGATCGGGTCGCAGGTCATACCTAAATGATGCTCCATAGCTATTTCGGCAGCCATTAATACCTGGCGCTGTGATCCGCCTAAACATTCGGTAAGCGCGGCTGCGGCCATTGCCGACGAAACACCTATCTCGGCCTGGCACCCGCCCATTGCCGCAGATATAGTTGCGCCTTTTTTAAATATACACCCTATTTCTGATGCAGTCAATAAAAACTGTACGACCTGCTCATCCCGGTACCCATCGCAAAAAACTACAAAATATTGTAAAACAGCCGGTATTACACCAGCCGCGCCATTGGTTGGGGCAGTTACTACACGGCCAAATGAAGCATTTTCTTCGTTAACAGCCAGGGCAAAACAGCTTACCCAGTCTAAAATATTTTGAAAGCCATTGCCTGTTTTCCTGATAGCGGCTATCCAATCATCATAGCTATCCTCGGTATTGCCACCTAACAACCGGTTGTTTAATGCCGCTGCACGCCGGGTTACGTTTAAGCCACCGGGTAAAACACCTTTGGTATGGCAGCCTTTATACATGCACTCCTTCATCACCCTGAATATATTTAATATACCACCGCGCACCTCTGCTTCGCTTCGCCAGGCCAGTTCATTTTCAACAACAACTTCTGATATTTTGAGGCCGGTTTTCATACACCAGTGCAGCAGGTCTGACGCATGATCAATAGGGAACGGTAGATCGACCAGGTTATCATTAAGTTGGTCATTCTCGCCCTCCTTCAAAACAAAACCGCCCCCGATAGAATAATAAGTTTCCGTAAACGCAGCACCTGTATTTAAAAAAGCCTGGAACGTTACCGCGTTAGGGTGCGCAGGCAGGCTTTCGCCTGAAAGAAACAGGATATCATCTTCTGGCGAAAAAGAAACAACTTTTTGTCCGGCAAGTAATAATTCACTTTGAGCAGCAATAGCGGTTATGATGGGGGCTACGCTGCTTACATCCATGGTAACCGGGTCATACCCGCTTAAACCTAATTGCACAGCAATATCGGTTCCGTGCCCCCTGCCTGTTTTTGCCAGCGAGCCATATAGTAAAACTTTAACCTGTTCAACAGAAGCTAACAATTGAGCGTTTTGTAAACCCAGGGCAAATTGCTGCGCGGCGCGCCACGGGCCAAGCGTATGCGAACTTGACGGACCTATCCCTATTTTAAAAATATCAAATGCCGATAGCTGCTCTTTTTTCATTTGTTCTATTTACAACACGCGTCTTTGCGATGAACGAAGCAATCTCTACGCATGCAGTTCAGCCATGCAAGTTCGCCTCCTATCTCTTTAGGGATTGCTTCGTTCCTCGCAATGAAGGCTAAACCAAGGTACACACAAATTACGCGGTAAACGGCGGCTTAACCACCTTAGCTTTAATTTGGTTATCCCTTATCTTAATGTAGAGCTCTGTACCTTCTTTAGCAAATTCAGTTTTAACATAACCCATGCCTATAGCTTTTTGCAGCGATGGCGATTGTGTACCCGAAGTTACCTTGCCAATCACATTGCCCTCAGCGTCAGTAATTTCATAATCATGACGCGGAATTCCCCTGTCAATCATTTCAATCCCTACCAGTTTACGGCCCACACCTTCTTGTTTTTGCTGCTGCAAAGCGGTCGAATTGGTAAACTCTTTACTAAATTTAGTTATCCATCCCAACCCTGCCTCTAACGGTGAAGTAGTATCATCAATGTCATTACCATACAAGCAAAAACCCATTTCAAGGCGCAGGGTATCACGCGCACCTAAACCAATTGGTTTTATGCCAACCTTTTCTCCTGCTTTAAAAACAGCATCCCAAATAGCATCGGCATGGTCGTTATCAAAATATATTTCAAAACCGCCCGCGCCGGTGTAACCTGTGGCTGATATAACCACATTGTCAACCCCGGCAAATACGCCTTTTTTAAACGTATAATATTCCATCGAGCCCAGGTCAACATCAGTTAAGCTTTGTAAAGCTTCGGCTGCTTTTGGGCCTTGTATAGCTAACAAAGTGGTACGATCTGAAATATCTTTCATCACCACGCCCAAATCATTATATTTCTATATCCAGTTCCAATCTTTTTCAATATTGGAAGCGTTTACCACCAGCATATAGGTTTTATCGTCAATACGGTAAACTAATAAGTCGTCAACTATACCGCCATCTTCATTAGGCAGGCACGAGTATTGCACTTTTCCGTCATGCAATTTTGAAGCATCATTACTGGTAACCCGTTGTATCAGGTCAAGCGCTTTATCGCCCTTCAATATAAACTCGCCCATGTGGCTTACATCAAACACGCCAACCGCTTTACGCACGGTTTCATGTTCGGCATTTATACCCACGTATTGTACGGGCATGTTATAACCGGCAAAGGGTACCATTTTTGCCCCAAGCGCGATATGTTTAGATGTTAAAGCGGTATTTTTCATTAAAGTTATTTTATATTTTACGCGGTCTGTGTCCTCACAGGCAGCTTTATATATCAAATATATCTTGTGGTTGCCTGTGAGGACACAGGCAACGGGTTAGAGTGGTCTGGGATTTACTTAATGCCCAACAATACCCGCGTAATCGCTATCAGATAATAACCCGTCAACTGATGTTACATCACTTAAAGCGATCTTAATTATCCAGCCATCACCATAAGGGTCGCTGTTAACCAATTCCGGCTGGCTATCTAATTTTTTGTTAACTTCAAGTATGGTGCCTTTAACCGGCATAAACAGGTCTGATACTGTTTTAACGGCCTCAACGGTGCCAAAAACTTCTTCAGCTTCTACTTCAACGCCTGTTTTGTTAATGTCGATATATACAATATCGCCCAGTTCCTGCTGTGCAAATTCTGTAATACCTATATAGGCTTCAGTTCCTTCTGTCCTGACCCATTCATGATCTTTGGTGTACTTTAATTCTGACGGAAAATTCATGTGTTTTATGGTTTAATATTGTATTAATTATAAAGTTAAAAATAACAAAGAATAAATAGTTTATTATCTATCGTTAGATGTCGTTTTACATAGCATATCGGCGATTACTCACCCCGCCGACGCTTTGCCGGGCGACCCTCTCTACCGTAAACGGTAAAGAGGGTTGGGCAAGTTTTTTGACTCTCAATTCACCTAATCTCTAATCACCGGTCTCTAATCAACTAATCACTACTCTATCACACCCTCTTCAAAGGCATATTCTTCTATTGGCGGGCAGCTGCATATCAGCGTCCTGTCGCCGTATGTATCATTAACCCTGCCAACTGACGGCCAAAATTTATAAGCAGCTACATAAGGCAGCGGGAAAGCTGCTTTTTGGCGACTATATGGCTTATCCCAATCATTACCCGTAATTACCGAAACGGTATGCGGGGCGTTTTTGAGCGGGTTATTTAATTTATCTGACGATCCTTTTTCTACTTCTTCAATTTCCTTGCGGATAGCGATCATGGCATCGCAAAAACGGTCAAGTTCGTGTTTTGGTTCTGATTCTGTAGGCTCAACCATAACTGTTCCGGCAACCGGGAAAGATACAGTTGGCGCATGGAAACCATAATCCATTAATCGTTTGGCAATATCAACTACCTCTATACCGAAGTTTTTAAATGCGCGGCAATCCAATATCATTTCGTGCGCGCAGCGGCCGTTAGCGCCGGTATATAATACCGGGTAGTGCGACTCTAAACGCGATTTGATATAGTTAGCATTCAGTATAGCATAACGTGTGGCGTTAGTTAACCCGTCAGGCCCCATCATGGCAATATAAGCATGCGAGATGATCAATATAGATGCCGAACCCCATGGCGCGGATGATACCGCGTGAATAGATTTACCTTTATCAATATCAACCACTGCATGGCCCGGAAGATAAGGAACCAAATGTTTAGCTACGCCGATAGGCCCCATACCAGGGCCACCGCCACCGTGTGGAATACAAAATGTTTTATGCAGGTTTAAGTGACAAACATCCGCGCCTATGTTGGCCGGACTTGTTAAGCCCACCTGCGCGTTCATGTTGGCGCCGTCCATATACACCTGGCCACCATTTTCATGAATGATATTACATATTTCGATGATCGACTCTTCAAACACACCGTGTGTTGATGGATAAGTAACCATCAGGCATGAAAGGTCGTCTTTATGTTGCTCTGCTTTTTCTTTCATGTCGGCAACATCAATATTGCCGTTTTCATCACATTTCACTACAATGATCTTCATACCTGCCATGGCTGCCGATGCCGGGTTTGTGCCATGTGCTGATGACGGGATAAGTGCAATATTACGGTGATGATCGCCCCTGTCCTGGTGATAAGCGCGTATAACCATAAGACCGGCATATTCGCCCTGCGCGCCGGCATTAGGCTGCAGGCTCATAGCCGCGAAACCTGTAATTTCGGCTAACCAGTCATTCAGTTCAGAAAATAGTTGCATATATCCACCTGTCTGGTCGGCCGGGGCAAAAGGGTGCATTTTGCTGAATTCAGCCCAGGTTACCGGTATCATTTCGGTAGTAGCATTAAGTTTCATGGTACATGACCCTAAAGCTATCATCGAATGGCAAAGCGAAAGGTCCTTTGTTTCTAATGATTTTATATAACGCAACATTTCATGTTCTGAATGATGCGAGTTGAACAGCGCATGTGTTAAATAAGCAGATGTACGTTGTAAACCTGCGGGGATAACCGTTTCAAGGCCTGCTTTTAGTTCATCAAAATTTACATCGTTAATCGTTTTGCCTTTTACTTTGGCAAAAAAGCGTACCATAGTTTTAATATCCTCAGGCGAGGTTGTTTCGTCAATAGAAATTGTAATAACAGAACCTGCATAATTCAGGTTCATTTCATTATTTAGCGCTTCGGCATGTATAGTGCCGGTCAAATCGCCGGTATCAAATTTCAGGGTATCAAAATAAACATCGTTAAGCTGCTTATAGCCTAATTGGGTTAAGGCATTGTTTAACAATACTGCTAACCCGTGTATCCTTTGCGCTATCTTCTTTATACCATCAGGGCCATGATAAACCGCATACATACCGGCCATAATAGCCAGTAATGCCTGGGCGGTACAAATATTGGAGGTAGCTTTATCCCTGCGGATATGCTGCTCGCGGGTTTGCAACGCCATACGCAGGGCATAATTGCCCGCGCTGTCAATAGTTACTCCTATAATACGACCGGGTATCGATCGTTTGTATTCTTCTTTAGTAGCAAAAAAGGCGGCATGAGGGCCGCCAAAACCCATTGGCACGCCAAAACGTTGTGTACAGCCTACTACAATATCAGCGCCCCACTCGCCCGGTGGCGTTAACAATACCAGGCTCATAATATCAGCAGCTACGGTTAGCTTAATATTCTTTTCGTGAGCTTTTGCGGCAAAGCCTTTATAATCATAAACCTCACCGTTGCGGGCAGGGTATTGCACTATAGCACCGAACATGTCCTCAGTTAATTCAACTATTTGGTGATTGCCTATTACTAACTCAATTCCGTAAGGCTGTGCGCGGGTTTTTAAAATATCAATGGTTTGCGGGAATACTTCTTCTGATACAAAAAATACCTTAGCATTATTGTTTTTGCGCAGGCTGTATTGCATAAACATAGCTTCGGCAGCAGCCGTACCTTCGTCTAATAACGAGGCGTTGGCTATTTCCATCCCGGTCAAATCAATTACCATAGTTTGGAAGTTAAGCAATGCCTGTAAACGGCCTTGTGCAATTTCGGCCTGGTAAGGTGTATATTGGGTGTACCATCCCGGGTTTTCCAGTATATTTCTTTGTATTACGCCCGGTACAATTACGTCGTAATATCCCTGGCCTATATAACTTTTATATACTTTGTTTTTTGATGCGGTTTGTTTTAAGGTATTCAGGTAATCAAACTCGCTTTTGGCCTTCGGCAGCTGCAAAGGTTGCTTTAACCTTATTTTTG
>Ga0206916_1138_pt1 | contig 11693 bp, 6 predicted proteins | sample Alteio_BWOrgHeat_71_FD_152957 | JGI IMG/M metagenome (GOLD analysis project Ga0206916, IMG submission 152957) | Enriched cells from forest soil in Barre Woods Harvard Forest LTER site, Petersham, Massachusetts, United States -... | ecosystem: Environmental > Terrestrial > Soil > Temperate forest > O... | reverse complement strand
GTATTGATGTCAAAAATGACCCTTGATGAAAAGATAGGTCAGCTTAATCAATATACCGGCGATCGTAACGCTACAGGGCCCGTAACAGCAAACAGCACAAAATACCAAGATATAAAGGCCGGCAAGGTAGGGGCTATGCTAAACGTACGGGGCGTGGCTGATACCCGCATGGTTCAGGGTATTGCTATGCAATCGCGCTTAAAAATACCTTTGTTGTTTGGCTTAGATGTTATACATGGTTACCGCACCACTTTCCCTGTACCATTGGCCGAGGCTTCAAGCTGGGATATGGATGCCATTGAGTTATCCGCTCGTACAGCGGCCACCGAAGCTGCGGCATCTGGCATACACTGGACCTTTGCGCCTATGGTTGATATATCCCGCGATCCTCGCTGGGGCAGGGTAATGGAAGGCGCGGGTGAAGATCCGTACCTGGGATCGGCAATTGCCCGCGCACGGGTAAAAGGTTTCCAGGGCAACGGGTTAGGTAGCGAAGACGCGATCATGGCCTGTGTTAAACATTTTGCAGCCTATGGTGCAGTAATGGCAGGGCGCGATTACAATTCTGTTGATATGAGCGACCGTATGTTATGGGAAGTTTATTTACCCCCGTTTAAAGCCGCTCTTGATGCAGGCGCTGCCACTTTTATGAATTCGTTTAACGAGTATAATGGTATCCCGGCTACGGGCAATACGTATTTACAGCGCGATATTTTAAAAGGTAAATGGGGCTTTACCGGTTTTGTAGTAAGCGACTGGGGGTCGATAAGGGAGATGGTGCCGCATGGGTTTGCAAAAAACAATTATGAGGCAGCGCAATATGCTATCATGGCCGGGTCTGATATGGATCTGGAAGGCCACGTTTATATCGACAATCTTAAAAAGCTGGTAGAGGATAAAAAAGTACCGGTTAGTGTAATAGATGATGCAGTACGGCGTGTTTTGCGCAAAAAGTTTGAACTCGGGTTGTTTGACGACCCTTACCGGTTCAGCAACTTTGAAAGAGAGAAAAAAGTATTGGAAGATCCTGCAAATAAATTAGCCGCCCGCTCGGTAGCCGAAAAAAGTATTGTATTGCTTAGAAACAAAGGCGGCCTATTGCCTTTATCAAAAACGGTTAAATCAATTGCTGTTATTGGGCCGCTTGCTAAATCAAATATCGATATGAAAGGCGCATGGAGCGTTCAATGGGACAATGATCATTTTGTTTCATTGTATGAGGGGCTTCAAAGCAAAGTTGATGCAAATACCAGCCTGTTATATGCTAAGGGTTGCGGGATTACTGATACCTCCAGGACGGGTTTTGCTGAAGCTGTTAAAACAGCAGAAAGTGCCGATATAGTAATTGTTGCAGTAGGCGAATCGTATGATATGACGGGAGAGGCAAAAAGCCGTACCAACCTGCATTTACCCGGTGTGCAGGAAAAATTAATAAAAGCGTTAAAGGCCACCGGCAAACCAGTGATTGTGCTGGTAATGGCGGGGCGCCCCTTAATATTTGACTGGACGGCAGGCCACGCGAACGCTATTTTATACACCTGGTGGCTGGGTAGCGAAGCAGGGAATGCAATGGCAAATGTGCTTTTTGGCGATTACAACCCATCCGCGAAACTTCCAATTTCGTTTCCCCGTGCCGAAGGGCAGATACCGGTGTTTTATAGTGCTAAAAATACAGGCCGGCCCGTACGCGATTTGAAGGACCTGGTATATAAATCGGCCTATATTGACTTGCCGAACAGCCCCGAATTTGCATTTGGTTACGGCTTAAGCTATACCTCGTTTTCATTGACAGATCTGAAGCTGAGTAATACAAAGATCACCAAAAACGAAAAAATACAAGTTACCTGTACTTTGAAAAACACAGGTAAATATGCAGGCGCCGAAGTTGTGCAACTATACATTCATGATATGGTTGCCAGTGTAACCCGCCCGGTAAAGGAGTTAAAAGATTTTCAGAAGATATTTTTAGAACCCGGCGAAAGCAGGGAAGTGAGCTTTACAATTGATAAGGAGAAGTTGTCCTTTTATAATCAGAAACTGGAATGGGGAACTGAGCCCGGCGATTTTAGCCTGATGATAGGTAACTCTTCTGATCATATTATGCTCAAAGACAGTTTTGAACTTACCAATTAGATTAACCAAACTACCATCCTCCCAAATGAAAAAAGTAATTTTACTGATTTTTGTCCTTGCCGTTACAACTATTAAAGCAACAGTTGGAGGGGTGTAGTTTGATGATTCAACGTTCAACCCGTTAGCAATTGAGTTATAAACCTTATTGCCAAATGCTGCGTTGAATAAGAAATTGATTGTCCAATGTTTGTAGGTAACATAGTTATTTACACCGAAAAGTATTTTTGGTATAGCGTTGCCTAAAACCTGGCGGTCATTTTCATCAATCACACCATCATTATTAGTATCCTGCCATATTGTACTGCCGCCGTTTAATATCTTGCCGTTACGGGTTAACTGGTGCATGGTGCCGGTATATGGCGTTCCGTTAGCTTCGGTGTAACCTGTAGCTGTTGTACCTGCGGCGTTAACACCAACCGGGGTAAGCCTGTTACCCTGGGTATCATATTCGTTAGATACGTCCCACCTGTAAACCCCAAGGTTTTTAAGCAGGTAAAAATCACCAATATGGCCGCCTTGTTTAATCAAATACGAACCCTGTATAGCAGTAGCGGTAGGGTTAAGATAAGTTATTAGGCCCGCGTTTTGAAAGGTAATGTTACCATTCAAGTTCCATGAAAAGTTTTTGCTGCTTATTGGTGTAGCGTTTATGGTAAGTTCAAACCCACGGTTTGAAATATTACCTAAGTTGATAGCACCTGATTTTAAACCTGTTTCTTCGGGCAAAATTTGTGATGATAACAGGCCATTGGTTAATTTAATATAATATTCGGGTGTTATCACCAACCTGCCGCCAAACATGGTCAAATCAAGACCAAAATTTTGGATGGTGGTTTTTTCCCAGCGCAAGGTTGGGTTACCCAGGTTAGGGCTTACGTAAGCCGCGTTTTGGCCATTGTATGAACCGCTGTTTGTTGCAACAGTACCTACACCAAAATTAAGCAGAGTTGAATAACCAAAATCGGTCAGGTTGTCATTCCCAAGCACACCAACACTATACCTGAATTTGGCATCATCAATGTATTTTTTAGCCCAATCCATAAAATGTTCCTGCGAAAAGCGCCACGCAAAACCTCCGGCGCCAAAATCGCCCCATTTATTTTGATCACCAAATCTTGATGAACCATCACGACGGAATGTACCGTTAATAATATACCTGTCTTTATAAGAGTATTGCGCACGTGCAAAAAGAGATTCGGTTGAACTGTAAGTTGCTGTACTGTTTATACCTGTATTAACCAATGTGGCAACACTTGATACACGGATAGACTCACTTAAATAATTTTGAAGCGCAAGGTTATAACCATTATCATTATGACGGTCGCGGCTAAAACCTGCAACTGCGGTTATATTATGGTCCTTGTTAATAGTTTTGCTATAGTTAAAAAACGCCTGCAGGTCATATAATAATTTGTTGTCAACGTATGAAGTGCCGCTATCTGGCCCTAAAGCTCCGGAAGTGATAGACGTGGGTATAAAAGTTTGGCGGTTCATATCATCAAGCCTTGCACTGCCCGAAGCAGTAAAGCGCAGATCATTGGTTATCTGGTAGCTTCCAACGAGGTCATCCTGTATGGTGTAGGTTGTTGGAACGTTTTCGCCCAACAGCGCATAAGCTACCGGATTCCTTTTTGATTCAACATAACCCGCCAGCGAACCATCGGGCCGGTATAATGACACCCACGGATTTCGTTGAAACACGGTACTTGCCGTATTACCCACATCAACCGAATTACCGGTTATATAATTTACCGAAATGTGATTGGTGATTTTAACGCGGTCTGTAGCCTGGTAATCAACATTAAACAGCGTTGTAAATGTTTTTGCATAACTGTTAATGATGATAGAGTTATCATTAGTATAGTTTAAGCTACCGTAATACAACAAGCCCTTTTGGCCACCGGCCACACTAAGGTTAATATTGTCTTTATTCCCTGTACGGTACAGCAAATCCTGGTAATCATTATCCTTATTGTCAAATGTACTTACTGAATCGGGGTTCACGGCTGCGCCGGTACCGGCACCACCATTTTCAACCCGGCGATAGTAAGTAAGGTCCCTGGCCGAAGTTGTTTGCAGCTTATGTGCTAACTTGCCAAAAAGGTGATAATAATTTACATTAAGACGGGCTTTACCATCCTGGCCTTGTTTTGTTGTAATTAAAATAACACCGTTGGCGCCACGCACACCATAAATGGCCGAAGACGCTGCATCTTTCAATACTTCAATGCTGGCGATATCCTGTGGGTTTATAAAACTGGCATCATCATTCAATATACCGTCAATAACATACAAGGGGCCGTTGCCGCTATTTAATGACGACATACCACGTATTTGTACTGTACCGGGTGATAACGGGTCGCCGCCATCAGTAACAGCCTGCACACCTGCCATCTGCCCTTCCAACGCATCTGCAAGACTTGTGGGTTGACGTTCTTTTAGTTGTTTGGCACTTACGCTGCTTATTGATCCAACCAAATCGCTCTTTTTCACGGTTTGGCCATAGCCTGTAACAACTACTTCATTTAGGCTCGATTCGTTTTCAGTTAAAACAACATTTATTACTTTCTGGCTCCCTACAGCAACTTCTTTAGCTGTAAAGCCAATATAACTGACTACCAAAACTGCTTTCGTATCGGGCACGTTTATAGAGAATTTTCCGTCTATATCCGTAGCGGCCCCAACTTTGGTGCCTTTTAGTAAAACGTTCACTCCAATAAGCGCTTCGCCTTTAGAGTCTTTAACTGTACCTGTAATTTTTATGAGTGCACTTTGAGCAAAAAGTGATGCACCGGATAATACTATCAAAACGGCGATGAGCGCGAGTTTTGATAAGGATTTACAGGTCTTAAAAATTGATTGTGTATAAATTTTCTCCATACTACTGTTTTAAAAAGTTAGTAACTAAATAATTTGAGGTTAATTTTTTAGCCGGATGGTTGGTTACCCCGGCGGGATGATTGTGTAATAAACAATCACCAGGCGTTAGGCTGTTGAGCTAAATTTCATCATGGTTTTTTTAACTGGTTGGGTTAATTGGTGATGTAAATGTAACGCACATTTTATTAAAAAAACAATAGCAAAAACTGCGTTTTTAGCACGTGGATGCAGGTTTTAAAATTTCTAATACGGTTAAGTACTACCCTTATTAATATAACTTCAAATGCGTTGTGGGGGATAATTAGCCTATGCAATGTTAGCGGTAAAAATTATTTATACGGTTACATCGCAATCATTTTTTTTTACTTTTTTTTACTTTTTTTTTGAAGACAAGCAATAAAAGGTAAAATCATGAGTTATTGGCGATAAAAATCCGATGTGTTTTAGTGCATTGAAATTTAAGGCGGGTAGCTAAGCGCGTAAATTATTCTAAAACAAGCTTACTCCAACCCTCTGTTCCGGCATTTTTCAACTCTTTTTTACGGTCTTCCATTACCTTTTTGATCTTATCGCGGTATGACCAGCATGTGCTTTGGCGTATCTCCAGTATCTCCGAAAGCTTATTGGAGGTGATACTGCCTTTTGATGAGTAAATAAGGAACAGCATATAAAAGCTTTTGGTAATTGGGATCTTTGTATTTTGAAAAATAGTGTACGCGATCACCGACTCTTCATAACGGCATTTTGTACACCGCCTGCTATAGGGCAAATGGCCAGATAGGTAATTAGTATTTCCACATTTGCGGCAGCTATATCCATTTTCCCATTTAAGTTCAGAAAGATACTTAAAGCAGGTTTCACGGTCGGGGTATATTTTACTAAATTCATCAAAATCAACTTCAAGCGACATTACCCTGGCCCTGGTCACCTTATCAATATTTACCTGTAACTCCTGGTTATCAATTTCGAGCAGGCTATTGAGATTTGAAATACTTTCGGCCTGTTCCTGCAGCAAAATATTCATGTCATGCAGTTCTTTGGTGCGTTGTTCAACCAGGTTGCTTAACTCATTGTTCAGCGTATCTTTAAGTTCGTGGTTTATTTGCAGCTGTTGTATCATGCGCTTTTGCACATTATCTTTTTTACGGCGCAAATGCCTTATGCTATCGCCAATAGCGAACGACACCAATACCATTTCAATTACAAAGCAAAAGCTTAAGCTATAATGTGTTGCAACGCTATAAGGCACCCATATAACATCAAAAAACAGTAATATCCTTACTGTAAAACCAATGAGCAAAAACGCATACCCGGCCACAAAAAAAACGCGCCGCCTTAAAGCCCTTCTTCAAAATATAACAACCCGCATAAAAGGCAAATACAAGTGGTATAAATTCAAGTATCTTATAAGTAAACAGCCGCTGATCTATTAAACAGCCAATAAAGTACAGGCACCTTAATACAATTAACGCAATGATCACTTTATAGAGCCGGGGCGCCTTGGTTTTTAAATAAAGAAAGTTAGAAGTAAAAAGCAGGCCGAAAATACTGCTCAAAAACACCGCGGTACCCACCGAGTATTGATTAAGAAAAGGTGTATTGGGCCATAAATACTGGAAGGCTATCCCATCCTGGCACATTTCATAAAAACCAACACTTAAATTATATAAAACGTAATATAAATAACGACTTTGCCTTACGGCAATAAACATTAAAAAGTTATACAAGCTAAATATCAGGATCATCCCAAAAAACAATCCGAATATGAGGTACTCGCTTAGCGCATACTCAATAAACCAATGTATATCCCTCAATACAATAAGCACATTGGCCGCCTGCGTGGCTTTTATTTTTACATAGTAGGTGGCTACAGTATCTGACTTATTACTTAAATCGAGTGTAAAATTTTTATGCTTGTACTCCCGCTGGGCAAAATCATACTTATACCCGTATTTATAAACGCGAAAGGTATGATTAGTATCCGGAACGTAAAGCACTATATCATTAAGCGTTTGGTCAAAAAACTCCAACAGCCAATGCCTTTTTGATTTGGTTGACTCTTTTATTTTAAATTTATACCAAAAGTAGGATTTGATGTTATAGTACTTAGGTGTAAAGGTTGTTGATTTTTTAAACCTGGCACTAAACTCCGGTTTCTGTACGTCGGCAAATGTTATGTTATTGTTAGGGTCGGGCAGCGATTCAATTTCGCCATACGAGAACATGTGCTGAGGTACTTTATCATCAATTTTTACTACATCCTGGCTCCTGGCGTAATTGCTAAAAAGCACTATTATCAGTACCGCAAAAAAGCTTTTTATAACGGCGCCCCTCCCAATTCTTTTTAAACCGCCTAACATTAACATGGGTAAAGTTTTATCATATTTTATTAATTACCAGGTATTAATATAACAGCCATTACCATTAGCTATGGCCTAAAAATATAAAATAGGGGTTGCATCCAATATACAAAAGTATTGCGTTTGCTAAAAGCCTTTTGTTTTTCGCGAAATAATTATAAAAGTTGGTGGCGCTTTGATCAAAACTTAATTGTTATCATCAGTTTTTGCTATTGGTTATTTAGCATACTTTACAGCTTCCTACCAAATATAAAACAAAAACTTACCTAAGTAAATTTATGCGGGGATTTTTTTATTCACAAATAGTTTTGATCTACTGCTGGGATAAAGCAGTAATGGCCTGTAAAAACCAGGCGGCATGTGGTATCCATTGTTCGGTCCAGCGCCATTCATTCCCTTCGGCATTAGTTTTAAAGTCAATACCGCTGCCATCGGCATTGCCATCTTTACCGGTTATACCGTTTGATATTCCTCCTTTTTCGCTGCCATGCCCAAAATTGGAATGCATATAGGGCACATTATTTTTACCGAATTGGTACATAAAACACATAGCATACGGGTTACAGCCCAATATCCATGATAGTTGCCTTGCGGCAAAAGTATTTAATGAATCAATAGCCTTTGAGTTATTCCCGTTAGGGTAAATTAACCGGCCACCCACAATGGCGGCAGTTGCCAGCGAAGCTAAACGTGCGTTTTCGCCCTGCCACCACCAACCTGTTTCGTTTTCATGCGGAATAAAGAATCCATTTTTAACTTTCCCTTTAAAACTAAAAGATTGACGCGCAGGCTGGTTATCCCTCAAACGGGGAGCGAAAATTATGCGGCTTTGTATGATGCCTTAAATACAGATGTGCCCGTACAAGCACCGGTTATTACCAATACCAGCGCTGATGAAAATAAGCTTCCAGGTTCCCACAAGATAAAGCGTGGCGAAACATTAGCCGAAATAGCTGATAAATTTGGTGTAGAGGTACAGGATTTAAAAGACTGGAACAACCTGCACGGCAATAAAGCGGTAGTTGGTAAAAAACTATGGCTAAATGATGCGCATGAATCATTGGCCGGATCATCGCCCAAAAGCGAAGCTAAATTTATAACCTACAAAGTTAAGCCCGGGGATACCCTGGGTGCCATTGCCGAAAAATTTGATGATACCGTTGAACGGATCAGAGCATTAAACGGCTTAAAAAAAGGCGCTTTACAACCAGGCATGAAGCTTAAAATAAGCCGTGGTTAACTAAAAACATAAAAGGCCCGGCTTTGAGATATTTCGAAGCCGGGCCTTTTTAATATACCCTATACCAGTTCAAAAAAATTAACTTTGAGCTTTGAATTAACGCAATGAATAAACCAAACCGTAAACAGGACGCCTTAAACTATCACTCAAAAGGCCGCCCGGGAAAAATACAAGTTGTACCTACCAAACCCACCAACTCACAGCGTGATTTGACTTTGGCTTATTCGCCTGGTGTTGCCGAGCCTTGTTTACGCATAGCCGAAAATGTTGAAGATGTTTACAAATATACCGCCAAGGGTAACCTGGTAGGCGTAATAACTAACGGCACAGCCGTGTTAGGTTTGGGCAATATAGGGCCCGAAGCCAGTAAGCCTGTAATGGAAGGCAAGGGGCTCCTGTTTAAAATCTATGCTGATATTGATGTTTTTGACCTGGAGTTGAACGCCAAAACGGTTGATGAATTTGTAAATATTGTTAAAGCGCTTGAACCTACTTTTGGCGGCATAAACCTCGAAGATATATCAGCGCCAACCTGCTTTGAAATTGAGCGCAGGCTAAAAGCCGAAATGAAAATTCCGGTGATGCATGACGACCAGCACGGTACAGCCATTATATCAGGCGCGGCTTTGATGAACGCCTGCGAGATACAGGGCAAAAAGCTGGACAAAATAAAAATGGTTGTTAACGGCGCGGGAGCTGCCGCCGTATCCTGCTCAAAAATGTACCTGTCATTAGGGGTGAAGAAAGAGAACCTGGTGATGTTTGATATTAATGGCCTGCTATCCGCTGCGCGTACCGACCTGGACGAAATGCGGCAGCAGTTTGCCACCAGCCGCACGGATATACAAACTTTAACCGATGCATTGAAGGGTGCTGATGTTTTTATCGGCCTTTCGGCAGGTAATGTGGTTACACCTGATATGTTGAAAGGGATGGCAAAAAACCCAATTGTTTTTGCCATGGCCAATCCCGACCCTGAAATTGCTTATGAATTGGCCATTGCTGCCCGTAAAGATATTATTATGGCTTCAGGCCGGTCAGATTATCCTAACCAGGTAAACAATGTACTGGGGTTCCCTTATATCTTCAGGGGTGCGCTTGATGTTAGGGCCACCGCCATTAATGAAGAAATGAAGATAGCTGCAGTACATGCTATTGCGGCTATGGCTAAAAAATCGGTGCCCGAATCAGTAAACCTGGCTTATAATACCAAAAACCTGAAATTTGGGAGGGAATATATCATCCCAAAACCAATGGATCAGCGATTGATCATCGAGGTATCGTCGGCAGTTGCCAAAGCAGCTATGGACTCGGGCGTAGCCCGCAAAGCAATAACCGACTGGGATGCTTATACTGAGGAGCTAAGATCGCGCGTGGGGCAAAATGATAAGTTATTGCGCAACGTAACCAACAAGGCCAAACAAAACCCGCAGCGCGTGGTTTTTGCCGATGCTGATACCTATAAAATTTTACGCGCCGCGCAAATTGTAAGGGACGAGTGTATTGCCACCCCTATTTTGCTGGGCGATGTTGAAAAAATAAAACAAATAATAAAAGCCAATGACCTTGATTTGGGTGATGTGCAGGTTATTGACCCGCATTTAGGTACTGAAAATACCGAAAAATATGCCGAGTACCTGTATAGCAAGCGCCAGCGCCGGGGCATAACTATGTTTGAGGCCCGCAAGTTAATGAGCGACCCCAATTATTATGGCGCCTGCATGGTGCAGTTTGGTGAGGCCGATGCGTTAATATCCGGCTTAACTAAAAACTACGCTACTACGGTTAAACCATCATTGCAAATTATTGGTACCGAAGCGGGGGTAAACCGCGTTGCAGGTATGTATTTGATGATAACCCCAAAAGGCCCGGTATTTTTTGGTGATACCACTGTAAACGTTAACCCAACGGTTAATGATTTGGTTGATATTACAGTATTGATCGAGCGTGCGGTGAAGAAATTTAATGTAAGCCCAAGGGTTGCCATCCTGTCGTATTCAAATTTCGGGTCAAATGACGGCGTTATCCCCGAAGGGACGCGGGAAACCGTTCGTATTTTGCATGAGAAATACCCTGATATGATTGTTGATGGGGACATGCAAGCCAACTTTGCCTTAAATGCAAGTTTATTGGCTGATAATTTTCCATTTTCGGCATTAAAAGGGAAACCGGCAAATACGCTGATATTCCCTAACCTTGAATCGGGCAACATCGCTTATAAGCTATTGCAGGAAATTGGCGGCGCCGAAGCAGTTGGCCCTATATTGCTGGGGTTAAAAAAATCGGTACACGTATTACAGTTAGGCAGTTCGGTGCGCGAAATTGTAAATATGGTTACGATAGCAGTAGTTGATGCCCAGGAAAAAAATGCCTAAAAATGGGTATTGTTTCACTCAATAAAATAAAGTAAATCTGGATAAAATTTTATGTACGCTTATATTGATGGTAAATTAGTTTTCAAATGCCCTGCATACGTAGTAATTGATGCCGGTGGCGTGGGCTATCACATCAATATCTCTTTAAACACTTACTCCTTTTTGGGCGATAGTGAGCGGTGTAAACTTTATACATGGCTGCATGTAAAAGAAGACGCGCATACCTTATACGGTTTTGCTGATGAAGGTGAGCGCCGTTTATTTTTGCACCTCATATCTATATCGGGCATTGGGCCAAACACCGGCCGCATGATGCTTTCGTCCATCACTCCTCTCGAAATTCAAACTGCCATTATCGGTGGCAATGTTTCATTAATACAACGTATAAAAGGTATCGGGCCTAAATCGGCACAACGCATTATTTTAGAATTGCAGGATAAATTGCGCAAGGAAGGCCCGGATACATTAACGGCAGCACCTATCAATAAAACAGTTAAGGATGAAGCTTTATCGGCATTGGTAATGCTGGGTTTTGCCCGTAATGTTGCCGAAAAGGTGCTTGAACAAGAAATTAATAAAAACAATGGGGTATTAACTGTTGAACAGTTGATCAAAAAGTTTATAATTACGCATAATTGGAGTTGAATGTGACAGGGATTTTTACGAAAAAAATTCTTATTGGTGTTTTATTTACTGCTGCTATAT
>Ga0206916_1035_pt1 | contig 11850 bp, 14 predicted proteins | sample Alteio_BWOrgHeat_71_FD_152957 | JGI IMG/M metagenome (GOLD analysis project Ga0206916, IMG submission 152957) | Enriched cells from forest soil in Barre Woods Harvard Forest LTER site, Petersham, Massachusetts, United States -... | ecosystem: Environmental > Terrestrial > Soil > Temperate forest >... | reverse complement strand
GTGCCGTTTTTCATTTCTATATCCTTTGATAGGCGTTAACTAATTGAGTTCTCAACAAAAAGCGTAAAAATTCCACCTCATACCAAGGTTCGCTTATATAAGGAGGGGGAGCTGAGGGTAAGAAGAAGAAGGCATAAAGTCTATCTTAGTTTCTTACGCAGAGCACACTATCTCTACGGTTTCTTTCCTTAAAAAGAGTTTTAAACTCACTATTAATATAGGGATTATTTTTAAAAACGCAACCCTTAAGACTGAGGGGCTGTTTTTAGGAAGGAATGCATATAAGGAAAATGGTGAGAGGCGTGGATAAGAAGGAAGAGGCAGGGAAGGCAAGCAAACGCCGTAAAGGTGAAAAAGAGAGGCCACGGGAGAAAATCTGCAAGGAAACCCGCGCCAATTGAAAGAATGATCCGTGCGAGCGATCCAAAAGAAGAAAGAAGGGCAAAGTGGGTTGCTGTATGGGGTACACTGCAAAGGCTTGAAAGGTAGGCAATAAAAGCGGCAGCGCCCAATCCGCAGGTCAGATTTTCAACGCCAATCGTTACCACGAGAACGCTCAGATTATAGCCAATCAAAGCCTGGATAACAAACATCAAACTGGAACAAATCTGGAGACTCGCGCACAGGATGAGGCTTGAAAGGATACCAAATCGATTCAGGAAAAGTCCTCCTATAAATCCACCGATAATCATGGCAGAAATGCCAAAAAATTTTGCCACATTGGCAATTTCAAGCTTGCTAAATCCGAGCTCCACTAAAAAGGGAGTGTTCATCACATTGAGCGCTGTATCACCTACTTTATAAAAGAAAATGAAGGCAAGAACGACCCGCCAGTCATAAGACTGCCATAGTTCCTGGAGCGGAGGACCATAGGTCGATTTAAACCATTCCCAAAAACGGTTATGAGAGGCGATGTGTTTCAAAGAAAGGTGCGGAGCGGGACTGAAGACAAGGGTTTTGGGAGAAGGACTAAAAAGGGTTGTAAGGATGCCGATGCTGATGAGAAATGCCATGATGACGTATGCGGTTTGCCACGAAAAAATGGCTGCTAGGGAAAGGGCTCCTGCTCCTGACATCATCATCCCAAGGCGATAGCCAAGGTAAGTTGAAGAGGCGGCGGATCCTTTTTGATCTTCATCAATAATTTCAATACGGTAGGCTTCAATCACAATGTCTTGAATAGCGGAGCAAAAAGAAACGCCAAAGGCCCATAAGGCTGTTTCTAAGATGCATTCTTTCGGATTTGAAGACCCAAGTCCCAGCAACATAAAAATAAGGATACCTTGAGAAAGAAGAGCCCAGCTCCGCCTTTGGCCCAAAGGCTTTGTGAGAAGAGGCAGTTTAACCCGATCGACTACCGGTCCCCATAAAAATTTAAACGTATAGGGGATGGTTACAATAACAAAAAGACCAACCGTTGTATTATTGAGCCCGGATTCTTTCAGCCAAATGGTCAGCGTTGATAAGGTGAGCAAAAAAGGTAACCCACTCGAAAATCCAAACAGGAAAATCGAAAGAATTCGCCTATCGTAAAACGCTAAAAGACTTGTTCTCCATGACTGAATCAATGCCTACTACATCCTTATGAACAATTAGATAACCAGAGTATAGCATAGAGTTTCCGCAGATTAATACTTTAAAACGAAACGAAGTAGGCTCAATGGAAGGCAACTACTCACCTGTCCCCATACACGGTGTCATCCCTCGCCTTCGCAAGGGCAAGCTCTTGGCAAAGCTTTTCTTGCCAAGAGCTTGCCCTTGCGAAGGCGAGGGATGACACAAGTGGGGTGAGGATTGCACCACCGCACCCCGACTGCGAAGTCTGACGCACTCATTGGAAGAAAGGGAATTGGTATTAAAAATTGTCTTGCATTATTCTTTAGGTCCATACATGACAAGAAGGGGAACAGCGATCAGTAAAAAACTTGAGGTCATATGAATACACGTATTTTGGGTCTTGATCCCGGCCTGCGGATTACGGGATGGGGTATTATCGATGTATCAGGATCAAATCTTTCTCACGTGGATCATGGAACCGTAACCTCTCAAGATGAAGAGGACCTTTCCTCTCGTCTCTTAAGCTTGTACACTCAGCTCACCGACATTATCCACCGTTATGCCCCTGATGAGGCCGCTGTTGAGGAGACCTTTGTGAACAAAAACCCCCTGTCTGCTTTAAAACTGGGTGCGGCCCGAGGCGTTATTCTCCTCGCCCCGGCTTATGCGGGCCTTATTGTGGGCGAATATTCGGCAAACAAAGTCAAAAAAAGTGTTGTGGGGGTAGGGCATGCGGATAAATCTCAAGTTGCTATGATGGTGGGGCGCCTCCTCCCTAAAAGCGGAGGTGTGACGAAGGATGCCGCAGACGCCCTTGCTGTTGCCATTTGCCATGCCCACCACCGCACGTTTCAACAAAAAATACAGGCTGCCCGATGATTGCAAAACTCACAGGTCTCATTGATTCCATTGGAGACACCTTCCTTATTTTGGATGTGAATGGCGTCGGTTATTTTGTTTCATGCTCTAGCCGAACCTTAAGCACCATTGGCTCTAAGGGCGAACGCGCGATGCTCTTGATCGAAACGGTGATGCGTGCGGAAAGCCTCCACCTTTACGGATTTGGCTCAAGAGAAGAGCAAGATTGTTTTCGCCTTCTCATCACTGTCCAGGGTGTAGGGATGCGCATGGGCCTCGCCCTCCTTTCTGCCCTGGCACCTTCAGACATCTACCAAGCCATTGCTGCTCAAGATAAGACCACCTTAACCCGTGCAGATGGTGTCGGGCCTAAACTTGCCAGCCGAATCTTGACTGAACTTAAGGACAAAATCCCTGGTGACATTCGTTTTACGTCTAATGTTACCTCACTCCCCTCCTCCCTGTCCCCCCCTGTGCAAGAGGCCGTCTCAGCTCTTGTCAACTTAGGCTATCGGCGTCTAGAAGCCGTAACAGCGATCAGTAAAGCCCAGCAAAATTTGAGCGAAGACGCCTCCCTCAATGATCTTATTCGTCAAGGACTTAGCCTTCTTGCTCGGAGTGGCACATGACGGCTTCCCCTCGCCTTCTCGCCTCGGAAGAACATCCTGAGCTTGCGGAAATCACCTTGCGCCCTCAACGCCTTGAAGAATTTGTCGGACAAGCGCAAGCGCGAAAAAACTTAAAAGTGTTTATTGAAGCCGCCAAAACAAGGCGCGAGGCCATGGATCATGTCCTCTTTTATGGGCCTCCCGGACTTGGAAAAACGACCCTTTCCCAAATTATGGCACGTGAGTTGGGTGTCGGATTTCGGTCTACTTCTGGTCCCGTGATTGCGCGGGCAGGGGATTTAGCGGCTCTTTTGACCAATCTTCAACCCTATGACGTTCTTTTTATTGATGAAATTCACCGTCTCAATCCAGCTGTTGAGGAAATCCTCTACCCAGCTATGGAAGACTATAAATTGGATCTTATGATCGGCGAGGGTCCTGCTGCACGGTCAGTCCAAATTGATCTTCCTCCTTTCACGCTCATCGGCGCCACAACCCGCTCTGGCCTCATTTCCTCTCCCTTGCGGGATCGGTTCGGCATTCCGGTGCGCCTTATTTTCTATACCCCAGAAGAATTGCAGGCTGTCCTTCTCAGGGGCGCTCGCGCCCTTCAAACGCCCCTTACCCAAGAGGGTGCCAGCGAAATCGCAAGGCGGGCGCGGGGAACTCCCCGTATTGCCCTCAGGCTCTTAAGGCGAATCCGCGATTTTGTGATTGTCGAAGGGGAAACTGAAATCACAGCAAGGGGAGCTGATCGTGCCTTAACCCATTTAGAAGTGGATGCCCATGGTCTTGATGCGATGGATCATCGCTATCTGAAACACATTATTGAGCATTTTGACGGTGGTCCTGTCGGCATCGAAACGTTGGCCGCAGCTTTGGCTGAACAAAAAGATACGCTTGAAGATGTGATAGAGCCCTATCTCCTCCAACAAGGATACATTCAACGAACCCCCAGAGGGCGCATGCTAACACCACGTGCCTATGAAGCCTTGGGGTTTAAGGCCCCTCCTCATGCCGTGGCCTCCTGTTTCGAGGAGGACGATGAATAAATTCCACACCTTTCCCATTCGGATTTATTTTGAGGATACAGATACAGCTGGGATCGTTTATTTTGCAAATTACTTAAAATTTGCAGAACGAGCCCGTACAGAAATGTTGCGTTCTATTGGTATTAGTCATGCAGAAATGATACAAAAACAAGGAGTTATGTTTGTCATACGGTCGTGCCTTTTAAACTGCCTTGCACCGGCCCGCCTAGATGATGTATTAGAAGTAAGGACTTACTTTAAAAAGCTTAGCTTTGTTAAACTTGAATGTAGTCAGTCCATCGTGCGCGATGATCAACTCATCGCAACTTTGGAAGTTGTTGTGGCTTGCGTCAATTTATCCGGCAAGCCCATAAAGATGGATGACCGTTTCCGTCATTTGCTCGAAACCTATGAATCCAATTTGGAGAGTTAAGAATGCCTACATCTGCACCTTTACCTGACTTAAATGGCGTTGTCGCAACCGCCGAAGTTATAGCCCATGACCTTTCCCTCTGGAGCCTTTTTACGTCAGCCGATATTGTTGTTCAGCTGATTATGATTGGTCTGCTCACAGCCTCTTTCTGGTCATGGACCATTATTTTTAATAAAGGGATTCGTATCAGAAACCTTTTTACCTCGGCCAATCAATTTGAAGATTCTTTTTGGTCCGGCGGTTCATTAGAGGTTCTCTATGAGCGTATCGGCAATCGTCCGCGTGATCCCATGAGCGCTGTCTTTGCTGCAGCCATGCGGGAATGGAAGAGAATAAGTGAGAGCGGACGTTCATCGACAACCCTGCCTGAGAGGGTTGAACGGGCGATGCATGTCACCTTAAGTCGAGAGATGGATAGGCTTGAGCGTCATATGGGCTTTTTAGCCTCCCTTGGGTCTACGGCAACTTTTATTGGTCTTTTCGGAACGGTCTGGGGAATTATGAATAGCTTCCAAGCCATAGCCTCATCCCAAAACACAAGCCTTGCTGTTGTGGCTCCCGGCATTGCTGAAGCGCTTTTTGCCACAGCCATTGGCCTTGTGGCCGCCATTCCTGCCATGATGGCCTATAACAAATTTTCCCTTGAACTCAATCGGTATGCCAATCGTTTGGATTCCTTCGCCAATGAATTTGGAGCCATCATTTCCCGTCAATTGGAAGAAGGAAACTGAAATGGCATTTTCTCTTAATACGCCATCCAGTGCGAGAGGGCGACGGCGGACGACTCGCCTCGTTTCTGAGATCAATGTTACCCCTATGGTGGACGTGATGTTGGTGCTGCTCGTTATCTTTATGATCACAGCCCCTTTGCTGACGGTCGGTGTTCCTGTGGATCTGCCTAAGACGAAAGCATCCGCCATGAATGAAAAGGATGAGCCTCTGACCATTACTGTCGATGCGAAGGGAAATCTCTATCTTCAGGAAACAGCTCTTGACCTGCCTATCCTTGTTCCTCGTCTTGTGGCTATTACCGGATCGAATCCCGAAGCCCGCATCTATGTGAGAGGAGATAAGGGGGTTTCTTATGGACGTGTCATGGAGGTTATGGGGGCCATTAACTCAGCAGGCTTTACAAAAGTAGCTCTTATCTCTGAACTTCCTTCGGGTGGGGCGCCTTCAACCCCTCCGGATGAGTCGCGAAAGTAAATTCATGCGTGATGGCGCACTCCTTTCAGGTCTTCTCCACGGTTTTGTTATTCTCCTCCTATTAATAGGATTGCCTAATTTTTTGCGTCGTGAACTCGAGCCTCCGCCCGTCATTCCCATTGAAATTATTAATATTTCAGATTTGACCCAGGCCCCTGACCTTAAAGTCAAACCCAAAGACGACAGCCCTAAGAAAGAGACCGAGGAGAAGCCTGAGCCCCCAAAACCAACTCCTGTGGCTGAAAAAACACCTGATCCCGAACCTGAAGAAAAACCAGACCCAGAGCCTGACGTTGCGCCTGAGCCTGAACTCACCATGGATGATCTTTTAGCTCCCATCGTGGAAGCAAAGCCTAAGGAAGAGAAACCCAAAGAAAAGCCCAAGGAAAAACCAAAGGAAAAGAAGAAGAAAAAGAAGAAGCCTAAGAAGGATTTTATGAAGCTTCTCAATAACATTGACAAGACAGAGTCCTCATCCGATGGCCCCACCCAACCGGAGCAAGATGAAAGCTCAACGGCCGATCATGCGGCAAATCATGTAGGTGAGCTTTCCATAACGGAGATGGATCTCATCCGTCGCCAACTAGCGGCCTGTTGGAATGTCCCTGCAGGAGCAAAAGATGCTAAAGATATGTATGTGGATATAAAAGTCGAAATGAATCCTGACGCCACGGTCCGTACGGCCGTTGTAACCGGCTCAAGTGGTGCCCAGGCTGCGGCTGATAGCGCGCTCCGCGCCGTTAGAAACCCTCAGTGTAGCCCTCTTAAACTTCCCCTCGATCGTTATGAGCAGTGGAAGACAATTACCATTCGCTTCGATCCCCAGCATATTTTGTAGAGTTCAATACCCCTCACCCGCCACGCCCTTTGCACGTGACGACCTCTCCCACATGGGGAGAGGTAAAAGCAGTCGCCGTTTAATTGCTTTTTCCACAAGGGGAGAGTAATGAAATCAGACTTGAATTACCTCTCCCCTTGTGGGAGAGGTCGCCGCAAAGCGGCGGGTGAGGGGTAACTTCACAACACCTTCTCCAAAAACTCCCGGGCCCGTTTGGTCTGAGGAGCCTTGAAAAACGTCCGACTGGGAGAATCTTCAACGAGGTGACCTTCATCTAAAAACCAAACCCGATCCGCCACCTCGCGCGCAAACCCCATCTCATGGGTTACAATGACCATGGTTATCCCCGTGTGAGCGAGGTCTTTTATGACATTCAGGACTTCTTTGACCACTTCAGGATCTAAGGCAGAGGTCGGCTCATCAAAAAGAATGGCCTCTGGTTCCATGGCGAGGGCTCGGGCAATGGCCGCTCGCTGCTTCTGTCCTCCCGATAAATGAGGGGGGTAGGTGTTCGCTTTATCCTTGAGACCTACTTTTGCTAAAAGACCTTTTCCCAAATTCACCGCTTCCTTCTCTGGAAGCTTTTTCACCTTCATGGGGGCATAAATGACATTTTCGAGAGTTGTCATATGGGGGAAAAGATTAAACTGCTGAAAAACCATCCCGACTTTGGAGCGAATTTTTCCAATATCAACTCGGCCTTCAGTAATACACACACCATCGATCGTGACTTTGCCACTTGTGGGAACTTCTAAGAGATTGATTGCGCGGAGCAACGTTGATTTGCCAGATCCTGAAGGCCCAATAATAGCCAGCACTTCCCCTTGAGGAATATGTCCTGTAATGCCCTTAAGAACCTCATGATCTCCAAAGGACTTATGAATCTTTTCAAGACGAATCATGTTGTTTTCAATTTCTTTTCAATAAGTTGTGCCGCAAAGGTTAAAATCAGGATAAGAACATAGTATAACAAGCCCGCAATAAGAAGGGGCTCAAAATAGAGATACTTTTCACTGGAAACGATAACGGCACGACGCAAGATGTCAGCGCCTCCTATAACTGATATAAGAGAAGATTCCTTCACCAAATCAATGGCTTCATTGACAAGAGAGGGAAGTATAATACGAATGGCTTGAGGTAAAATAATGTCTTTCATGATTAAAGAATAGGGAATCCCTAAAGAAAGCGCTGCTTCCATTTGGCCTTTGTCCACACCATTAATTCCCGCACGGATATGTTCTGAAACATAAGCGCCTGAGTTTAAGGTAAAGGTTAAGATACCAGCTTCCCATATTGAAATCGAATATCCTGTCAATTGAGGGATTGCATGATAAATAAGAGTCAACTGCAACAATAAAGGGGTCCCTCTGAACACAGAGGTATAAAAACCAGCTGACCACTTTAGAAATTTAATATGGCTTACTTTACAAAGAGCAAGAAGCATCCCCCATACAAAGCCCAAACATAAGGAAACGCCAGTATAAGCCAATGTAACAGGAATGCCTCCAACGATATAAGGAACAGAGGGCCAAATGCGTTCAAAGTCTAAGAGGATCACGGGGCAATCCACTTCTCAGCGATTTTATCAAGGTCACCTTTCATCTGTTTAAGAGCCTTGTTGGTAGGAGCGACTAAAGGCGAGCCTTTGGGAAACGCGATTGCCTTTTCTTCTCCTGGGATGTCCAATACGATTACCTTGACTCCTGAAGTCGAAGCAGCAACTTTATGAACGATTGAATCACCCATCAGAATAGCTTGAATACGCCCGCTTTTAAGTTCTTGAACAAGGTCACCCACTTTATTTAAGGAGACAACAGAAAGCCCTGGTATTGTTTTTGCCCATTTATGCGCTAAAGCTTCATGAGAACTTCCCAGTTGAGCTCCTAACTTTTTGTCATTCAGTTCTTTTTCTGACGTCAACGTAGAATTTTCGAGTACGAGAAGTGCGGCCTTATTTCTATAGTAAGGATCTGAAAAATCGACACTTTTACGTCTCTCACTGGTTGCACCTAACTCAGCAATGGCCATGTCAGCGCGCCCGGACTGAAGGGAAGGAATAAGAGCAGGAAAGTCAGCTTCCACGATTTTAATCGGGCGGCCTAAGTGTTCGCCAAGCTTTTGCACCACATCTATATCAAACCCGATGACTTTGTCTCCGCCTTGAGCCGTATCTTTAAACTCAAAGGGAGGATTATCAGGAGACGTTATAACAATGATAGGATTTTGCGCCTCCGTATTTTTTTTCTCACCACATCCTGTAAGTGTGATAAGGCACAAGCCTAGACAAAAGATCCTGGCTAACATTTTAAACTCCTTCTCAGTAAAGTTCTTTCTTAAAAGAGAATATTTTTCCTTTTAAGTAAAGATCAATTTTCAAAAGATTTTCTTCAGGCTGAACAAACAGTTGCAATTCTCACCAATTATTTTTATGGTACAGGCGATTCCTTTGGGGCGTAGCCAAGTGGTAAGGCAGCGGTTTTTGGTACCGCCATCCGCAGGTTCGAATCCTGCCGCCCCAGCCATCTCTATTTTTTGATAAAAATCCCAGCCAAAAAACTTAGCAAACTTAAAATTCCCATGGCCAACCCCACGGCACAAGGGGAAACTGGAAGCAGGCTTGCAAGGGCACTTCCAATAGCCCCTGCTCCAATTTGGAGGGCGCCTACCATGGCAGATGCCGTTCCTGCCATTTTTGGATAAAGGTTCATGGCTGCAGCTGTTGCATTGACGACAGCCAGTGAAGAGATACAAAAAAAACAAACGATGTAGAGAACGAGTAAATACGCCTTTATGGGGATGAAAAGACAGGCTCCTACAAAAGCCAAGCTTAGCAAAAGGCATAAAAGACTACCCATTAAAATCCCCTGGTGAAAATGGATGCGGTGAGCCAAACGGCGGGCGAAAGCAAATCCAGCCATGTTCCCCAAAGCACCAATAATACCCATATATCCAAACTCCAGGGCAGACCACCCAAAAAAAGACATAAAAAGATAGGGGGAAAGGGTAATATAGCAAAAGAGAGTTGCAAATTGGACACCCAGCACAAAGCATAGCAATCTAAAAGAAGGATCTTTCAATAGAAGCGCGTAATTTTTAAAAATCGAAAAAGGCTGAGTTGCTTCTTTTCGATAACCATTGGTTTCAGGGAGCCATATCCAGATCATTAGGATTGTGAAAAAGCCAAAGAGCATGAGAAAGTAAAAGTTCATATTCCATCCGAAATGGGAAACGATAAATCCTCCTATTATCGGGGCAATGGCGGGAGAGACGGAAATGACCATCATGATGGTTGCGGTAAATCGCGTTAGGTTATGGCCTTCATAGAGATCACGGCCAACAGCTCTTGCAACTAAAGGACCCGCACTTGCCGCCATCCCTTGGATAAAACGGGCTATTTGAAGGCTCAAAATGGTTTCAGACTCTGCACACCAGAAACTGGCAGCAATAAAGACAATAAGACCACCCTTCGCAACCAAGAGACGACCTATCCGATCTGCAAGAGGCCCTAAAAATAAGTACCCCAGCGAAGACCCTAGGAAGAAAACAGCCAATGTAAGTTGAACGGAACTCATGGAAGCATTGAGCGCCTTCCCAATAGCAGGCATGGAGGGCAAATACAGGGAGGTTGAAAAAATTCCTAATGCTGCCAGTAAACATAATATCGGAACAAGAAGATGTGAATGAGTCTTTGTGACCATGTCTTAAGTCTTACCTAATAAAGAAGCGCATCCTATCACTTTTCATGGATTAAACAAATGCTTTCACAAGCCACTAGTGGGTGAGTCCCTGATGTGTCATCCTTGGTAAGAAATGCTTAGTTTTCCAAAGGAAAACTTTAGCATTTCTTGACCGAGGATCATACTTGCCAAGGATGACACCGTTGGTGTTGTGGCTAAAAATTTGTTAACAAAACTTACAATAAGCGGAAAAATTACACGAGAGGGTGGTTCAGATGGTAAACCCTACTGCTTCTTTCAAAAAATTAGCTCTGCTCTCAAATGGAGAAAGAGCGTCCAGAGCTTTTTGGAGTGTCTGTTCTGCCTTTTCGCACAGCAAATCAGGACCGAGAAGATTTAAGAACGTAAATTTTTCATCATCTTGCCGACAAGGTTTGCCGATGGCTTCCGCATCCCCGCATCCATCTAACCAGTCATCTTTCATTTGAAAGGCTTTGCCAAAGAGAAGACCAAATGATCGCAAAGCTTGCCGTTCATGAAAAGGAGCATCTCCTAAAATACCCCCCGCTTCCGCAGCAAAACCGAATAAAACTCCGGTTTTAAGGCGCTGTTGTTCCAGAAGTTCTTTCAACGTTGAGCGAGGACCCTCTTGCCCCAAATCCATCATTTGCCCTGCCACAAGTCCTTGAGAGCCTGTCACCTTCCCCAGCTCTTCTATAAGTTCAAGGCGCACCTCAGAAGTAACATCCAGAGAAGAAAGAGTTTGAAAAGCAAGGGGAATAAGAGCATCCCCAACAAGAATTGCCGTGGCTTCGCCAAAAGCCTTGTGACAACTAGGCTTTCCTCGCCGCAGGTCAGCATTATCCATGCAAGGAAGGTCATCATGAACTAAAGAATAGGCGTGGATCAGTTCGATGACGGCGGCTGTTTGTAAAGTGACTTGGGGAGAAACATCAAACAGCTGGGACGCCGCCCATGTGAAATAAGACCTGATACGTTTTCCTCCCCCGAGAACACTATACCGCATAGCTTCATGGAGACGCGTTGTAGGAGGAGGAAGAATACGATCTAAGACGTCTTCGACGTCTTGAGCCACCGCCTGAAGACGCTCTGCGAACGAATCAGCCTTCAAGGTCAGCAGGTTTTGTTGTAATCGTGCCATCCGTCCCTACAACAATGTGCTCAACGCGGAGACGCGCATCCTTAAGCTTTTTTTCACAGTGTGCCCTTAAAGCTGCTCCTCTTTCATAGGCAGTCATTGCCTCTTCAAGGCTTGTTTTTCCTTCTTCAAGACGACGCACAATCGTTTCAAGCTCTCTTAAGGCGTCTTCAAAGCTCATGGTCTCAAGAGCATCCATACCGTCTCCTAACGTGTGGGAATGGGGTGTTCCCCTTTATAATCATAAAACCCGCGATCTGTTTTGCGTCCAAGCCAGCCGGCTTCAACATACTTTATCAGAAGCGGACAAGGCTTATACTTACTTTCTCCCCGGCCTTCATAAAGCACGTTCATAATAAACGCACACGTATCAAGACCGATAAAGTCTGCAAGCTCCAACGGGCCCATAGGTTGATTTGTGCCTAAACGCATTCCTTTGTCAATGGCTTCAACAGTTCCAACCCCTTCAAAAAGAGCATAAAC